>OLRE01000265.1_pt1 | contig 64836 bp, 61 predicted proteins | sample 1672461 | NCBI WGS metagenome assembly OLRE01 (sample SAMEA3136688, study PRJEB25190) | human gut metagenome | biome: human gut; feature: human-associated habitat; material: faeces | place: Austria | collected 2013
TCGGCACCGCCTTGGCCTGATCCAGCAGAGGGTGCCGGGCCCGGCGCAGGGTGATGCCGCCCCGGCGGCGCACCTCCGGACGGCTGGCGTTGAGCTGATAGCTCAGCTGCGCCCGTGCAAAGATCACATCCAGCTGCACCAGAATATCGTAGTCCCAGAGGATGTTCTCCATCTGGCCGGCACACTCAGCGGAGAGCTGGCGCAGGATGCGGTCGATCTCCTTCTGCTCACGGGCCTCCAGCTCCTTGAGCTCGTTGTTGGCCTGCACCACGCCCATAGGCTCCACGAACAGCGTGGCACCGGAGGAGGAGATGTCGTGGACCAGACCCGGCAGACTGCCCTTGCACTCGGCCTTCACCGGCACCACGAAGCGGCCGTCCCGCTGGGTGATGAGGGCCTCCTGCAGGACCTTGGCATAGGAGGGGGAGGAGATGATACGCTGCAAAATCTGTCGGCCCTTGGTGGCCGCCAGCCGCATTTTCCGGCGGATATCCGCCAGCTCGCTGCTGGCGGTGTCGGCAATGGTCTCCTCGTCCAGAATGGCGGAGCGTATCTTATCCTCCAGATAGCGGTTGGTGTGCAGAGAGGAGAACAGCCGGTCCAGCACCGTGGCCTCCCCCTGCCGCTGGGCGTCGTATTCGCTGACCCGGCGGCTGGCGGTCAGTACGCCTGCCACATCCAGCAGTTCACGGGTGTTCAGCATACCGCCGTGGTCGGCACGGGTCAGGGCGGCGGATACATCCTTGACCCCGGAGAAGGAGGGGCTGCCGTGGAGACCCAGCCGCTCCTTGGCGGCGTCGGTCTCATCCAGCAGATGCAGCACCTCCTGCGTGTCCGTGGCGGGAGTCAGGCGCAGGCACCGCTCCTTGGCGGCGTCGCTGACCGCCTTGGCCGCCAGCTTTTCCAGCACCGCCGGAAGCTCCAGTGTGCGGATGGATTTTTCAAACAAATCAGTCATATGTAGGTTCCTCTTGCGGCAAAATGGATTTATAGTAGTCCAGCGTCCGGAAGCTGCGCTCCAGCTGGGCGGCGACATAGACCTCCGCCGCCTGCCCCAGCTGGCGCAGGGCAGGGGTATCCAGCGTGAAGCTGTAAAGCTTCTTATCCGGGCAGTACAGCACGTGGCGCAGGGCCGCCAGAGCGGCGAGGGACAGGGGCATGGCCAGCCCGCCCTTCTCCCGGCAGGCGGCGCAGCATACCACTCCGTGGACGGCGTCCAGCACCGGATTCTCCGGCTCCGGCCGCCCGCACACGGCGCAGCCGTCCGCCAGAGGCTCGAAGCCCGACAGCGCCATGAGCCGCAGCTCGAAGGCGGGCTTTACCAGCTGGGGCGGCTTATGCAGGACACTGAGGGCGTACAGGGCATTCAGCAGCAGCCGCAGCAGCTGCGACGTGTCCTCCGTCTGTGCCGTGGCGTCCGTCAGATCGGCCAGATAGGAGGCAAGGCTCAGAGCCACGAAGTCCGTCCGCAGGCCGGTGAACAGCTCCAGCGTCTCCGCCTCGTCCAGCATGAACCACTGACCCTTTTCGTAGATGGTCAGCTCCGAATAGGCCAGCAGCTGGCACGCCGCCGCCAGACGGCTGTTTTTCCGCCGGGCGCCCCGTGCAATGAGGGAGATCTTCCCCCGATCCGGGGTCAGCACCGTCAGAATTTTGTCCGTCTCCCTGGTCACGGTTTCCCGCAGCACCAGTCCGGCGGTGACGATGGGTTGGTTTGGCATGATTCCTCCTCCCACCGGTGCAGCAGATACAGCTCCGGCGCTCCGGTCTCCAGAAAAAGATTCCAGTAATCGCACATGATCTCCACCCCCGGCATTAGCTTGCCGCCGCCGGGGCGAAACATGAGTGGTAAGTTTTAGGGTCGGCTCATGCTTCTAACGGGAATTACTGTTCGTTGTAGCCCTGTGAACGAATGAAATTCACATTGTCCCGCCAGTTTTCCTTGACCTTCACCCATGTCTCCAGATAGACCTTGGTACCCATGAACTTCTCGATATCCTGCCGGGCCAGCGTGCTGATGCGCTTGAGCATATCCCCGTGCTTGCCGATGATGATGCCCTTGTGGCTGGCCTTTTCACAGTAGATGGTCACGTCCAGGTCGATGATGCCGGAGTCCTCCCGTTCGGTGAAGCGGGTCACCTCCACCGCCGTGCCGTGGGGGATCTCCTTATCCAGACACAGCAGCATTTTCTCCCGGATGATCTCGGCGCAGACCTGCTGATCCGGCTGGTCGGTGGTCATGCCGTCGGGGAACAGCTGCGGCCCCTCCACGGCGTACCGCTGCATCTGGGCCAGCAGCTCCTCCAGACCGTCGCCGGTGCGGGCGGAGATGGGGATGATGGCGTCGAAATCCGGATAGACCTCGCTGTATGCGGCGATGACAGCCAGCAGATCGTCCTTGCGCTCCACGGTGTCGATCTTGTTGATGCACAGTACGCAGGGCAGCTTCTCCTCCCGGATGCGCTGGAGAAGGATTTTCTCCGGCTCTCCCACGTGGGGGATGGGCTCCACCAGCAGCAGGGCGGCCTCCACACTGGCCAGACTCTCCCGTACGACCTTTACCATGTAGTCCCCCAGCCGGGAGCGGGCCTTGTGCAAACCCGGCGTATCCAGCAGGATGAACTGGGTGTCGCCCCGGTTCATCACGCCGTAGATACGGTTTCTGGTGGTCTGGGGCTTGTTGGAGACGATGGCGATCTTCTCACCCACCAGGGCGTTGGTGAGACTGGACTTGCCCACGTTGGGCCGTCCGCACACGGTGAGCATAGCGGTTTTGGTGATGGTGTTTTTCTCATTCATAAGGTGATCCTCAGCTTTCTGTGAGCAATTTTGTTATGTTGTGATGGATGGTAGTGTAAACTGGTAAGTGACAGAGTTCTGCCAGCACTCCTCGTTTGTCAGGTCCTCCCCGATCACCTCGCCGCCCATGCGCTCATAGAAGCTTCGGGCATTGAAATTTTCCGGAACACAGTGGCAGATGAAGGCGGTGGCATGGTGCTCCCGGCAATATGCGCTCATGAAATCAAAGGCTTGCCGTCCGATCCCCTGTCGCTGGTATTCAGAGACAATATAAAGGGATTGCAGGGTGACCACGTCGGCTTTATTTATCGTCAGATAACCGATATTTTGCCGACCCTTTCGGATAAGGTACACGGAATATGCCGGGTGATGGACCCTCAGCAGTTCCATTTCCCTGTGCCGGTCCCAGTCAAATTCATCTATCATGGAATCGGGGTAGATGCCTCGGTATGTGGTGCTCCAGATCCTTTGCCGCAGGCCGATGATAGACGGCACGTCCTCTTCGGTTGCCTCGACAAACAGCTTATCCTCGGCCATGATGCAGCTCCTTCCGCAATTTCCGGTGATCCTCAGCTTTCTGTGAGCAATTTGAATAGGGACAGGGAGAAATTTACTTCTCGCTTCATTCATCCAGCAGCTGCTTTTCTTGGTTTTCTGGCGGCCTTTCTCACCGCTCCAGACCCAGTAGGGCCATGATGGCCTCCTCTCTGGCCCGCATCTGGGCCTTCATAGGCCCCTCGTCCAGATGGTCGTAGCCCAACAGATGCAGCACCGAGTGGGTCACCAGATAGGAGAGCTCCCGCCGCTTGGAGTGACCGTACTCCCTGGCCTGCGCCGCCACCCGCTCCATGGAGAGCACCATGTCCCCCAGCGGGATAAGGCCCGTGCCGGGGTCGGCGTCCTCCGGGCCGGGCAGCTGGCCGGGGGCCAGCTCAAACTCCGGGAAGCTGAGGACGTCCGTGGGGCGGTCTACCTGCCGCATCTCCCGGTTGATCTCGTGGATGCCGTCGTCATCCGTCAGAAGCACGTCCACCTCACAGGGGGCCGTGAACCCCTCCGCCGCCAGCGCTGTGCGGATGGTCCGACGGATCAGGGCGCAGTTGGCATCGTTGGCGGCGCCGGGTACGTCGGCGGTGATGGGGATATAGTGTGTCTTTCTCATTTGCGCTTCTCCTCGAATCGGGCGTAGGCCTCGATGATCCGCTGCACCATCACATGGCGCACCACGTCCTGCTGGGTCAGCTGGCAGATGCTGACGCCCTCCACGCCCTTCAGGATCTTCATGGCGTCCTTCAGACCGCTGGGCTTGTCCCCCGGCAGGTCGATCTGGGTGATGTCGCCGGTGATGACCATTTTGGAGCCGAAACCCATGCGGGTCAGGAACATCTTCATCTGCTCCCGGCTGGTGTTCTGGGCCTCGTCGAGAATGATGAAGCTGTCATCCAGCGTCCGGCCACGCATATAGGCCAGCGGGGCCACCTCGATGTTGCCACGCTCCAGATATTTCTGGTACGTCTCCGCCCCCAGCATATCGAACAGGGCGTCGTATAGAGGCCGTAGGTAGGGGTCCACCTTGCTCTGGAGGTCGCCGGGCAGGAAGCCCAGCCGCTCTCCGGCCTCCACGGCGGGGCGGGTCAGGATGATGCGGTTGACCTGCTTGGCCCGGAAGGCCGCCACGGCCGCCGCCACCGCCAGATACGTCTTGCCGGTGCCGGCGGGTCCCACCCCGATGGTGACGGGGCTGTGGAGCACCGCCTGCACATACTGCTTCTGGCCGATGGTCTTGGGCTTGACGGGCCGGCCCTTGGAGGTGATGCAGATCACGTCCTGCGTCAGCTCCCCGATGCGCTCGGACTGGCCGCTGCGGCACAGGCCGATGACGTAGCGGACGTGCTGCTCGGTAATGGACTCCCCCTTGCCGGAGAGGGTCAGCAGCGCCTCCACTGCCTTGGCAGCCATCATCACCTCCTCTGGCTCCCCGGAGATCCGCAGCTCCCCGTCACGGTTCACCACCGTCACATGGAATTCCGCCTCCAGAAGCCGGATATTTTCATCAAACGAGCCGAACAGATTGATGGCCTCTTCCATTCGCTCGATGCTCACACGCTGTTCCATACGGGACAAGCCCCCTTATCTCTGTGTAGTCTCTGTTTCCGGCAGTGTCACGGTCTGGCCGATCTGCTCCAGACACTCCGCCTTCAGCACCACCGTCAGCCGGTCCCCCTGCCGCACAGCGGCGAAGCGGGTGTCGGTGACGGTGCTGCCCTCCGGCAGCCGGGCCGACAGCAGGGCCAGCAGCTGCTGCTCTCCCTCCTGACGGGCGCTCTGCTCCGTGCGCTCTGCGGCGGCGCCCTCCCATGCGGTGATGCGCTCCCGCACCAGCGTCAGAGGCAGGCGAAGCCCTCCGGGCAGGGTAAACGGTTTATAATATGTTATTTTATCACAATCCACCCCGGTGATGCTACCCTTTCCGTAGAATTTTATCCGGTGTTTTCCGATATCCAGCGCCCAGCGGCTGTGGCTGCGGCTTCCGGCGGCGGGCTGCGTGATCTGCAGCGGTACGCTGACCGACAGCTCATACCACGTTCTGGCCCACACGGCCCCCATGCTGTGGACAAACCGTGCGCTGATGTGCTCTGTTTCTGACACTCCGGAGATCAGCAGTTGTCCCTCCGTGACGGTGGTCCCCGGCAGCACCATGGCCTGCCCCTCCAGCGCCTCCACCTTGGTGATAAGGCCCGCCCTCCGGGCCACGATGTTGGTGACGGCGCTCCGATCTGCCGCCTCCGGTGGACGGTGCCGCTCCACCACCTGCACATGGGCCACGCAGCCCCGGACGTTCACCGCCAGCCACGATACCTCCGGCAGGGCCAGCAGCACATGGTTGCGCATGGTCTCCTGATCGATGTGCAGACCCGGCGACCCCACGGTGATGCCGTAGTCCTCCAGCGCCCGGAGAATGGTCTCCGTAGGGACGGTGTCGTTGCCGCTGACCTGAAAGTCCCAGATGACGAGGTTGCCGCCGAACATCAGCACCAGCGCCAGCACTGCTCCGGCCAGCAGCACGTACCGCCGACGCAGGCGCCGCCAGAACACCGGTACGCCGCCGCTGCGACACAGGTGCAGGCTGCCGCCGGCGTCCTCCGCCGCCTGCCGCAGACGGGGAAGGTCCCGGCCTACGGCTCGCAGGGTCAGGCACACCGGCGACTCCCATGTCAGCTCCCAAAAGGGGATGCCCCGTGCGCCGCAGAGGTTCAGCACCCGCTCCGGGCAGCCGCACTCGATCCGCACCAGCACCTGCCCCTGTAAAAAATGGACGATCTGACGATACATGGCCCCTCCTATGTCAGCAGCTCAATGGCGGCGATGGTGCCGCTGATCCGCAGTTCCCGGTCCGTCATGGCCAGCAGCTGCAGCTCTCGGCCTGTGATCCGCACCGTCATGTCGGCAGCGGCGATGTCGATGACCTCCGTGCTGTACCGCAGCACGCCCCGGTGCTGTTCCATATAGAACTGGCGGTTCCCCACCAGCTCCATGCGGCCCACCCCCACTGCCAGTTCCCCTGGCAGATCCAGCCGGTCCATGACCTCCAGACCGGCACGGGCCAGCCGCTTTTTGTCTCCCATGAGGCATCCCTCCCACGGTGGACTGTATGCGTACCGCCGGAAAAACTTGCCTGTCCGTGGCATGGACCTCTGCCCGCCGTCATAAGCTGGCAGGGTAAAGGGAGGTGAGGGGAGCATGGGCTTGGCACTGGGACTGCTGGCGGTCATGGCGGGGCTGCTGGCGGCATCGGAGACGGCGGCACAGGCGGTGCGGGAGGGACTGGCCCTCTGTGGCGGCTCGGTGATCCCGGCGCTGTTTCCCTTCCTCGTGGTGTCCCGGCTGTTTGTGGCCACCGGCAGTGCAGCGGCGCTGGGGCGGCTGCTGGCCCCCTTGACCCGTCGGATGCTGGGGGTCTCCGGCCCCGGTGGTACGGCGGTGCTGCTGGGCTTGCTGGGAGGCTATCCGGTGGGCGCCCAGACGGCGGGAGAGCTGGTCCGCACCGGAGCCATCTCCCGGCAGGAGGGGCAGCGGCTGCTGCTGTTCTGCAACAACTGCGGCCCGGCCTTTGCCTTGGGCGTGGCGGGGGTGGGCTGCTTCGGCAGTCTCCGGGCCGGGGCGTGGCTCTGGCTGATCCATGTGTCGGCCGCCGTGCTGACGGCTTTGCTGACCCGCAGCACCTCGTCCCCGGAGGGACGGACTTCGCCGTCTGCGCCGCAGGCTCTGGGCTCCGCTTTTCCGGGGGCCGTCCGGGGAGCGGGGGAGGGGATGCTCCACGTCTGCGGCTTCGTGGTGTTCTTTCTGGTGCTGACCCGGCTGCTGACGGCCCTGACGGGGCTGGAGCACCCTCTTCCGCTGGGACTGCTGGAGCTTACCGGCGGCATCCTGCGGCTCTCCGGCACACGGGGGGACTTCGTGCTGGCGGCGGCACTGATGGGCTGGGGCGGCGTGTGCGTCCACTGTCAGACGGCGGCGGTGCTGGAGGGGAGCGGACTCCACATGAGGGGCTATCTGTCGGCAAAGGCAGCGCAGGCGGTTCTATCGGCGGCATTGGCTGTTCCCATAAGCCGCTGGGTGCGGTAAAGGGTTGCTGCTTTCCCCTATGGCGGACAAAAAATGGCACCCGCATTGGTCGGGTGCCATTTTTTACAGGTTGTCGCCGCCTGAAAATACAGGCAGCTGCCGCTCTTATCTGCGGGCCTTGTCGTAGGGGATGCCCTCCGCCTTGGGGGCACGGGACTTCTTGGAGGTGAAGGCCAGCACCAGCAGGGTGATGATGTACGGAAGCATCCGGTACAGGTGGGAGCTGATGCCGATCTCTGCCAGCCAGTACACACCGTCGCCGTTGATATCGATGCTGGAGTAGGCGGCGGCGATGCATTTGAACAGACCAAACAGGAGGGAGGCCCCGGCGATGTTCAGAGGCCGCCAGTTACCGAAAATCATCACGGCCAGCGCCAGAAAGCCGAAGCCCGCCACGTCGCCGTTGGAGGAGCAGTTGGCGGTGGTCAGAGCGTACACAAAGCCGCCCATACCCGCCAGCGCACCGGAGATGGTGGTGCCGATATAGCGCATCTTGTAGACATTGATGCCCAGAGAGTCCGCCGCCTGAGGATTCTCACCGCAGGCCCGCAGCCGCAGGCCGAAGCGGGTCTTATAGAGAATGATGGACAGGATGACGAACAGGATGATGCAGACGTAGGTAGCCAGATAGACCTTCACCAGAAACGTCTCGCCGAAGAAGCCAAGATCGGTGTTTTTGTCGATGCCGAAGGTGGACTTTCGGATCATGAACCACGTAGCGGAGTCGCCGGTAGCCAGCTGCAGGGTGTTCTGGTTGGCGATGATACGCACCAGAAACAGCACCAGAGCCGGAGCCATCAGGTTCAGGGCCGTACCGCCGATGGTCTGGTCGGCCCGCAGGTTGATGGAGGCGAAACTCAGCAGCAGGGAGAACACGGCGCCCATGGCTGCCGCCACCAGCATAGCCAGAAGCTCCAGCCCCTGCATAGCCACCCAGTTTCCGGACTGTTGGGCGGCCAGCACGGCGGCGCTGCCCTGCATCAGGCGCACGAACAGCACGCCGATGAAAGCACCGAAAATCATGATACCTTCCAGCGCCAGGTTGATGATACCGCTGCGCTCGGCAAACACACCGGCCAGCGCCACGATCATCAGGGGTACTGCATAGATCAGGGTCTGCTGTACCAGAAATGTCATGCCTGATCGCCTCCTTCTGCGTTATCGCTGTCTGTGACAGCGGTCTCTACGGGTGCTTTCTCCTCCTCCGGCAGCAGGGAGGTCTGATCCTCCACGGCGGCGCCCTGAGGGATGGGAGCCGTGTCTGCCACGGCGATCTTTTTCTTCTTCCGGCCGCTGAGCATCATGCGGATCACCAGAGAGAAAGCGCTTAGATACACGATGACGGCGATGATGACGTCGGTGATGTACTCGTTGTAGGCGGTGAGGTTGGTCAGCTGCTGGCCAACGATCTTCAGCATGGCCATGAAGATGCCGGCGAAGATGACGGCGATGGGGTTATTCAGCGCCAGCAGCGCCACGGGGATGCCGTTGAAGCCCACAGCGGGCAGAGACTGATAGGTGGACCAGTAGAACTCCGTGTTGCCGGACAGGTAGTACAGTGCCGCACCGGCTCCGGCCAGCGCACCGGCGATGGCCATGGACAGCACGATGTTGCGCTTATCCTTGATGCCGGCGTAGCGGGCGGCATGGCGGTTGGCGCCGCAGGCCTGCAGCTCGTAGCCCAGCGTGGTCTTGGTCATGAGGATGTACATGGCGATGGCCAGCAGAATGGCCACCAGAATACCGGCGTTGACCTGAGAGCCGGGGAACAGCTTATCCAGCCCCAGCTTGGGGGTAGCCACGCCGTTGAAGCTGGTCTTATAGATGTAGCCGGACTTGGTGTTCTCCACGGTGTTCTTGAAGTTGCTGATGTCGAACATCCACGTCACAAGGTTGGCGGCCACCCAGTTGGTCATGATGCAGGCCAGCACCTCATTGATGTTGAGACACGCCTTGGCCAGACCCGGCAGAGCGCCCCACAGAGCACCCGCCAGACAGCCGCCCAAAAAGGCCAGGATCCAGATGATCCAGGTGGGGACGGAGGAAGAGGGGATGCTCAGGGCGATCATCAGCGTCGCCATGGTGGAGATCAGGTACTGACCGGGAGCGCCGATGTTGAACAGGCCCGTCTTGAAGGCCACGGCCACGGAGAGACCCGTCATGATCAGGGGCGTGGCCCGGAACAGCATATCGCCGGTGTTGACGGCATTGAAGCCCCAGGTCAGCTCACCGGCGGCGTTGCGGCCGGTGCTGAAGATGCCGGCGAAGATGATTCGGAAGCCGTCCCATGCGCCGGAGAGGGAGATCTTCTCATTGAAGCAGCCCACCAGAATGACGGCGATGCCGCCCACCAGCAGACCCACCAAAATGGAGATCAGGGACGCCAGCACCTTTTTGGTGCCTTCCTTTTGGTACAGAGTGGCTGCGGAATGCTTCACGCTTCATCGCCTCCTTTGTTGTCACGCTTTGCACCGGACATATACAGGCCCAGCTCGGATACGGTGGTCTTTTTGGGGTCCAACTGGCCCACGATCTCCCCCTCGTACATGACGAGGATGCGGTCGGAGAGGCTCATGACCTCATCCAGCTCCAGAGACACCAGCAGCACCGCCTTGCCACGGTCCCGCTCGGCCACCAACTGGCTGTGGATATACTCGATGGCGCCCACGTCCAGACCACGGGTGGGCTGAACGGCCACGATCAGAGGCTTATCCCGGTCCAGCTCACGGGCGATGATGGCCTTCTGCTGGTTGCCGCCGGACATACTGCGGACCACGGTGATGGGGCCCTGACCGCTGCGGACGTCGAATTTCTCGATCAGCTGTTGGGCGTAGCTGCGGACGGAGTCCCGCTTGATGAAGCCCCCCTTCTCGAACTGTGGCTCCTTGTACCGCTGGAGCACCAGATTCTGCTCCAGCGTGAAATCCAGCACCAGACCGTGCTTGTGGCGGTCCTCCGGGATGTGGCTGATGTACTCGCCCCGGTGGTGGATGGAATAGTGGGAGATGTCGTGGCCGCAGACGGTGATGCTGCCGCCGGAGCTCTTGTCAAGGCCCGTCAGACCGTGGATGAACTCCGTCTGGCCGTTGCCGTCGATACCGGCGATGCAGACGATCTCGCCGGCCCGCACGTCAAAGCTGACATTATGTACGGCATCCTTCTTGTGCAGATGGGAGGGGACGGTGAAGTTCTTCACGCTGAGCACCACATCGCCGGGATGGGCCTCGTCCTTGTTGACCTGCAGCTGTACGGGGCGGCCCACCATCATGTTGGACAGCTCCTGCTTGTTGGTGTCCTTGGTGTTGACAGTGCCGATGTACTTGCCCTTGCGCAGCACCGTGACCCGGTCGGCCACCGACATGATCTCGTTGAGCTTGTGGGAGATGAAGAGGATGGACTTGCCCTCCCTGGTGAGATTCTTCATGATGAGCAGCAGCTCATCGATTTCCTGAGGCGTCAGCACGGCGGTGGGCTCGTCGAAGATGAGGATCTCGTTGTCCCGGTAGAGCATCTTCAGGATCTCCACACGCTGCTGCATACCGACGGTGATGTCCTCCACCTTGGCGTCCAGATCTACCGCCAGACCGTACCGCTCCGACAGCTCCTGTACCTTTTTCCGGGCCTCCTTCTTCTGCAGGAAGCCCATCTTCGTGGTCTCGGCACCCAGAATGATATTGTCCAGCACCGTGAACACGTCCACCAGCTGGAAGTGCTGATGCACCATACCGATCCCCAGCGCTGTTGCGTCGTTGGGGTCATTGATCTTTACTGTCTGTCCATTTTTTCGAATCTCGCCTTCTTCCGGCTGGTACAGCCCGAACAGGACGGACATCAGCGTGGATTTACCGGCGCCATTTTCCCCCAGAAGGGCGTGGATCTCGCCCTTCCGCAGCTGAAGGGTGATGTCGTCATTGGCCTTGATGCCGGGAAACTCCTTGGTGATGTGAAGCATTTCGATCACATACTGAGGAGAATTTTCCATGCCGCCACCTACTTTCTCAGGATTTACAGACCCATACAGGTTGTATATACAGACCATTATAACGGCTCACGCCGAGAATTGCAAGGTTAACCGAAGGATTTGATGGAACAAATGCACGGAATGTTCTGTATCTTAGGGTTGACATCTGGTGATTTTTGCTTTACGATACATTTATATTGCATGATATATTTCCCGGTAGGTAAGGCTACCGTAGGGATATGGGCTGCTGCCGCAGAGTGGTGGAGACACCATGAGAGGGTTTGAACAGGCGATATCGAAACCAAGGTATCATCTAATGCAGCTTCACCGCCCCACGATGCTAAAGCTTGTTACGGTGCTCAGGTCACGGCGGTGACCCGATCGCAATGCGACCGCAGCAGGCAAACGCCGGCTGCGGGATTTTTTATGATGCGGGGAAGGAGGAGCCGATATGGTAGACTACGAGGAAGAGCTGGACCGATATCTGGATGAGATCAAGGAGCTGGCCCGAAGTAAACAGTACGCCCGCCTGAGGGACCTCTTTCTCCCCATGGAGCCTGCCGACATCGCTCTGCTGCTGGAGGAGTCCGGCGGGGAGCTGATGCCCCTGCTGTACCGGCTGCTGCCCAAGGAGCTGGCGGCGGAGGTGTTCGTGGAGCTGGAGTCCGACTCTCAGGAGATGCTCATCAACGGCTTTTCCAACACCGAGCTGAAGGAGGTGCTGGACGAGCTGTATCTGGACGATGCCGTGGACATCGTGGAGGAGATGCCCGCCAGCGTGGTGATCCGAATTCTGGATAAGGCAACGCCGGAAATGCGAAAATCCATTAACGAGATTTTGAAGTACCCGGAGGACTCCACCGGCTCCATCATGAACATGGAGTTCCTGTCCCTGAAAAAGGACATGACGGTGGAGGACGCCTTCAAGCGCATCCGCCGCATTGGCGGCGAGCTGGAGACCATCAACATCCTGTACGTCACCGATCCTACCCGCCGCCTGCTGGGGGTGCTGTCGGTACGTGACCTGCTGCTGGCGGAGGAGGATGACCTCATCGAGGACATCATGGATCCCAACGTGGTCTGGGTCAGCACCATGGACGACAAGGAGGACGCCGCACAGGCCCTGAGCAAATACGGCTTTCTGGCCATGCCCGTGGTGGATCTGGAGAACCGTCTGGTGGGCATCGTCACCGTGGACGACGCTATGGACGTTATCGAGGAGGAGACCACGGAGGACTTCGAGAAGATGGCCGCTATGCTGCCCTCCGACAAGCCCTATCTGAAGGCCGGCATCTTCGCCACGTGGCGAGCCCGTCTGCCGTGGCTGATGATCCTCATGCTGTCGGCCACCTTCACCGGCATGATCCTCAACCACTATGAGAGCGCTCTGGCGGCGTGTCTGGTGCTGAACTCCTATATCCCCATGCTCTCCGGCACCGGCGGTAACTCCGGTACGCAGGCCAGCGTGGCGGTCATCCGTGCCTTAAGTCTGGACGAGGTGGATTTCTCCGATATCCTGAAGGTCCTGTGGAAGGAGCTGCGGGTGTCGCTGCTGTGCGGCTCGTGTCTGGCGGCGGCCAATTTCGTGAAAATGCAGCTGGTGGACCGTCTGCTGCTGGGCAATGCCGCCGTGACCCCCGTGGTGTGTCTGGTGGTGTGCCTGACCATCATGTTCGTAGTGGTATTCGCCAAGTGTGTGGGCTGCTCACTGCCGCTGCTGGCGGAGAAGATCGGTCTGGACCCGGCGGTGATGGCCAGTCCCTTCATCACCACCATCGTGGATGCCACCAGTCTGCTGATCTATTTCCGCTTCGCTTCGTGGCTGCTGGGCATATAGACGCATAAAAAATCCGTTTCAAGACAAAATAGAGTCAGGCTTTGCGCCTGACTCTATTTTTCTGGAGGAACGTATCATGAGCAAGAACTGTACCAACGACGGCTGCAACTGCACCCCCAACTCCGCCATCAAATGCAGTGTCACCAACTGCGCCCACCACTGTCAGGATGTGGATCACTGCGGCCTCACCAGTATTCAGGTAGGCACCCACGAGGCCAACCCCTCCATGGACCAGTGTACCGACTGCCAGAGCTACCGCAAGCTGTAACGGCACACCGCCCGGTGCGCCGGGCGGCTACATAGGAAGGAGGGAGGGCCATGACAAACCGTCTGAAATATATCCTGTCCGGCGCTGCCGCCGGAGCGGTGAACGGCCTGTTCGGCGGGGGCGGCGGTATGGTGCTGGCCCCGGCCCTGACAGGCTGGTGCCACATGGAGCAGAAACGGGCGCTGGCCACCTGCGTGGCAGCCATCCTGCCCTTGTGCCTGCTGTCGGCGGCCATCAGCCTGTGGCGGCAGCCGCTGGACTGGATGCAGGCCCTGCCCTATCTGTTGGGGGGACTGGGCGGCGGCTTCGTGGGAGGCCGCCTGTTTCAGAAGGTATCCAACCTGTGGCTGCGGCGCATCTTCGCCTGCTTTCTGCTGTACGGCGGCGTGAGGTATCTCCTGTGACGGCGTGGCTGCTGCCGCTGGCGGTGGGCTTCGCCACCGGTATCCTCTCGGCGTGGGGCGTCGGCGGCGGGACCCTTCTGCTGCTGTGCATGACGCTGCTGCTGGGGGTGGACCAGCGCACCGCCCAGACCATCAACCTGCTGTACTTCCTGCCCACCGCCGGTATGGGGCTGCTGTCCCACGGGAAGGGTGGCCTGCTGGAAAAGCCGGTGCTTCGCAGCGCCATCCCCGCCGGACTGATAGCGGCAGCGCTGGCGGCATGGCTGTCCTTCTCCGTGGATACAGAGCTGCTGCGCCGCCCCTTCGGCGTCTATCTGCTGGCGGCGGGCATCTATACCCTTTTGCAAAAGCCCACCAAGCCGTGACCGGCGATTTCCTTCCACGACAAAAGACAGGCAGTGCCGGAGGCACTGCCTGTCTTTTCTTTGGTTTTCTATGCAGCCGTCAGGCGTCGATGCCCCGGCTGGTGAGGTACTTCTTCACCATCAGCGCTACCTTGAAGGTGATGGCGTCGTCAAACTCCCGCAGATCCAGACCCGTCAGCTTCTTGATCTTCTCCAGCCGGTACACCAGCGTGTTCCGGTGGACGAACAGCTTCCGAGCGGTCTCGGAGACGTTCAGGTTGTTCTCAAAGAACTTGTAGATGGTGAACAGCGTCTCCTGATCCAGCGCATCGATGGGGTTCTTCTTGAACACCTCCTGCAAAAACATCTCGCACAGGGTGGTGGGCAGCTGATAGATCAGGCGGCCGATGCCCAGATTCTCGTAGTTGATGACATAGCGCTCCGTGTCGAACACCTTGCCTACCTCAATGGCGATCTGGGCCTCCTTATAGGACTTGGCCAGATCCCGCAGGTGCAGGGCCAGCGTACCGATGCCCACGAACACACGGCTCTCGCCGTCCTCCCGCAGGGCCTCCTCGATGGTGGTGGCCACCTTCTCCAGATCCTTGTTGGTGGTGCTCTCCGGCATCTGGTGGATCAGCGCCACGTCCGTCTCACCCACGCTGATGACGAAGTCATTCTGCCGGTCGGGGAAGAGATTCTGTACCACCTCCAGAGAGATGCCCTCGCTGCGGCCCTCCACAGGTCGGATGACGAATACGCCGCGGGGTACCTCGGCGGCCACGTGCAGCTCCTTGGCCCGCATATAGATGTCGCTGATAAGGATGTTGTCGGAGATGATGTTCTTGATGAAGGAGCCCTTGTCGTGCTTTTCCTCATAGTACGTCTTGGCGGAGTTCAGAGCCACGCAGGCCATGGCGCACACGGTGCGGCCCACGCTGTCATCGCCGGTGGCGAAGACGGCATAGTCAAAATGTCCGCCCCAGCCGGGCAGCGCCTTGAAGGTCTTGCCCTCCAGCGCAATGCAGCCGCCCTCGGCGGAGTCGATGGCCTCCACATACTTGGCCCACTTCTTGCCGATACCCGTCAACTCGCTGCAAGCGATGACGGTACCCTCGGCGTCAATGACGCCCACGGTGCGATCGGTGGTATCCTTGAACTGTAAAACGACGTTCTGAAAAATTCTCCCGGACATAGTCAGTCCCTCCTGATATAGAGCTGATGGATATTTTGTGCAAACTACTTAGTCTCACGCTCTATTATATCGTCAGAATCACGATTTTGCAAGTATTTTCTTGTATTTTTCACAAAAATTTTGGATCATTTTTTGGCGTTATGTCGAGGCATTCAGTCCACATATGTCAAGAAGGGTGTGTATCTCCCCCTCGGCCAGGGGCCGGAAGGCTCCTGGCGCCAGCGCTTCATCCAGCCGCAGCGGCCCCATGGAAAGCCGCTTCAGGTACGTCACCGGTTTTCCGCAAGCGGCCAGCATCCGCTTCACCTGATGGAATTTCCCCTCCCGCAGCGTCACCAGCGCCTCCTGCGGCGAGAGGAGCTCCAGCCCCGCCGGCAGGCACTCCAGCCCGTCGGCCAGCACCATCCCGCCGGCGAAGGCCGCCGTGTCCGCCGCCGTCAGCACGCCCTCCACACGGGCGTAGTACACCTTGTCCACGTGATAGCGGGGGCTCAGCAGCCGATGGGTCAGTTCCCCGTGGTTGGTCAGCAGCAGCAGTCCCTCCGTGTCCTTATCCAGCCGCCCCACTGGGGATAGATCCCGTTTGCGCAGCTCCGGCGGCAGCAGGTCCAGCACCGTCTGCTGCCGTCCGTCCACCCGTGCCGACAGGACCCCGGCGGGCTTGTGGAGCATGAGATAGGTGTACCGGCGGCAGTCCAGTGACTGACCGTCCACCAGCAGGCAGGCGGCGTCGGCGTCCACCTTTTCCTCTGGGGAGGAGGCCAACCGTCCGTCCACTATCACCCGGCCCTGCCGCACCAGCTCCTTTACCTCCCGCCGGGAGTATTTGCCCGTTCCGGCGATGATCTTGTCCAAGCGCTCCATAACCAGCCCTCCTGCCGCAGTTTTTTCCATTATAGCATATCCCACCGGGAAACGGAATAAGCTGAGGACAAAGCGATGGAAAAAACGAAAGGAGCTGCGTGCCTGTGAAGCGCTGTCTTGCGGGGCTGTGCCTGCTGCTGATGCTGCTGACCGCCTGTACCGCCCGTCCCTCCCAGACCCCGGTGACCGCCAAGGACGATGCCGCCCGCCGGGCATGGCTGGAGCAGCAGGGCTGGCAGACGGAGGAGCAGCCGGTCCGCACTCTGACGGTGCAGCTGTCGCTGGCGGGGCAGGAGGACTATTTGGCCCTCCAGCAGGAGGCGGGCCTGCCCTTGGCGGACTACGACGGCCAGACCGTCACCCGCTGCACCTACACCGTCACCAATTACCCCGGCCGCACCGGAGATGTGCAGGTGAACCTCTATCTCTGCGGCGACGTCATCGTGGGTGGGGATATCATGGCATTGGGGGAAAACGGCTTTCAGGCATCCCTCCTCTATCCGGCGGAGAACACATAGAAAAATGGGAGGAAGGGCCTTTGCCCCTTCCTCCCATTTTTCAGTACTCCTCGCCCAGCGTAATGATCTGCGACCACAGCACCGGCCCCACGGCCCCGGTGGGGTCGAAGCCCAGCTGCCGCTGGAGGGTCAGCACCGCCTGCTGAGTGGCGGGGCCGAAGATACCGTCCACCACCAGACTGGGCAGAGTCTCGTCCTCCCGACTGATCTGGTTGAGCCGCTCCTGCATCAGGGCCACCTGTTCGCCCCGGTCGCCCCGCACCAGAAACCGTCCCGGATAGACCTCCCCGGCGAACTGCCGGTAATCCTCCGGCAGTTCCGCCAGTACCTTCTGATAGGCCGTTTGCAGGGCGTTCCACGTCTCCCGGCCCACCACGCCGTCCACTGGCAGACCGTAGACCCGCTGGAAGGTGTACACCGCATCCAGCAGCTCCTGATCGAAGTCGTCGGACAGAGAGATCATGGGCAGTTCCGGCAGAAAGTACCCCAGAAACGCCAGATAGAACCGCACCGTCCGCACGTCGATGCCGCTGTCTCCCAGCCGCAGATCCTCGGCGTACCGCCGCTGCACCTCGGGGATGGTGAGTCCCTCGCTGCTGAGGTCCGACAGCTGCTTGACGCCGTTGTAGATCTGCTTGATCTTGTACCATGTGGCCTTGCCCACGATGCCGTCCTGCGCCAGATTGAAGATCTGCTGAAAGACCCGCACCGCCTCCTCCATGTCCTCGTCAAAGACGAAGCTGTCGTCCAGCGCCGGGATGGCGGGGTAGTTCTTCCCGATGCGGTTGAGCTGCCGCTTCAGGGTCTGCACGTCGTTGCCGGCGTCGCCCCGCCGCAGGGGCCGCCCCGGATAGGAGGCCACGTTCCCGCCCACCGGCGCATTCATCACCAGATTGATGTCGCCACCGTAGTAGTACTGCAAAATTTCGTAGGGCGTCATGCCCTCCTCCGCCAGATCCACGCTGCCCCATTGGGACAGGCCACCGCACCGGGTCCGCACCCCGTCGCAGAACTGGGCGAACAGCGGCTCTACACTGCCCTGCCGCACGATGTAGTTGTTGAAAATATCGTCCACGATGCGGCTGATGTTCTCGAATATGTCGCCGTCCTCCACATAGGCCTGATCGTACCGGGTGGTGGAGGTGATGTCGAAGTCGTACCCTCTGGCACGGTAATACTCCGTGTACACCCGGTTCAGGGCGTAGGAGATCTGGGCCAGAATGTTGGCTCGGATGGCACTCTCCGGCCAGGTGGGATAAATTTCGTGGGAGGCCACGTTCTTGATGTACTGGGCGAAGGGCACCACCACGTTCCGGGCGGACTCCCCCGGCGCCCCCAGATGCACCGTGATGGTCTCCGGCACCACGGGATAGGGATAGGGCATCATGCACGCTCCTTTCTCACACCACTGGCTCCAGCATCACCGGCAGGATGGTCTCCACTCCGTCGAATACCGTCGCCGTCCGGCCAGCCACCGGCTGGAACATGGGATGCTGTACCGACACCTGATAGTCCAGCCCGCTGAGGGCGGCGGTGTCCGAGGCTTGAGACCAGGCGAAGGGCGGGGCGGGCAGGCGGATGCCGGATAGGATACCGGAGCCGTCGGTGACGCCCCGGTAAAATATGTGTTCCTCCGTGCCGAAGGCCCGGCTGATGACCACCTGCGCCCCGGCCACGGGGAAGCGCCCGCCGCCGCAGGTGACCTGCACGCGCAGGCCGCCCCGGTCCGGGTGGGTCCTGAGGAAAACGTCCACAGGTGTTGGCTGTGCTGACTGCATAGGCAAAGACCTCCTTTTTTCCTATCCTATGCAGCTTGCTTCGTCCCGTGCCAAAAAAATTCCCGGAACCGGGGGAAGTCCGGTTCCGGGAAAGAAAAGCGTTATTTCTGGGGCAGATATATCCGCCGTGCAGGCCGAAACCCCAGCATCTCCCCCACGGGGACGGCCACGTCGCCGGTGGCCTCCTCCGCCAGAGTAAAGACCATCACCATCAGCGCTGCATTGGGGAAGGGGCAGAACTCGCCGGGGTTGGTCAGGGAGATCAGCAGCATCCCCAGATAGCTCAGAGCCAGCGCCCGGACAAAGGGCGTTTTTCCGGCCCGCAGCAGGGCGATACGATCCCGCATCAGCACGCCGTAGGCGGCAATGCCCACCAGACCCATGCTGCCCATGATCTGGGCGATGCTGTTGTGGTAGAACACCATGCTCCCCTCTACGCCGGTGAAGAGGTCGCTGTTGCGCTGGCTGATGAGGCCGATGCCAAACACGGGGTTGTGCAGGAAGTCCGTGATGCCCCGCAGGAACAGCTGCACCCGGACGGAGTCCCCCTGATGGAACAGATGACCGTCCTCCATGCGGCTGTCCATCATCAGCGACAGCAGCTCCGGGCCCACCAGCACCGCCAGCACCGCACCGGCCGCGCACAGAGGCAGCACGGCCTTCCGGGGAATGAGGCCCCACCGCACCAGATATACGAAGCCCAGTCCCAGCAGCGCCACACCGAACAGCAGAGCGCTGCGGCTGCCGGTAAGGGCCAGCCCTGCCGCCTGCACCGCCACACCCAGCAGATGGGCGGGCTTTTTCAGCGACAGATAAAAGGACATGGGCAGGGTAGTCAGCAGCAGCGCCGTGGCAAAGTTGCGGTACTTGAGATAGAGGGTGGTATGTACCTGCAGAAATTCCTGCCACCGCACGGCGTAATCCAGCATCACCAGACACGCCATGCACACACCCAGCACGCAGAAGATGGCAGCGAACCGCCGATGCAGGTCGTAGCCTTTGGAATAGGTCAGGCACGACCGCAGCAGCACATAGAAAACCAGCATCCCGCCGCCGAGACACCCGACGTAGTACAAGCTCAGCGGCTGAAGCAGCTGATGCATGGACAGGATCCCGCAGCCCCCCAACAGGGTGGCCGCCGACACCAGCAGCAACCCCGTGGCGCTGCGTCCCACCCGGAAGGTGACGGGCCAGACCATCAGGTGCCAGATCAGCGCCGCAAAGAACGGCGCCGCCAGCACGGCGCAGGGGAGGAAATCCCCCAGACTTTCATATCGCTGGGTCGACAGCAGAAATACCAGCAGGAACGGCGTCACCGACGCCAGCAGATCCCGGCAGAACACCAGCAACCAAATACAGATCCCCAGCAGGGCCATGGCCCCATAGACCGGCTGACGCAGAGCGGCAAAGCCCAGCGCCACCCACAGCAAAAACGGAAAATAGGCACGGCTGAGCCAAAACCGCTGGCTTAGGTCGGACAGACGGCGGAAGCCCCCATAGCAGCGGCGCTGCAGACGGGGCCAAAAGCCGCTGTCCTGATTCAGTGCGCTGAAAGACAGATCCCACATAGAATTGTTTTACTCCTTTTTTCATCCAGACAGGTACATGGACGGCTTCCCTTCCCTCCATGCACATACCAAAACAAATGCTCCCTGAAAAATGTGAAATTTTTGTGAATAATAGGTTTTTTAGGGAACCTTTTTACCGAGGTATATACCGCCCTTCTCTGGGCGTAAGCGGTACTATACCACGTTCCGGCGGGAATGTCAACGGGAGAAGCAGTCGGTTTATGAGGAATGTCCGTCCGGCTGTACTAAGAAAAATCAACGTCTGCCGCAGACCGGCGGCAAAAGAGCCTGAAAATTCCCTTCTTTCAGGGAATTTTCAGGCTTTTCACAGAAAATGTACACAAAAATGGCTGGTTTGTATAGCTGACTAACACTTTTGTCACTTTTGGACGCCCTGTCTGGTATCGAAGTACCTATAGAACATCCAGCTCCGGCAGCCGGTCCAGAGCATAGGTGATGAACCGCTTGGCGGCGGGGGAGACGTGCTCCTCCTCCGGCAGGGCGATGCCCAGATGTACCGACTGGGGCGGGTCCAGCGGCAGCACCGCCACCCCGTCCGCCAGATCGGCGGTGAGGATGTCATTCAATAAGGTGATGCCCAGCCCCGCCCGCACCATGGCAATGGCGGCCCGGCTGTCGCTGGTGGCGAAGCGGATCTTGGGTCGGATCTGCAGCTGCTGGAGCATCCGGGAGTTATCTGTCTCCTGACCCGGCAGAAACTCGATGAAGGGCTCCTGCCGCAGCCGCTCCACGGGGAAGCGGTCCGCCTCCACCAGCGGGTGGGTAGGGGGGAGAATGGCCATCAGCTGGTCGTCCTTCAGCGGCACCCACTCGTGCCGTCCCGGCCGCTGGCTGATAAGGCAGAAGTCCGCCCGCCGGTGATCCACCAGCTCCCCCAGCTGAGTAGAGCTGCCCTCCCGCAGCTCCACCCGGATGCCGGGATAAGCGTGATGGAACCCGGCAATGACCTCCGACAGCCATGGGTAGAAGGCGGCGTAATTGGTGCCGGCCACCACCCGGCCCACATCCAGCCCCTGGATCCGGTGGGCCAGCTGCTGGTACTGCTCGTCCAGCTCCGCCATTCGCCGCATCAGCGGCAGCAGCTCCTGACAGGCCCGTGTGGCGGATACCCCGCCCCGCCCCCGGTGCAGCAGGGGAAAGCCCGTCTCCCGCTCCAGACTGTCCACCAACCGGCTGATGCCGGAGGGGGTGTAGCCCAGCGCCTCGGCGGCAGCGGACAGACTTCTCTCATGGAGTACAGTGAGCAAAACCCGGCATTTTTCGGTGTCCATGAAATTTCGCCCCTTCTTTGACATTTTGTCAAATAAAATTTGAAATACTATCGCTTTACGCAAGGATACACCAAGTGCTATACTCTGTCAAGGGTAGGAGAGAAACCCCCGATTAAGAACGGACAGAAACCTTCGGAGGAACAGGCATCATGACTCAGAAAAAAGCGGAGATCCTTTTGGCGTCAGTTATCGCAGCACGGGCTACGTCCCTTCTGTTCAGCAAGATCGCCATGAACGGCATGGGGATCTTCAACCTGCTGGCGGCCCGGTTTTTGATGGCCTTTGTGCTGCTGGCGGTGGTGTTTTTCAAGCGCCTGCGCCACATCAAGCGCCATACGCTGGTGCGTGGCGCCATCATGGGCGCTCTGTTCTTCCTGATGCTCTCCACGGAGCTGACGGGGCTCAAGAGCACCCCCTCCTCCACTGTCTCCCTGCTGGAGAATACCGCCATCATTCTGGTGCCCATGACGGAGGCCGTGCTGCGGCATAAGCTGCCCAAGGCTGCCACCGCCGTCAGCGCACTGGTGGCCATCGGCGGCGTGGCACTGCTGACCGGCCAGTCCGGCGGCTTCACCCCCGGTATGGTGCTGGCGGTCATGGCCGCCGTGCTGTACGCCGCCGCCATCATCACCACCGATCGCTTCTCCCACGAGGACGATCCCCTGACCTTGGGCATCGTTCAGGTGGGTACGCTGGGCCTGCTGGCGCTGGTGTCCTCCTTCGTGTTCGAGGCACCCCACCTGCCCCAGTCCGGTACCCAGTGGCTGATGATCGCCGGCCTTGCCGTCATCTGCACCGGCTTCGGCTTCACCCTCCAGCCTGTGGCCCAGAGCCACACCACCGCCCAGCGTGCAGGCTTGTTCTGCGCTCTGAGCCCCGCCTGCGCCACCCTGCTGGGTGCCGCCGTGCTGCGGGAGCACATCAGCGTCATGGGAATGTGCGGCATCGCTCTGATCCTGCTGAGCCTGCTGGTACCGCAGCTGTGGCAGCTGGCGGAGAAGAAGGGCATCACCCTGCTGCCCCGTCATGCCGTCCCTGCCGTGCGCCGGGCCTGAGATATCATAAACTATATACCATTAGGTGTCCTTTCGTTGGGAGGAGCGCCGGAAAAGCCTTTGCCTTTTCCGGCGCTCCTTCTTTTTGCCGGGAAGATCCCCCTCGGCCGCTTTTTTACATGGACTTTACACGAGGAGACTTTTGCCCTTTACACCGCCCTTTTATCATGGGGACTGTAGCAAGAAAGCAAGTCCAAACATGAAAAACGAAAGGAGATCTTCATATGAAAAAGATCATCAGTATCCTGCTGGCCGCCGTTATGGTCATGGCCCTTCTGGCCGGCTGCGGCAGCAAAAATAGCGGCAGCACCAACGACAACAACACCCCTAATAATAATCAGACCACCGAGCTCAGCGGCTCCGTGGCCACCAACGGTTCCACCTCCATGGACAAGGTCATCGGTGCTTTGCGGGAGCAGTTCATGGCGGACCACAAGAACGTCACCGTCACCTATGATCCCACCGGCTCCGGCTCCGGCATCGAGGCCGTGAAGAACGGCACGGCGGACATCGGTCTGGCCTCCCGCAGCCTGAAGGATGAGGAGAAGGCCGGCGGTCTGACCGAGACGGTCATCGCACTGGACGGCATCGCCGTTATTGTCCATGCCCAGAGCAAGGTCACGGATCTGACCGTGGAGCAGATCGCCAAGATCTTCACCGGTGAGATCACCGACTGGAGTCAGGTGGGCGGCGACCCCGGCGCCATCTCCTGCATCGGCCGTGAGTCCGGCAGCGGTACCCGTGACGGCTTCGAGTCCATCACCGGGACCAAGGATTCCTGCAAGCTGGATCAGGAGTTGACCTCTACCGGCGGCGTCATCGAGGCCGTGGCCGGCAACCCCAACGCCATCGGCTATGCCTCCCTCTCCGCTGTGGAGGGCAAGGACACCGTGAAGGCCGTCACCGTAGGCGGTGTGGCCTGCACCGAGGCCACCGTGCTGGACGGCAGCTACGCCATTCAGCGGCCCTTTGTGCTGGTGACCAAGGATGGCACGGCCCTGTCCCCGGTGGCACAGGCCTTCTTCGACTTCGCCACCTCCAAGGACGCCGCCTCCCTCATTCAGAATGCGGGTGCCGTGCCTACCGCCAAGTAAAAACGAATCGGGAGGCCCTCATCTGCTGCGGCGGGTGAGGGGGCTTCCCCGTTATCGGGAAAGGAGAACTCTATGAAGCGGACAGCAGGCAAAAGCCTCCGCACCCGCAGGGCCATGGAGCAGGCCATCCACCTGATCTTCCTGCTGTGCGGCATCGTGGCGGTGGGCTTCGTGCTGTGCATCAGCGTGTATCTGGTGATCTCCGGTCTGCCGGCTATCCGGGAGATCGGACTGACCAAATTCCTCTTCGGCAAGGTGTGGGCGCCTACCAACGCCACCACCGGCCCGCAATTCGGCATTCTGCCCTTCATCCTCACCTCTGTCTACGGTACGGCGGGAGCGCTGCTGCTGGGGGTGCCGGTGGGCCTGATGACCGCCATTTTTCTGGCCAAGGCGGCCCCGCCCCGTCTGGCGGCGGTGATCCGCACGGCGGTGCAGCTGCTGGCAGGCATCCCGTCGGTGGTGTACGGTCTGGTGGGTATGATCGTGCTGGTTCCCGCCATCCGCCGTGCCTTCGGGCTTGGCTCCGGGGCCTGCCTGCTGGCGGCCATTCTGGTGCTGACGGTCATGGTGCTGCCCTCCATCATCAACGTGGCGGAGACGGCCCTTCAGGCAGTACCACGGGAGTATGAGGAGGCCAGTCTGGCACTGGGCGCCACGGAGACGGAGACCTACTTCCGGGTGAGCCTGCCCGCTGCCCGCAGCGGCGTAGCGGCGGCGGTGGTGCTGGGCGTAGGCCGTGCCATCGGAGAGGCCATGGCCATCATCATGGTGGCCGGAAACGTGGCCAATATGCCGGGGCTGTTCACCTCGGTGCGCTTCCTCACCACCGGCATCATCTCCGGAATGTCCGATGCCGCCGTGGGGAGCCTGTATCAGCAGGCGCTGTTTTCCATCGGGCTGGTGCTGTTTCTGTTCATCATGCTCATTAACGTCCTGCTGAATGTCTGCATCAAACGCAGGAAGGAGGACTGAACCATGAAGCAGCAATGGACGCTTCGCCGGAAGCTGTATAATGGCGGGATGCGGGGACTGGTGTGGCTGTGCGCCGGATTGACCTGCGCCCTGCTGATCTTTCTCATCGGCTATATCTTTTACCGTGGCGTGCCGGGCCTCAGCTGGCAGCTGATCTCCGGCCAGACCAGCTATATCCGCAATACCGTGGGCATCCTGCCCAACCTATTGAATACCCTGTATATCATTCTTGTGGCCATGGCGGTGGTGCTGCCGCTGGGCGTGGGTGCCGCCATCTACCTGACGGAGTATGCCGCCAGCGGGCGGCTGGTCCGCATCATCGAGTTCGCTGCCGAGACCCTGACGGGTATTCCCTCCATCATCTTCGGACTGGTGGGCATGATGCTGTTCGTGCAGAAGCTGGGCCTTCAGGCGGGAATTCTGGCCGGTAGCCTGACGCTGGTGATGATGATCCTGCCCACCATCATCCGTACCACGCAGGAGAGCCTGAAAACCGTCCCCCAGTCCTACCGGGAGGGGGCGCTGGCGCTGGGTGCCGGCAAATGGCACATGGTCCGCACCGTAGTGCTGCCGGGAGCGGTGGACGGCATCGTCACCGGCTGTATTCTGGCCATCGGCCGCATCGTGGGGGAGAGCGCCGCCCTGCTGTATACGGCAGGCTTCGGCATGGCGCTGGTGAGTCTCTTTGACTCTCTGCACACCTCCTCCGCCACCCTGACGGTGGCTCTGTACGTCTACGCCACCGAGGGCGGGGAGACGGCGCTGGCCTTCTCCATTGCCACCATCCTCATGGTGCTGACCCTGCTCATCAACCTCACCGCCGGGATCATCGGGCGGAAGCTGAAAAGGAAGTGAACGACAATGGACCCTATTCTGCAAGTGAAGGATCTGGACCTGTGGTACGGCGCTCATCAGGCGCTGTACAGCGTCTCCATGGACATCCCGGAGAAGAGCATCACCGCCTTTATCGGCCCCTCCGGCTGCGGCAAGTCCACATTTCTGAAAACCCTGAACCGCATGAACGATCTGGTGCCGGGGGTGAAGATCACCGGCGAGGTCCGCTATCGGGGCGAGGATATCTATGCGCCGGGGACGGACGTGTGCCGCCTGCGCCGTGAGATCGGCATGGTGTTTCAAAAGCCCAATCCCTTCCCCATGAGCATCTATGACAACATCGCCTACGGCCCCCGTACCCATGGCATCCGCAGCAAGACCAAGCTGGACGAACTGGTGGAGCGCTCCCTGCGGGGCGCCGCCATCTGGGACGAGGTAAAGGACCGGCTGAAGAAGAATGCGCTGGGCCTTTCCGGCGGCCAGCAGCAGCGCCTGTGTATCGCACGGGCGCTGGCGGTGGAGCCGGCGGTGCTGCTGATGGACGAACCCACCAGCGCACTGGACCCCATCTCCACCTCCCGCATCGAGGAGCTGACCATGGAACTGAAGGAGCGCTATACCATCGTCATCGTCACCCACAATATGCAGCAGGCGGTGCGTATCTCCGACCGCACGGCTTTCTTCCTGCTGGGTGAGCTGGTGGAGTACGGCGCCACGGAGCAGGTGTTCTCCGCCCCGGCGGAGAAGCGGACAGAGGACTACATCACGGGGAGGTTCGGATAATGAGAAGCCGGTTTGATGAACAGCTGGCCCAGCTGGAGCGGGAGCTCATTGAAATGGGCGCACTGTGCGAGGAGAGCATCGCTCTGGCGGCCAAATCGCTGGGGGACGGCAGTCTGGCCCGTCAGGTGGCCCCACTGGACACGGAGATCGACCGCAAGGAGCGGGACATCGAGTCCCTGTGCCTGAAGCTGCTTTTGCAGCAGCAGCCGGTGGCACGGGATCTGCGGCAGATCTCGGCGGCCCTGAAAATGATCACAGATCTGGAGCGCATCGGGGATCAGGCGGAGGATATTGCCGAGATCGTCATCAGCGGTCAGGTCAACGAGGGGGAGGAGCTGCTGCGGGATATGGCCGCCTCCACCATAAAAATGGTGACGGAAAGTGTTGACGCCTACGTGAAACATGATACAATGTTGGCGGAAAAAGTCATCGCAGAGGACGATATTGTGGATGGCTGGTTCGACAGGGTGAAGCATACGCTGATCCGCCGCATGACCACAGACCCCGGTGAGGGGGAGCGGGCGGTGGACCTGCTGATGATTGCCAAATATTTTGAGCGCATCGGGGACCATGCGGTGAACGTCGCCCAGTGGGTGATTTTCTCCGTCACCGGTACGCACAAGGAGGGATAGCATGATCTGGTGCGTGGAGGACGATGCCAGTATCCGGGATATCGAAGTATACGCCCTGCGTTCCACCGGCTTCGAGGCCTGTGGCTTTGCCGACGGTGCCGCCTTCTGGCAGGCCCTCCAGACGGAGGAGCAGCCGGAGCTGGTGGTGCTGGATGTGATGCTGCCCGGCGTGGACGGCATGGAGCTGCTGCGCCGGATGCGGGCCTCGGCGGCCCTGCGCCGCATCCCGGTAGTGATGGCCACCGCCAAGGGCGCAGAGTACGACAAGATACAGGGGCTGGATCTGGGGGCGGACTATTATCTGGCCAAGCCCTTCGGCGTCATGGAGCTGGTGTCCTGCGTCAAGGCGGTGCTGCGGCGCTGCCGGACGGAGCAGGAGCCGGTGCTGCGGGCCGGGGGCATCGTACTGCACCCGGAGGAGCGCATCGTCACGGTGGAGGGTCAGCGGGTGACGCTGACCTATAAGGAGTTTGAGCTGCTGCGGCTGTTTCTGTCCCATCCGGGCATGGCCTTCACACGGGACCAGCTGTTCAACGAGATCTGGGGCATGGATTACTGCGGCGAGACCCGGACGGTGGATATGCACATCCGCACCCTGCGCCAGAAGCTGGGCAGCTGCGGCAGCATGATCCAGACCGTGCGGAATGTGGGATACCGGCTGGAGGTAGGCGCATGACAAGAAAGATTTTCCGTTCCATTCTGCTGGTGGCGGGCGTAGTGCTGGCGGCGGGCATGGTCATCATGACCGGCTGCCTGTACAGCTACTTCGGCGGTGTGCAGGAGCAGCAATTACAGGATGAATTGAGCCTCGCCGTCAGCGGCGTGGAAAACGGCGGTACGGCCTATCTGGAGCGCCTTCCGGCGGAGCGGTTCCGCCTGACGTGGATCGCCTCCGACGGCCGGGTGCTGTATGATACGCAGGTGACGGACGTGGCCTCCATGGAGAACCACGCCGGCCGTCAGGAGGTGCAGGAGGCGCTGGAAAACGGCAGCGGCGAAAGTAGCCGCTACTCTGATACCCTTTTGCAGCAGACCCTGTACGTGGCTCGCCGCCTGACGGACGGCACGGTGCTGCGTATCTCCGTCAGCCGTGCCACCGCCGGGATGCTGGCGCTGGGAATGCTCCAGCCCATGCTGGTGGTGCTGGTGGCGGCGTTGATCTTCGCCGGGCTCATGGCCGGGCGCCTGTCCCGCCGCATCGTGGATCCCTTGAACCGGCTGGACTTGGAGCATCCGCTGGAAAACGACGCCTACGAGGAGCTGGCTCCTCTTCTGAGCCGCATCAACTACCAGCATAAGGAGATCGACGCCCAGCTGCGGAGCCTGCGACAAAAGACCGACGAGTTCACCCAGATCACCGGCAGTATGCAGGAGGGTCTGGTGCTGCTGGACGAGAAGGGGACGGTGCTCAGCATCAACCACGCCGCCTGTAAGCTCTTTCAGGCGGACGAGGGCTGTGTGGGCCGTGACTTCCTGACGGTGGACCGCAGCCATGAGTTGTGCCTTGCGATGGAGACAGCCCGGGAGAAGGGCCACAGCCAGCTGCGCTGCCAGCGCAATGGCCGGGAGTATCAGCTGGATATGAGCCGCATCCAATCCGACGGCGAGACGGTGGGTACAGTGCTGCTGGCCTTCGACGTGACAGAGCAGGAGTACGCCGAGCGCAACCGCCGGGAGTTCACCGCCAACGTCTCCCACGAACTGAAGACCCCCCTGCAGGGCATCGTGGGCAGCGCCGAGCTGATTCAGAGCGGCATGGTGAAGCCGGAGGATATGCCCCGCTTTGTGGGCCATATCCACGACGAGGCCTCCCGCATGGTAACACTGGTGGAGGATATCATCCGCCTGTCCCAGCTGGACGAGGGGGATGCCATGCCCACGGAGACGGTGGACCTGCTGACCCTAAGTCAGGAGGCCGTGACCAACCTGCAGGATGCCGCTGCCAAGCAGCAGGTGTCCCTGTCGGTGGACGGCGGCCACGCCCCGGTCATCGGCGTGCGGCGGCTGCTGTATGAGGTGATCTTCAACCTCTGCGACAACGCCATCAAGTATAATGTCCCGGATGGCACCGTGAAGGTGCAGGTGTCCTCGGAGAACGGCACCTCCTCCGTCACGGTGTCGGATACCGGCATCGGCATCGCCCCGGAGCACCAGAGCCGGGTGTTCGAGCGGTTCTACCGGGTGGATAAGAGCCACTCCAAGGCCTCCGGCGGCACGGGGCTGGGCCTCTCCATCGTGAAGCACGCCGTGCAGTATCACCACGGCGACATCCGCCTCACCAGTAAGCCCGGCGAGGGGACTGTCATCCGCATCACCTTCCCCGCAGCGGCCCGGTGACCCGCTGACCCAACCTATAAAAATCAAAAAGAAATGCGCTGCATCCGCCCCGGCGGAGCGGCAGCAGAGGAAAGTCCTATGGAAAAAAACCACACAGTGTATCGCGGGAGGCGGACTCCTTGCCGCCATCGCTGCGGTGCTCCAGTTTGTGGGCAGCGCCATCCGTTTCGGCCCCTTTTCCGTCTCACTGGTTCTGATCCCCATTGTGCTGGGCGCCGCCCTGTACGGCTGGGGCTGGAGGCACTGCTCTCTGGTACGGCCCAGCTGCCGGATATCCGCCTGCGGATTCCGGATCGGGTGATCTGCGGCTGGACGGAGGAGAGTCTCCTCAGCGGCGCCCTATATAGGGCTGCCGCCATGACGGAGGGTCTGGCCCAACGCATGGAGCAGGAGCTGGGCTGTCCCTGCACACTGGTGTTCACCGGCGGTCTGGGCCGCTTCGTGGCGCCCCTGTGCCGCCGGGAGGCCGTCTGCGACGAGGATCTGCTGCTGCGTGGCCTGTGGAAGCGCTGCACCGCTAACTGCCCATCGGCAGATAAGCCCTGAAAAACGATCGAGATACAAAAGGAGACTGGGGACTACGAGTCCCCAGCCTCCTTTTTTCTGCCCCACCACCGGGAGAGCCGGCCTTACGGAAAGAACACCCGCACCGCCCATGCGGCGGCAACGAAGGCCGCTGCATCCGCCGCCAGCGCCGCGGGGACGGTGTGGCGGGTGCGGCGGATGCCCGCAGCGCCGTAGTAGACCGCCACGGTATAAAACGTCGTCTCCGAGCATCCCAGCATCACCGCCGTCACCCGCCCGATGTAGGAGTCCGGCCCGTACTGCTCCATCAGCTGGCTGCCCACCGCCAGCGCCCCGGAGCCGCTGACGGGCCGCACCAACAGCAGCACCGCCGTCTCCGGCGGGATGCCCAACCCTTCCAGCACCGGTGACAGCAGCCCCGTCAGCAGCTCCATGGCTCCGGAGGCCCGGAACATCTGCACCGCCGACAGCAGCACCACCAGCGCCGGCAGGATGCGCCCCAGCACCCGCAGCCCCTCCGCCGCCCCGTCGGTGAGGGCGCCGTAGACATCGGTCCTCCGCCCCATGGCTGCCGCCGCCACCCCCGCCAGCAGACAGGGGATCACCCAGTCCGTCATGTCCGCCGCCTTCCCAGCCGCTCCAGCAGCTTCGCCGCCGCCAGCCCCGCCGCTACCGACAGCAGGGAGCTGACCCACACCGCCGGCAGGATATCCAGCGGCGCAGCACTGCCGCAGACGGCCCGGATGCTGGCTACCGTGGTGGGCAGCAGCTGGATGGAGGCGGTGTTCAGCACCACCAACCGGCACAGCTCGTCGCTGGCTACGCCCTCCGTCCCCCGTGCCATACGGCAGGCCGCCCGGATACCCATGGGCGTGGCGGCGTTGCCCAGCCCCAGCAGATTGGCCGACACATTGGCCGTCACCGCTGCCAGCGTCTCCGGATCCCGGCTGGCCTGGGGCAGCAGCCGCCGCAGCACCGGACGGAACAGCCGTCCCAGCCGCCGGGACAGTCCGCACCGATCCATGACCTCCATAAGCCCCGTCCACAGGCACAGCATCCCCGCCATGGAGAGACACAGCCGGACCGCCTGCCCGGCCCCCTCCAGCGCCGCCGCACTGACGGCCTCCATGCGCCCGTATACGGCGCCGCACACCACGCTGACCACAGCCATTCCCGTCCAGATCCACGCCATCGCCATCCTTGTCACCTCATGGATGTATACGCCGCACCGACATATTTTATTACATCTATCCAGACAGATTTTATCATTTGGTTGACAAATATGCAAATTTACGGCATAATATAAACGAATCCCACGTAGACGCTAAAATTGAGGGGCAAAGAAGGGGAGATCACTGTGAAAGCAACCGGTATCGTCAGAAGGGTGGATGAGTTGGGACGCATCGTCCTGCCCGTAGAGCTGCGGCGCACGCTGGATATTTCCGAGCGTGATCCGCTGGAGATCTATGTGGACGGCGCATCCATTGTCCTGCGAAAATTCCGGCCCAACTGCATTTTCTGCAACAGCAGCCGGGGCGTATCGGAGTTTCGGGGGAAGAACGTGTGTCAGAAGTGCCTGAAAGAGCTTCAGTCCGTCACATTCTGACCCCGTGTACCGCACACGGTGAAGAAGGCCCGCCATCCGGTGGGCCTTCTTTCCTTTGATAAGAATGGCTCCTGCGGCCATCCCGCAGATTGTCGAGGAAAAGGGGTGGTATTTTTTGTCCGCCTGTGGTATGATAAAACGTACCCCTTCCAACAATACGGGGCCATACCCCCTGATAGAACTTCAAATAAGGAGAAAACCTATGACCTTTCTGCAATCTATTCTTCTGGGCTTGATCCAGGGCGTGGCGGAATTTCTGCCCATCTCCAGCTCTGGCCATCTGGCCATCGCCCAGAATCTGCTGAACATCAACGCCGAGGTCCCCGCCTTCTACGACGTACTGCTGCATCTGGGCACGCTGGTGGCGGTGTTCGTGGCCTATTGGCAGGACATCTGCGATATGGTGCGGGAATTTTTCTGCGGCATCGGTGATCTGGTCCACCACAGCACCCCTACGCCGGTACCCCCGGCCCGCCGCCTGATCCTGCTGATCATTCTGGGTACGCTGCCTCTGTTTGCCATCCTGCCCATCAAGGACACGGTGGAGGGCCTGAAGAGCAGTATGGTATTCATCGGCGCCGCCCTGATCGTCACCGGCTTCCTGCTGTTTTTCAGCGACCGGGCCCGCAAGGGCCGCAAGGATGCCCGCAGCGCCACGGTGCTGGATGTGTTGGTGGTGGGCGTCAGTCAGGCTATTGCCACGGTCCCCGGCATTTCCCGCTCCGGCATGACCATCACCACCGGCTGCTTCATGGGCTTCGAGCGGAGGTTTGCCGTGCGCTTCTCCTTCCTGCTGTCCATCCCCGCCGTGCTGGGTGCCAACATCCTCAGTCTGAAGGATGCCCTCACCGGCGGCGTGGACTGGAGCCAACTGCCGGTGTATCTGGCGGGCGTGGTGGTGGCTGCCGTCTCCGGCTACCTGTGCATCCGCCTGCTGAAGATGATCGCTGACAAGGGCCGCTTTGGTGCCTTCGCCTACTATTGCTGGGCCGCCGGTCTGGCTACCCTCATTCTGAACGCCGTCAAGTAACACCCGTTCTCTTGCACGAAAGGAAGTCCGCATGGCTGCTGCACCCAAAAAGAAGAAAACCTCGCAACCCGCAAAAAAGAATACCCGCACGCCGCCCCCTCCTGCCCCTACCTACGGCCGGGAGATCGCCGGCGGTGTCTGCCTGCTGCTGGCCCTGTGCGCCGTCGTGTCCTATTTTCAGGAGGAGGCCCTGTTCATCACCTTCTTCGGCGGCCTGCTGAAGGGGCTGCTGGGTTACGGCTACTGGCTGTCGGCCCCGGCTCTGCTGCTGACGGGCCTCCTGCTGCTGACCCACCGGGACCGTCCCGCCACCCTGCGCTCCGTATGTACACTGCTGGTGCCGGTACTCACCGGCTGCGGCCTGCATCTGCTGCTGTGCGCCCGCTCCTATGAGCCGGGCCTCACCGGCCTGCGGGAGCTGTGGCTCTCCGGCCGGTCCCTGCAAAGCGGCGGCGCCCTGTCCGGCGGTCTGGCGGTGGGCTTCTCCGCCGTATTCGGCAAGGTGCTGTCCCTGATCCTGTTCCTCCTCATGCTGCTGGTGGCCCTGTGCCTGGCGCTGCACTTCTCCCCCAAGGACGCCGTCCGCCGGGCGCAGGAGCGCCGGGAGGCGGAGCGGGAGGACATCCCGGAGGAAGCACCCCCCGCCCGTGAAAAGGAGAGGCCGGCGGAGAAGCGGCCCCGCCGCCGTGCCGCCATCGATATCCCCCTGGACGACGAGCCTCCCGCCAAACAGCCGCAGCCCCAGCCGGAGGAACCCACCTTTGCCCCCAAGGAGAAGAAGCCCTTCTTCTCCCGTAAGAGCAGCGCCGTCCGCACCCCGGATCAGGTGCTGCGGGGGGAGCCTGCGGAGGAAGCCGCCCCCGTGGCCCCTGCCGCTCCCGTTACTTCCCCACCGGCAGCGTCTGCTGCCCCCGCCCCTGTGGCTAAGCCCCGTGAAGCGGCCAAGCCTTCCGTCACGGCGCAGGAGGTGCAGGACGCCACCGAGGAGGTGACCGCTGCGGTGGAGCAGGAGCTGGCCCAGCCGGAGGAGGCGTACCAGTATCCCCCCGTCACGCTTCTGGATGAGAATACCGCCGACAACTATACGGAGGTGGGGGCTGAGCTGCGGAGCAACTCCCAGCGCTTGGCACAGACCCTTCAGAGCTTCGGCGTGGACGCCCGCCCCGGCGCTGTGGTCCACGGCCCCAGCGTCACCCGCTATGAGTTCACGCTGGAGCAGGGGGTGAAGCTGTCCAAGATCACCAACCTCGCCGATGACATTGCGCTGGCACTGGGGGCCAGCGGCGTCCGCATCGCCCCCATCCCCAATAAAATTTCCGTGGTGGGCATCGAGGTCCCTAACCGGGCCGTCACCCCGGTTCGCATCCGGGACGTGGTGGAGTCCCGTACCTTCACGGAGCATAAGTCCCCGGTGGCCTTCGTCGTGGGCAAGGACATCGGCGGCAGCTGCATCGTGGGGGACATCGGCAAGCTTCCTCATGTGCTCATCGCCGGCACCACCGGCTCCGGTAAGTCCGTGTGTACCAACTCCCTCATCGTCAGCATCCTCTATAAGTCCACGCCGGAGGAGGTCCGCTTCATCATGGTGGACCCCAAAATGGTGGAACTGGCCCCCTACAACGGCATCCCCCATCTGCTGATCCCCGTAGTGACGGACCCCAAAAAGGCCGCCGGAGCCCTGCAATGGGCGGTGTTCGAGATGATGAAGCGCTATAAGCTCTTCTCCGAACACGGGGTCAAGGATCTGGCGGGTTATAATGCGCTGGCCCGGCAGGACGAGGAGCTCAAGACCCTGCCCACGGTGGTGGTGGTCATCGACGAGCTGGCAGACCTGATGCTGGTGGCCGCTAAGGAGGTGGAGGAATCCATCTGCCGGGTGGCCCAAATGGGCCGTGCCGCCGGGATGCATCTGGTCATCGCCACCCAGCGTCCCTCCTCCGACGTCATCACCGGCCTGATGAAGGCCAATATCCCCAGCCGCATCGCCTTCGCTGTGGCCTCCTCACTGGAGTCCCGCATCATTCTGGATACCACCGGCGCCGAAAAGCTGGTGGGCAAGGGCGATATGCTCTATGCCCCTCTGGGGGCCGGGAAGCCCACCCGTGTGCAGGGCTGCTTCATCACCCCGGAGGAGATCGAGCGGGTGGTGGGCTTCGTCAAGACCACCGGCGAGGCGGAGTACTCCCGTGAGGTCATGGACAAGATCGAGCAGGCGGTGAAGGAGAAGGAAAAGGGCGGCGGAGGAAAGACCTCTGCCGAGCCTGCTGAAGCGCAGGAGGACGGCGATGAGCTGCTGCCCGCTGCCGTGGAGGTGGTTCTGGAAACGGGACAGGCCTCCGTCTCCATGCTCCAGCGCCGCCTGAAGCTGGGCTATTCCCGCGCCGCCCGTCTGGTGGATCAGATGGAGGAACGGGGCATTGTCGGCCCCTTCGAGGGTTCCAAGCCCCGTCAGCTGCTCATCGATAAGGCCAAGTGGCAGGAGCTGCAAATGAGCAAGCAGCCCCAGCCTGAGCCGGAGATCGACCGCAGCGGCTCTATCCGTGATGTGTTCGAGAGCCGTGACGCACTGGAGTAACGCCCTTGGCATGAAAACCGTATATCCTTTACCCAACAGGAATGAGGACAGGCAAACGCCTGTCCTCCTTATTCCTGTTTTGCGTTATCGGATTCACTTTCCAAGATAAATATATGGGGAGCATCTTCCTGCAAATAGGCTTCTTCACACGCCTGCTGTGCGGCGATCAGAATATGGATCGCTTGTTCAGCTGCCCGCATCATGGTCAAATACATCTCTTTATAATCAGCCAAAATAATCACCCTTTTCTATTCTACCATATTGTGGCTATATCCACAATATGGTTTTTCTGCTTTTCTTTCTATAATGATTTGAGAAGAAAGGTGGTGACCGTGATGTTTGATTACAGCCCCCTGTGGGAAACTATGCAGCGCCGTGGCGTCTCCCAGTACCAGCTGCTGAAGAGCGGCGTGGATAACAAGACGCTGGACGCTTTGAAAAAGGGCCGCAACATCACCATGGTCACGCTGGAAAAGCTCTGCCGCATCATCGGCTGCACCCCCAACGATGTCATCCGCTTCTCCGATGAGCCCCGCTGACGGAGTTACCTTCTGACTTCAAAAGGAGGGCAGGCAAACGCCTGTCCTCCTTTTCCGTGTATCTGCAAGAGTTTTCCCCGCAGGCCGCACCTGTTTTCTCCTGCGCCCCGCCCTTGACGGTGGGGCGTTTTTCCGCTAAAATAGGACATACTGGAGTAAAATACACATTTTCAGATAAACGAGGTAGCATTATGGCAAATGGATTCATCGATAAAGCCCGCATCACCGTCCGGGCCGGCAACGGCGGCAACGGAGCCGTGGCCTTCCACCGGGAGAAATACGTGGCCGCCGGCGGCCCCGACGGCGGCGACGGCGGCGACGGCGGCAGCATCATCGTGCAGGTGGATGACAATATGTCCACGCTGATGGACTTCCGCTACAAGCGCAAATATGTGGCTTCTCCCGGCGTAGATGGGCAGGGCGGCCGCAAAAGCGGCAAGGACGGAGAGAGTCTCACCATCCGGGTCCCCAGAGGCACGCTCATCCGGGATGCCGAGACCGGCGAGATCATCAGGGATATGTCCGACAGCGAGCCCTTCGTTCTTTGCAAGGGCGGCCGGGGCGGCTGGGGCAACCAGCACTTCGCCACCCCCACCCGGCAGGTACCCCGCTTCGCCAAGGCGGGCCTTCCCGGCGAGAGCCACGACGTGGTGCTGGAGCTGAAGCTGCTGGCGGACGTGGGTCTGGTGGGCTTTCCCAACGTGGGCAAAAGCACCCTTCTGAGCGTGGTCAGCAAGGCCCATCCCAAGATCGCCAACTACCACTTCACCACCCTCTATCCCAATCTGGGCGTGGTGTATGTGGATGAGGGCGTGTCCTTCGTTATGGCGGATATCCCCGGAATCATTGAGGGGGCCAGCGAGGGGGCCGGGCTGGGCCATGACTTCCTGCGGCACATTGACCGCTGCCGCCTGCTGGTGCATCTGGTGGATGTCTCCGGCAGCGAGGGCCGGGACCCCATAGCGGACTTTGACGCCATCAACGCCGAGCTGAAGCAGTATAGCCCGGAGCTGGCTCAGCGGCCCCAGATCGTGGTGGCCAACAAGACGGATCTGTTGGCGGACCCTGAGCAGCTGGAAGCCTTCCGCTCCCATGTGCAGGAGGCGGGCTATGAGTTCATGGCCATGTCCGCCGCCACCCATCAGGGAACCCGTGAGCTGGTGCAGGCTATCGCCCGCCGCTTGGCGGAGCTGCCGCCGGTGACGGTCTATGAGCCGGAGTATGTACCCCGCCCGCCGGAGGTGGATACCACCGCCCCGCTGGATATCCACCGGGATGACCACACCTGGCTGGTGGAGGGGCCGTGGCTCCAGCGGCTCATGGGCAACATCAATTTCTCCGACTATGAGAGCCGGATGTACTTCGATAAGGTTCTGCGCCAGTCGGGTCTGTTCGATCAGCTGGAGCAGATGGGGATCCAGGATGGGGATATCGTCTCCATGTACGATCTGGAATTTGAGTATCAGCGCTGAGAGATTGGACATTTTTTGGACGTCCACTCGCCCCATATTGGACCGGGACCTGACGTCCGAAAGGATACCGGTTTTGTCCCATGGGACACGCCGCCGTCTCCCAAACCGGGACTTGTTCCACATAGAAAAATTTGGCCCGCCGGTGAGCCATTTTCCCACGGAGGATTTTTTTCTGCGGTGGAAGATCCTCCGTTCGGAGAAAAAATTTCGTGGAAGAGAAAAAGCAGCATAAAAAACGAAAAGCAAACCCAAGGGAGGGAGGAGCAGCGCTCCTCCCTCCCTTGGGTTATCTGCAATGATTGGATGAACGCATCATCCATTTTCTTTCTCCGGATCCTTCTTTGCAAAAACAGAGTACAGTCTCTGAAAAAGGTGGCGGTCAAAAAGCCCATGTACCATTGCGGAAGATGGGGACCACCTTTCCGCCGCCGCACACGGCGTCGATGGAGAGGTCCGCCGAGCCGATCATGAAGTCCTCGTGGATCATGGAGTCGTTGACGCCCAGCGCCCGGCACTCCTCCAGCGTCTTGCTCTGGAAGTCCCGGATGGTATCGGCAAAGCCCATGCCCAGCGCCAGATGGCAGCAGGCGTTTTCATCAAAGAGGGTGTTATAAAACAGCAGGCCCGTCCGGTTGATGGGGGAGTCGAAGGGGACCAGAGCGCACTCGCCCAGATAGCAGCTGCCCTCGTCCATGGTGATGAGCTTGGTCAGCAGGTCGTTGTTGACCTCGGCGTGCCACTCCACCGCCTTGCCCGCGTGGAAGCGGATCCAGAAGCCGTCGATGAGCTGCCCCTGATAGCTCAGGGGCTTGGTGGCGTAGACAATGCCCTCGGCCACACCCTTCATGGGGGAGATGAAGCACTCCTCCGTGGGGATGTTGGGATTGAAGAAGATGCCTTGCAGGCTGGTCTCGCCGCCGCCGCAGAACTGCGCCTCCGGGATCATGCCCACGGTGAAGTCCGTGCCGTTGGCGCTCTTATAGCGCAGCTCCCGGATGCCCAGACCGCTGAGGTACTGGCACCGGTCGTGGAGGTCCTTGTTATGGGCCTCCCACGCCGCCACGGGGTCCTCGTCCACCCGGCTGGTGGAGAGAATGGCCTCCCACAGCTTCTCGATGGCCTGACTGGTCCGCAGCTCCGGGAACAGCTTCTTGGCCCATGCGGCGCCGGGGACGGCGGCGATGCACCACTGGTACTTATTCTCGATCTGATCCCGGTATTTCTTGATGACGGGGTACAGCCGCTGCTGGCTCTTGGCCATCTTCTCCTGATTGACGCTCTTCAGACCGTCGGGGTCCTCGCTGAGCAGGTAGATGCGGCAGGGTATGGTATCCACATAGTGCTGCCAGCGGGCTTCCTCGTAGTTATCAAGCTTGGAGAGAGTGGTCAGGGTCCGATAGCGGTAGTGGAGCTTTTGCAGGGGCTGATAGCTCCAGTCCACCACCACCTTCTTGGCCTTGCGCTTATAGCATTCCTCCACCAGCATCTTCACAAACTCCGGCTGATCCAGATCGGCGGCGATGAATACCTCCTGACCCGGCTGCACATTGACGCCGGAGGCGGCGATCAGCTGGGCATATTTCCTCAAAACGGTCTTTTTCACGGCAATCCCCTCCTGTATTCTGATGGTTTGGTGCCATTATAGCACGCCTGACGGCAGATGGAAAGGGCTTTCTTGCAAGCGGAGACGGGATGTGGTAGGATAGGGGATAGAAGATGAATGGTAAGGGAGAGATGCCCCATGGAGATCGTTTACGCAGACCCACGCATCGTGGTGGCGGTGAAGCCTGCCGGGGTGCTGAGCACCGACGAGCCCGGCGGGATGCCCCAGCTGCTGCGGCAGGAGCTGGGGACCCCCTGCATCCGCACGGTACACCGGCTGGACGCCGCCGTCAGCGGGCTGATGGTCTACGCCCGGTCGGCCAAGGCGGCGTCCCTGCTGTCGGAGCAGATTCGCAGCCGCACCTTCGGCAAGGAGTATCTGGCGGTGGTTCACGGCGTGCCGGAGGGGGGCGTGATGACGGACCTGCTGGGGCGGGATCCCGTCCGGCGGCGCACCTATGTGGCGGCGGAGCCGGGGAAGGACGTGCGCCCGGCGGAGCTGTCCTATGAGGTGCTGGGGAGCCGGGAGGGACTGTCACTGGTGCGTATCCGGCTGCACACCGGGCGGACCCATCAAATTCGGGTGCAGTTTGCCTCCCGTGGGTTTCCACTGGTGGGGGACCGGAAATACGGCGGGGGAGAGGAAGGGGAAAGCATCGCCCTGTGGTCGTGGCGGCTGGAGTTTACCCATCCACAGACCGGGGCGGCCATGCGGTTTTCCAAACTGCCGCCCAAGGAGGCCCCGTGGCTGGGCTTTCCCATGCCCCTGACAGGGAGATAGACAGAAAAAGAGACTGCCGAAGGGGTTCGGCAGTCTCTTTTCATGTGGAAAATTACGGCTCCTCCCGGTGCTTTCTGCGGCTCAGGAGGAAGGCGATGCCGCCCATGGAGAGCGTGGCCATCAGCGGCCACAGGGTGGGGGCGTAGGTGTCGCCGGTGGGGGGTGTGGGGTCCTCCAGCTCCTGGGCCTTGAACTGCCAGTCCAGATAGCCAATGCCGGACTGGAAGTCATTGCCCATGGTCAGGGGGACGTTCAGGGTCACGGTGAGCTCCAGATCGCCGCCGGGGGCGATGGTCCCCAGTTCCGTCCAATCCGTCAGCTGTGCCGTCTCATGGGCAGGGGCATCGAAAAGGGTGGAGGTGGGAGCCTGCACCGTCAGGGTCATCTGAGAGAGAAATTCCTCGGAACCGGACTCGGACCCCAGAGAGCGCAGGTACAGCCGCACCCGATGGTCGCTGTCGTTTCGCAGGCGCAGGGTCTGGGTCAACCGGTCGCCGGGCATGACGCCCTTGAAGTTCGGGAACAGGTCGGAGGGGGAGTAGTCACTGCCGGGAAGGAACACGAAGCTCTGAGCGTCGCCGTCATAGGTGACGGAGCCGGTATCGGCGTAGGCGGCGCAGAGACAGGACAGGAGCATCAGCAGCGTCAACGCCAGAGAACAGATGGTTTTTCGTTTCATGCCGTTCCCTCCTTACTGATACTGGGCCACGTGGCCCGGCGTGATGGTGACGCCCCAAGCCTGACCCAAGGCGTCTGTCGGGGCGCTCTGGATCGCCTCCGCCATGATCTCCAGCGCCTGCTTGCCGCCGTCGGCATCGCTGTAGCTGCCGGTGAGGGTCAGGCTGCTGATAAGCGGATTTTTGGGCTGTTCGTTGGGGGCAACGGGGTAGGTGTAGTAGTAATAGTCGCCATACTTTACCCAGTCGTCGCCGGGGGTGAAAGCGGGGATGGCTGCCGTGCCGCCGATGTGTTGGCCGTCGTCATTGACCCGGTAGGTCACCAGCTTCACCCGGAGGTAGGCGTCAATGTCACCGGTGTTGGTGACGTTGACGTTCTTCTTGGTCGTGCCGTCAAAGTCCTCCGTGACGTTGCAGGACACATGGGCGGGAGTGAACCGGTTGGGGACGGGGTCCGTATGGGTGATGAGATACGCCAGCGTGGCGCCGGTGAGGGCCAGCGCCAGCAGAACCAGCGTCAGAAGCAGTGCTCCCGGCTTCCGGGGCGAAGGATATTTTCTGCGTGCCACAAACTGTTCCTCCTTTCTCAGTGTCGGATCCCGAAGATGTTGGCGATGACATCACTGAAGCCGTTGAGCCAGCGGTCATTCTTCAGGGTGTTGGTGCAGGTGATGCTGCCGCTATTGTGGCCGGCGGTGAGGGTGCAGCCGTCCGGCTTATCGGGGTCGTAGGTGGCGTCGTAGCGCCAGCTCCAGCCGGTGTCCTCCTCAATGGTGTATTTGCCCACCGGAAGCTCATAGATGGTGATGCTGCTGTTGCCCACCACCGTGACCTGGGTGTAGAGATCGCCGTTGCGGTAGACGTTGAACACATAGGGTTCGCCGTCAGCGCCGCCGGTCTTGGTGACGGTCAGAGCGCAGGTCTTGACGTGGAGCAGGAAGGCGGGATCGCCGCTGGTGTGGCTCCAGCTCTCTCCGGCGCAGCTCGTGTGCAGGAAGGTGGTATCGGCGGTGATGTTGGTGTCACCGATGGAGATGGTGGCCTTCACGGGGATGTCCTGCTTGGTGTTCACGATGTCCGTCAGAAGGGTGGTGTCGTAGCTGTAAGCAGAGTTCAGCTTGGGTTCGGCGCCGGTCATGGATACGGTGGCAGCGTCGGTGCCATTGTGGAACCAGCTGGTGGAGGTGCGGTAACCGGGAAGCGTGGCCCTATCGAAGGTGTCGCCGTAGTAGACGGTGCCGTCCTCGTAGGTGAGCGTCGGCTTAAAGACGTTGACCTTGCCGGTGGCGCTGCCCGCTTGCTCGCTGGCCGGTGTGCCGCTGGAATCCGCCTGCGGCTCCGTTTTGGGGGATACCGTGACGGAGACGGCGTAGGAGGTGTCCTTCCGCAGCTGAGTCAGGTCAGTGACGGGGGTGCCGTCCGGGCCTGTGAGGGAGACGGTGATATCCACGTAGGCGGTCTGCCACGGCTCCAAGCCGTAGGGGTGGTCGGGGTCGGTGGCCTTGGTCAGATCCAGCTTAACGCTGCCTACCTGTACGGTGGAGCCGCTTTGCAGCTGGCTGGCAGTGAGACCGCCCAGCAGATAGACGTTATAGTCCTGCGCTGCAACGGTGACGGGCTGGATGGGGACGTTTACCGTGGGCTGGGGGAACTCCCGGACGGGAGTCTCGGAGTCTTTGCTTTCATAGACGCCGGCCCCGGCGTTGGTGGGGACATTGTTGCCGCCCAGAAAGCCGGGCTGAGGCTTGACGCTGAAGCGGATGACCAGCTTATGGCCCCGGTAGGTGACGATGCCGTTATTCGTAACGGTGCCCACGTAGTTATCGGAGAAGTTAAAGCCTGTGACGCTGACGTTATTGCCGTCTATCGCGGCAGTGGCGCCCATGGCAGTGTCGTTTTGGCGCCATGTGTAGGTGTCGCCGTCCTTACCGGTGCAGGCGTAGGTCTCCAGCGTGATATCAGAGGCGGTGGCTCCGGCAGGAAGGGTGAACTGGGGGGAGATGATATCCCGGACCACGGATTCCTCCGTCAGGGTGGAGGAGGAGCCGCCGCTCTCGATGTTGTCGGAGATCTGCTGGAAGATGTTGCTGAGGGAACCGGTGTCCGCCGCAGACAGGTAGTAGCTGGGGGTACGGGGCGTGCCGTTGTTGGAGGACACCTGCTGCATGAACCAGTTGCAGGCGCTGTTCAGGGAACTGCTGTTCTGATCGAGGTCGCCGCTTGGCTCGGTGCCGGCACTGGTGGCGTTGGCTCCGGAGAAGATGCCGATGGTGTAGACGGTGGCTCCGGCGGTCTTGATGGAGCCGGCATGGGTAATGGCGTTGTCGGCGACATCCTTCTCAAAGCCGTTGAAGCTGGTGGGGGCGCCGTCCGTAAAGACGATGACCACACGGTTGCGCTTTTCGTTAGGCTGCACGGGGTTGGCGGAGAGGATGCGCTGGGCCATGTCCAGACCCAGATCCGTTTGGGTGGCGCCGCTGGCGGCCAGAGCGCCGATGGCGTTGGAGACCATGGTCTGACCGGCGGAGGTGTCCACGTTCTGAAGAACGTCCTTGAGGTTCTGGTCGGTGATGTTGTGATAGGCCACACCCACGTTGCCGCTGTTGCTTCCGGCGATGGACAGCAGCTCCGTGTTGTCGCCGTAGTCGGACTTGCTGGCGAAGCCCACCACGGCGATGCGGTGGGAGATGTCGTCCTCGGTGCCGAGGACACCGTCAGCGCCCTTGGCCTTCTCCTCCACGGAATTTGCAAAGGTGGCGGCGGCATTTTTCAGGGCTTCCAGACGGGTGATTTTGGTGCCGGAGGGAATCTTCTGATAGAGCTCGGTTTCAAATACCGTGTCCGCTCCGGTGGAGGTGCCGATGTCCGTGCGGGTCCCGTTGACGGTGTAGGAATAGGTATATGCATACTCGGTGACGGTTTCCTCCTTGTAGATGGGGAAGGGGGGATCGCCGAACGGACCACGGCTTGTTTCCGTGACCGGTGAGTTGTCGGGGGCGGTATAAGTGTAGGTATAGATATACACTGCGGAAGTGTAATCATATTCGCTGGAAACAGATACTTTTACATGCTGACCGTTTACTTCTGTATAGAGGGTATCACTGCTGTGATTACAGCTGTAGTTGTTTCCGCTATACTCCGTGTACTTTTTGACGGTTCCGGCTTCGGAGCGGTCCATACGGACCTCTGCATAACCGCCGTCGGACAGCTTGTAGTAAAGGTTGCGGTTCTTGCTCTTGTTGCTGCTGTCCATGCGGTTATTATAGTTTGCGTCGTTGGTACGCTTGCCGTAGGAGACCCAGGAGTCCGACGTTGTGGTGGAGAAGTTATCCCCCATAGAGCCGGACTGATCCAGGACCAGAACGATGTCCGTGGGGACGTCGCTGGTGACGGTGCTGATGACCTTGCTGCCGGTGGCGTAGGCCTCCAGCGTAATGTCATAGGCGCCGGTCTCCTCGTTATAAACGGAGGTCTTGTTGACCACCATGCCGTTATCGCTGCTGGGATCGGTATCACCGGCGGCACGGGCCGGGGAGCGCCGGGGGGCGGCACCGCTGACCGGGGGCAGGAAGGGGGCCACGTCGGTGAAATTCACGGTGGGGTAGTCGATGGAGGAGCTGACGGTGTCCGGGGAACTCTGGGCATCGGAGACACCAAAGACCAGACCGGGCATCAGGGTCAGCAGCATGGTGACGGACAGCACCAGCGCCACAAGGGCTTTTCTCTTCATATGCCGCATTTTTTTCATGTACCGCACCTCCTTAACCCTGCGTTGGCCAGCCCAGCGCCTCCAGAGCGGTGACGCCGTTGTTGGCAGTCTGGACAGCCTCGGCGGCCACATGGACTGTGGCGGTGGCATCCTGATACTCGTTGCCCATACCGGCGTCAAAGGTGACGCAGGTGAACAGAGGGGCGGTGGTCTCGCCGGGGCGGATGGCTTTGTTGCAGTAGAGGTAGCCGTCGGCGGCCAGCGTCCAGTCGGTGGTGTTGAGGTCAGGCTTTACCAGCGAAGGGTCCGGCGTGCCGTCACCGGTGAGGCGGATGTCGCCGGTGAGGCGGACACGGATCCATGCGTCGGCTTCGCCGGTGTTGCGGACCTCGGCAATTTTGGTGACGGTGGTGCCGGGCATGATGCCCGTCAGATCCTCGAAGGGCTGGGTCTTATCCGCATCCGCCCACTCCTCCACAGCAATGGAGACATTGCCGGTGGTGATGACATTGCGTGCCGTTCCGTCGGCGCTGAAATACGCCAGCGTTCCGGCTGCCAGCGTGGCCACGCAGATGGCCAGCACCGACAGTAATAACAGCTTTCGTTTCATGTGGTTGCTCCTTTCCTGTCTATGGTCAGCCTCCATAGGGAGGACAGAGAAGGTGGGTGACCGCAACGGTCAAACCGGTGCAGCTGCGGTAACAGCTGCACTGGTTTGGCCGGGCCTCTAAGAGGCCACGGCCGCCGGTGTTCCCGCTGGTAACAGGTTCACCGGGGCGGCAGGGAGCCTACAGGGGGGCTCTCTGCCACCCGACACGACCCGCTGGTAACAGGCGTGTCGGGGTTGGTCGGGTCACAGGACCCGTGCCGCAAAAAAATAGGGAGGAGATAGTAGAGTCAGGGAAGCCGATCTGCTTCCTGTTGGGGGGGAATTACTGCCAGTTGGTGGCGGTACCGCCCCAAGGATTGTAGTTGGCGCCGAAGGCGGCATCCATAGCAGCTGCGGCAGTGTCAAAGCCGTCAGCCTGCACAGCAACCGCAAATACGGGATACTTGACCGTGCCTTCCAGAATAGAGAGATCGGCGTCGGGGTAACGCGTATCGATGTACTTGCCGTCCTTCATATCCACGTTCTTGTCCAGATACACGCCGCAAATGAGCTGCTCGGTGGTCTCATTGGCCGCAACAGGCTGGTAGTAGTCAGCGAAGTAGACGTTGTAGTTGACGCCGTCCATGGTGGTCTCGAAGTAGTTCCACTTGCCGTCATGCATCCAGTTCCACTCCGCACCGAAGGTGGTGTAGACAGTGCCGTCAACGATCTTGTTGCCGAAGTTGCCGTGCAGGATGTTCGCACCGGCGTTGAAGGTCTCATAGCCGTCATCCAGATCGGAGGGAACCGCATAGTAAGCACGAATCCAAGCGGCAGACTTGCCAGTATTCTGAATCGTTACGACCTTGTCGATGTAGTTCGCAGCCTTGGGCTGGCCGTTGGGGTATTTTTCTCCCTGAGCGGAGCCGACGATGGGCATGAGAACCTTATCGCCCGTATAAGGAACAAAGCCGGTATGGTCCTCATTACTCTGCTGCTCGATCAGGTCGATTTTTACGCCGCCGACGGTGAATGTGTTGGTCTTGTTGTCGGTGTCGGTGAAGTAGGCCAGAGAGGCACCGACGATGGCGATGGCGGCCAGCGCCACGCACAGGAACAGGGCAGTGATCTTCTTTTTCATGTAATTGCTCTCCTTTTTGTTTGATTTTTTGGGTATCAGAATGTGCAAGGGATCACTTGGTTAGGGGTTGACCTTGGCCCAAGCATCGGAGGCAGAGGCAACATTGTCCTTCTGCACGGCGTAGGCCTTAAAGGTCAGGGTGGGATTGGCGAAATCCTTAGCCGTGAGCATTTCCTTGGTAACATCGCTGTTCACAGTGACGGCATTACCTGCCAGCACGGGGAAGGTCTGGTCAGCGTCGGAGGCAGAGACCTCACGATAGTAAACGCCGTCTTGCAGCTTCGTCCAACCCTCTGCGATGGCATAGGTGATGAAGGTGTCCAGATTCTCGGACTCCGTGACCTTCACGAACAGCCAGCAGGCCTCGGACTCGGCCTTGACGGTGACGGTGGGGTCCTTGGCGATGGTGTTGCCGGGAACCATCTTGTAGTCTGTGGTGGTCTCGGTGAGGCCGATGTTGATATCGCCCACGGTGAAGGTGTTCTTCACCTCGGCGGTCTGATCGGTCAGCCAAGCCAGCGTGCCGCCGACGACACCGGCCACCAACAGGGTCAGAGCCAGAACCAGTGCCAGAGTTTTTTTCTTCATACTTGATTCTTCCTTTCTTACAAACTATAACATCTATTTCTGCGGCGTGGGGCGCAGCCCATGTGCCGTCGAAACCGGGGGGAAATCAGCCGTTGAAGGCGGCCCAAGCGGCGCCGGCATTGGCGAAGCCGTCGGCCTGAATGGCCTCGGCCACCACGGTGATCTGGAAATTCTCCAGAGTGGCCAGCTGGTCGTTGGTGACCCACTCGGGCAGGGTCACTTTGTCAAACAGGACAGGCAGGACCACATCACCGTCGGGGGCGGCAACGGTCTCGTTGTAATAGAAATAGTAGGTCAGAGTGTCGGCTTTTGCATCGTAGGCGAAGTACTTGGCATTGGCCAGCATCTTCGCTGTCTCCACCATGTTATCGGGGATGATGCCGTCCCACTTGGGGGCATTGGCTTCCACGAACTTCACCATGCGGATCAGGGGATAGGCGTTCTCCACGCCGGTGGGGCCGTCCTCGGCAAACTCGGGGTCAGTACACAGGGCGATGATGGCCTTGGCGTTGTTGAAGGTGACCTTCATGCGGACGTAGCTCAGGTCGCTGCCCTCCTCAACGGTGACGGTGGGATCCTTGGTGTAGGTGTGGCCGGGGAGCAGATGGTACTCGTTGGCCTTCACCCGGTCAGCGCCCTCCACAGGCGTGCCGTCGGTGGTCACCTTGGCCTCGTCCAGCGTGATCTTCACGTTGCCGACGGTGAAGGTGTTGTTGACCGTGTCTGCACCGGTGAGGTAGGCCAGCGTGCCGAACACACCGGCGGCTACCAGCAGCAGGGCGCAGCACAGGGTCAACAGGGGTTTGATGCGGTTCCTTGCTTTCATGGTTTTTCCTCCTGCATAAAATGATAACAAATGATATGGTGAGCCTTGCGGCAGGACCGACGGATCTATGCCTTTTGACTGTCCTGACGGATGTGCTTGCCCTGCCCCTTGTCGGAGCCGCCGGAGAGCAGGTCCGGCAGGAAGGTCAGCAGCAGCAGGACGGCCCCGGCGGAGATGGCCACGTACAGGCCGGGGGGATGCTGGATGTAATTGGCCACGTAGCCCAGCTTGGGGATGGTGAACACCGGGGTGCCGATGACGTTTTTATAATGGACGAGGCTGCCATCCTCGGCGTCGTTGGCGTCACCCTTGGTGCGGAAGCGGAGCGTGGAGGGATCGTCCTCGTCGGGGACCACCTCCACCACCCTGTGGGTGGCCACGGTGTTCTCATCCAGCATGAAGGTGATGACCTGCCCCGGCCGGATGGTGGTGGGGTCCACCTTTTTTACGTAGATGAGGGAGCCCACATGGTAAGTGGGCTCCATGGACCCGGACAGAACGGTGAAGGTGCGGATGCCGGCCAGTCGGACGCCGACCAGCGCCACGGCCAGAAGGACTACCAGCGCCACCAGAATGGTGCTGATGATCTGTAAGAGCTTTTTTGCGGTCATAGGGGGTTCCTCCCGGAGATAGCTTGGAGCACTTGGCGGGTGCAGGACTATTAAAGCATCTTTTGCTCATGAAGAACGTCGAAACAGAGCAACTGTCCTGAAATTTCCAGTCATATTGCGTGGAGAATGTCAAACAATGACGGTGATGAGGACAGAACGAACAAATAAATGTGGGACATATATGTCTTTACATATTATAAATGACATATATGTCCAAAGTCAAGACGAACGTGCCATTTTGCGTGTAAAATTTTCGACATAATTCGACAAAAATCGCCGATGAAGCATAGACAATAGACCACGAGGAGAGCATACATGAAGCAGTATCCAAATATTGACGCCATTATTGAGGACAGCGACACCAAGGTGCAGGATCTGGCGAGGGTCATCGGCGTCAGCACCAAGCAGATCCGGCGCTGGCGGGACGGCACCAGCGAAATGGGCATCGAAAAGCTGGAGAAGCTGTGCCGGTATTATCACGTCAGCGCCGACTACATTCTGGGGCTGCCCAGAGATCTGGACTGGCCCAGAGGGTGACGAGGATCCGGGACAGCTCTCCATCCTGTGAGGATGTGGGTCTCCCGCAGCCTTGGCGAGTAGGTGAGGCGTCAAAAAACAGGACAGGGTCCGGTTCCCTTGGGAACCGGACCCTGCCCTGTTTATAAAAGAGGGAAGAGAGAAGAGGTCAGGCTATTTTCTGCTTCCGCAGGACCACCACGACCATGGCGGCGGCTGCACCCAGCGCCGCCACGGTACCCAGTGTGATATACAGGGCGGTGTGGCTGTCGGAGGTCTGGTGGGTGTCCGCCGTGTCGGCGGAGGTGTCGGGGGTGGTGACGGCGGCAGTACCGGTGCCGCCTGCGGTGCAGCAATGCCTGTACACCGCTGGCCGAGGGGGAGACAGAGAAGCTCTTTGACCGGTTCTATCGGTCGGATCAGGCCCGCTCCGCCGACGGCAGCTTCGGTGTGGGGCTCTCCATCGCCCGGAGCATTGCCGAGGGACACCACGGCTTCATCCGGGCCCAATGCCCTCAGCCGGGGGAGATCGTGTTCACGGCGCAGCTGCGGTAATGGCAGCGAAGTTCCCAGAAAAATAAGGGCCTTGCGGCGAGGAGCAAGGCCCTTTTGTCGTGCCGGGGAGTGGGATACAGAAAATTCCAGAAAAAATGACAGTTTTTGACAAAAAGGGACTTGCATTGTGTCCATATAAGTGGTAATATGCCTGCGTAAAAGTGCGCGCCGGGACGCCCATGGGCGTCTATCGTTTCAGAGAAACGATAGGGAGGGGTCAATGAAGGTGTCATTCTGAGGAGGGGCGCAGCCCCGACGTGGCGATCCGTATTCCCCGCATCCCCCACAAAGCCCAACGGCCAAGACCCGCACACGCAAAAAATAGGAGGAGATACTTATGACAAACCGCAAGAGCACCAAACGGGCCTTGCTGGGCAGCGTCATGGCCATGGTCCTGTGCCTGGCCATGCTGGTAGGCGCTACCTTTGCATGGTTCACCGACACCGCAAGCACCGGTGTCAACAAGATTCAGGCCGGTAATCTGGATGTTCAGCTCCAGTACGCCACTGCATGGGACGAGAAAGGCAATGTCACCAGCTGGGCCGATGCACAGGGCAAGCAGCTGGAGTTCAAGAAGGCCGCTGGCGCTGAAAACGAAGCCATTCTGTGGGAGCCAGGCTGCACCTACAAGCTGCCGGAGCTGCGTGTGGTGAACAAGGGCAATCTGGCCCTGAAGTACAAGGTGGCCATCACCGGCATCAACGGCAGCGCCAAGCTGAATGAGGTCATCGACTGGACCATCAATGATGCGGATATCAACCTGACCGAGATGCAGCTGAAGGCCGGGGAAGAGGGCGCTGCCTTCACCATCAAGGGTCATATGCAGGAGTCCGCCGGCAACGACTACATGAACGAGTCTATTGACGGCATCGCCATCACCGTGGTGGCCACCCAGAACACCGTGGAGAGCGACAGCTTCAACAACACCTACGATGCCAACGCCACCTATCCCGTGGTGGCTGTGGGCGATGTGAATACCGACGGCGACACGGTGATCCAGGACCGTGAGAAGGACCCCACTGTGATCGCTACCATTCCCGCAGGCAGCACCGATGCCGGAAAGCTGACGCTGGTCAAGACAGAAGGGCAGACTCCGGCCAACATTGAGATCGTCACCGGCACCAACGCCGTTACCACCGAGGTCCGTCTGGAGGATCAGAACGGCAACAAGGTCACGGCAGCGGACGGCAAGTTCTTTACCATCGCCCTGCAGCTGGAGAAGAAGCTGAACGTGATCGGGTTCTATCACTCCGAGACACCGCTGACCAAGGCGGAGAGCGCCGAGGCGGTCAAGGCGGCCAACGACACCTACTATTATGATGCTGCCACCGGCCTGCTGACCTTCAGCACCGATGATTTCTCCCCCTTCACTGTGGTGACCTCCAGCAGTGTTTTCAACGGCGGCAATGGCACCAAGGCGAGCCCCTATCTGGTGGCTACCGGTGAGCAGGCGTTGAAGATGGAAAATGCCAAGGGCTACTTCAAGCTGGTGGATGATATCGTGGTCACCGATGAGATCTATCTGTCCGGCAAGACCGTGACCGTGGATCTGAACGGCCACTCCATCCGACTGGAGTATGCGGCGGGCGTAAAGCCTAATAACGGCAGCGTGTTTTATATCGGCGGCAAGAAGGGCAACCTGACTATCAATGACAGCAGCGAGGGCCAGACCGGTGCGGTATACGGCTCGGATAAGACCTACACCAACAAGGTGACCTCTGCGGTTCGTGCGGGCAACTATGGCAGGCTGACCATCAACGGCGGCCATTTCTATGGTACCAGCGAGGGGACCTCCTGTATCTTCGTCTACACCACCATGAGCAGTGGAAGCAAGGCTACGGTGACCATTAACGGCGGTAAGTTCGAGACGGCCACCCCCAGCAATGGGACGTATTATGTGCTGAACCACCAGGATAATGCTACCGCCGGCTGCACCATTACGGTAAACGGCGGCAGCTTCAAGAACTATAATCCCGGCGTGACAACGGTAGACCCGGTCAATGCCAAAACCGGCAAGATCACTCTGGGTAATGGCTGCACCACGACTTCCACTGTTGACGGCAGCGACACTTGGTACACGGTGAGCAAGTAAGCGCTCTCCCGAAAGTATCTGAGAAGAGCAAGGGCCTCCGGCATTGCCGGAGGCCCTTGTTTGCGGTACTGGAAAGGCCCCTGTGTGGGTACCCGCAGACAGCGGTAAATGACCTGTAAAAACCGACAGATTTTGCAGAAACTTCTTGCGTTCTGCCGATCACGGTGCTATGATATGGTCATCAAGTGCGCCGAACCGCCCATGGGCGGTTATCGTTTCAAATGAAACGATAAGGGGTGTTCAGAGGGCGTGTTATTCTGAGGAGGGGCGCAGCCCCGACGTGGCGATCCGTATTCCCCGCATCCCCCACAAAGCCCAACGGCCAAGACCCGCACACGCAAAAAATAGGAGGAGATACTTATGACAAACCGCAAGAGCACCAAACGGGCCTTGCTGGGCAGCGTCGTGGCCATGGTCCTGTGTCTGGCTATGCTGGTAGGCGCTACCTTTGCATGGTTCACCGACACCGCATCCACCGGCGTCAACAAGATTCAGGCGGGCAATCTGGATGTGGCGTTGGAGTACAGTACAGATTTTAAGACCTGGAACAAGGTAGACAATACGACCAAGCTGTTTGAGGACAGCACTGTATGGGAACCCGGTCGTACAGAGGTTGTGTATCTGCGTGTCAAAAACGCAGGAACACTTGCTCTGAAGTATACCGTTGGTATGTATAACATCAATGAAGGCAGAGGAAAAAATGTCGCAGGCGAGTATTATTACCTCAGCGACTATGTGAAATTGGGCGCAGTGGAAACCACTGCTGCATATGCAGATCGTGAAGCGGCAATCAATGCTGTGAATGCAGAAGCTAGGACGCTTAAGTCCATCGGTTCCAGTGCTATTATTGGTGAAGATCAGATGGTAATGCTTGCGCCTGAGGCTGATGCTAAGACGTATGCACTGGTGCTGTATATGCCCACGGAAGTCGGCAACGAGGCAAATCCGAAAAACAACGATCCGTATTGGGCATCAAAGTTTTCTTTCGGTATTAGCGTGAATGCGACGCAGGCAGAGTATGAAAACGATTCGTATGACAATACATACGACCATGCTGCACCGGAGCTGTTTTCTGCCGAGAGTTTTTCTTATGGCACGCATGAAATCACCAAGAATATTCAGGCCAACGGCAGATATGGTGCAGTGCAGGCTGAAAAGACAGCGCAGATTACGATCGACGCCGATGTGTACGCCGTGTATACCAAGGGTGCGGACGGACAGAATGCAGCCATGGCCGTTGAAGCCGGTGGCACCAGTAAGGTTATCATCAAAGGCGGTGACTTCCGTCAGGTTGGCGTTCCAGCAGACGATCCCATTTGCGATCTGATCTATGCAACCGATAAGGCTACGATTGAGATTCAAGGCGGTACCTTCAAGGCGGTTACCCCGGCGAATACGCTGAATGTGATCGATTCTGCAAGAGGCGTTGCCAAGATCATCGTCAGTGGTGGTTCTTTCTACAAGTATGACCCGTCTCATCCCACTATGGGAGAAAACGAAGTTTTCGTTGCTGACGGCTACCATGTCGTGCAGAACGGCGATTGGTACACCGTAGTCAAGAACTAAACGCTGATACTTTCGTATAAAAGGGGATGCTCTGAGGGATGCTCTTCCAGGGAGGAGCATCCCCTTTTTTCGACCTTCCGGGCGACATGGAAAGAGGATATCCGCACAAATATTTCGCTTCAAGAAACTTACTTTCCGTAAAGTTTCCTGCAAGTTTGTGAAAACTGTATAAAATGCCGGGCTGCAGGGCAGTAAATTCGACATACCCCCCATTGACTTTTGCATATAAAACCGGTAAACTATGCAACATCAAGCGGCCCGCCCGTGTGGGCCAGCCTTTGGAAAGGAGACAGACGTCATGAAGTACACTTCCACCTGTAACCGTACTCATGCTGCCGATGCGTGCTGCGCACCGGCCACTCGGTCTGCCTCCTGCACCGCTTCTTATCTGTTTGCTCTGGACACTGCCATTCTGGCGGTGTCCATTTTGCTGTCCATTCTGCTGGGGGTACTGGTGGCTCTGGCGGTTCTGCTGGTTCTGATCGTACTGGTACGAATTATCCCGCATCCCGCAGTAGGGCGCAGCGTCGAGTGGTTTCCGGCAGAATAGTCCGGGACAGAGACTTGGCTGACGGCTTTGCTGCAAGAGCAAGGCCGTTTTTCTTTTGTATTTTTAAGCCCACCGGCTGAAAATAAAACCCACAAGAATCGAGGAAAGAAACATGAAAAAGGGAATGAAACTTGTATGTATGGTATTGACGCTGGCCATGCTGCTGGGCCTGCTGGCCGGATGCGGCGGCAAGGGCGGCGATGACAGCAACGGCGGCGGAAGCGACCAGACTCTGCTGCTGGGCCTCATCGGCCCCATGACCGGTGACTATGCCCACTATGGTACCTCCACCCGTGACGGCGCTCAGGTGGCTGTGGAGGAGATCAATGCCGCCGGCGGCGTCAACGGCTGGCAGCTCAAGCTGCAGACCGAGGACTCTCAGGGCGATCCCGACTCCGCCATCTCTGCCTTTGGTAAGCTGATGGACGATAAGATGGACGTCTCTCTGGGCTGCGTGCTGTCCGGTGAGGCCCAGTCCGTCATCACCGCCGCCAAGAACGACAACGTACTCGTCGTCACCTGTACCTCCTCTGCCGAGAAGTGCATTCAGGGCAACGACAAGGCCTTCCGTGTCTGCTTCAACGACCCGGCGCAGGGTACTGCCTCCGCCGACTACATCGCTGACAACAAGCTGGGCAGCAAGATCGCCGTGTTCTATCAGTCCGATATCGACTACTCTGCCGGTCTGGTGGAGACCTTCACTGCTCAGGCGGCCCAGCGGGGTCTGACCATCGTCACCCAGCAGGCCTTCACCGAGGGTACCAAGACGGATTTCTCCACCCAGATCAACGCCATCCGTGATTCCGGCTGCGATTTGGTGTTCCTGCCCATCTATGCCGCTGAGGCCTCCGTGTTCCTGACCCAGGCTCAGGGCAAGCTGGATGGCATCAAGGTCTTTGGCTGCGACGGTCTGGACGGCCTGCAGACCAAGGTCTCCGACATGGCCATGCTGGAGGGTGTTATGATGCTGACCCCCTTTGCCGTGGACGCTCCCGACACCAAGACCCAGACCTTCGTGGACAAGTTCACCAAGCTCCACGGCTCCGCTCCTGATCAGTTCGCCGCCGACGCCTACGACGCCGTGTACGCCGTGAAGGCGGCCATGGAGGCCTGCGGCAAGACCCCTGCTGATGCCGACTTTACCTCCGCCATGGTGGACGCCATGTACACCATCACCGTGGACGGCCTCACCGGCACCATGCAGTGGGACACCACCCGTGAGCCCGCCAAGAACGCCAAGGCCATGGTGTTCGCCGCCGACGGCACCACCAGCCTGCTTGGCTAAAGAAACCCGGTGCTCTCCGGGGCTTCGGCCCCGGAGGGCGCTGTCCGCCGAACGGCAGAACAGTGCCTGCCGGTGTCTCCGGCACGGCAGTATTGTGCCGCCCGGCCCGCCCTCCGGACAGGGAGGGATATCCGGAAGAAAGAGAGGAAACTGATTTATGACCCGATTGATCGAGACCCTTATCAGCGGCCTGAGCCTGGGCAGCATCTATGCGCTGATGGCTCTGGGCTATACCATGGTCTACGGCATCGCCAAGATGCTGAACTTCGCCCACGGCGATATCATCATGGTGGGAGCCTATGCCGTTGTCACCTCCGTGCTGACGCTGGGGATGCCGCCGCTGGTGGCTATCCTCATCAGCATCGCCGTCTGCGCCCTGCTGGGTATCACCGTTGAATTTCTGGCCTACCGGCCCCTGCGGCAGGCCCCGCCGTTGGCGGTCCTGATCACCGCCATCGGTGTCAGCTATCTGCTGCAGAATCTGGCGCTGCTGATCTACGGCTCGGAGCAGAAGGCCTTTCCGGTGCTGTTCACCATCCCCAGCGTGGAGCTGGGCGGCGTGTACATCGACGGCATTACCATCGCCACCATGGCGGTGACGGCCATCATCATGGTGGGGTTGTCCCTGTTTATCAACCGTACCCGGATGGGCAAGGCCATGCGGGCGGTGTCGGAGGATAAGGAGGCGGCAGAGCTGATGGGCATCAGCGTCAACCGCACCATCACCGTCACCTTTGCCATCGGCTCGGCGCTGGCGGGCGTGGCCGCCATCTTCTACGGAGCGGCCTACACCTACATCCGGCCCACCACCGGCGCCATGCCCGGCATCAAGGCCTTTACCGCAGCCGTGTTTGGCGGCATCGGGTCTATTCCCGGCGCTATGCTGGGCGGTGTGCTGCTGGGCGTTATCGAGCAGCTCTCCAAGACGTATATTTCCACCCTGTGGGCCGACGCCATCGTGTTCGGCGTGCTGGTGGCGGTGCTGGTGGTGAAGCCCACCGGCCTGCTGGGCAAGCGTATCAGTGAGAAGGTGTAAGCTATGGGAAAGAATATGACCTCCGGCGCACGGCGCCTCAGCGGCAACGCCGTGACACTGCTCATCACCGCCCTGCTCTGCGGCGGCTCCGCTGCCCTCATTTACTCCGGAGCTGCTAGCCGGCAGATCTCCAATATGCTCATCTCCATGGCCTGCTACATCGTCATGGCGGTGTCCCTGAATCTGGTGGTGGGCCTGCTGGGTGAGCTGTCGCTGGGCCATGCGGGCTTCATGTCCGTGGGCCTGTTCACCGGCTGCCTGCTCTCCATTCAGCTGGCGCAGAGCGTCCCCATCGGAGTGCGGATGCCTCTGTCCATGCTGCTGGGCGGCGTGGCGGCGGCGGTGGTGGGCCTGCTGGTGGGCCTGCCTGCCCTGCGGCTCAAGGGCGACTATCTGGCCATTGTGACGCTGGCCTGCGGCGAGATCATCAAGACCATCATCAACAATCTCTCCGTCACCGGCGGCGCCAAGGGGTTGGATACCAGCGACATCTACGCCGACACCCGGACGCTGCTGCCCTTTGCCATCGTGCTGATTTTTCTGGTGGTGCTGGTGATGATGAACCTGAAGAACTCCCGCCATGGCCGGGCCATCATGGCCATCCGGGATAACCGCATCGCCGCCGAGTCCAACGGCGTCAACGTGACGTATTACAAGCTAATGGTGTTCGTGCTGGCGGCTTTCTTCGCCGGAATGGCCGGTGTGCTGTACGGTCATACGCTGGCCAACATCAAGCCCGCCATGTTTGACTATAATATGTCTATCGAAATTCTGGTGATCGTGGTGCTGGGCGGCATGGGCTCCATCCGGGGCTCCATCATCGCCACCATCATCCTGCGGGCTCTGCCGGAGGTACTGCGTCAGGTGGCAGACTACCGGATGCTGGCCTACTCCGTACTGCTGATCGTCATTATGCTGCTGAACTCCTCCCCGCAGTTTGCGGAGTGGAAAGGTCGGTGGTCCCTGAAAGCCCTGCTGAGCCTTGGGAAGGCCCGGAAGGAGAAAACGAAAAAGGAGGCGGCGAAGAAATGAAAGAGTTGAAAACTGCCGGTGTGCGGCTGCCGGATTCGCCGCTGGTTCCGTACCCCAGCCGCTCGCTGGTGCCGGAGCGTGACGTCCGCTATGCCCCTGTGCTGGAGGCCAGCCGACTGGGCATCGATTTCGGCGGTCTGACCGCCGTGGATGACTTCACTCTCACCATCGGCCGCACGGAGATCGCCGGACTGATCGGCCCCAACGGTGCCGGAAAGACCACGGTCTTTAACCTCCTCACCAGCGTCTATCAGCCCACCCGGGGCAGCATCCTCATCAACGGGATGCCAACGGCGGGCAAGTCCACCCATCAGGTCAGCCGCATGGGCATCGCCCGTACCTTCCAGAATATCCGGCTGTACAACGATATGAGCGTCATCGACAATGTGAAGGTGGGGATGCACAATAGCGTCCGGGAGAACCTGCTGGCCGCCGTGACCCACGGCTTCGGCTACCGCAGGGCGGAGCGTCAGGCGGAGGCCACGGCGCTGGAGATGTTGGACTTCTTCGGCATGGCGGATCTGGCTCATGCACAGGCGGGGAGCCTGCCCTACGGCGCACAGCGCCGTCTGGAGATCGTCCGGGCGCTGGCCTCCGGGCCATTGCTGCTGCTGTTGGACGAGCCGGCGGCGGGCATGAACCCTTCCGAGACGGCGGAGCTGATGGAGAACATCCGCCGCATCCGGGATACCTTCCAGATCGCCATTCTGCTCATCGAGCACGACATGAATCTGGTCATGGGTATCTGCGAGGGCATCTGCGTGCTGAACTACGGCAAGGTCATCGCCAAGGGCAGCCCTGCCGACATCAAAGCCAATCCCACCGTCATCGAGGCGTATCTGGGGAAGAAAGGAGCCAAGGACGATGCTGAAGGTTAAGGATATCAACGTCTACTACGGCAAGATCCATGCGCTGAAGAACGTCTCCTTCGAGGTGCGCCCCGGCGAGGTGGTGGCCCTGATCGGCGCCAACGGCGCCGGAAAATCCACCACCCTGAAAACCGTCTCCGGTATGATGCACTCCCGTACCGGCAGCATCGAGTTTCTGGGGGAGGACATCACCCACACCCCCAGCCACAATCTGGTCTATAAGGGGCTGGCCCACGTGCCGGAGGGCCGCCGTATCTTCCAGCAGATGACGGTGCTGGAGAATCTGGAGATGGGGGCCTACCTCCACAAAAAGCCCACCCGTGAGGAGCTGAAGGATATCTTCACCCGCTTCCCCCGCCTGCAAGAGCGGCGGGATCAGGTGGCGGGGACGCTCTCCGGCGGCGAGCAGCAGATGCTGGCTATGGGCCGGGCGCTGATCAGCCACCCCAAGCTGCTGATGCTGGACGAGCCCTCCATGGGCCTTGCCCCCATTCTGGTGGGACAGATCTTCGCTATCATCCGGGAGCTGCACCAGTCCGGCACCACCATCCTGCTGGTGGAACAGAACGCCGAAATGGCCTTGCAGGTGGCGGACCGGGCCTATGTGCTGGAATCCGGAAAGATCGCACTCTCCGGCACCGGCCATGAGCTGGCGGAGTCCGACTCCATCAAGAAGGCATATCTGGGCGGCTGAGCCGCCGCCCCCGCCGATGGGACGCTGAATTTGCTAATCTTTCTTTCTTCCTTTATTTACCATCAACGCCGCATCCCGGTTCGGGATGCGGCGTTGATGGCGTTTGAGGGCCTTGGGGAGATGCGGTGAAGGAGAGCGTTTGTGCAAAAAGCCGACCCGGCGGTACGATTCATTCCGAACGTTCCGCCGGAAAAACGGGGCTGGGGGATACCGTGAAAGCGCCGGAGGGAGCTTTTGATACGGCTTCTTGATGCCGACCGCAGGCGGAAGGGGGAAAAGCTTCCAAATTTTCGGAGAAAATCCCCGGCGGCCTTGTGAGAGTGAACAAAAAGGCGATTTGTGCTGTTTGCCCTCTGCAAGGCGGGGAAGGTCTATGGTATAATATGTGCAAACAAATGTCCACGAGACAGAAAGGGGCGATGGGTCATGCAGACCAAAGAAATCCAAAAGGTGCTGGTGGCCAACCGTGGCGAAATTGCCATCCGCATTTTCCGTGCCTGCCACGATCTGGGCATCCACACGGTGGCCATCTACTCCAATGAGGACACCTATTCGCTGTTCCGCACCAAGGCGGACGAGGCGTATCTGGTGGGGGAGAAGAAATCCCCGCTGGGGGCGTATCTGGATATTCCCGGCATTATTGGTTTAGCCAAGCGCCGTGGTGTTACCGCCATCCATCCCGGATACGGCTTCCTGTCGGAGAATGCCGACTTTGCCAGAGCCTGTGAGGAAAACGGTATCCTGTTCATCGGGCCATCCTCCAAGGTGCTGGGGCAGATGGGCGATAAGCTCAGCGCCAAGGAGATCGCTATCTCCTGTGGTGTTCCCATCATCCCCGGCTGCACGGAGCCTCTGCGGGACGCAGAGGACGCCGTGGAGAAGGCGGTATCCTTTGGCTTCCCGGTGATTTTGAAGGCGGCGGCCGGCGGCGGCGGTCGTGGCATGCGCCGCTGCGACAGCCCGGAGGAGGTCCGCACCGCCTATGAGCTGGTCCACAGCGAGGCGGAGAAGGCCTTCGGCTGCGGCGATATTTTCATGGAGAAGTATCTGGTGGAGCCCAAGCACATTGAGGTGCAGATCCTGGCGGACCAGTACGGCAATGTCTATCATCTGGGCGAGCGGGACTGCTCTCTCCAGCGGCGGTATCAGAAGGTGGTGGAGTTCGCCCCGGCATGGTCCGTCCCGCAGGAGACGGTGGAGGCGCTGCGCCGGGATGCCGTGAAAATTGCCCGCTCGGTGGGGTACGTCAGCGCCGGTACGGTGGAGTTTCTGGTGGATAAAAACGGTGGCTACTACTTCATCGAGATGAACCCCCGGATTCAGGTGGAGCATACGGTGACGGAGATGGTCACCGGCGTGGATATCGTTCGAAGTCAGATCCTCATTGCCGCAGGGTATCCCCTGAGTCACCCGGAGATCGGCCTGAACCGGCAGGAGGACGTCCACGTCGACGGCTACGCCATCCAGTGCCGTGTGACCACCGAGGACCCCGCCAACAACTTTGCCCCGGACAACGGCAAGATCACGGCCTACGCCTCCTCCGGCGGATTCGGTGTCCGGCTGGACGGCGGCAATGCCGACGTGGGTACCGTTATCTCCCCCTACTATGACTCGCTGCTGGTGAAGGTCACCAGCTGGGATCATAATTTTCCCGCCGCCTGCCGCAAGGCAGCCCGTGCCATCAATGAGGTACGGGTGCGGGGCGTCAAGACCAACATCCCCTTTGTCACCAACATTCTGGCCCATCCGGATTTCGTGGCGGGCCGCTGCCACACCAAGTTCATCGACGAGACGCCGGAGCTGTTTGACATCGTGGACTCCCGTGACCGGGCCACCCGTGTCCTGCGGTACATCGCGGAGATCCAGGTGGCCAATCCCAATGCCGAGCGCCATCAGTACGATACCCCCCGCTTCCCCCAGCCTCAGGCCCCGCTGGGCCCCGGCCTGAAGCAGCTGCTGGATGAAAAGGGCCCCAAGGCCGTGAGCCAGTGGGTGCTGGAGCAGAAGAAGCTGCTGCTCACCGACACCACCATGCGGGATGCCCACCAGAGCCTGCTGGCCACCCGGATGCGTACCCGTGACATGGTGAAGGGCGCCGACGGTGTGGCGGATATCCTGCGGGACTGCTTCTCACTGGAGATGTGGGGCGGCGCCACCTTCGACGTGGCCTACCGCTTCCTCCACGAGTCCCCATGGGAGCGGCTGCGGCTGCTGCGGGAGAAGATCCCCAACATCCCTTTCCAGATGCTGCTGCGTGGCTCCAATCTGGTGGGCTATGCCAACTATCCCGACAATCTGGTCCGCAGCTTTATCAAGGAGGCGGCGGAGCGGGGCATCGACGTGTTCCGTGTGTTCGACTCTCTGAACTGGATCCCCAGCATGGAGGTGGCCATGGACGAGGTGCTGAACCAGAATAAGCTGCTGGAGGCCACCATGTGCTATACCGGTGACATTCTGGATCCCAGCAAGGATAAGTACACCCTGAAATACTATGTGGACCTTGCCAAGGAGCTGGAACGCCGTGGCGCCCATATGCTGGCCATTAAGGATATGTCCGGCCTGCTGAAGCCCTACGCCGCCAAGAAGCTGGTGTCCACCCTGAAGCAGGAGATCGGCATCCCCATCCACCTGCATACCCACGACACCACCGGCAATCAGGTGGCGGCCCTGCTGATGGCCGCCGAGGCCGGTGTGGATGTGGTGGATGCCGCCTGCGCCCCGCTGGCGGGTCTTACCAGCCAGCCCTCGCTGGATGCGCTGGTGGCCGCCCTGCAGGGAACGGAGCGGGACACCGGGCTGGACCTGCGGCGGGTGCAGGAGCTGTCCAACTACTGGGCGGATGTGCGCCTGCGGTATGAGAGCTTCGACCACGGCCTGAAAACCTCTACCACCGACATCTACCGCTACGAGATCCCCGGCGGTCAGTACACCAACCTGCGGCCCCAAGTGGAGTCGCTGGGTCTGGGCGACCGCTTTGAGGAGGTCAAGGAGATGTACAAGACCGTCAACGATATGCTGGGCGACCCGGTGAAGGTGACGCCCTCCTCCAAGGTGGTGGGCGATCTGGCCATCTTCATGGTGCAGAACGACCTGACCCCGGAGAATATCGTGGAGCGGGGCAAGGCACTGGCTTTCCCGGATTCCGTGGTGTCCTACTTCAAGGGCATGATGGGCCAGCCCGCATGGGGCTTCCCGGAGGATCTGCAGAAGGTGGTCCTGAAGGGCGAGGAACCCATCACCTGCCGTCCCGGCAAGCTGCTGCCGCCGGTGGACTTTGACCAGCTGGAACAGGAGGTGCGGAAGTTCCGGGACGACCCGGAGCGCAAGGACCTGATCTCCTACGCCATGTACCCCAAGGTATATGAGGACTTCTGCCGCCACCGCAAGGAGTACGGCTATATCACCCGTATGGGCAGCCATGTGTTCTTCAACGGCATGGCGCTGGGCGAGACCAACAAGATCAACATCGAGGACGGCAAGACACTGGTCATCAAGTATCTGGGGCTGGGTGACCACAACGATGACGGCACCATCAATGTCCAGTTCGAGCTGAACGGAATGCGCCGTGAGGTGGCGGTCCGTGATCCCAACGCTTCGGAAAAGACCCGTCAGGTGGTGCAGGCCGACGAGAGCGACCCCCGTCAGGTGGGGGCCTCCATCCCCGGCATGGTGTCCAAGCTCCACGTGCAGCCCGGCGACACCGTGGAGGAGAATCAGGTACTCATGACCATCGAGGCTATGAAGATGGAGACGGCCGTCACCGCCCGCACCGCCGGCAAGGTCCGGGAGATCCGGGTGAAGGAGGGGCAGGCCGTCAAGGCCAAGGAGCTGCTGATGCTGCTGGATTGATGCCCTCACCCTGCAAATCATACGCCTAACAGAAAACCATCCCCTCAACCAAACAAGGACTGCGGACATTGTCCGCAGTCCTTGTTTCTTGGTATATGGGGGCTTGGCACTTAATTCTTGCCGTGCCGACGTTTCCACTCCGCCGGCAGGCGGAACAGGGTGGACACCAGCAGGATCCCCACCGCCAGACACCCGGCGATGCCCGCCGTTTCCAGTCCCTTGGCCAGCGCCGCATGGAAGTCTCCCGCCAGCCCCAGGCTCATGGTATAGTAGATGCCCGCCCCCGGCAGCAGCGGGAAGGTGGACACCACCAGATACGACGTCACCGGATACTTCCGGATGCGGGCCATGGTCTCGGCATAGAGGGCTGCCACCAGCGTGGCAAAGAAGTTCATGCTGTAAACACCATAGCCCAGCTGCTGCGCCAGCAGGTATACCATCCACGTGGCCACGCCGCCCAGCGTACACAGCCACATTCCGCCGCCGTGTACGTTGAAGAGGATGGCGAAGCCCACGCAGCCCACCAGCACCGCCAGACCCTGCACCCAGAAGGGATGCACCACACCGGTGCTTACCGGCAGGCCGTACAGCCCGGAGGTGATGCGCCACGCCGCCGCCGTACCCAGTGCAATGGCGAAGGCCGACAGCAGCACCTGCACGATGCGGTTGATGCCGGAGTTGGTATCGCCGTAGATGATATCCCGCATGGAGTTGGTGATGAGCAGCCCCGGCACCAGGATCATCAGTGCGCCGATGATAGAAGAGTCCACGGAATCCATCCACCCCAGACTGGCCGCCAGATATGCCGGAGCCGCCATGAAGAAGGAGGCGGCGATGGTACGAAAGAAGGGGTTCACCTCCAGCCGGTTCAAAAACCCGTTGACAAGGCCGATGATCAGCCCCAGCAGTCCCGCCCACAGGCTGTCCCGCAGGGTGCCGCCAAAGACAAAGCAATAGCCAAAGGCCCCCAGATAGTGGCCCAGATAGTATACCGGCAGCGAATATTTCCGACAGGCGGCCTGCGTCTCCTCCAGCCACTGCACCGCTACCTCCACCTCCGGGGTCTCCCGGCAGATGCGGCGGCTCAGGGCATTGAACTGCTCCACCGCATCCAGATCGTTGCCGTGGAAGCCGATGCGCTTCATGATGGTCAGGGGCTTGCCGTTGGCGGCCTCAAAGCTGATGGTCAGGCAGTTGGGGATGGCGAATACCTCACACTCGATGCCGTAGGCAAGAAGAATACGCCGTATGGTATCCTCCACCCGAAAGGTCTCTGCGCCGCTGATGGCGAGACCGTGTCCCACCTGTGCAGCCAGATCCGTCAGAAGATAATAATCCATACGGCGTATTCCCTCCTAATTGGGGATAGCTCGCCTTACACCACTGCGAAGAACTTCACAATGAACAGGGCGGCGATGACATAGGTCAGGACGGACACGTCCTTGGCCTTGCCGGAGAACACCTTGATGATGGTGTAGGAGATCATGGCCAGACCGATGCCGTGGCCGATAGAGCCGGAGATGGGCATGGCGATGAGCATGATGAACACGGGGACGATCTGATCCAGATCGTTGAAGTCCACATTCTTCAGGCCCTGCAGCATCAGGATGCCCACATAGATCAGAGCGGAGGAGGTGGCCGCAGCGGGGATGATGGCGGCGATGGGGGCGATGAAGATGCAGGCCAGGAACATCACGGCGGTGGTGAGAGCCGTCAGACCGGTGCGGCCGCCGGCCTCCACGCCGGAGGCGGACTCCACGAAGGTGGTGACGGTGGAGGTGCCGCAGCAGGCGCCGGCCACGGTGCCGATGGCGTCAGAGGTCAGGGCCTCCTTCATGTTGGGCATATTGCCGTCCTTGTCGGTCATACCGGCACGGGAGGCGGTACCCACCAGCGTGCCGATGGTGTCGAACATATCGATCATGCAGAAGGTGATGACCAGAGTGATGGCGGTGAACCAGCCGATGCGGAAGAAGTCGGTGAAGTCAAACTTAAACAGAGTGGTGGCAGCCATATCGTGGAAGGGAGGCACAAAGGAGGCGCCCTGCAGGGAGGCGAAGGGGTTCACGTGCAGGAAGATGGCCTCACCGGCCCAGTAGATCACGGAGGAAGCCAGCATACCCACCAGCACGGCGGCCTTAACGCCCTTCTTGGACAGCAGGATGATGACAAACAGACCCACGAACATGGTGATGACGGTCAGGACCATGGTGCTGTACTCGGCGCCCATGTGATCCTTGATGACGCTGGGGGTCATGGCGCCGAAGAAGTCACGCATGACATAGAAGGGATCGGTGTAGCCGTTGCCCTCGGCGTAAACGCCTACGTTGGAGCCAACGCCGATGTTCATCAGCATCAGGCCGATGGCGGGGCCGATACCCAGCCGCACGCCCAGAGGGATGGCGTGAACGATCTTATCACGGATGTTGAACACGCTCAGCAGCAGGAACACGATGCCCTCCACCAGGATGATGCACAGTACCGCCTGGAAGGCGCTGGTGTAGTCGGTGTTCAGCATGGCGGCCACGTTGCCCGCCACCACGGCGAAGAAGCTGTTCAGGCCCATGCCGGGGGCCATGACAAAGGGCTTGTTGGCCAGGAAGGCCATGCACACCGTGCCGATGGCGGAGGCGATGCAGGTGGCGAGGAATACGCCGTTCCACAGGGGCGTTCCGGTCTGGAAGCCGGTGAGCAGATTGGGGTTCAGGGCGATGATGTAGGCCATCGTCATGAACGTGGTGAGACCGGCCAGGATCTCTGTTTTCACAGTTGTGCCGTTCTCCTTCAGGTGGAAGATACGTTCCATTGTTTTCTCTCCTCTTTTCATTGAATTCTAATAAACTCCGGTATAAACTCCGGTATAACCATCCCGGAATCCATTACAAGTTTGATAGCCTGAAAGCCTTCGGGCTGTGAGAAATAAGGCGGATACTCTCGCTCATCCGAAAACAAAAAGTGTGGTGGATGCTCCGCCGGAAAGATTGCGGCCAGCTTCTGATATACCGCCTGATTCGCGCTATGATACCGTCTATCAGATGCCGAGGTCGTAATAATATACTCCAACGGCATATTTTTCATAAAAGATTCCGAAATTGAATCCATTTGTCCATGATGCGGCAATTTGAGAACGTTTACATTTTTGAAAAAAATTTCAGGCACCTCATCCCATTCAGATGGACAGCTATCCGCCGCGCTGAGAAAAACGATGTCTCCCAGTTCAAAGCGCAACAGCATACTGGTGTGATTGGATGTAGCGTCCAACCGGATCAGGCACTCAGTCACGGCATTTGTATCCGCCTCAAGACTGTATGCCCGTTCCACGATCTCCATATATGCATCTACAACACAGCTTTTGGG
>OLRE01000274.1_pt1 | contig 64101 bp, 53 predicted proteins | sample 1672461 | NCBI WGS metagenome assembly OLRE01 (sample SAMEA3136688, study PRJEB25190) | human gut metagenome | biome: human gut; feature: human-associated habitat; material: faeces | place: Austria | collected 2013
CTGCAAGGATTGAGCTTACATGGCCTTCTGTGCTGCTCTTTATTTCCGGATGCCTTTGAGCTTCGGAACATGCAGAGTTACATCACCGGAAGTTGTGGTAAAGATCCTGTCATAATGCCCGGAGCAATAGCCCTGCTAGTTGCCGGAACGTTCGTAGTGCTCTGCCTTGACCCAGCTCATTGGCTCCATAATCAAGCAGTACATTAAGTGTTTCTTCAACGCTGTTTCGGACAAGATTTTTAAGATGATCCTTTATAAGAGTTTCATTCAACTGTATAATGTTATCAGACATAATTCTTTGCCTCCTTGGAATATTGGCTGTGGTGACTTAATTGTACCGAGGGCAAAGACTTATGTCTATTTAATTGAATTTGCGAAACTTATTATACGTTATCAATTTTTAACTTTTAGCCAATAACTAACAGCTTATATCTTACAACAAAAGCTAAAACGGTACCCGCCGCATTTGAGGGGTACCGTTTTCATTTTCGTATTTTTATTTCCTTATTTCAGATGAATCACCACGTATGTCGCGCCTTCCGAATAAGGAGCCAGTTCTCCTGCCGCATAGAGCAGCCCCAGTTCTTTCTTCCCCAGGAGGAAGCACTCCGCCTCCATGTATGCGGTCGGCTTGAAGAAAGAGTCATAAGATAACTTTTTCCCATTGATGTTATACAGGTCAAGCTTTCCCTCTTTCAACAGGTTCACGACTTCCGCGCTGTCTACCTTCACGCCGAATTTAGATTTGTCCAGCAGATCACCTGTCTTTTTATTATACACAAGGCCATAGGCTTGCGCATTTCTATCCGCCATTCCTTCATTTATAGACGATGTTTCCAGAACGATAGACACCAGATCTTCATCTTCATACTTTGTGGTATAGGTCATGTACACTTCCTGCTTTTCGCCGCTTTCATACAATTCCTTCATACGACGGACATACCCTGTAATATCCTTATTGATCGCATTTTCGGCCGCGACATTTTTCGTATGTACTGCCGGATAAATAAGGCTCATGCCAAATCCATCCACCAGCCCCGCTTCCCGCACTTCCGCCTGCGCTGTAAACGGCATGGCCAGCAGTGCCAGACCTGCTGCTATGTGTTTTATTTTCATAAAAATCCCTCTTTCTGTTTTTCAAAAACAAGGGAAACAGTCGCTTTCCCTGACATCGGCAGGGTATTCTGTTTCCCGTCTGTAAGGTACGAATTCATTATATAGGATTTCTTTTTCATTGTAAATGCCTTTCAGTCGCATATCTCGCCCTGCCTGTTTCATGCGGCAGAAATACAGATTTCTTTCCCCTGTTACAGTCCGATAAAAATCCCGGGCAATTTTTTAATACCCGAGATATTTTCGCACTGTTCAGATATGGATCGTTTCCTCATTCTTTTCCAGCAGGGCTGCTTTTCTTCCCGCCTTTTCTTTTTCGATAACCGCTTCAAATCGAAGAACTTCTTCTTTAATGACAGGGGCAAGAACCAGCATAGAAATAAGGTTTGGAACAGCCATGAGCGCATTGGCAATATCTGACAGGTTCCATACGAGATCCAGGGTCTGTGTCGCCCCCACATAGACGACAAGGGAAAACGCAAGGCGATAAATGATATTGTATTTATGGGTACCCCAAAGATATTCCCATGCTTTTTCGCCATTATATTCCCAGCCGAGAATGGTGGAGTAGGCGAAAAGCATAATGCCGACGGAAACGATCCAGTTTCCCGCCGTGCCGAGATGCGTAGAAAAAGCCGCCATAGTCAGCGCCACGCCCGTCAGAGGTTTCCCGTCTGGACCAATGGTTCCCAAAACGCCGGAAGACGCAATGGTAAGTCCGGTGATGGTGCAGACTATGATGGTGTCGATGAAAGTCCCTGTCATGGAAACATATCCCTGCCGTGCCGGATCATCGGTAGTGGACGCAGCGGCGGAAATAGCGGCGGAGCCGAGGCCGGCCTCATTGGAAAAACAACCGCGGGCCACACCGAAACGGACCGCATTCATCACGGAAACAGTTATCGTACCGACCACTCCGCCTTCTACAGCAGCAGGATCAAAGGCCATCATAAAAATGAGGAACAATCCGTGCGGTACATTTTCAAAATTCAAAGCAATGCAAAAGAGACCCGCGATGATGTAGAAGACAGCCATTCCGGGAACGACGAGGGACGATACTCTGGAAATGGAAGTAATCCCTCCGATGATGACCGCTAGTGTGAGAACCGTAAGGACGATGCCGATAATTTCATTGGAAAACCCAAAAGTGGCATTCACCGCTGTAGTAATGGAATTTGCCTGGGTCATATTCCCGATACCGAAAGAAGCGATGACAGTAAACATGGCAAAAATAAAGCCCATAAAGAGTCCTGCTCTTTTATTTTTAAACCCGTTCTTCATGGTGAACATGGGGCCGCCCTTCATTTCCCCTTTCGCATTCACTTCGCGGAACTTAAAGCCAAGCATACATTCAGAAAACTTGGTCGTCAGGCCGAAGCAGGCGGAAACCCACATCCATACCAGAGCGCCCGGACCACCGGCAAACATGGCGGTCGCCACGCCCACGATATTTCCCGTGCCGATGGTCGCGGCAAGCGCCGTCATCAGCGCGGAAAAAGGAGAAACATCTCCCGATCCCCGATTTGTTTTACGGGCCTCCCGGGAGAACACGCTTTTCATTGCATAAGGCAGATTGCGCCATGTACGGAAATTCAGGTATGCCGTAAGGTAAATTCCTGTACCCACGAGCAGACACAACATCACAGGACCCCAGACAAAGCTGTCAATATCCCCCACAATCTGATTCATTGCCGTCATATCCATTTCGTTTCCCCCTTTACTTTTCCTAATATTCTTTCAAAAACAAAACCGCCGCACTCAAGCCTTGTATGACTTGGGCCGGCGGTTGTATGCATGTATGCATCCACGTATACAATGGGTGTTACCCAATGCCAGCCCTGTCCTTTTGCCTGAGAGATTGGAATGGCCCGGTCAGCCATTTTTGCCCCTTCGGCGCCCAATTGAATGGGACTCTCCAGAGTCGTGTCCGTACACAGTTTCGTGTTCCAAAGAACGCCTGATAGTGTTACTCCTTCGGCAGACACTTCCGTGTCATTTTTCAGTGTACATCATCCACTTATTCAGTTATGCCCCGGCAGGATATACTCATTTGTCCGAAACAGTATCCCAGCCTGCGGAATCTCCATCAGAAATTTTTAACTTTCTGATGTGTGTCGAATGATACACCTGTTTTTTCAAGATGGCAACAGGTATTTCTATACCGATTTTTTATCAAAACGGATTTTCTTTATGCGTTTTTCATCTCATTCGGATCAATCCTCATACTCTTCATACGGTTTGCCTGTCTTCAGATGATCCATATATTTCTTCGTCTCACGGACACAGATGCCCGACAGGAAAAGAAGAGCAATCAGGTTCGGAATGGCCATGAGGCCGTTCACGATATCCGCAAGAATCCAGATGGCTTCCAACTTGAGGAACGCGCCGCTGGCAATGAGAAGGATAAAAACCAAACGGTACGGGAGAACGCCCTTCGTCCCCACGAGATAAATCATGCAGCGTTCGCCATAGTAGTTCCAGCCCAAGATCGTCGTGAAAGCAAAGAGAACAAGACCGACTAGCAGCATGTATCCGCCGAAAACAGGAAACGCGGAAGTAAACGCCGCATTTGTAAGCGCCGCACCGTTTTCCATACCGCACCATACACCGGTGACCACAAGAGTCAGGCCGGTCAGGGTACAGATAACAATGGTGTCGATAAAAGTGCCGGTCATGGAAATAAGACCCTGCTCAGCCGGCCATTTCGTTTTAGCGGCAGCCGCCACGATCGGTGCGGAACCGAGACCTGATTCATTGGAGAATACTCCGCGGGCCACACCGTTTTTCATCGCCATCATGACAGTCGCGCCAAGAAAACCGCCTGTTGCCGCCGTGGTGGTAAAAGCACTTTCAAAAATCATGGAAACCGCGGCAGGCACCTTATCGGCAAAGACGAGAAGAACGCCGATGGTTGACAGGAAATAAATAAACGCCATGGCAGGAACAATCCTGCTAGCCGCTGCCGCAATTGACTGGAGACCTCCGATAGTAATCGCCGCCACAAAAATGGTGAGAATCGCCCCTGTCCAGACAGGATCAAGACCGATGGTCATCTTCGTAATATCCACAATGGAATTGACCTGGGCAAACGTCCCGATACCGAAGTACGCGACGAGAACGCCGAAAAACGCAAAGAGCGTCCCCAGCCATTTGTATTTCTCCCCCATGCCGTTTTTAATATAGTACATTGGGCCACCGGCAATCTCACCTTTTTCATCAGTCTCACGATATTTGACGGCAAGAAGACCTTCCGCATACTTTGTCGCCATACCAAAGAATGCCGCCATCCACATCCAGAAAAGCGCCCCCGGTCCGCCTGCATGGATCGCTGTCGCAACACCTACGATATTTCCCGTACCGACCGTCGCGGAAAGCGCCGTACAAAGAGCCTTAAAACTGTCGATATCTCCGCTGCCTGTATTTTGCGCCCTGAAAATCAGACTCAGCGCCTTCGGTAATTTGAATATCTGCAAAAGATGCAGCCGGATTGTAAGCAAGATCCCGGTTCCTACAAGAAGCACCAGCAGCGGCGGCCCCCATATAAAATTATCAATTTCATTCAATACCGCTAAAAAATCCATTTAAAAAACGCCCTCCTTGGGAAAATAAAAAAGCCGGCTTTCCAGGTAAAACTGTACTCCGGAAGCCGGCATATCGCCAAATAACGCTAAAAATCATGCGTCTTTTGCTCTGTCCTTTTGCCTGAGAGATTTGGATCTCAATCCTTACACCTTCGGCGGCCAAAATGGCACTCTCCAGAGTATGTCCGCATACGGTACCGCCCCTGAGGGCACCTGAGAGTGTTACTCCTTCGGTAAGCCAAACGGCTTTCTCCCGCATACATCATCCACCTGTATAAATTTGTTGATATGAATTATACGGTGTCAAGTGAAAATACGCAAGTTAAATTAAAAATATTAATTATTTTCTAACAAATTTCGACAGCCGGGATGGATTGCGAAAGCCGGCCGGCAGAACAGTGAAAAGCAATGAAAAATCTATTCCCCTGAATAACAGCTTACCACCTTACTCGCCACGGGTGTACAGATCCTTCACATTCGTTCAGGATGACGACTGACGCTTTCCTCATTATGACGCCTTACCGTCCCCGATCATTCTGAATGGGGGCAAGAATGCTGTTTGAGAAAGACGGGAAACGGAACAGTAACACGGAGTGAAGAATCTATTACTCGGATGACGTCTTACCGTCTTCCTCACCACGGTAATAGATCCTTCGCTGCCGCTCAGGATGACATCCTACGGCTTTCCTCACCACAATGGCAGACTCTTCACATTCGTTTAGGATGACAGCTTACCATTTTCCTCGCCACGAGTGTACAGATCCTTCACGTTCGTTCAGGCCGACGATTAACATTTCCCTCATTATGACGCCTTTTCCTCCAATTGTCATTCTGAACGGGGGCAAGAATGCTGTTTGAGAAAGACGGGAAACGGAACAGTAACACGGAGTGAAGAATCTATTACTCGGATGACGTCTTACCGTCTTCCTCACCACGAGTGTACAAATCCTTCACGTTCGTTCAGGATGACGACTGACGCTTTCCTCATTATGACGCCTTGCCGTCCGCTGTCATTCTGAATGGACGCGAGAATGCTGTTTGAGAAAGGCAGGAAATGGGACAGTGACACAGAGTGAAGAATCTATTACGCTGATGACGTCTTGCCGCTAATAGCTAACAGCTAATGGCTAGCTACTAGCTTCTAGCTGCTAGTTCTTAGTTTCCAGCTCTTAGCTCCTAGCTGCTAGTTGCTATCTGTCAGCTGTAAGCTGTCATCTGTTATCTGCTGATACAAAAACGGCACCCATCACGCTTGACAGGTACCGCATTTTCATTTTCTCATTTTTATGTCCGGGCTACAGACAAATCATCGTATATGCCGCATCGTCTGCCTGCTGACTTTCAATCACTTCTTCCCTATATGCCTTGCTTTGTAAGCCACCAATTTCGCATCACGAATGGCAAGGTGCTGGAAATACCGCTTTGTTTCCGCGACGACTACACCGGTAAGTCCAAGAAGGGCAATCAGGTTCGGAATGGCCATGAGACCGTTTACAATATCCGCAAGCGCCCAGATTTCTTCAAGCTGCATGAAAGCGCTTCCTGCGATAATGGCGACATAGCACAAGCGGTAAGGAGTAATCCCTTTGACACCCACAAGGTATACGAGGCAGCGTTCACCGTAATAGTTCCAGCCGAGAATGGTGGTGAAAGCGAAAAGTGTCAGAGAAACCGTCAGAAGGATCGGCGCGACAGCACCATAACCATGGCTGAAAGCGGCCTGTGTAAGAGCTGCACCGTTGGTATCGCCCAACCACGCTCCGGAAACAATGATCGTAAGCCCGGTCAGGGTACAAATAATGATTGTGTCAATAAAGGTGCCCGTCATGGAAATAAGTCCCTGTTCAGCCGGCCATTTCGTTTTTGCCGCCGCCGCCACGATCGGTGCGGAACCCAGGCCGGATTCATTGGAAAAAAGGCCGCGGGCGATACCGCTTCGCATAGCAAGCATAATGCCCGCACCGGCAAATCCGCCGGCTGCTGCCGTACCTTCAAAAGCGCCGTCAAAAACGAGAGCCAGCGCATGGGGCAGTTCTCCCGAAAATATAACAAGAAGAGCCACCGTGATAATAAAATAAAGAACAGCCATGGCAGGAACTATTTTTTCCGCTGTTTTTGAAATGGATTTCAATCCGCCGAAAGTAATAATAGCAACCAGGATGGTAATCACTGCTGCAGAGGGCAGGATAGGAACACCCAGGGATACCTGTAAAGAAGACGTAATAGCATTGACCTGCGTAGTCGTACCGGATCCGAGCATAGCGGTGAGCGTACCGAAGAAAGCAAATGCCAGCGCCAGAGGTTTCCATTTCTTTCCCAGCCCCTGCTCAATGTAATACATCGGTCCGCCTGCGATATTTCCATTTTCATCGATAGAACGGAACTTAACGGCAAGGCAGCCTTCGGCGTACTTGGTAGCCATGCCGAAGAAAGCGGCTACCCACATCCAGAAAAGCGCGCCGGGGCCGCCCAATTTGATAGCAGTGGCAACGCCTACGATATTTCCTGTGCCTACCGTTGCGGCAAGCGCCGTGCAGAGTGCCTTGAAACTGTCAATGTCGCCGTCGCCTTTATTTCTGGCAAAGAAAATCAGCCGAAGGGCCCTTGGCAGCTTGACCATCTGGAGAAGGCGGAGGCGGATGGTCAGATATACGCCGGTCCCTACCAGAAGAACAAGGAGCCACGGGCCCCAGACAATCGCATCAATTTGGTTTAACAAGTCAAGCATTCGCATTCACTCCCACCCTCAAAATTCCGTACACCAGGACATGACGGAACAATATAAAAACCGGCCCTGAAGACAAAAACAGAGCCGGCATGCATGTTTCCATTGCTGCACCGACCCTGTCCTTTTGCCTGAGAGATTAGAACGGGAGGACTACTCTTCCCCGCGCCCCTGCACCTTCGGCGGTCATATACGACGCTCTCCAGAGGTTTGTCCGTACACGGTTTCGTGTCCCATGGGACGCCTGATAGTGTTACTCCTTCGGCAGACATTTCCGTCTTTTTCCGTATACATCATTCAAAATTGTGTAAATGTATTATAAGCGATTTATCTTTAATTGTATAGCCTTTTTCATCGTACTTTTTCTGCATGTATTCCCCCGTTTCATATGCCATTTATGCATAAAGGGAAATAAAGCACCTGCCTGCCGCTATTAAAAAGAGCCCTAAATGAGGCTCTCCGTATTATTCTATTCATCTTATTCGTCAACAAAAATCTGTTCCACCGCTTTGTAGCTGAGAGAAATATCACCCGCCTCCGTAGCAAGAAGAATCGGTCCTTCATAAGGTTCCTTTTCTTTTACAGTGACCCGCATATCGGGATGGATGCCTTTCTCCTGAAGATAGTCCATCAAGCTGTAATCTTCCACAATACGGCGGATAGTGGTACTATCCCCCTCCTTTAAATCGGAAAGCGTACGGAAAGTAAGCCCTTTGCGGCTGCCGTCCGCCTTCGGAATAGGGTCACCATGGGGACAGTGTTCAGGATGTCCGAGAAACTCATCAAGCCGTTCCGCAAGCATGTCGCTCGTCTGGTGTTCCAGACCGTCCGCCTGCTCATGAGCTTCGCTCCAGGAAAAATGGAGCTTTTCCACAAGGAATACTTCCCACAACGCATGAAAACGGAAAAGCTTGCCTGCTTCCCTCCTTCCCTTCCTCGTCATCTTGCTGCCTTTGTAAGCGGTGTAGTCCACATACCCTTCTTTCTGCAGCTTCATAATCATCTCGCTCACTGACGGCGGCGACACATGGAGCATGTCGGACAATTCCTTGTTGGATACCAGCTCATGATCTTCGCTGATGATGTAAATCGCTTTCAAATAATCTTCTTTCCCTGATGTCATGATTTCCCTTCCCCACTTCCTGTAACTGAAAATTTTTCATAAAATACAAAACCTGTTTCTTTTCCTACACCCTAATTATTACTTACTTCCTATTATATAAAATAGCTTCCCCTAATTCAATTATTAAATCAGAGTTCCAATTATTTTGCGGCAGAAAATAAAAATCATCCTTAAATGCAAAGAAATCTGATAAAAAGATCCCTCAACCCCCATTCCTTTTAAAATTTTCCTTGACACGCAAAAAAACGCGTGGTATATTTGTTCCAACTTACATAATGACTATGAAGAGAAGAGTAAGCGGATGGAACTGCCAAAGAGAGCTCCGGCGGGTGAAAAGGAGTGCGGGAAAATTTGCTGAACATGGCCTCCGAGTCAGGTTTGCCGAATAATAAAGCAGCCCGGGATCTCCCGTTACAGAGATGCGGTATCAAGGCGCAAGCCGGCGTACCTATGGAGGCCTGTGCGGTGACGTGCAGGTAAAATTGGGTGGTAACACGGTCTTCGTCCCTTTGCTGGGATGGAGTTTTTTTTTACCCGTTTCCGCCATTCTTATTTCCGGTTTCCAAATTTATCACAAAATTATTTTTAAAAAAGAGAGGTATGTATTATGAATCTGAAAAAAACGGTCATCATTTCCCTGGCCGCATTGGCATGTGCAGGCTTCATCGCAGGCTGCGGCAGCGATAAAAAAGACGCCGCGTCTGCTGACCCTGCGAAAACAAAAAATGAAATCAAAGTCGGCACGACACCGGGCTACTCGGAACAGGTCGTGGAATTCGTCGCCAAAGAAGCCGAAAAAGAAGGCCTCAAAGTGACCATCGTCCCCTTCTCCGACTATGTCACCCCCAATCAGGCACTGGCGCAGGGCGACATCGACGTAAATTCTTACCAGCACGTCCCCTTCCTTGAAGCATTCAATGAAAAGAACGGCACAAAACTTGTTCCCATCGGAAACACTTACCTCGCGCCCCTTCGTCTGTTCTCAAATAAACACAAGACTCTGTCCGATCTCCCCGACGGCGCATCCATTGCAATCCCGAACGATCCATCCAACGGCGGCCGCGCCCTCCTTCTTCTGGAGAAAAACGGCCTGCTGAAATTAAAAGAAGGCGTCAATCCTGTCAAAGCGGTCGTCTCCGATATCGCTTCCAACCCGAAGAACCTGAAAATCATCGAACTGGAAGCGCCCCAGCTCCCAAGAGCTCTTGAAGACTGCGATGCCTCCATCATCAACGGCGGTTACGCGGTATCCGCGGGACTGGATCCGAAAACGGCTCTCGCCCAGGAAGACAATACCAGTCCGTATGTAAATATCATCGCCGCCCGTGAACAGGATAAGGACAACCCCACCTATCAAAAGTTTGTAAAAATATTCCAGACGGAAGCCACCAGAAAGTACATCAATGATAACTTCCAGGTGACCCTGATTCCGGGATTCTGATTAAACGACAAAAGCGTTTCTCCACAAGAGTTTACACCCACAGGAGAAACGCTTTTCTAATAAAGGAAATTTTGAGTTTGTTCAGGCTTTTTCCATATTCCTGTTTAATTTAATGATGTCCTGTTTTCTCTATTCATAATGGTTATATTACTTGGACTATAAGTGAAGGTGGTAGTTATTTCTGTTTTATTTTCACAGTGTCCTGACAATATTTGAGAAAAATTCCAAGGCGTTCAGGAGGTACTCTGCTCCATTAGTATGGGCTTATCCCCGTAACCGTACTCCGCTTTAATTTCCTGCTGCACCTTTTGCCAGCATGACAGACAGATCTTCTTTTTCTTCCTGCATATCCGTCTCCTTTGCCGCCGCTTTCGCCAGATCATCAATGGCGTAAACGAGGGGTTCTTTTCCTTCATCGGGAGTAAGGAGCATCATCACATCTATATGGTCATTTTCACGGAAGAAATACGCTCTGCCGTAAAAGGGCAGGATGAGTCCGTCGGAATCAAAGGTAATTTTCGCGCCCATCGTATAGAGATAGGCTTCGTCGGCTGTAAGTTTGCGATACGGCTCGAAATCGGACAGGGTGATTTTCACGCCTTCTCCTAATTCTCCCACCACGTTCTTTGCCCAGTTCTTCATTACCTCTTCCGCCCCTTTGCGCAGCGGTGAGTCCTCATCCAGAAAAGCGCGGTTCATGCGGGAAAGGCTTCTCCATTCTTTTACGGTCAGGTATTCCCGAAAAAACGGTTTCAATGTATCCGCTCCCGCAGGAGGCAGCTTGGCGGTGACAATATAACCGTAAGCGAATTTTCGGCTTTTTTGAAGCATGACGGAAAGCTGCCCCATGTGATAGGGATAGGTGAAATCGTGGAACTTCAGTTCCTGCTGTTCAGGGATATCCTGATAGGTAAACGCAGGCGGCAGATGTGCTTTCGCAATGGACTGCAAGTCATAAGCAAACGCGCCGCCGGAAATACAGAGAACCGTCATAAAGACTGCCGCCGTTTTCTTCCAACTCATGTGCTGCTCCTTTCCAGTCCGTAAAAGGCATAAAGTAAATTTTTCCCGATTTTTTCCGCCACCGTATGGCTTCCCTGTACGATAATGAGATAATACATGCCGCCCTGCCTGTACAGATTCGTATAGACCCACATCGGATAGGACAGGTGTCTTTCGTCGGAAATAATCACCCGTGCGTCCTGTGTCCAGCGATAGGTGCCGTCATGATTTTTATAGGCATGCCACGGTGAAAAAGAAACCAGTTCCGCCTGCAGCTTCTGCCCTTTGATTTTATCCAAACGGCCATTCAGCATCCGCTGATATTCTTCTATGCTGATTTTCGGCATGCCGAAGAGGGAGTGCGGCCGTGTCGCATCTTCATGGAATGCGCGTTCCCAAAACCGGGCAGCCGTTTCCCGTTTCCCATGGAAGAAGGCTTCTTCCGTTCCTTTCACAACAGAGACGGAAGCGGAATAGGTGCCGCGGATATCAGATTTCCTGATCTGATACAGATGAAGGGAGTCGTAAGGGTACGGCGCCCGGTCGGGGTACATGTCCATTCCCGGAGGCATGGTGAGAAAGTACATCACTGCCGCCCAATCTGTTTTCCCGTAATCTTTCCGGTGTCCCGATTTCTTAAATATGGTTTCCGTGCGGCTGCCCCCTCCATCGGTAATCTGCACGTCTTCCCCGAAAGACAGTTTCCCCAGTCCGTCGATGACGAGATCCTCCGCATCCGCGTAAAGACAGCCTGCCAGAATGAAAGCGGACAGAGCCGCCATGATTTTTTTGAACATGGAATTCTCCTGTAATATATCATTTATCTTTTCATTGTAAGGAATCAGAGATATTTTCTCAAGTCAGGCATTTCCGTCTCCCACAAAGAGAAACCCACCGGCATAGCCGGTGGGTCTTCTTATGCGGCCCAAGGGCCTATCTTACCAGCGGCGCGTTACGCACTTGCGGCCTGTTCACTTGCATCCTACTTCTTGCTACCCGTAAACAGGTCTTCAAAATTCAATGTTAATTCCTCACTCATTGCATCTTCTTTTAACTGGTTTTCTATATATCTTTCTATCACTTTCTCTTGTTTCCCCACCGTACTCATATAGTATCCTCTACACCAAAACTGTCTATTCCTGTACTTATACTTCATGTTTCCCCATTTCTCATATATCATTAAGCTGTTTTTCCATTTTATAAAGTTCACGTAGTATTTGCCCTATTTCATATCTTTTCTGACCATAAAATACTTTTCTCCGATATTTAGGAGCAAATATTACGTAATACTTATAATCCCACTTTGTATGTGCTAAACTATGCTTATGTGACATGTTAAAAATCCTCCTTTTATTAATTAAAACTGCAAGTTTACAGGCCGCAATTTTATATTAATACTCTTAGGAGGCTTTCTTATATTAAATACTCAACGCTAAAGCTCAACTGAACCCTTGGTCTAACCAGGGGTTTTCTTTTTCATAAAAAAGATCCGGGCCAATCGGCCTGAAGCAGAATTATTTAATTTTAGACACCGGGTATCCCCCCCTTATGAATTTCGCGTTTTTCACGTTTGAGGGGGCAGCGGTCATAGACAGAAGGGTTGCAGGGGTTTATATCCCTTTTTCCCATTGCTTATTCTATTCATTTTCCTTTCCCAATGCTATAATCAAAAGAAAACGGGAGATGACAGTATTCATGCTCACTATAAGACAAATGATGCGTTACTTACGCAATACTCATAACATGTCCATAAAAAGCAACCAAGCTCATGCTTTACGAAACCTTGGCTATTACCACGGATATAAAGGATATCGTTTCATCCGCACTCCTCAAAATCGAATATCATTCCGCACTTTCGATGAACTACTCGCTATTAACAATTTTGACATGCATTTAAAATCATTGCTGTATTCAAAAGTCATGTTCATCGAAACTGCGCTCAAAAGTTATGTCATTGAAGCTGTCCTTGCTGATAGTAAATCCGAAAACATTAATGATATATTTAATCGTTCGCTGACTTATTACAAAACATTTGGAGCTGGTAGCCGAAAATATAAACATTTTTTCACTAAACGAATGACATTACGCGGTTCCATTAACAATACACTGAAACGTGACTATGGTCAACATAATCAAATTGTTAATCACTTCTTTAATCAAGATCGTGAAATTCCTATCTGGGCTATGTTTGAATCCATGACACTTGGAGATTTTGGTACTTTCTTTTGGTGTTGCAATAAAAATGTGAAGCTGTGTACATCTAAGCTGTTAAGACTACCTTCAAATCTGGACGCCGATGGTGACTTAACTAAAGATATCATCTTTACAATTAAGGATCTACGTAATGCAATCGCTCATAACAATGTAATTTTTGATACTCGCTTCCGCAGCAATGAAATCAGTCCACGCCTTGTCAGTCTCTTGCAAAAAGAAACGTCTGTTCAGCAGATTGATTTTCAATATATTGACGCTTATATCACATTAATCATTTATGTACTAAAAAAAATGCAAGTAACAAAAACAGAATGTAAACAGCTCATTTCTGGATATAATAATAGTAAAGAACTATTACGCCAACAAATTTCAATTCCTATTTGGAATCAAATTCTTGGATCAGGGACAAGGCAAAATATGAAATCACTAAAAGCATTTCTCACAAGGTCATAATCATAATTTTCTTGCCTTTAGGGGCCTTATTTGCTATAATAACTTTGAAGAAAGTGGCCTGTGTCTTCGGACTAAGCCCTAAAAGGACTCGATGCGTCGAGTCTCTTTTTTTACTAATATTGACATCTTATTTCCCGGTCTTCCGTCATCGTCTTATGATCATAGCATCTCTTGCAAAGCGGCTGCCAGTTCCGTTCATCCCAGAACAGCTTCGCATCACCACGATGCGGTGTGATGTAGTCGACGACCGTTGCCAGAACCAGACAGCCCTACTCTTTGCAGCGAACACACCAGGGATGGCACCTCAGAAAGAACTTCCTGGCTTTCTGCCATTCTCATCCGTATCCGCGCATTTCTGCACTAACCCATTCTCCCTGACACTGCCGTTCGTGTTTGTCACAATATTTTCTTCCATACGGCACCAGTCTCGGACAGCCCGGATACTTGCATGGCGTCTGTGGTCTTCTCGGCATTTTCCTTATCTCCGGCATCAAAAGAGAACCCCACCGGCATAACTGGCGGCCCGTTCACTTGCATCCTACTTCCTGCTACCCGTAAACGGGTCTTCAAAATTCAATGTCAATTCCTCACTCATTGCATCTTCTTTTAATTGATTTTCTATGTATTTCTCTATCACTTTTTCTTGTTTTCCTACCATACTCACATAGTATCCTCTGCATCAGAACTGTCTGTTCCTATACTTATACTTCATGTTTCTCCATTTCTCATATATCATTAAGCTGTTTTTCCATTTATAAAGTTCACCTGAACCCTTGGTCTAACCAGGGGTTTTCTTTTTCACAAAAAATATCCCGCCATGGGTTACACAGCGGGATATTTTATTTAAATACTTATTGCACGTCAGCTTGTTCATCAGCGGTTTCCGCCGTCCGGGGTTCCGCGTTATGCTGCACGAAGAGCCTGCGGTAGCGGGCAAGCCCCGTACCTGCCGGAATCAGCTTGCCGATAATGACGTTTTCTTTGAGGCCGAGAAGCGGATCCACTTTCCCTTTGATTGCCGCTTCCGTAAGAACTCTGGTGGTTTCCTGGAAAGAAGCCGCCGAGAGGAAGGAATCTGTCGCCAGCGCGGCTTTCGTCGTGCCGAGAAGCAGGTTCTCACCCACCGCCGGTTTCTTTCCTTCATCTTCCAGATGTTCGTTCATGACGCGGTAAGCCACAATGTCCACCGTCTGTCCCGGAAGCCATTCGGAATCTCCGGGATCATCGATTTTGATCTTGCGGAGCATCTGATGGACGATGATTTCAATGTGCTTGTCATTGATTTCAACACCCTGGGACCGGTAAACTTTCTGCACTTCCTTGACGATATAGTTCTGGGTCGCCTGTACGCCGAGGACACGGAGAATATCGTGGGGATTGATATTCCCTTCAATGAGGCGAGTACCTGCTTTGATTTCATCGCCTTCATTGACGGAAATCCTCTTTCCGAACGGAATCTTGTAGGTATCGGACGTCTCTTCATTGGTCACGGTAACAATCTTGATATTCGCATTTTCCGGAGAGTCTTCAATGGTGACTTTGCCGTCGATATTGGAGATGATCGCATTGCCTTTCGGCTTGCGCGCCTCAAACAATTCTTCGACACGGGGCAGACCCTGGGTGATATCTTCTGCCGTCGCGACACCGCCCGTATGGAACGTACGCATGGTCAGCTGGGTGCCCGGTTCGCCGATGGACTGTGCGGCGATGATGCCTACCGATTCGCCGATTTCCACATGGCGGCCTGTTGCCAGGTTCCTGCCATAGCACTTCGCGCATACGCCGTGTTCGGAATGGCAGGTCAGAATGGAACGGACTTTCAGACGGTCATAATGCTTTTCAATTTCAGCAGCCTGGTCGTCAGTGATTTCTTCATTCTTCGCGGCAATGATTTCTCCCGTTTCCGGATTCACCACATCTTCCAGCAGGCAGCGGCCGGCGATACGGTCAGCCAGAGACTCGATGAGACCCCCGGCTTCCGTAATTTTACGGACTTCTACGCCTTCGGTGCCTTCCATGCGTACGGAAATCACCGGAATATCGGCAGCCAGAAGTTTTTCAGCCGCTTCCGCCGTAAGGACGGTTCCCTGCGCCAGCACTTCTTCTCCTTTGCGGTTCAGCGCCGGCGTTTCCAATTTCTTTTCAAAGAAGCGGACTGTCACATGATGTTTCACGATACTCTTGTATTCCGCTGCGACATCCTCCACGCCGAAGGTAACGGTTTTCGGTTCGCCCGCTTCTCCTTCCGCTGTGGGAACGGTAACAACAACGGAATCAACGAGGAAACGATTCATAAGGGCCACATCGGACGCATCCAGTGTTTTCCCCTTCACAAGGAGAATTTCCCCGCTACGCCGGTTCATGACGTCTTCTTCGAGAATGGAACCGTCCAATTCAGCGCGGTGGACATTGTAACGGCTGCGGACAGCCGCCTTGGAAACCAGTTTATTCCATTCACGATCGAAATTGAGTGTCTGCACATCGCAGTCTTCTTCCCGAATGATGACATCCTGGGAAACATCGACAAGGCGGCGTGTGAGGTAACCGGAGTCTGCTGTACGGAGAGCCGTATCGGCAAGACCCTTGCGGGCGCCGTGGGAAGACGTAAAGTAGTCAAGGACGGTCAGCCCTTCACGGAAGTTTGCCTTTACAGGCAATTCTACCGTTTTACCGGATGTATCGGCAATCAAGCCGCGCATCCCCGCCAGCTGGCGGATCTGGTTATCGTTGCCGCGGGCGCCGGACTGGGCCATCATGGTGAGCGGATTCATTTTCGTCATGGACGCTTTCATCGCTTCACCGACATCATTGGTCGCTTTTTCCCAAATTTTAACGACTTTCCTGTATCTTTCATCATCCGTCATCAGGCCGCGGCGGAAATATTCCTTGATTTTTTCAATCTGCGCTTCACTTGCGGACAGGATATCATTTTTGGCTTCCGGTACGGCCACGTCATAAATGCCGATAGAAATGCCGGAAACAAGGGCATAATGAAATCCGAGGGCTTTAATGGAGTCCAGGAGATCTCCTGTTTCTTTGAAGCCCAGCTTCTTGAAGCAGTCATTGACAAGTTTGCCCATCTGCTTCTTGCCGATGGTGATGCCGAGACCTTCTTTTCCGTCAGGACGTTTATAGAAGAAGCGGAGAGGTTCGGGAATGGCATAGTTGAAAATCAGGCGCCCCGGGGTCGTGATGACAAGACCGTGCCCCGGTATGTCCACTTTAATGAAATCATGGATCTGTACCTGGTTCAGTGCATAGGCCAGCATGACTTCATCGTAATTGGTAAAGGCGTGGAATTTCGAGGGATCAAGCGCGTCTTCCTCTTCCTTGCTTTCTTTTACAATGGTCAGATAGTATGATCCCAGAATCATATCCTGGGAAGGAATGGCGACAGGTTTGCCGTCTTTCGTAGACAGGATATTGTTGATGGAAAGCATGAGCGTTCTCGCTTCCGCCTGCGCTTCCACGGACAGAGGCAGATGGCACGCCATCTGATCGCCGTCAAAGTCCGCATTGTAACCCGGGCAGACAAGGGGATGCAGTTTGATCGCCCTGCCTTCCCACAGGATCGGTTCAAACGCCTGGATGCCGAGGCGGTGGAGTGTCGGAGCGCGGTTCAGAAGTACGGGATGTTCTTTAATAACATCGCCAAGGACGTCCCAGACTTCAGGGGACAGCTTGTCCACTTTTTTCCGTGCCGATTTCAGATTGCTCGCCAAACCGCGGGCAATCAGTTCATGCATGATGAACGGTTTGAAAAGTTCGATTGCCATTTCTTTCGGCAGGCCGCACTGGTACATTTTCAGTTCAGGACCGACTACGATAACAGAACGGCCGGAATAATCGACACGTTTCCCCAAAAGGTTCTGGCGGAAACGGCCCTGCTTGCCTTTCAGCATATCGGAAAGGGATTTCAGGGGACGGTTTCCCGGGCCGCTGACCGCTCTGCCGCGGCGGCCGTTATCTATGAGGGCATCGACAGCTTCCTGCAGCATACGTTTTTCATTTCTGACGATGATTTCAGGCGCGCCCATGTCCATCAGTCTTTTCAGACGGTTATTTCTGTTGATGACACGGCGGTAAAGGTCGTTCAGGTCGCTCGTGGCAAAACGCCCGCCGTCAAGCTGCACCATCGGGCGGAGGTCCGGCGGTATAACGGGCAGCACGGTGAGGATCATCCATTCCGGCTTATTGCCCGATTTACGGAAAGCTTCCACTTCTTCCAGCCGGCGGATGCTGCGGACTTTGCGCTGGTTGCTGCTGCTGTCCACATCTTCGCGAAGCTGTTTTTCCAAGGCTTCCAGATCCAGCTGGCGGAGAAGCTTCTGAATAGCTTCCGCCCCCATCTGCGCCTCAAAAGAACCGGCGCCGTATTCCTGGACGGCCTGCTGGTATTCTTGTTCATTTAAAACCTGCTTGTCCAGAAGCTTTGTTTCGCCTTTATCTATTACGATGTAGGCGGCAAAATAAAGGACTCTTTCCAGCTGGCGGGGGGACACATCGAGAATGAGGCCGATACGGCTCGGCGTCCCCTTGAAATACCAGATGTGAGATACCGGGCAGGCCAGATCAATATGACCCATGCGTTCACGGCGTACTTTGGAGCTTGTCACTTCCACGCCGCACTTATCGCAGACCGTGCCCTTATAACGCATTTTTTTATACTTGCCGCACTTACATTCCCAATCTTTCGTCGGTCCGAAAATCTTTTCACAGAAAAGACCGTCCGGTTCTGCTTTCAGTGTACGGTAGTTAATTGTTTCCGGCTTCGTTACTTCTCCGTGAGACCATAATCTGATCGTTTCCGGAGACGCAATACCGATTTTCATGGAGTCAAATTCATTTACGTCTAACAATTGCTCAGTGCTCCTTTCCGGAAATCAGGCATCCGGGTCATCGACAAGACCCGCTTCAGTTTCTATATCAGTTTCAGTAAAAGCCGCTTCTTCATTTGCAGGAGCCGCCGCTTCCGCTTCCAGCGTATCATTGAAAGAAGCCGTATCATCTGCCGGCACTTCTTTCCCTTCTCCGGCCATGCTGGATTCCATGGCATTTCTGGCTGCGGAAACGGAATCCTCACCTTCCATGGCCGCTTTCACTTCGTCTTTATGCCAGCGTTCGCCGCCATTGGATGGTTCCAGATCGCTTTCGTCCAGCTCTTTCATGACAACTTCCTCTTTGTCTTCATTCAGGACGCGGACATCCAACCCTATGGATTGGAGTTCTTTCATAAGAACCTTAAAGGATTCGGGAACACCGGGGCTCGGAATGTTTTCGCCTTTGACGATTTTTTCATAGGCTTTGACACGGCCGATGACATCATCGGATTTTACCGTCAGGATTTCCTGTAAGGTGTACGCGGCGCCATATGCTTCCAGTGCCCAGACTTCCATTTCACCGAAACGCTGGCCACCGAACTGCGCCTTGCCGCCGAGCGGCTGCTGGGTCACAAGGGAGTACGGGCCGGTAGAACGGGCATGGATCTTATCATCAACAAGATGATGGAGTTTCAGCATGTATTTCCAGCCGATCGTCACCTGTCCGTCGAGCTTCTCACCGGTACGTCCGTCATAAAGATCGGATTTCGCATTGACCGGAAGTCCCGCGGCGGCAAGGGTGGCAGCCAGGTCTTCATCGCGGCAGCCGTCAAATACAGGGGTCGCGATGTGGACACCGGATTCTGTCGATTCGGGCATGCCGTAGGTATCAAAATCATAGCCTGCTTTACGGAGCCGCTTTTCAAGCGCTTTCGCCTTTACGGGATCTGTCTTGGCTTCTTTGATTTCTTCGCCGAGCATATGGCAGGCCCAGGACAAATGAATTTCCAGGATCTGCCCGATATTCATTCGCGAAGGAACGCCAAGGGGGTTCAGCACCAAATCGACAGGACGTCCGTCCGGAGTAAAGGGCATATCTTCAACAGGCAGGATGCGGGAGCATACGCACTTATTACCGTGGCGCCCCGCCATTTTGTCGCCTTCGCGGAGTTTCCGTTTCTGCGCAACGTAAACGCGGACGAGCTTATTTACGCCCGGCGCCAGTTCATCGCCGTTTTCACGGGTAAATTCCTTGACGTCGACCACTTTCCCGAATTCTCCATGCGGCACACGGAGAGATGTATCACGGACTTCTCTTTCCTTATCGCCGAAAATGGCACGGAGAAGACGTTCTTCCGGAGTCAGTTCCGTTTCCCCTTTCGGCGTTACTTTGCCGACAAGGATATCGCCGGGGCGTACATCGGCGCCGATACGGATAATACCGTTTTCATCAAGATTCTTCAAAGCGTCGTCGCTGACGGATGCCAGCTCTCTTGTAATCTCTTCTTCGCCCAGCTTCGTATCACGGGCATCACACTCGTATTCTTCAATATGGATAGAGGTGTACAGGTCATCTTTGCAGAGACGTTCAGAAATGAGCACGGCGTCTTCATGGTTATATCCTTCCCAGGATACGAACGCCACAAGCACGTTGTGTCCGAGAGCCAGCTCGCCTCCGTCGGTGGACATGCCATCTGCCAGTGTCTGCCCGGCTTCGACCTTGTCCCCTTTGTATACGATGGGATGCTGGTTGATGCAGGTGCTCTGGTTGGACCGGAGGAACTTAATCAGGTCATAAGTATCATATTCGCCGTTATCCGCGCGGACGATAATCTGTTTCCCGTTGACAGAGGTAACCACGCCTGACCGTTTTGCAAGAACGCAGACACCGGAGTCCTGGCCGGCCACCCATTCCATACCCGTGCCTACAAGAGGCGCTTCCGGGCGGAGGAGCGGTACCGCCTGCCTCTGCATATTGGCGCCCATGAGCGCACGGTTCGTATCATCATGTTCAAGAAACGGAATGAGAGACGTACCGATAGAAACGACCTGCTTCGGAGAAACGTCCATGAGATCCACTTCTTCAGGAGAAGCTTCCAGAACATCAGGACCACGGCGGCAGGCCACATACCGGTTCAGGAACGCGCCGGTATCTGACAGCGGCTCGCTGGCCTGGGCAATAACTTTATTTTCTTCAATATCAGCCGTCACATAGAGACATTCATTGGTCACTTCGTGGGTCTTCGGGTTAATCCGGCGGTACGGCGTTTCAATCAGGCCGTACTTGTTGACAATTCCGTAATTGGACAGCGAGGAAATAAGTCCGATATTCGGGCCTTCCGGCGTTTCTACGGGGCACATACGCCCATAATGGGAATAATGCACGTCACGGACTTCAAACCCTGCACGTTCACGAGACAGCCCTCCCGGCCCCAAAGCGGACAGACGACGCTTATGCGTCAGCTCCGCCAATGGGTTCGTCTGATCCATAAACTGGGACAGCTGGGAACTGCCGAAGAATTCCTTGATGGCTGCCACGACAGGACGGATATTGACGAGCGCCTGGGCGGTCATCTTGTCCTGATCCTGGGTAGTCATTCTTTCGCGAACCACACGTTCCATACGGGACAAGCCGATGCGGAACTGGTTCTGGAGCAGTTCACCGACGCAGCGGACACGGCGGTTGCCGAGATGATCAATATCATCCTGGCGTCCATAGCCCTGGATCATATTCAAAAGATAGTCTACCGCCGCGATAATATCCGCGCGGTCAAGAATCCGATAGCTGTCATCACGCATTCCATTGGAGCAGATCACCTTGACAGGTGTTCCGTCCTCTTTCTGGGTCATGACTTCCACCATTTCTACCTTGCTGAACACGCCGCTCTTCTTCAGGATCGCGATTGCTTCCTCGTCGATAAGGGCATTCCCCTGGATAATAATTTCACCGGTTTCCGTATCCACGATAGGCCCTTCCGTACGGTGGCCCTTGAGGCGGTTTTCCCAGGAGAGTTTCTTATTCAGCTTGTAACGTCCGACCTTCGCCAGATCATAACGGCGGGGATCATAAAAGAAGTTGCGGAGCAGGGTCGTGCCGCTTTCTTCTGTCGCAGGTTCGCCGGGACGGAGCTTTTTATAAATAGCGATGAGTGCTTCTTTTGTATTCTGCGTTTCATCCTTCTTGAGCGTCTCTTCGATATGGATATCATTATTGAAAAGCTCCATGATTTCTTCATTGGAAGAGAACCCCAGCGCACGGATGAGATACGTCACGGGCATCTTGCGGTTACGGTCGATACGGACGGAAACAACGCCGTTGGCATCGGTTTCCAGTTCGATCCACGCGCCGCGGTTCGGAATGAGCTGGGCGGAATAGATTTCCTTCCCGAAAGTGTCCATTTCCTTTTTGTAGTATACGCCGGGAGAGCGGACAAGCTGGGAAACAATAACACGTTCGGCGCCATTGATAATAAATGTGCCCGTGTCCGTCATAATCGGGAAATCGCCCATGAAAAGATCATGCTCCTTGATTTCGCCGGTTTCCTTATTGACGAGCTGGACTTTGACCTGCAGCGGAGCGGAATAAGTAGCATCTCTCGTCTTGCATTCATCGATGCTGTACTTTTCTTTCTTGAAATAGTATTCGCCGAAATGCAGCGCCCATTTATGAGCACTATCCTCGATAGGAGAAATATCCGCAAATACATCCCTCAGCCCTTCTTTACAGAACCATTCGTAAGATTTGGTCTGCAAATCGAGCAGATGGGGCATCCCCAGAACTTCCTGAGATCTGGCGTAGGTATATCTTTTCTTAGTACCTACCTGGACGGGTCTGAACATTTTGCTGTTAGGCATTCCACGCCTCACCCTTTCCTTCCATATAAAATCTGAATTTCCAACACATGGGAACAGGGATGAAAAGAGGACAAGGCCAAGGAAACACCGATTAAGCCACAAAATATCCTGTACTTCATCAGTGTTCCCGATTTGAGCCCGGCTCCTCTTTTCTCCGCGAGCCTTCTCACTATATATAAATAGAGACTGTAAAACATAATTTTACACGAGCGAAAAACATTCCGCAATATAAATTCATTTTCACCTAAAATATTTTCTCTATATCTTTCTATAAAAATATTTTAGTTATAGATAAAAACTTATTTGCTATTAAAATATTTTATTTTAATATTTTCCTCTTGCTTTTCTCTGTAAAATATGCTACCGATTTATTCTATCATTTAATTCTCTCTATTGCAACAAAACCCGTTCCTCTATGAAGGCTTAAAAAAATGATCCATAAAAAAACTCCCTCTGCCAGAGAAGGAGTTTTCATTCTTGCAGTTTGTCCGTCACCGATCAGTCTTCCATGATCTCAAAGTCGTCTTTCCCGACACCGCAGAGCGGGCACTTGAAATCGTCAGGCAGATCTTCCCACTTGGTTCCCGGGGCAATTCCATTATCCGGGTCACCTAAAGCCTCATCATAAATCCATCCGCAAACTTTGCATACATATTTTTTCATGTCTATTCTCCTCTCCACAGTCCGTGCAAATTGCAATACTCATAAGCCGCTACGACTTCATCCCCTTCAGCAAGAACAAAATCAGCCATCGGCTTCATGCCCGGCTTCAAATCCACCTGCTGGCTTCCGGTCTTTGTTTCCAGAACAATCCAGGTGATATAGTGGTTGTCCAGCATGGGATGTTCCACAGAGCCGACCTCCACATGCACTTTCGATCCGTCTTTCGTAATGACGGGAACATGCTTTTCACCGGCAGCATCCGTAGTATTGGGAATCAATTCTTCGATTTCCGCATTTTTGCAGAACATGTCTTCCGCACACTCTCCAAGAACAGTGACTACTTTGCCGCACTTTTTACAACGATAAAATTTCATAATCCGCTCCTCTCCCAGGCATCCGCCTGGCAAACTTTCTTTTTCAGGATTCTTCCTGAAATACTCCATTCGTATTATATCACCGCTTTCAGGAAACTTCCCTACCTTTTTCCATCTTTTCCTGAATCCCATACAAAAAGAGTTCTCTCCGTCAGGAAAGAACCCTTTTGCATTTCTATCTCCGCTTTACCTCTTATTCAATCACCATGAGAAGGTCACCCGATTCAATACGGCTGCCCGCCTTCACGTGGATTTCACTCACAATGCCGTCCACCGGTGAGGTAATCGTCGTTTCCATCTTCATGGCTTCTGTGACAATCACCGGCTCGCCTTTCTTCACATGCCCGCCTTTTTCCGCAAGCACTTTCACGACGGATCCTGACAGGGTCGCCCCTACCTCGCCGGGAATATCCTTATCCGCTTTCCTTGCGGTCACTGCAGATTCCGCCACATGCCTGTCATGAATTTTAATTTCACGGGGCATGCCGTTCAGCTCAAACTGGATACGGCGGTTTCCTTCTCCATCAGGTTTCGTGATCCCGTCAAGACGGATAAGGAGCATCTTTCCTTCTTCTATATTCACTCGGATTTCCTCGCCCGGTTTCATGCCGAAGAAGAACGTCGGCGTATCCAGGACGGACAGGTCGCCATACTGATGATAGCGGTCCATATAATCACTGAAAACTTTCGGATAAATACAATAAGAGGAAATATCTTCTTCCCGCGTGGACATATGCCTGCTCTTCATTTCTGCTTTCACCGCGGCGAAGTCCACATCCTGCGGATGAGATTCCAGATGGGGTTCTTCCCCGCGCAAAATAATCTTCTGCAGCTTTTCAGGGAATCCGCCGTAAGGAACACCCAGTTTCCCATCAAAGAAATCAACCACGGACTGCGGGAAATCAAGGGCCGCCCCCTTCTCATAAATATCTTCTTCCATCAGATGGTTCTGCACCATGAAGAGTGTCATATCACCGACCACTTTGGACGACGGCGTTACTTTGATAATATCGCCAAACATCATATTCACTCTGGCATACATGCGGCAAACTTCCGGCCAGCGGTCTCCCAGTCCCACCGCAGTCGCCTGCTGGCGGAGATTAGAGAACTGCCCTCCCGGCATTTCATGCTGGAAAAGCGTGGTATTCGGACTTGCCATCCGGCTGTCCACCCCTGCATAGTAAGGACGGATGCCCTGCCAGTAGCGGTCAATCGTTTCCAAGGCTTCGATATCCAGTTTCGGCTGGCGGGGATTGTTCTGGAGCGCATAGTACAGCGCCGTCATGGACGGCTGGCTCGTACCGTTTGAAAGCGCGCCTGTCGCCACATCGACAATATCCACGCCGGCTTCCGCCGCCTTTGCATAGCTGTACAGCGTCAGCCCGCCGCCTTCATGGCTGTGGAGATGAATCGGAAGATCGACGGCATCTTTTAATGCGGCCACGAGAGCGTATGCCGCTTCCGGTTTCAAAAGCCCCGCCATATCCTTGACAGCGATCAGATTGGCGCCGGCATTCTGCATTTCCTTCGCCAGATCCGTGTAATATTTCAAAGAATATTTCTGCCGCTTCGGATCCATGATGTCCCCGGTGTAGCAGAAGCACGCTTCCGCCAGTTTGCCTTTCTTGCGGACTTCATCAATAGAAATCGTCATGTGGCTCAGCTGGTTCAGACAGTCGAATATACGGAACACGTCAATCCCGTTATCTGCCGCTTCATCAATGAAATGGCGGACCACATTCTCAGGATAATTCGTATATCCCACCGTATTCGCGCCGCGGGTGAGCATCTGGAAAAGGATATTCGGCGCCGTTTCACGCATCCGGCGAAGCCGTTCCCAGGGACTTTCATCAAGGAAACGATAAGCCACATCAAATGTCGCGCCGCCCCAGTTTTCAAAAGAGAAGAGCTGCGGCACATGACATGCGGTGTAACGGATCGCGTTCATGATATCGTGTGTCCTCACACGGGTCGCCAAAAGTGACTGGTGGGCATCACGATATGTCGTATCCATGATCATCAGTTCTTTCTGATCCATGACCCATTTGGAAAATTTTTCAGGTCCCCATTCTTCCAGCATCTGCCTTGTACCGCGGGGTACTGTTTCCCCCTCTGCCGAAAGAGGCGCTACCGGAGCGAAATCGGGTTTTTCTTTCGCACCCGTCCCGGCATAGCCGTTGACGGTGATATCTCCGATATAGTGGAGCAGCTTCGTACCGCGGTCGCTGATTGCTTCAGGTTCATCCAGAAGCTGCGGATGGCGGTCGATGTAATTGACATCACAGAGACCTTCCTGAAAATCCTTCGTGCGGAGCATATTTTGAAGGAAATATATATTTGTCTTCACACCGCTGATACGAAATTCATCAAGGCAGCGGAGCATTTTGTATATCGTATCCTTCGCATGGAGCGAGTGGGCCGTTACTTTGACCAGGAGTGAATCATAGTAAGGAGTAATCACCGCTCCCGTATACGCCGTACCCGCATCCAGGCGGATACCGGGCCCGCCGCCGGAACGGTAGGCAATGATCTTGCCTGTATCAGGCATGAAGCCGTTTTGCGGATCTTCCGTCGTGATGCGGCACTGGATCGCCACCCCCTTGAACCAGATCGTCGGCTGCAGACCGATTGCCACTTCCGGACTATCCACCGAATAGCCTTCAGCAATAAGAATCTGTGTCTTCACGATATCCACATCGGTAATCATTTCCGTGACCGTATGTTCCACCTGCACACGGGGATTCACTTCAATGAAATAGAAATGTTCTTCATCCTGATCCACAAGGAACTCTACCGTCCCTGCATTGAGGTAATTGACATTCTTCATCAGCTTGACGGCGGCATTACAGATATCATCACGCAGCTTCTTCGGAAGCGACCAGGCAGGCGCCATTTCAATCACTTTCTGATGGCGGCGCTGGATAGAGCAGTCACGTTCAAACAGATGAATGACATGTCCCGCTTCATCACCGAAAATCTGCACCTCGATGTGCTTCGGATTCATGATACATTTTTCCACATACACCTCATCGCTGCCGAAAGCCATTTTCGCTTCCGACTTCGCGCGGTGATACGCTTCCTCCAGATCTTCCATGCGGTCCACATTCCGCATGCCGCGCCCGCCGCCGCCGTTGACCGCTTTAATCATGACGGGGAACCCGTATTCCTCAGCAAACGCTTTGACCTCATCAAAGCTTTCCACCGCACCATTTGTGCCGGGAATCATGGGGATCTGTGCTTTTTCCGCCTGAATACGGGCATTCACTTTATCACCGAACATGATCAGATGTTCCACACGCGGCCCGATGAAAATAAGGCCTTCCTCTTCACAGCGTTTCGCCAGCTCCGCATTTTCCGCAAGGAATCCGTAACCGGGATGAACTGCGTCCACATGATGCTCCTTACAGATACGGATGATATCCTCTATATCCAGGTAAGCATCAATCGGTTTGTCCCCTTCCCCCACCAGGTACGCTTCGTCAGCACGGTTCCGATGAAGGGACAGTACATCTTCTTTGGAATAAACAGCCACCGTCCTGATGCCCAGCTCATTGCAGGCACGGAATACACGGATGGCGATCTCGCCTCTGTTGGCCACCAGGACCTTCCGGATTTTTCTCATAAGCAACCCCCCTATGTGTCGATTGCATTCTTTCAGATAAAAAGCGCATATATATTTTTTATTGTACTCAGCGCCGATGTACATTTCAATAGAAAACCATCGATTACAGAAATAAAACGCCTGCGCCGGCAAAAAAGGCCGTGACATTTCCATCACAGCCTTTCATTTCCTTATTCGCCGAGAATCGCGTCGCCCTTGGCGATATTCGCGCGGATCGTCGCGCAGCACGCCTTGAAGCGGGCCAGCTCCTCTTCCGTCAGATTATATTCTATCACCTTTTCCACGCCGTTCGCGCCGATAACAGCCGGCACGCCGCAGAAAATACCGGACTCGCCGTATTCGCCGTCCAGCGGAGCCGAGCAGGGAAGAATGCGCTTTTCATCATGAAGAATCGTACGAACCAAAGTCGCTCCCGCCGAAGCAATGCCGTACTCTGTACACTGCTTGCCGGAATAAGTCACCCATCCGCCTTTAATGGTACGCTCCTGTACTTCCTCTTTATCAAACTGGAACTTCGGATCACTTTCCATTTCCGACAGAGGCTTGCCGTAAAAAGTTATCTGCGACCAGGGAACAATCTGGGAATTTCCGTGTTCTCCAAGCATGAACGCCGTAAAGCCGCGGGAATCAAGGCCCGTTTGTTCCGATATCGCGTGAATCAGACGGGAAGAATCAAGAAGCGTCCCCGTACCCATGACATGCCCCTTCGGCAGGCCGCTCTTACGGGCAATCAGATTCGCCACCACATCACAGGGATTCGTGATACTTACAAAAAGTCCGTGGAATCCTCCGGCCATAACCTTCGGGACATAATCGGCCACCTGTTTCACACTGTTTTCCAATTCCCCGTCGCGGCTGCCGGAAGCACAAAGCGTGATATCGCCTACAGCATTCACGATGACGTCGCAGTCCTTCAGTCCCGCATAATCGGACGCCATGTAGACAACATGATTCGGCATGTACATGACCGCATCATTCAGATCCTGTACCTCGCTTGTCACCTTGCTTTCTTTCAAATCACAGAGAAGCACTTCATCGGCAATCCCCATCATCCCCAAATTAAACGCTACATGGGCACCTACATGTCCTACGCCGACAATCCCTACCATTCTCTTCTTAATTGCCATAATGCTCCCTCCATTCCTTCCACAGGAACCGTCCCCGACGGACGAGTCCGAAAAAGAACTTCTCTTCCGCCTTGGAAAAGATCTGTCCTTAATAGCTTATTGCGTATGATAACACATTTCAAGCCCTCTGAACAATAGAAAAACGCTGTTGAAGAAATTTTTTCATGCGGACAATCATTTCCGGCCGCAGCCGTGAACATCCGGTCATCCCCCGGCAAGCTGAAAGGAGCATACAAAAAGGATCGGACTCCCCTGTCATGAAATCCGATCCTTTTACAGGCACTCCTTTTTATATCAGGATTACCCTCTTATGCCGCGCAGGAAGCGGAAGAAATCACGGAGCGCTTCCGCGTGGTCTCCTCCAAAACAATCCTTCTCCTTGAAGTGATACTTTTTCACTTCGTCTCCGACAGCAATACGAACCTTTCTTGCACCTTCATCAATCTCCACACCGGAAACGGCACTGGCCGGCACCATTTCCACACCGTCCGCCGAATCACTGCCAAGAATAGTATGGCTGACCAGACTGCCCAGTCCGGCTCCACGTTCCCCGCTGTACTTCATAATTTTCATCGTCATAGGATTGGGAAGGGCGGGGATAAAGAAAATACTTTCATCCGTATAAGCGATAACAAAATGATGCTCCGCATTCCAGGGGCAGTCAATCACATGAAATTCTTCCTCAGACAGCTGCGGCACCATTTCTTTCACGAACCTCTTCATTTCCTGCTGTGCATATCCCGGCGCCAGGCTGTCCCTCTTTTTCTTCATGTAAATCATCATGCCGATGCCCACGGTAAACATAGCTGCCGGTATCAATGCTATTTCCATACCCATAAATACTCTCCTTTACATTTCAAATACATGCAACTGTACTTTTTGCCAAGGACTTTCCGGATCGCGGAGCAGTCCTTCTGCGATCCCCATGATTCCGCCGGGCATCTGCTTCATACCGCCCCACATGCACCTGCCGATCACATATCCCGCCGCAAATTCTTTCCAGTCGCCATACACTGCGCAGCACTTCTTATGTGCTTCTTCCATATAACACCATGCTTTTTCTTCCGTAATATATCCGCATTCAAAGCAGCAGCGCGCGATCAGCACCAGCCGCCCCATGTCCCACGCAAGGACAGATTGATTCCGTAAATCCGCCTGGGAACTGATATATCCTTTTTCTGTCAGGGATTCTATCATCTCCTTTATATTCTTCATATAACGGGGTGTGTCGAGTTGTTCATCCGGTGTCAGGATTTCATCGGTAATAGACGGCGATATACCGGCAGAAAACAACTTAATCGCATCAAAGTATACGCGGTGTCCTCGTTCCAGCAGCCATTCCAGCGTATGCAAAGCGCTTTCTTCATCAATAATATCATAGTAAGCCGCTAAATTATTTCTAATTTCCTCTTTCTCAGAGCCGGTTTCCAATGAATCACAGTAAAACATGGTCTGCTCCGCATTCACAGCACCTATATTCAAAACAGACTGCTGCAAAGGAGAAAGTTTCTTTCCTAACGGATTTTTTTGATATTTCTTATGGCTTATTACTTTCAATAATTTCGAAAAAAAAGACAACCCTGCGTTCCTCCTTACATGTAAAGATAATACTCCACACCCGTAAAGCATTCCCGTTTATTATACTTTACCTCCTTATCCTTATCAATCCTCCGGTTCCCCGCACTGCGGCCGTAAACTTTGCAAAAAAACAAAGCCATCCGCTTCTCAAATAATATGGATGGTTACAAAAGCCTACTGTTATCAGGATATATTCTATTTATAATTCAATCCGATGTCCCGGTTTTACCGTTACTAACCTCGTATCACCCTTTTTAAATCTTTCCAGATAAAAATTATAATCCTGCATAGCCGATGCCGATATAGGCAGCCCATGCATCAATCGACTTGTAAAAGGGTGGCACAACTCTGAAAACAAGGAAATATCATCAATCTCTTCAATAATTCTCCCCTTATCCATTACCGTAATCCCATCTGCAATATAATATGCAGATTCTATACTGTGAGATATAAATATAATAGATAAATGTTTTTTTACTTTTATATCCGAAAGATAATTTAAAAGCTTATTTTCAGTAAAAATATCAAGCCCGCTTAGGGACTCATCCAGTATAAGGATTTCCGGTTCTGCCATTAATGCACGTAATATGCATATCCGCTGGAGTTCTCCGCCGCTTAACTGCCGCGGATACAATCCTGTATATTCCCCTGACAGGCCCACAGCCTTCAACATCTCTACTATCTTACTCCAGATTTCCTCTTTGCTGCATTTAAAAAAGTTTTTAAGCGGCTCTTTCAGTATCTCATAGGATGTCATATACCCAGGCACCGCATCCAAACTGTTTTGAAAAACCATTTGAATCTTATTCCTCGAAATACTTTTCCAATTAATCTTTTCCCCTTTATACCGAACCAGTCCGTCTGACGGCTTTTCAATGCCTGCCATAATCCTGCAAAGTGTAGTTTTCCCGCAGCCGCTCATTCCTAAAATCGCACGACAGGTTCCTTCCTGCAGCATGAAATCTACATCATTCAAAACAGGCCTGTTGACTCCTTCTTCATTTTTATACGTTTGATGAATATTTTTCAATTCAAGTATATTCGGCATAAAGATACTCCTTTAAATAAGATAATCAGGATCCTTCGTATAAACGTTCTTTTTTCCACCTGTTACAAGCTCGAAGGAACGATCGTGTATACAGATCATTGTCTTCATTACCCAACTCTTTTGTGTTAATTTTATCAATAAACTTCCCTTGCTTCATCACATAAGTAATATCCGAAATTTCTTTAACAAAATCTATATCATGCGACACGATGAGCATACTTAAATTTGTGTCACGATACACTTTTTTCAATACAGAAATCAATTGTGCTCTTGAATACCTGTCAATTGCTGATGTAGGCTCATCTGCTATCAATAACCTTGGTTTATGAATCAGCCCCATAGCTATGGATATCCTCTGTAATGTGCCTCCGCTTAATTCATTCCTGTAACTTTCAAGTACTCTTTCCGGATCCGTAATCAATAAGTTTCTTAACAACGACATCACTTGCAGCAAAAACTCTTCTTTTTCCCCATCCCTTAATCTGCTGATTTCAAGAAAATGTTCTTTAATTTTTAACCGCGGATCAAATATGCTTAACGAATCCTGGGCGATAAATGCATATTGCCGTCCACAGTTTGTCAGCAACGTAGCAGAATCTCCCGCATTAAAACATTTGCCTTCGATAGCTGCTTGTCCTGTGACTTGCCATGCAGGTGTCCGCAAAAGACCTGCTATCAGTTTTAACAGAGTGGATTTCCCGCAGCCGCTTGTACCAATTATAGACACACGACTCCTTTTGGGCACTGCCAAATTGATTGTGTCTATAATCCTTTTCCTCTGAAACTCGGCAGATACCCCCGTCAATTCCAATAAATTATTCCCCATTACATTTCCCCTGCTTGATATCTTTGCTGGATCCAATCCCCAATCATATTGACACTGAGGCTGATTCCCAAGATAGAGATACTTGGAAAAAAGATAAGTCTCGGATAGGAAATAAATACGGCCTGCGCTTCTCCGATTAATGTTCCCCAGTCGGCCTGAGGCGGCTGAACCCCGAGCCCAAGAAAAGAGTATCCTGACATGGCCAGCAGCGACCCTGCAAAATCCAGAGCCAGCATAGATAAAACAGCCGGTGCGGCAATAGGGAATATGTATTTTATCCATATCCGGGGTGTCTTATTCCCTGCCATACGTGCCGCATAAACCATATTCTTCATTTTTCCGTCAGCAGTTAATTCTCTTACCACACGGGTATATATTACCCAATGCATGATCATCATCCCTGCACAAATAAAAAATATATTCTTTCCGCCCAATCCTGCCAAAATCAAAATAACAATAATTTCCGGAAATGCCCTGAATAAATTACATACATGGTCAATCAACCGATCCACCTTTCCGCCGTAATAACTCGAAATAATCCCTAAAAAGGTTCCCCATATACATGATATAAACACAACCAGCACCGCATAACCGATGCTTATTCTTGCCCCTTGTATGATACGGGAATATACACACCGCCCCAATTGGTCACAGCCAAACGGATATTGGATCGACGGCTGTGCAAATTTCATTGTATAGTCGACAGCATTAGGGTCATGCATTAAAAAAAACGGTTCAAATATCGCCACAAGAAAATAAAAGAATACGATTACCCATAAAAAACATATTAAAAAAGGCGGATATTCCCGATGCAAACCAAAACGGATATTTCCCATTTCATCCCCACCTTCTTCTCACCCTCATACAAACTGTCTCTGCAATAAAATTGCATATGATAAATCCTGTCATTGTCAGCAGAATATATCCCTGTATCACAGGGTAATCCCTTCCATGTATCGCAATAATTACTAAACGCCCAAGTCCCGGCCAGGCAAAAACATTCTCTATGACAAGAGAACCTGCAATAATTCCTCCAAATTCAAGTCCTGCCATAGTCACGACAGGTGATATTGCGTTCATAAATATATGATTCCAAAAAATTTCCCATTTTTTTAAACCACGGGTATACGCGAACACAACAAACGGTTTTTGCGAAACATCAATAATACTGTTTCGTAAAAGTTTCGTATACATCGCAACATAGCCCAATGCCATAGTTAAAGAAGGCAGGAACAAGTGCAGGAACGAAGACGCCCCTTGCACAGGAAATATATGCAGGTACACTGAAAATACACTGATCAGTAAAAAACCGATAATAAAGGAAGGGACGGAATTTAACGTCAATACGCAGAAACGAATGGAATAATCAGACCGGCTGTCAGGATGTGTCCCCGCATAACAGCCTGCAAGAAGACAAAAAATGATCCCCATTGACATAGAGCTTAATGCCAACAGAAGCGTATATTTAAATGCTCGAAAAAGTTCAACTGCAACCGGTGCCTTCGTCAGATATGAATACCCTAAATCCAGACGGATCACGTTTTTAAGCCAATAAATATACTGCATGTAAACCGGATCATACAATTTCAATTCTTCAGCAACTGCATGCAATGATTCCGGCGTAACAGGAATCCCTCTTGAACTGAGGTATGTGGCAGCCGGATCCCCCGGCATAAAGCGGATCAGGAAAAAGGATATCAAGGATGCAGCCGCAATCAGGATTAATGAGTCTTTCAAATAATTGACTATAAATCTTTTCAATACTTCCTCCTCTCCATCTCTTTGCTATCGATATTATTTAATTCCGCCCACAAGAAATTCCGGAAACAACTTATAAAATTCTTGGGCCTTTTCATCTCGTACAAGTTCATCGATTCTGGGTTCTGCAAATACACGGCGATACCCTAAAGAAATTAAGAATTCCATATCCCAGTAAGGCCGATGCTTATCACTCATAAATAGCTTTTTAGAAAGTTCATCGCATTTTTTTGTATTTTTATGTCCGTCAAATATACCATGTCCATATTTTTTACGCAGGTTGTTGTTACATTCTTCAAACACTTTCATACGTTTCTCATCAAAAAGATGTAAATACCAGCAGGCATCAAATACAAGAAGGACGCCCCCTTTCCGCAACACCCTTGTCCATTCCTTATAAGCCTTAACGGGATCCGCAAGTGTCCATGTTAAGTCTCTGCAGACCACAAGATCAAAGCTCTCATCATGATATTGTATATTCTGGCAATCCATAACAGCTAAATCCGCCTTAACCCCGGCTGCGGATATATTTTCTGCAGCCCGCCGGATCATATTTTCCGTAATGTCGATACCGGTTACATGATGTCCTTTTTCCCCTAATAAGACAGGGAAAAACCCGGGGCCGGTTCCCACATCAAGGATTTCCAGCTTTTCTTTTTTGGGGGCATTTCCCAATACCAAATCTGCCCATGCGTTTTTCCCCTCATCATCAAGCGATTTTTTTATGATATCGCTATAAACATAAGACTCGTCTTCCCAATAATCTTTTATTTCATCATTCAGCATCTGACATTCCTCCTTTAATATTGTCGAAACACATGTGTAATATCTATTCGGTCTTTAGCATCCTCCTGCGGTACAAAGCCGCTTATATCATTTCTGCAGACATGAATAATATAGTCATGATAAAGCGGAATAAATAGGACATTTCTATAAAAGCTGCCATTGATATATTCCATATATCTCAAAACAGATTCTCTTTCAGGACTGGAATCCATCTCTTTCATTGCTTTAAATAAAGTTTCCTTATCATCTGCACCACGTTGAAACATATTAAACCCCGAACCGTCTGTCCTCATCTCTGTAAGAGTGGAATAAGGCTCATAGGCATTTCCCCAAGTTGTATATAAAACCATATCATACTTCCCGTCTCGAAACTTATTTAAATACACCGAAAAATCATCTTCATCAGGAATAAGATCAATTCCGATTTTAGCGTACATATCTTTCAGTATAAGGGCCAAATTCCTCTGATTATGATTTCCTGCAGGATACCCCAAAGAAAGTTGTAAACGGACTCCGTCTTTTTCCCGGTAAGGACCCGTACCACGGTGGTACTGCTTATCCAGTATTTCATCCGCCTGTTTTCTGTCAAAGCTGTAATATGGCAAACCAGGCGGCATTTCCGGTAAATTCTCCGTCCAATAATAATGCGCCTCTTTCAAATTCCCTTCTGCCAAAAACTGTATCACCCCTCTTTTGTCCGTTCCCAACGCCAATGCTTTACGGATTGGTATTTCACGTATTTTCTCCGTATTCAAGGCGATTAAAACAATCTGGGACAAAGGGGTTATTCCTACAGAAAACCCCTCCTGCTGTAAATTAAATGCTTCTTCAAAACTGAGCGCTCCATCCTGATCCACATACATATCCGCATCACCGGAACGAAGAGCATTCTCTATCGTTGATACTTCCGGTATGATAGAAACTTTGACATATTTGAACTTAGGCTTTTCTCCCCAATAATTTTCATTTCTTTCAAACAGGGCATATTGATTTCTTATATTCTTTCTCAGTATCCATCTGCCCGTCCCATAAAAGACCTCATTTCCCTCTTTGCCGGATTCGGAAAAATGAATCGTCAACGGACGAGTAAAAGATAATTCATTCAGCAAACTGCTGCATACTTCATCCAATCGAAAGATAACTGTATGCGCATCAGGTGTTTCGATTTTACTTATCTTTTTCAACATATCTAAAAATCCATACTGCTCTCTTTTAGCAATTAATTCAGATATATTTTCTTTCACAATTTGCGAAGTAAGCGGTTTCCCATTTGAAAAAAAGACATCTTTCCGTAAATGAAAAATATAATTTTTACCATCATCGGTAATTTCCCATGACTCTGCCAATTTAGGAACAGCCTTTCCATTTTGCATTCCGACCAGTCCCTCATATACCCAATCCTGGACAAACATCGGAGAGCCGGAATCAAAAGGATCTACGTCTCCTATATCTTTCGTGTAGGCGATTTTTAATGTTTCCCCCTGAAACTCTTCCTTTCTTATATCAAAAAGAGATTCTCCCAGCAATAAAACAAGGAGAGCCAGTAAAAGTTCAAGAATTATGATATTCTTCATCAGCCCTCCTATAATATTCACTTCCTATTTAAATAATTAGAATCCATATCTGAACCCCAACATAAAGCTTCTGCCCGGCTGAGGTTTAGCACCTTTTCCATCATATTTATAGTACATATTCTCATAGCCTTCATTTGTTAAATTATTAACTTTAAGGTACACGGATTTATTGGTATTTATTTTATAATTGACAGACAAATCTGCAACAATGTAATTATTATTTGTAAACGCATCCTTGTCACAGCCGCTGAATAAATTCAACAGCAAACTGCTGTTCCATTTCCCGCATTGATAAGTCACATTCATTGCATAATAATTTATCGGGCGGAGATGGTTAATCATGGCGTCTATATTGGCTGACTGATTGCCATCCCATGAGATATCCGGGTCCAGGATTACCCCGTCTTTCCCTTTAAATTTATCATATAGGTAAGTATAGGAAGCCCCTAAAAACCAATGGTCTCCCAATTTATGATTTAAGACAACATTAAATGATTTTTTATCTTCCCTGGCATTGATCGCTTTCGTTACATAGTCAGATTTTTTCTTGCTGTATACAGAATATTTGGTAACAGAATTACTCATTTTGGTAATCGCATAATGAATGCCCAAAGTGGTATTTGAACCGATTCTGCTCCGCAGGCCGATCGTATACACATTCCCTTTTTCATCCTTTAACGGTTTGTCATCCAATATATCTGCTTCAAATAAATCCTGCTGCTTAATAGGCCTGTAAATATTGGTCCAGCTGAAATAGCCCGCTAAACGGGGCGTAAATAGATACTGCATTGACAAACTGGGGGTAAACTGTGTTCTGCGTCCTGTATCATCATAATCGACCGGATAAATTGTCCCATTTGACCAATCTCTTTTATAAATATGAGCACTATAATTTCCATAATGCGACATGCGGACAGCCGGAGTTATTTCAAATTTATCACTCAAACGGATCTTATCCTGTATATAACCGACAAGTGTATCTCTTTGCGTCTTTCCAACCTTCACTTCTCCGGTTTTATAGTTCTTTTTATAATCATTATTTTCCCCTCTATCATACGTCAAGCCAAAAATGATATCATTATTTTTTATCTGTCTGGCCAATTGTAATTCTATCCCTTTATTCTTTTCCACATGGTATGTATTAATATGTTCTTTTGAGATCGGACCGCCCCAAAGATCCATGAATTCTTTAAACTTATCATAATTTCCCGGCCAGGGCGCCAAAGTAGTCCCATCGGGATAGGTCCATTTATACTTATCAAAGACCTGGTAATGATGATCCTGGTTATACACGCGGACAAAGTTTTCTAAGCCATGATCTCTTTTAAATGTATACGTAATATCCAAATCATTTTTATTATACGCAGTATAGCTGCCGAACATGGAGTCAATCGCATACACATTGCGATATCCGGGATTATCCGTATCTCCTAACTTTCCATTATTTTGAGCATTATCTATAATCCGATTCCAATCCGTTTCATTCCAGTACCTGTAATCAATAGCATCATTGGGGCAACCGTCCTTGCCATTGTTATGATTGAACCATACTCTCAAGCTGTGGTCATCATCAAATTCCCCGTCAAATCTCGCACTTATCCCTTCTTCCTTATAATGAGTATTGTAATACTTATGATTCGCACCAGTCATTCTGTCGTAAAAATACGAATCACCGGACATTTCCCGATTTGCAGAAACAAAGTATGAATATTTATCTCCTACGGGGCCGGACAAGCTTATATTATACAGATGATGCTTCCACGATCCTGTAGCAAGTTCAATTGCTCCACGAGTCACTTTTGTTCCTTTTCTGGTAATGATGTTAATTACACCGCCGGTAGCATCTGCTCCATATACAGATGCGCCCGGTCCTTTAATAACCTCCACCTTTTCCACGTTTTCTATATTTGTAACCTGATCAAGATCTGTCATGCCCTTACTTGCCGATACGGAGCTGTCACCAAACAATTCCGTCGCTGGATTATCTACACGCCGCCCATCAACAAGAACCACAACACGGGTATCTCCATTGATAGAAAATGCATTGCAATAGGCTGCATATCCATACCAGTTCGCTCGGTATCCTGGATTGGAGAATGTCACGCCGGGTATAGACTTAATCGCTTCTGAAATAGAATTATAATGATGATCTTCTATTTCTTTCCTGTTTACCACTTCCACATCTCCGCCCGTTCTATAGTAAGATTGCTCTGTAATAATATTCCCGAATTTGTCTGAATCCAAAACTTTATGCGCTCCGACAACATATACCGGATCCAAAGAATATACCGGAGCCTCGGCAAATACAACATTTGAATACCCTACCGGAATACTCATAAAAATCATTAACAAACTTGTTCTAATCAAATTCCTATTCATTTCCATAACCCTCTCTTTCAAAATCATTAATTTACTTTGTATTATTTTTGAACTATATCCTCATTTTTATTTAATTATTATCCTTTTCTATTATTCTTGTCAATATATGCATATATCCTCTCGTTTCTTCTTATATTTCATAAATAAAATCTTATAAATAGATATTTTATCTTTTCACATAAGAAGCCTTTCTGTACTTATCTATCAGAAAGACTTTTAATCTACTCATCATTGTTCTGAAATTGACCTGAGTACCATTATGTATTCTTAACTTCACCCCATTATCCTTATCAATCCTCCGGTTCCCCGCATTGCGGCCGCATAGAGATCCGTATCGGATAAAACATCCTTCCCGCCCTTGCTGCCGGTTTCTACAATAAACACGTCAGCGCCATGCAGTATGCTGTCCCCGCCGTCAGGAAAAACTGTTCCGCTTCCGCACATGCGCCGTACGAAGCGTTTATCAGGTACCGTTTTGATTTATTGGTATTTTCCATTTGACACCCTTTCCACTTTTAAACAGCAAAAAACAGTAAACCATTATTTTTGATTGACTGTTTCCTGCATTTCTATATTTTTTTATCTAACACTTGCTCAAAAACCTGATGGCAGACTGTCTTGCTTTCTCTATCTTTTCAGGTTCCATATTTTCTACAGCAGTTGAAGATATCCATTTTTTGCTGAACAATATTTGCGCTGCTTCTATCATAATCCCGCAGGCATATAAGTCTTTCTCTTCTGTAATGGCTTGCGCAAATACTTCTTTTGTTTTCGCCCGCAGCATTTCCCGTTCCACTCTATGAAATGACATCTGCATAAGACTTGCTGCAGACCATGCCCGGCAAAGGGCATCTTTATCCCTGGATATTTGTCTTGTTAAGATATCAATTTCTTTTGATGAGCCTATCCACCCGAAAGCGATGATAATTTTACGGCGAAGAATATTTTCATTTGTATCAATAAGTGAAACAAGAACAGGAATAAGCCGATTGCAGAATGATACATAAAAATCTCTATGCTTCAATTTGGAAAGAGTTTCCGCTATGAGAAACGCGGTCAATATCTTTAACTTTTCATCCCTGACTGTATCCAGCTGTTCAAATAAAAACGCAAGGCCTTCTCTTCCATGTTGATCAAAGCTGCTTTCTAAATGCAGCTTTTTATCTTCTTCCCAGTCTTTACAAATAAGCCGATAATGATATGCCGCGTCTTTACAGGCTCCTAAATCAGCAATAAATCGGATTCTTTGATCGTCAGGAAAATTCTGTTCCGCCAATTTACGGTATGATTTTTGTAAATCTTCTTTTGTAAGGTTCAGGCGGCGGATTTGTTCCGCCTCAAGCGCCTGTAATATCTTATCCGTTGAACCGGACATTGCTTTTATCTCCTTGTTCATTACTGTTTTCATGCTTCTTGGAGTATTTTAAACTCTCAAAGCATTTATGGCTGCCTCCCCATAATTATAAAGCAAATCATCGCAGGCGTACAAATGAATAAGTTCCAAAGGAAGAAATTCAAAAAGCCGAGGAAATATTTCCCCGGTTTTCCATATTTACCGCTTTCTATAAAACCCTTGTCAGCGCCATGCAGCATGCCGTACCTGCCGCCATGGAAAGAAGCATATTTCTCTTCCACACATGCACCGCGACCGTCACCGCAAGAGACAGCACCTCCGGCACACCATGATTTCCCGAAAAGAAATGAATGTCCTTCAGCGAATACACCACAAGAAGGGCAAATACCGCCGAGGGCAGCGCCTTCCCAAGGTATTGGATATAAGCGGGCAGATTTTTCCCGGGCCGGAAAAGAAAAAAAAGGAACCATCCGTGTTGCCATCGTTGCCAGGACACAGACAGCAATCGTGAGAACCTGTTCATATAAAGGCATTTCCGTCATAAAAATCCCCCTGCTTTCTCAATCGGCTTCCGCAAAAGCGTAATCGCCGCCAGGATCAGACCCATGGCCGGAAGTATAAACGACGCCGCGCCGAAAACAGCCAGACACCCCACTGCCGACACGCCGCCGATCACTGCGGTATAATGTTTTTTCTCCCGTAAAAACTGTTCCAGAAAAATAACAACAAAAAGCGCAGTCATCACAAAACTGAGCCCCTTCGTATCAAATGCTGCCAACGATCCCAAAAGTCCGCCTACCGCGGCGCCGCTGACCCAATAGAAATAATTCAGGAAGGATACCCAGAGCATGAACCAGCCCCGATCCACATCACGCGGCACTGTGGCTGTGTAATTCAAAGCAAATGTTTCATCGCACATCCAAAACATGAGAAACGGTTTCTTCCACCCCATGTTTTCATATTTCTCGAGCATGGAAATACCGTAAAATAAATGGCGGGACTGCACCATCAGCGCCATAACAAAGGCATCCAGCGGGGCAAACGGACTCATAAGCATTGTCACTACGACGAACTCCAGCGAACCGCCGAAAATGAATGCCGCCATAAGGGCAGGATAAAGAAAGCCGAACCCCATGGAATGCATATAAATCCCATAAGAAAACGCTACGAACCAGAATCCTGCGAAAATAGGAACCGTGTAAGGAAATGCTTCCTGAAAAGCCTTCCATGCCCCGCTTTCCCGTTTCTGCTCCAATCCTATCCCCCTCTTCCGACATAAACAGTACACATATACTATCAGCTTTCATTTCATCTTTCAATGCATGGGCAGAAGACACATAAAGGATCATTCCCGAACATATTCCGGAACACTTCCTCCTAGGGAAATAAAAAAACTGCAGGCAGCCATAGATCACTCACCTTCAAGCAGATGACAGCCCACAGCCTCGATATCTGCTTTCTGCTTTCTGATTTCCGTTTTCTGTTTCCTATTTTCTGATTTCTGTTCTCCGTATTCTGGTTTCTGATATCTGTATTCTGGTTTCTGATGTCTGTTTTCTGTCTTCTGATTTCTGTTCTCTGTTATCTGTTCTCTGACATCTGTTTTCTGTCTTCTGATATCTGTTTTCTTATCACATACTCCATTGAGTAAAAAAAACAGCACATCTCATAAATAAGATATGCTGTCCTTATTGTCAGGCTTTTTCCGGACTCCGGATAGATTCATCCGCCTTCTCGTTTTCCGGTTTCTGCCAGCCGTTATCCGTTTTTATAAGGCAAATAAATCATTCAGCCCTTCGGACATGGTGGGATGCGTGTAGATAAAATCACGGAGCACCGTGTAATCCAAATCATGATCCATCGCTAACTTCACCATATTGATGATTTCGTAAGATTCGGGACAGAAAAGTACCGCGCCGAGAATCTTCCCACTGTCTTTATCAATGACTGCCTTCAGCATCCCCGCCGTCTTGCGGAGAACTTTCGCTTTCGGAATCATATCGGTATTCATCCGCACCACGCGGTAATTCAGCCCTTTATCCGCCGCTTCTTTCTCCGAAAGGCCTGCACGGGAAAAAGACGGCTCCATGAAGACAGAGTAAGCGAAAGCACCGCGGTTCTCTGTCGTACGGCTTCCATCACCCTGCATATCGGAAAGAATAATGCGGCTGTCATCCAGAGAAATATAGGTGAACTGCAGATTGCCGCACACATCGCCGGCCGCCCAGATATTTTCCGCGGTCGTCCGCAGATGCTTATCAGTGACGACGGCGCCCCGCTTTGTCAATTCCACACCGGCCCGTTCCGCATGAAGACCTTCCGTATTCGGCCCGCGTCCCGTGGCGAGAAGAATGGCATCGCCGTCCAGCGTATCTTCCTCTCCGTTCTTTGTATAAACCGCCGTCCCTTCTTTGATTTCCTTCAGACCGGCTCCCGTAATGACGGACACGCCATAAGACTTCAATACATTTTCAACCGCTTCCGCCATATCCCGGTCTTCTTTCGGCAGAAATACAGAACCGTTCTGGAGGATCGTCACTTTGCTTCCGAAACGGGCATACATGGAAGCAAATTCCAGTCCTATATATCCGCCGCCGATAATCGTCAACCGGCGGGGCAGTGTTTCATTCTCCATCATGGGTTCAGACGTGAACACCAAACGGTTATTTTCCACACCGGGTACAGCAGGAATTATCGGACGCCCGCCGGTATTGATAATCAATTTGGATGCGGAAAGCGTCTGCATCGTACCGTGCGCGCCTTTTACCCCGATCGTTTTTCCGTCAAGGAAAGAAGCCGTGCCGTTGATGACCTGCACACCGGCATCAATAAGCTTATTATAATTGGCCATACGGAGTGCTGTTGTCAGTTTCTTTTTCTCCTGCACCGCCACATGATAATACTCACTCTGCACTTCAAAATCGTGGGCAGGCGCCCGCTCCGCCTCCAGCACCAGCCGCTTGGAGGGAATGCAGCCCACATTAATGCATGTACCGCCGTACATACGGGCATCCTTTTCAATCAGCGCCACTTTTTCGCCCTGCTTTGCCAGTTTCGCCGCCAGCGTCTTTCCCGCCTTGCCGAAACCGATGACAATCGTATCAAATTTCTGATCCATATATATTCCTTTCTGTCTTACCTGTTTAAATATTTAAATAATACATCTCCCCCTGATCGGGATTTGATCTATTATTCTTTATTTTATCCTATTTTGCAAATCATTAGAAGAATGCAGCGGAAAGAAACCCGCAGATGTGTACATAAGCAGAATTCCTTACTGTCTTCCCGCAGTATATTCCATCCTTATCGGGCCGATTAACAAAGCGGCGGCACATCAGACATCATAATATTTTGCCTGATCAGGACGGTATTGATGTAAGTCCGGAAATCTTCATGAATGCAGTTCCCGAAAGCAGTCCACATCAGCAGATTTTCAGATATCCCCTCCAGCACGGTGGTATCAAGTACATTCAGCACTTCATCATCCGCTTTTCTCCACACATACTCAATAAAAGAGCAAAATTTTTCAAACTCCGCATGGTCTTTGCCTGTATAGGCCTCTGCCATAGGGATATTTATGGCGAATACAGAGAATACATGGAGTAGAATATAAGGAAATTCTCTTTTATGCTCCCTGTATCTTTCTTCATTTTCAGGAAACCATGCTACATAGGCACTGCAAAACTCTTCTTTATCCATGCCGGACTCCCCACTTTTATGAAAGCACCGCCCCGTATCAACGGCGCCTTTCTATCCGTATCGGCCTGTGCACCTGTAATTCATCAGCAAGAATTTCTTCAACATCTGCAAATACACGGACATCGAATTCATATTTTTACATTACGATACAGCAGAAATACCGCTTCATGCTTTTCATTTTTGATCTCTGCCCTTCCCCCTGTTCTGCCGAAAACTCTCTATTCTGCTTCCTGCACCAGATAAAGCGCTTTCGGTTTATGTTTTTTACCCAGGTTCCCCAAGTACGCCGCCAGTATCGGATACGGCGGATCCGTATATCCCTCCAGGAGATGCAGGGCTTCATCAATGACATCCTCTTCATTAGGAGAAACCACAACCTTTTCCAGCATTTCCTTCAAATCTTTTTTTATGTCCGAAATATCCTGCTTGTAATAGGGATCCATATACCAGTCAAGATAAAAAAGCAGGCGCCGTTTCGCTTCCGTATCCGTCCCCGACAGCACCGACCGAACGGCACCCATACCTTCTTTCACACATTGCATTTCTCTTTCCGTATACATGCCGCTGTCCATACATTCTCCTTTCAGGCAGGCGGAAGAAAATCTGCCTTCCCATCATTGCAACGCCCCGCCAATCAACAATACATGGCAAGTTCCATACTGTCCATATACTGCCCCATAGACAAGTTGAAAGATTTATAATCCGCTTCTTTAAATTCATCTGTGGCACACGCCACCCATACATCCACCATCTGCAGCTGGTTATAAAACTTGACCATCATCGGTACTTTGATGACCGTGGAAGTTCCCCGGATAACCATATTTCCGCCCTCTTCCAGACGCAGCACATCTTCCGCCGACTGCAGATCAACTTTTCTGTTGTCTACCAGCACTTCCACATTCTCATAATAGGGATACGCCGTTTTCACCGCTTTAGTAATTTCTGTCCAGCCTGTCCCATAAGTCAGATTCCATTGAGAACAAAGCCATCCATTTTCTTCTTTCACACCCATAAGCAGCATAGCCGCACCCGTCCTTTCCAAAACGAATATATCACTCTGTTAAAAATGAAATACCGGGCAGCTTTCCCACTAAGGTTCCTTTTTACTTAAGATTTTTTAAAAGAATATATACCGCCTGCGATAAGCGCCACAGAAAGCGCATAGCCTAAAACGGTAAGAATGAAATCAAAATTGTCATTATTCTTTAAAATTTTCTCCCTGGTCAGAATACCATTCCACTCCTGTCCGAAAAATTCGATACCATCCACCGTTCCTTCACCCAGAAGCCTGTTCCCTTTTTGAATTCCCACCAAAGTTTTCTCCTGGTTCTCTTCTAAAGAAGACTTCGTATAGGAGATTCTGTAATCACCGTCCAGATGGGGGAAGACCAGGTTTTGTTCCCGATTCGTAAGATAGTGGATCCCGGATTCTGTTTCATGGTAAAGAGGAGTTCCTTTATAGGAAACTGTCCGGGGAAGTGAATTCACGTTCACACCGGCAGCAAATTTTTTCAGGAGTGTCTTATCCAGAATAAAATCGCCTGCTTTCACCACGCCGTAAAAGGTGATGACAGGCGGGGCGCTCTTATACATTCGGGCGATATTGGAGCTTGCCATGCTTTCCCAGCTTCTCTTTATGTCACTTCCGCTTCCCTTCTCCACCATCACATGCACATTCCTCTTGAGTATGGGAGAATCAAAGGAAATACCCAGTTCTTCATCAGCTGCCGGTTCTTCCGTCGCCATCTTGCCCGCGACAATGACCACCTTACCCTCATGATTGGGATTGATCTTCCCGTCCGTGATATAAGGCGCATTTTCAATGAGCACCCGTCCGCCGTCGGAATCACCGGTCAGCATCATACCACCCAATCCGAGACCGCAGATACATAAAACGACACTTACCCATTTGTTCATAAAAGACACCTCCTCAGGTACAAAAATAAGAAATAAATGCAAAATACTTTTCTTTATTGTATATCAAAATCAACAGTTTTTCTAATTCGACAGAATGCATATTTTAAAGAAAAATTTATACCTGAAACCTTTTCTTTTATCCCTATCATTGTGTATTCTATCGCTCCCCTCCCGCTATTTTCACAATAGAGGATACACACCGGAATAAAGTCCCTTTTACGAAATCAGTCCGTATACTTCCTGTACGCATACTTTCCCAGACGGTTATTGGTGAGATAGAAAAAAGGAACAAGCAGCTTTTTCCACCCCGGCAGCATATGCCTCATCTCATCAGTGAAATTGATACAGTCCAGCTGTTTCCATGCCGGCGCCAGCCGTACCACTTCGCTACCGTCCGTCACACCCCATTTAAACTCCGCCTGCATACGTTTCAATACGTCATGGCGGGACGACCGGTGCACAAGTCCTTTATACAGAAGGTCGAAATGCGCCTCCAGCTCATCGAACCCTTCTGACAGAATCGAAAGGAATTTTTGTACTTCCGCTTCCTCCCAGTACATCATCACGCCTTCTGAAAGGATAAGCAGCCTGCGGCCCTCGCGTTCCACTTTTTCCGTCCATGACGGATCAAACGCCGACCCGGAAATACAGGTTACACGCTCCGATTCCGCAAGGAACTGCTTTCTCAGATCGATCACCTCCGGCACGTCCAAATCATACCAACGCACCTGCCCGTCATCTACGCGGTCAAACCGGGTATCCAGCCCGCAGCCCACAGATACCACCACACATCCCGGGTTATCCGCCATAAACCGCTTTACCTCACGATCCATCAGCTTTGCCCGTGCCAATACTCCATAATATGACATCCATACCCGGTCAAAAGCGGAAAAATCGTAATCCATACAGCTGATTATTTCCGCCGCTTTCCGGTCATTCAGAAAAGGATGGTTGCTTTTCGCATCCTTGGCACGCATATACAACGTAACCAGAAGCGTTTCAGAAACGCCGCTTAAATCAATTTTCATAATCCCTCCTCAATTGATAACATATATCATTTAACTCATTATACCCCATCCTTCCGTCCTGTTAAACCGAAGGCAGATGCTGCATGGAATACGCGGCCCGCACATTTTCCTGTTATTCCTCTTATAGCACTTCCATCTTCCTCTTCCGGAGAAAACATGGTATGGCAGCACATAAAAAAAGAAACCGGCTTAGGCATTCTGCGAATACAACCCTTTCGGCAGCAATATAAAAGGCCCGCGCCATATCTGCAGATAGATACAGCACGGGTCTTTTATATGGGAAATCGTCAGCCAAGTAATTTCTTCACGAGGCCTTTATGAATTTTCACTCCATAGGGAAGGGCGTCATGGTTGAAGTGCATGGCGGGATCATGAAGTCCCGGTTCCGCATCTTCGCCCAATGCAATGAATCCCGTTTTCAATTCCGGTTTCATTTTCGGGTACCAGAAGAAGTCTTCTCCTCCCGCAGTGACGATTGGCGGAATGCAGGCTTTTTCGCCAAGTTCGGATGTAATCACTTCCCCGATGATTTCCGTGATTTCCGGTGTGATAATGGACGCTGGTGTCTGGTGCAGGATGGTGAAGTCCGCTTTGGCGCCAATGGAAGCGGCCGCATTTTCCGCCGCACCCCGCAGTTTTTGAATCATCAGTTCCATCACATCATTATCCCGGCTGCGGAGGTCGAACGTGATCGTTGCCGTACCGGGAACTGCATTTGCCACACCTGCGTCCGCATGGATCTGTGTCGCTTTCAGATTGTACACCACATTGGAATTAAAGCGGAGGGCGTTGGCTGACTGTACAACAAGGCATGCCGCGTCAAGCGCGCTGATGCCGAGGTAGGGGCGGGCCCCATGGCTCTGCATGCCTGTGATGTCGATTTTCACGTGGGTCGCAGCACTGTAATACAAAGCGGGCGCCGCTTCTCCCACACGGCACTCCTGGATAGGACGACCGTGCATGCCGATGAGGATTTCAATATCGTCAACAGCACCGCCTTTCAGCATGGAAAGAGCTCCTTCACTCGTTTCCTCCGCCGGCTGGAAAAGAAGTTTCAGTTTCCCTTTCCTGACCAGCTTCTCTTTCATGATTTCTTCCGCCGCCGCAAGAAGCATGGCCATGTGTCCGTCATGCCCGCAAAGGTGGGCGGCGCCGCCGTCTTTCGTCCCAAGGGCATCCATGTCCGCGCGAAGGCCGAGAACAGGTCCCGGTTTACCGCTGTCACAGACCGCGACGACGCCTGTCGCCCCGCCGACCTGTGTTTCCACTTCATAACCGAGCTGTTTCAGCACATCCGCCACATAAGCGGAAGTTTTAAATTCTTTCATCCCTATTTCAGGAATAGTATGAAGATAGTTAAAATGGGTAAATACATCTGCCATGATTTCCTCCTTTTCTCTTGCGTAAGACAATCAATTAAAGAACGGCATAAGCAGTTTCATGATAAACATACCAATGAATGCATTGAAAATACTGATCACCATAAGCAGGGGCCAATATTTTTTCGGTACATCGGCAAGGCCGAGGAGCCGGCCCATGTACTGAATCTGGGAAGCCATCAGAATCAGGGCAGGCATGAGAATCGTCACATGTTCCCCATTGATGATGCCCGACGCATAGAGAGAAGCTGCCACACCTACCCCTGCAGAACAGGACAGCCAGGTGGTCAGAAGAATAACAAAAGACTGTCCCGGCAGGCCGAAGATGCCCATGATGGGCCCCAGCCAGTATCCAAGGAAATCCATAACACCGAGAATATTTAAAATATAGGCGATGACATAGGCCATCAAAATATTCGGTACAAGGTTCTGTGTAGCCAGATTCCAGCCTTTTCTGGCGCCGCCGATGAAGATATCAAAAATATTAGGCTTTATTTGTACCGGTCTCGTTTCAGTTGTCATTTTTGAAATCTCCTTTATAAACAGTATCAAGAGCAAAGCGGCAAATCATGGCACCGACAAATTTCATGACCATAATGATGATAACAGGGACAATGATCGGGCAGAGGATAAATCCGAAAAGCGCACCTGCGATAGCAAAGTAATTACTGATCGTCCCAGCGCCGGAATACTGCCACGCTGCAATGATGGTCTGTTCTCTTTTATCAATAAGGCCGTCATCATATAATTCTTTGGTGAGAGCCGCGCCGGCATCGGTACTCTGCAGATCGGTAATCAAAGCCAGTCCGACGAGGCCGGGTACATCCATCAGCGGTTTAAAGAGCGGCGTCATCAGTTTCTGCGCCGCGGAAAGAGCGCCATAATGATCCAGCACGTCTACAACACCGATGGCCAGCATAACGGAAGGAATGAGTGACAGCGCGAAAATAAATCCTCCTCTTGCGCTTACCCCGCCCATACCGACAAAAGTTGCTTTCGCCGGATCTTTCATCGTACCGAATTTACCGATGAGCGTACTGTAATCAAATGCTTTGAGCCATTCCGCCCCCTGTACTGTGGCAAAAACCCCGGCAAAGAAAAGGATACCGAAAGCCAAAGCAAGCATTCCTTTCCATCCCACCTTGGGCAATGCGGCAGCCCCGCTTACTTTTTTCTGTTCTTCTTCCATAAATAATCCTCCTAACACTCCACTGCATCAAAACACACTACAACAAACTAAACTAAACATTCCTTCCGTTCTGCTATGCTCCATTGACCTCCTATCTCTGTACCGACGAAAGAAAAACAAATAACCTTTTAATGGTTAAAAGATATTATAAACAATCATCTTTCACATGTCCACGTAAATCACAGGAACGCTCCGAAAAGTCCATCCTTCCCCCTTGCCCGGTTTTCTTTCCTGCAAATCTTGATTTATTCGATAAAATCATCTACAATAGTAAAGTACAATTTTATATGCGGGTGTAGTTCAATGGTAGAACATTAGCTTCCCAAGCTAAATACGTGGGTTCGATTCCCATCATCCGCTCCAAACCGGCTCCCTTTGCGGAGCTTTTTTCTTTGAAGAAATACAAAAACGCGCCTCCTGCTTTTCAATTTCAGGACACGCGTTTTCTGTTTTATATGCTTACTTTTCTATTCTTAAAATACATCTTTCACTACGATGGTTTCTTCACGGCTGGGCCCCACGGAAACGATGCCGATGGGGACGCCGATTTCTTTAGAAATATCCGCCAGGTATTCTTTGCAGAGCACCGGAAGCCGGTCATAGTCACGGATGGCGCTGATTTTTTCTTTCCATCCTTTGTAGGTTTTATAAACCGGGGTAACTTTGGAGAGGAATTTCAGATCTGCCGGATATTCTTTAACCGGTTTTCCTTCATATTCATAGCCGACACAGACTTTGATTTCTTCCAGCTCGTCTAAGATATCCAGCCGGGTAATCGCCAGATAATCGAAAGAGTTCAGCGCCGCCGCGTAACGGACGGCACGGGCGTCAAGCCAGCCTACACGGCGGGGACGGCCGGTAACCGTACCAAATTCATGAGCAATATCCCGGATACGGTCGCCAATTTCATTCACCTGTTCCGTCGGGAACGGCCCTTCTCCAACACGGGTGCTGTATGCTTTCACCACACCGAAGATATTCTGCATCATGTGCGGCCCGATGCCTGCGCCTATACATGCACCGCCCGCCGTCGGATGGGATGACGTGACGAAAGGATAAGTGCCATTGTCACAGTCGAGCATGGATGCCTGGGCGCCTTCAAAAAGAACGTTCTTTCCTTCCCTGACCAGAGTCTGGACGGTATAGTTCGTATCTTTCACATAGGGGCGGAGCCTTTCGGCATACTCCAGGTAATCAATCAGCATCTGCTCGTAGTCGAAACCTTCCATCCCGTAAAGTTTTTCCAGAAGCATGTTTTTCTGCTCCACGTTGTATTTCAATTTCTCCGCAAAAACTTCTTTATCCATAAGGTCGCACATACGGATACCGATGCGGTTGATCTTGTCCGCATAACACGGCCCGATCCCGTTTTTCGTCGTCCCCAGCTTCCGGCTGCCTTTTCTCATTTCTTCTGCCTCGTCCAAACGGATATGGTAGGGAAATACGACTTGCGCACGGGTGGAAATCTGGAGATGCTTCGCGTTGATTCCCTGGGCCTCCAGCTTTTCCATTTCCTCAAGGAAACTTTTCGGGTCAACGACAACGCCCGTACCGATGATACAGATGGTACCGGGATACATAATGCCGCTCGGCATAAGGCGCAGCGGATAAGCTTTGCCGCCGGTCACAACCGTATGTCCCGCGTTGTTCCCCCCCTGAGAACGGACAACAACGTCCGCTTTTGCCGCCAGGTAATCTACAATCTTTCCTTTCCCCTCATCGCCCCACTGGGCGCCAATGACCATAGCTGTTGCCATTACACATTTTCCTTCCTTTTAATAATACAGTGATTCTTTATTATCAGATATCAGCTTACAGTTATCGGCTCATAGCTGTCTTCTGATATCCGACTTCCGGCATCCGACCTCTGTCTTCTGACATCCGTCTTCCGCTCTTACAAGCCAAACCGGGCGAATATTTTATCTACATGGATAAGCATGGGCTTGTAATCGAAGCACTCTTTAATTTCTTCTTCAGACAGATATTTTCTCACATCTTCGTCTTTGCAGAGGTTTTCATAGAAATCTTCCCCCTCAAGCCAGCGTTTCATGGCGTTTCTCTGCACCCAGCGGTACGCGGTATCACGGTAAGCGCCTTTGGACACAAGGGCAAGCAGAACGCGGGGACTGTAAATCAATCCGCCGGTCATGTTCAAATCTTCCAGCATTTTTTCCGGATAAACAAGGAGTTTATCTACCAGATCGGTCGTCTGTGCCAGAATATAATCCAATGCGGTGGTCGCGTCAGGAATCATGACACGCTCCACAGAGGAATGGGAAATATCCCGTTCGTGCCAAAGCGGTATATTTTCAAAAGCGGGAAGGGCATACCCCTGCACGAGTCTTGCCATGCCGCAGATCCGTTCCGATTTGACGGGATTTCTTTTATGGGGCATGGCGGAGGATCCTTTCTGCTTCGGACTGAAATATTCTTCCGCTTCCCTTACCTCCGTTCTCTGCAAATGGCGGACTTCCAGGGCGATCTGTGCCAATGTGCCCGCGATAACGCCGAGGGTGGTAATGTATTCCGCATGATGATCGCGCTGTACGACCTGGGTCGCTACGATTTCCGGGGTCAGTCCCATTTTTTTGCAGACGTATTCTTCCACATACGGATCAATATCCGCATAAGTACCGACAGCGCCGGACAATTTCCCCACCGCCATTTCAGAAGCGGCCCGTTTCATTCTTTCGATATTTCTTAAAGTTTCGCTGTACCACAGGAGAATTTTCAACCCGAACGTAGTCGGTTCGGCATGGACGCCATGGGTACGGCCGATGGTGGGTGTATATTTAAATTCCACAGCCCGGCGTTTCAGGACTTCCGCCAGTTTTTCCAAATCGGCAATAAGCACGTCAGATGCCTGTTTGATCTGTACATTGAGAGCCGTGTCTTTCACATCGGTAGAAGTCATGCCCATATGGATGTACTTCGCTTCATCGCCCACATATTCTCCGACGGCAGAAAGGAACGCGATGATATCGTGATTAATTTCACGATCAATTTCATGAATGCGTTCCACATCAAAATTCGCTTTCGCTTTGATCACTTCCACCGCTTCTTTAGGAATACGTCCCAGCTCCGCATTGGCTTCGCATGCGGCGATTTCCACATCAAGCATGGTCTGCCATTCATTTCTTTCATCCCAGATTTTTGCCATTTCCGGCCTTGTGTACCTTGGAATCATTTACATATCCCCTTTCGGTTTTCCTTCCCTGGCACAGATTTCTCTGCCCACCACCACTCCGGCCGCCGAGGCCTGGACAAGCCCTCTGGTGATGCCGGCTCCGTCGCCGATCGCGAAGAAGTTTCTGAATTTCGTTTCCAGCTGGTTCGTCAGCGCTATGCGGGAAGAATAAAATTTCACTTCCACGCCGTACAGAAGAGTGTGCCTGGAATTTGCTCCCGGCGCTACCTGATCCAGCGCTTCGAACATCTCCATGATATCCTTTAAAAAGCGGTATGGCAAGACTAAAGATAAATCTCCCGGCGTCGCGGACGGCATGGTGGGGCGGACAAGGCCGCGGCGTATCCTTTCTACCGTAGAACGGCGGCCGTCACGAAGATCACCCAGCCTTTGGACGATTGGTCCCGCACCAAGCATATTCGCCAGGGATGCGATATATTTCCCGTAAGAAATGGGTTCATTGAAAGGACTGGTAAATTGTTTGGAAACAAGAATGGCGAAATTCGTATTTCCGCTCTTCTTATGGGCGAAAGAGTGGCCGTTCACTGTCTGGAGCCCCGCATTATTTTCCGTCACCACGAAACCGTAAGGATTCATACAGAACGTGCGTACCCGGTCATCAAAGGAACGGGAGAAATACACCAGTTTCGATTCGTAACAGATTTTTGTAATCGGTTCATACACTTCTGCGGGAGATTCCACACGGACACCGATATCCACCGCATTTGACTGCGTCTCCAGCCCAAGCGCATGGGCTTCTTTCATAAACCACTCCGCCCCTTCACGGCCGGGTGCCGCTACAAGGTACTTGCAGCGATACGTCTCCCCGCCCGCTTCCACACCGAGAACCGTCCCGTCTTTGTCCGCAAGAATTCTGTCCGCCGCTGTTTTGGAAATAACGGTCACATTGGACGGAAGAGAATCGCGCATATTGGCAAGAATGACACTGTTCACATCCGTACCGAGATGGCGGATGCGGGCAGGAATAAACATAAGATCCGCCGCCGCGGATTTCCGTTTCAGTTCATGTATTTCCTCGGCAAACTCATCGCCGTATACTTTTCTTTCGGCCCCACCATACTTGCAGTACACCGAATCCACATAGGAAATTAAACCGGCAAGCTCTCCTTTATTCATATAATCATCAAGATTGCCGCCGTAATCCGTAGTAAGCGTCAGCTTCCCGTCGGAAAACGCGCCCGCGCCGCCCCAGCCGCAAACGATATTCGCCCGGCGGTCTTTCGGCGGAGCGTTCTTGTCACGATTCAGAGCTATCCGCTCACGGATATCCAGTCCTTTTTCAAGAATCAGTACAGACACACCCGTATCCGCCAGTTCAAGAGCGGTAAAAATACCCGCCGGTCCGGCACCGATAACTACCACATCATAAAATCTGCTCATTGCCTCTCCTTTTCACAGAATGCTTTGCATGGAGCTTTTTTATGCATAAAAAAAGCCCCGCCGGGGGCGAAGATACTTTATATATCCCTTTTTTAATTTTACAGGAAGGCCCCTTGTGTGTCAAATAAAAGACCCTCCTGTCATGGTATAATGAAAGAAATATTTAAATCGTTCTCAAACAGGAGGTTTCCCATGCCCTACATCAACATCAAAATCACACGTGAAGGCGCTACTGCCGAACAGAAAGCAGAACTCATCAAAGGAGCCACGGAACTCCTCGCCCGCGTATTGAACAAAAATCCGAAGACCACGGTCGTCACCATTGAAGAAGTGGACACGGACAGCTGGGGCATCGGCGGAGACCCCGTAGAAATTGCAAGAGAAAATGAAAAACTCCGCGTGGCGGAAATAGAAAAGCTGAAAGTTGACAAGGATGCCCTTGAAAGAAAGTTGGCAGAAGTAAAAGATATTCTGCTCACTTTTCCCGATGATGAACCTCCCGTATTCACACTGGATAACAACGCGCTCAAGCTGAAGAAAGGAAAGAAATCAAAAAGGAAGCACAAAAAATAAAACTGACTTTTATTGACAGCTCCATAAATCAGCCGTTATATTCAAAGATAACCGGTACAGTTTTGTAAGAGTTTTTCGGTCGTAACTGCTTTTATACGTTTTTGAATTATTTTTTACAATAAGATGCGTAATTTTATCGTCCCTTTGATTAACGCATTATAGACTGCTGCTATTTCCACAGATAGACTGGTTAAAACTTTAGGATTAAGTTACTGTTCCATTGTTTTAATACGACAGCGGGATTTTATTTGGGGAGTTTTTGTATGAATAAGCTTAAATTAAGCTATGAAGGACAAATTAACCATTTAAAAAGTAAAGGGATCCTTTTCAATAAGGTATCCGAGACTAAAGCTTTAGAGTATTTAAAGCTAAATAACAATTTTTTTAGCTGAAATCATATCGAAAAAACTTTAATAAAAATAAATCTAAAGACCAGTATGTCCATTTAGAATTTGCTTATTTATCAGATTTGTCTATTATTGATACACGTCTTCGAATGATTATTTTAGAAATGGCCCTAAACATAGAACACTTCACTAAGGTGGATCTGATACGAAAAATTACGGATTCAGATGTTGAAGATGGTTACAAAATTGTGCAGGACTATACAAGCTCTTTATCGGCTAAAAGCCAAGCATCTTTAAACAAGGAACTTGATAAAAGCCTGCATAGTCCCTATTGCAAAGATATGTTTCAAAAATACAAATCAAATATGCCTATATGGGTATTTATCGAACTAATTTCATTTGGAACATATATTTATTTTTATCTGTTTTGTGCTAAACACCTTAACGATTCTTCCATGCGTAAAGTCGGTTTTCTTTTAAAAAAGGTTAAAACCATAAGAAATGCTGCCGCCCACAACAACTGTATTATTAATGAACTAAAAAGGAAAGATAATCCTCATAAGCCAAGCAGCCGTTTACAAAATGCGCTTACGGACATAGGCATCTCCAGAAATACGCAAAGAAAGAAACTGGCAAATGAGCCGATTGAACAAATTCTGACCTGTCTTTATTCACATAAGCTTTTGGTAACGAGCCCGGGCGTGCAGAAACATATGGCATATACGCTTGATGAGTTCAAATCTCGACTATACAGAGAATTTACATATGCGGATAATCTCTTAATCAAAAGTACTTTTAATTTGCTTACCAAAATAATTGAAGTCTGGTTTCCATTACAACAACCTTGACAATAATTTTATTTGTCTCTATAATGGAACTACAACAAAAAACGCATCGGCGTTTTGCGGAGATGACTTCGTTATAGATGTCGTCCCTATTTTTTTGTTTTTAAATTATCGAAATAAATATGCACACAGATATTTCTTCCCGTTTCAATTATGAACAGCTTTTCCGTTTCGTCCTGCCCTCCGTGGTAATGATGATCTTTATTTCCACCTACACCATGGTCGATGGATTTTTCGTATCGAACTATGTGGGCAAAACGGCATTCACCGCGGTCAACCTGATCTTCCCCGCCATCATGGTTTTCGCGTGTGTCGGATTCATGTTCGGCGGAGGCGGCAGCGCCCTTGTAGCAAAGACCATGGGTGAAGGACAGACGGAAAAAGCGAACCGCCTTTTTTCTCTCATCGTCCTTTCCGCTTTCGCCGGGGGCCTTTTTCTTTCCGCCCTGGGGTACTTCCTCATGCCCTTTCTTGCCTCCGCCATGGGTGTATCCGGTGAAGTACTTGCATGCAGTGTCTTTTACGGCCGCACGCTTCTTCTTTCCCTCCCCATGTTTGTCCTCCAGCGGGTGTTCCAATCATTCATGGTCACCGCCGGAAAACCTTCTCTCGGTCTTCACATGACAATCCTCTCCGGTGTAATGAATATCGGTCTCGATGCCCTTTTCATTCTTATCTTCAAATGGGGCCTCTTAGGCGCCGGCCTCGCCACAGTGCTTTGCGAATACGCAGGCGGTCTTTTCCCTCTGATTTACTTCCTTAAAAGAAATACATCTTCTCTCCAGCTGGTGAAACCGGAATGGGACGGTCCTGCGCTTTGGAAGGTCTGCACGAACGGCTCCTCCGAGCTTTTGACAAATATTTCCATGTCCTTCGTTTCCATGCTCTACAATTACCAGCTGATCACCATCGCCGGAACGGACGGGGTCGCCGCCTTCGGCGTGATCATGTATGTGGCATTCTTCTTCGAAGCGATTTACATCGGCTATTCCATGGGAACCGCGCCCATCGTAAGCTACAATTACGGTGCCCGCCGCGATGATGAACTGCGGAGCATTTTCAGAAAGAGCCTCACTGTCATTGCCGGTGCCGGTCTTTTCCTCACCACCTCCGCATACCTCGCCGCTCCTGTACTGGCAAATATTTTTGTCGGCTATGATGAAACTTTAGCCACGCTCACCGTCCGGGGTTTCCGATTCTTTTCCTTCTCTTTCCTTCTGAACGGTTTCTGCATGTACGGCTCGGCGTTCTTCACGGCACTGAACAACGGTTTCATCTCTTCAGTAATCTCTCTCCTCCAGTCCGTTGTTTTTCAAATCATCGCCGTTATAGCGCTTCCGCTGTGGCTCGGCACGGACGGCATCTGGCTTTCCGTTTCCATCGCCAAGCTGCTGGCATTTTTCGTGACAGTTTCCTTCTGGATCGCCTGCCGCAAAGAATATCATTACGCCTAAAGAAACAGAGTACAAAAAAGCATTTCTCCGAGACGGAAAGAGAAATGCTTTTTTGTTGTATCGGAAAAGAAAATCTTATTACTGTATAAACCTTATTGCGCAGTTCAAAGTTGACAGCCTTCTTCAGTTTCCCTCTGCCCGCCTACAATCTCCGTGATGCAATTAGGAACAGCTTGCTGATCTTCTCGATTTTCTGCTTCACGCCATCAAGACTGTGCATTTTCAGCTTGTCCATTCTGAATTAGTCCTCCTATTTCACTTGTTTGATACGCATTTTCAGAACTTTCCGAGTCTTCTCACAACCACTTGCATCATCAAAAAACTTTTCGTCTTTTTCATCGTCACTTGTGATATATTCAAGTTTTCGTAGATGCGTTGCCAGCGCTTTATTTCTATCCGTTACAGGAAGATTAACATCATGTCTACGCGTACGATCTGCAAGTTCTGCATATGGTCCTCCAAGTTCTCCAAAATATCGTTCAAGCTCATCGGCATCAAACAGTGTGCAATTATCAAGCAACAGCCCCTCTCGCTTCTTTTCTCCGATACAACCCCATGCAATATTAAAAATATCCTTTGTTACCGGCATATTTAGTTCCTTCATTTGCTCCGCAATCTTTTCGGTCATGTAGTTTTCAGCATATTCCGTAAATAATTGATTTTTATTTTTAACGGAGAAACACTTACTGAAAAGCAACCGTTCAAGCAGATTGCCAGACATAGGAATATTTTCCTTCAATTCCATGTATTCATCCTGATTTTTCAGAATAAAATCCGTGGCAATATCTGGTGATATTGAGGAAATAACCGAATATCGTTCGACTGTAAACTCAAAATAATTACAAGCAATCATAATCCGCAATGTAAATTCATCAAGTGAAGTAATATCAAGATCGAAATCGTTCAATTTTAATACAGGCAAAAGTTTTTGCTTAACTTCTATTTTAAAATTCGCATTGATGAACGCTTTTATAAAGTCATCTTCAACAGAGGCTGTATCCATTCCAGACAATTCTTCCGCATGATGTGAGATATATTCCTTCAGCTCATCACTTACCTGATATACCTTCCAGTAATCAAGAACATTTTTCCAGCTGACAGTTACTGCTCCTTTTTCTAACAACGCATTCCAAACAGTAATCCAATTATCTTTTTCTGCATGCACCTGTTCGCAAGCACATTCCTCGATACTGTCTAAGTGAAAACTCTCTTGTTTAATCAGCCTTGTCTGAAGATCTTGTTCTCCTTCAAGCCGAATCAGCATATCCACAATGTCTTCCGGTCTGTCAGAAAGATTGCTGTGTGTAAGAACAATCTCATCAACAAAAATCACAATATGGTCGTGAACATACTGCATCAAAGGAGTGTCAGCCAGCGTGATTAATGTCGAATACGGTTTCTCTTCCCATGTACTGATCAGATTATCGCTCCTATAGGCCACTACCGTTTTAATCATAGTTTCGTTAAGCATATAATGGCATTTATCAAAAACATTATCCAGCACTTCATGAGAAACCCCTTCTATTTGAAGAGTCTTAAACCGAACATTCAGCTTATCTATAACAGATATGATTTTGTATGCATCACAAGATTCCAATTTTTGAAGGATGTCATCATGTTCTTCAAAATAACGGGTCAAACAGCCTTCTATGTTCTGCGCCTCAATAGTTGTAATTTCAGATTCAGACAGCATTATTTGTAAATAGAACAACTGGTGATCATAGGTTAGTTTTTCATCTGTCGAAATATACGCCCACATTCCATGCCATTTTTCCGCCAGTAATTGAATAAATAGTGCCCGCTTTTCAGTTCTGCCGACAAATTCATCAATAAACTGCCAACTGACTCCATTGCCGTCAGCCAGTTGACCAATAAAGGTTTTCAGTTTTTCCGATATGTTATTTCCCAATAACAGCTGCTCCAAAAGATTAAAATTATATATTGCCTTTTGTTCAAACTCATACTCCTGCAATCTATTAATAACCATTGGCGTTTTCGTCAGCTGGTAATCAAAATTCAATGGAGACTGACTCTTTACAGAAAGGATAAAATTCATATCGGCCTTCGTGAGGCTGGTTCCCTTAAAGTAGTTAATGTAATTTGCATACTTTTCGTCGATATAACCCCGCCGCAGCAAAAACACAAGCAGCTCGTTTTCTTGTACCTTTTCAGAGAATACTTCACCCGTAGAATATGTTTCTATAAGCCGCACAAGTGACATACCTGACAGTTTATGCTGCCTTTCACGACGCTCCTCTAAATCCTTCTGCAATTTTTGAAGACCCTTTTCTCCGACTTCTTTTATGTTTTCCCAACGTCCGATAAAAGAGCTTAGCACTTCTTTATTAACTTCTTTCCGTCTGGAACTATTAGTACTATCCACGTAATGGATATATTCATATCCATTTTGCATAAGTTCGGTCATAATGTAATCATCAAGCATAAACGCAGACGCTGAGACGATTGGAGTGTTCCAATTATCACCAAACCCCACAAATTTATATAAGCCATTCATTAGCGTTCCAAGCAAGGCATATTTAAGCTCTCTGATGGATTTGAGGACATCTTTTTGTGCGCGATCTATAATAGTCGAGTCCTTGTCTATTTTCTCTTGGATACCGCGCCTTTTCTTAGCAATGAAATCGCTTTTATCCGTGAATGCCATTTTCAGAACACCTTTTTCATCTTGAATATCAGCAAAATCACTTGGATAAAGATTTTTGAATACTATCATTGCAAGCATTTGTTCATCCGATAAGGAAAGCTCCTGTGATGTACTCAATATCTCCTTATAGACTATAAACTCGTTGTAGATATTCTGAAGAATTCTCATATCAGAAATAAATGGAGCTATATCAAGCACAAATTCCTGAGAGATTTCGTGTTCAACTCCATTTTTCTTCGATTCTTGAAGTCTTTGAAGCAGTATTTCGCCTGAATTTGTGGAATTTATTACCGGAATAACAGGAATGATGAAATCAAAGAATTTGGTTCTGTCTTCCTCTGAAAAAATATCATCTCTGACTGCATATACAAAGACAATGGGTTTCTTTTTGATAACATCATCATTATTGAGCAAGTTATTCAATTCACGCAGATGAACAAATATCTTGGGATCATCCAGTCGATCCAAATCCTCGAAAAACACTGTTCGATAATCGGTGGCCTCGAAAAAATATATAATTTCATCTAAATTTCTATTGAAAACTGAATCCGTTTCCTCAGAACTGTTCTGAATAGTAATGTCTGACAGAAATTTAATTTCCTTCATTTTAATTTTAGAAATCACCGTGCAGTATAAATAGGTAATAACTAATGAACACACTCCAAGCAGTATTACTGCTACCATCAGTGTATAAAACGGATCAGAAGTCACAGGAGAGACGAAATTTCTTATTGCATCCCAAAAAAAATCCCCATATATTGAAGGCGCAAAAATCGCAGCAAAAATGCCTATGAGAACCAGTCCCACTGTACTAAAAAAAAGAACTCTGAAAAAACTTATCTGGTGAAGCTTCCTATAACGGCTTTGAGGAATCCGTTTCGGATCAACCTTATAAAAAAGCTGCTTCAGAATGCCTCTTTCAATCTCATCAGCATCAACCTTAATTTTTTCATTAGACGCGCTTTCCTCCTTTCCATAGTCTCCTTTTCTAAATGTAGCCATGGATATTTTAAGCGCGGATCCTCTAATTGTATATTTATGCAAAAATGCTTTGTACAAAACCATAGACATCTTAAGTGTGATTTTTATAATGATTTTATGCAAAAAGATCTTGTATAATACTTTGGACTCCTCATCCTTGCGCAAAAAGGTTTCAATAATACTGCTTTTCCCTGAACCATAAGGCCCTGTCAGTGCAATATTTCTTACCTTCTTATTTTGGAACGCCCAATTTAGAGCTTTTATATATTCATCGCCATTCTCAATGCTGTCGATTGGCGTTAAATCTCTGTACTCAGAATAGGCCACTTTCCTTCCCCTCTCTGTTCCTTTATCTTGGCTATTACCCAAAACCTGCTTCAGCTTCTTCAACCCCACCTTTAACTCCTGATATACGTACATGGAAAAACAGGCCGCCGCAACGGACACCCTGCTCCCGCGCTTTATTTCTGCTCGCAGATCATCGCAGACAGTATTGCTGATATTATCAAGTATTTTCACGTCGTACACCTGCCTGATCGTTTTCTTCCGGCCTTACTGCGCCTTTGTGCCGTCCCAGTTTGGATCATAATGCATCAGAACCACTTGAATGATCAATGAAGAAAATGCATATCACGTAAAACCGCAAAAAGATTTCTATTTCACCGAAGCCACCGCGATGCGGTCAGTTGTTTTTTTCACCATTTCATTGGCGGAGTCCGTTGTCAGAATCGAAAAAAGTCGGTACTTATCGCCATACTTCATCACGTAGCCTTTTCCGTAAACGGGAACGGCAAATCCGTCAACGAAGAAAACGGCACGGACGGTATCTGGCTTTCCGTTTCCATCGCCAAGCTGCTGGCATTTTTCGTGACAGTTTCCTTCTGGATCGCCTGCCGCAAAGAATATCATTACGCCTAAAGAATATTCTTTTTTCAGCCAGGGCATCCTTGAATACGTGATCCTGAATCGCTTTGCGTGGGAGATGCATCTTCCATTGTCAGATGAGATTTAAGCCACCGGCTCCAACGCATTGTAAAGTGATTGGCATGAGTTTCCTGCACATACTGATAGAACTTTGCAATCATAGCTGCTTTCTCATGATAATAAGCGGCTTTCCATTGATTCGGTTTCGGCTTATCCATTTCATAAGCAATGTAATTTCCGCCAAGAAGATATTGGCGCGAGAGAATATCCTCCAGTGATATATCAGGATTTTTCATCATATCATACATGGCCATATAAATCGTAGTACGTCCTTTGCCCGCCCGGCAATGGAAGTGCAGCCATGCATGATCGGGCAGTGTGCGTATGAAGGCGATGAAGTCATCAATATTTTCAGGCGATGGCCAGATATGATCCGTTGCTGCAATGCGGTAGTAATACAGACCATTTTGTTCCACCATCTGCCTTTCACTCATGACCGAACTAATCTTCATAAGTTTGGGATCAATCGACTTCTTCCCTTCATCGAGCATCGTCACAATGAGGCTTTTCCCCTTGGCTGCACACAAACGCCTCATCTCATCTTTTAAAACATCAGTTTTGTTCTTTCCGATGTTGCCCCAATCGCGCGCGCCGAACCAGCTGACGGCATTCCCATTAAATATACCATGCGTTTCTTGCCGTAGATCCACAATATAAATTGGCCCGTTCGCCTGCTTCTTGAGTACGGAAACCAGCTTCTCAAACTCTCCGACAGAGAACTCCGCACTGCCGGATATGTTCAGACGATCCAACCCCTTGCGCGAGGGGGTCATCGTAAATCCTTTGCCTGTTTTTTTGACATCCACATGAGAGCGGAACGCAGAATTCGCAGTACGAAATCTGCGCGGCAATTGATCCCTATCCTTTGCATCGAGACGCCAGATATAGCCATCGTACTTTGTACGATCGGCTGCAGAAACATCCGTCTGATCCGGTGCTTGCTGCAGAGAAACACCACTTATTTCAGGTTCCGCTTCCCAGGCATTCCCTGATAATGGCATGCTGCCAAGTATTATTGCCGCCGTTATTGAGAATAGTATTTTCTTTTTAAGATGCAGCATGAGTGATACACTTTCCCTTGTAAAAAATAATTGTAAATGGACAAATGAAAAAGCTACAGGGTCTACAGACGTATAAATCCATAGCTTTTTCTTATGAGCAAATTCCTCTGACACATTTTATCATCTACCGTTTTCCTTTCTCCTTTTTGAACACACTACCGTCTGTGATTTCCCTTGTATTCCCTGCTGATGAAATCCGGTCACGGAAGAAAGCAACGGGATGATATCTACTTCACTGATGCCGCTGCGATACGGTCGGCCGCTTTTTTTACCATTTCATTGGCGGAGTCCGTTGTCAGAACGGAAAAAAGACGGTACTTATCGCCGTACTTCATCACATAGCCTTTTCCGTAAACGGGAACGGCAAATCCGTCAACGAAGAAAACGGCACGCACGCCGCTTGTATAAATACGGGGTCTGTCCTGTGCGCGGTGGATCTGCTCCACATTCAGGAAACTGACACCAAGCATGTTGAACGGAATCTTGGGATCCGTCTCAGGCTTTTCATTGATCCGCTTCGCCATTTCCAGAAACATACCATTCAATACGCTTTCCATGCCCAAAAGAGCCACGTTGCAGCCATACAGTTCGGAAACCGATTTCCCCGACAGACGGGGTGCGTCAAAAGCATCTTTCATGGCTTCTTTACCGACCACAGGAGCAAATTCGCAGTTCATGACGAAAGCGGGCACGCTGTTTCCTTCTTCCGTCACAGTAAGCAGTCCGAATTTTCCATCCTTTCCAAGAGGAGTAAAATCGGTATTCTTTGGAAACTTCACTTTTTGAAAGAAAGATTTCGTGTCTTCCTGCACAATGCCGTTCCATACAGCGGAAACGATATTATCATCTTTGGGAATATTTATGCTTGAAATCGACGGAAAGCCTGCCATGTTTTCAATATTGTCTGTCATATCGGCAGTTCCCGCACACGTTGTCGTCATGGCACAAAGAATCGAAGCCGCCAGCATTATTTTCATCTTCATCATTTCATCTCCTGTGCCGCTTTTTCCACATAAGGTACAAAGTATGCCCCTGATTTCTGATCGCCCGCAAAGAGTGTGTATGTCGTATTGTCATCGTCTTCCAGAATGAGCCCTTCCGCAAAAAAGGGGATCAGGCAGCCGCCAGCGTATAATCCGGCTTTCACCTTTGCCAGCCGGTACACTTTCCCCCCGCGGGATTTCTTTTCTTTCCAGCGGGTCTCACTGCTCACATACAGACGGATTCCCTTTTTCCCCAGAAATTGTTTATACGGCTCTCCGATTTCAGCTTCTTTCCACATTTTGCCTGCAAACGGTATGACAGCGTTCTTTTTGTCAGCTGCTTCCTGTTTCGCTGCAGTACTGCCCGCCGTGTCTGTCATTTCTTTCCCCATCAATTTCACAAAAGGCAGTAAACCATTCTTCTCTTTCCCAGGATTCTTATGATCCACGGAAAAAGAAAGCACGAGGGATTCGTAAAAAGCTTCCGGCGTGTTTGCACGAAGCTGGTATACCCGCAGCTCTCCCAAGGCTTCCGCCGCCAGACGGGATACATGTGGTGCCAGTTTGGACGTCAGATAAACAGATGTCGGGCTGTCAACACCGCCGATAATGCCGATAGCAGCTGCCTGCCGTTTTGATGTCTTTTCAACTTTTTCGTGTTCCGCCCAGTCTTTCATCTGCTTTCCGAAATACGTCTGACTTCCGTCAAGAACATCGACAGTGTCTCCAAAATCCAGAACCTGTCCTTTCGGAAGGATGAGTGTATCCGCTGAAGCGGAAAAAGTGAGTAAAGCGGCCATGCCGAGCGCTGCGCATATTGTTTTCATAGTGACCTCGTTCTTTTTATATTTCTTTAATTATAGCAGAAACGGACATCTGTTTTTCAATCATTTTTCTTCATAAAACATTTAATACGAACCGGTATTTAAAAAAGCACACTAAATTGTAATATCAAATCGGACAGTCACACAGAAAAATTATGTAGCGGATGA
>OLRE01000282.1_pt1 | contig 63586 bp, 99 predicted proteins | sample 1672461 | NCBI WGS metagenome assembly OLRE01 (sample SAMEA3136688, study PRJEB25190) | human gut metagenome | biome: human gut; feature: human-associated habitat; material: faeces | place: Austria | collected 2013
GAGTATCAGATGCAAACCTTGAGAAAGCTCATGAAGAGCTTAAGAAAGCCGGATACATTAACTAATTATAGTGAGAAGTCATATAGTTGGCAGCAACTTGAAAACAGGGAGAAAGCTTGGAGAGATCCGAGCTTTTTCTTTACTATAAAGATAGTAGCTGAATCGTATTTACAAAATGAATTAATGACAGAATATTTGCGAAAAAAGATAAAATATGATAAACTTGTGGTAAACCATACTATATTAAAACGCATCTGAGTGAAATGAGATGTTAAGAAGGGAGACGGCAATCATGTGGGAGCTGGAAAAAGCAATATTGGTAACGAATAACGACAGAGTGTATGAGAAGTATAAGGATCAGATGAAAGTGATTCTTCTTGATGGGTATGAAGACGTTCTGATTAAGGTGAGAGATCTTGTCTATGATAAGCATGTGCTTCTGACACATCCGCAGGCATCCAGCCTGAAACCGAATCAGACACCATATCGATCGGTAGTTGTATATCCGAAGGGGGAAGAGGATAATATAAAAGATATCATGCTGATCGACAAATGCATTCAGGTTTATCAGGAGTGGCAGGATATCGCACCAAGTCCAAAGAGTTATCAGGAAAAGGTGGCGAATGATTTTAAGACAATCGATTTATCGGTGATTGACAATATTATTCCAAGAATTAGTTAGAAAAAGCAGGTAAGAAAAAGAATAGGCGGTGGAGCGATGCTGGATAATAAAGAAACAACACAGAATTACTTCAAAGGTTTAACGAGAAAAGATTATATTGAAAGAGTATGTAAAATTATGGAGAAAGATGGAGCTGAAGATCTTTCTATTCGTAGAATCGCGAAGGAGCTGGGCTGTTCGTCAGCTGCATTATACCGTTATTTTAACAGCAAGTCGGAACTGATGTATTATGTCAGCCTGAATACGCTGGAGGGATATATTATCCGCTTGAATCAGGCGGAAAAAACCTGGAGAGGAGTATGGGATATCTATGTGGGTGTATGGTACTGCTACAGTCAGGAGGCTTTCCGACATCCAAAAGATTATAATAGACTGTTTTTTGAACATACGAATGAATATCTGGGTGGAGCTATGAAAGAATTCTATCAGATGTTTCCTCAAAACATTAATGAGGCAAACCAATTCTTTTCAGAGATGCTTGGAACAGCAGATTTCTGGGGACGTGATTTTGAAATGTGTAAAAAATGCATGAGAGCAGGGGCAATTTCTGAGGAGAATGCGCTTATTTTAAATCGCATGTCCTGTATTTTGTATAAAGGATATTTTAAAGGAGTGATGGATGACGGGATTGAAGAAGATGAAATCGAAGAAAGAGTTCGTTTATTTATAGATGATCTCGATATAATCGTTAAGGCACTTGCGTCAGAATTGCAGGGATATGACGGATATTTTAAACAAAAACGCGAAAAGAATGATAAAAAATAGGCAATCTGCACAAAAATATTTATAGATATTTTGTATTAATGACGATATTTATAAAAGGGGGTTGCACATTTAAAAAATGTGTGTATAATTAGAACTATCAAAAGCAATTACTTACATGGAAAAAGTTATCACGATTACATTTTTTGAAAGTAAACATAAAAAGCAAAAAAAGATATTTTTTTACTTATATGTTATCATGATTACATTCCGCGCGCTTGAGGAATTTGTAAAAGAAAAATTGCCAGCTTTCGGAGATGAAAAACGTGATTACATTTTAAGTGTTAAGTTATCGCGATTACAAATCATAAGGAGGGAATTTGTATGAAACTAGAACTCGGCAAATTTGAGATCAAGGACATCCAGTTTGCAGACAAATCATATGTGGAAAATCACGTATTGTATGTAAACAAAGAAGAGGTGGAAGCACTTGTATTGGAGGACGACAAGCTGATCGGATGCCATTTGGAAATTGCAAAACCTGGTGAGGCAACAAGAATCACACCTGTTAAGGATGTCATTGAACCACGTGTGAAAGTGAGCGGCGGAGAGATTTTCCCAGGAATTATCGGAAAGGTATCACCACAGGTTGGATCTGGAAGAACACATGCTTTAGATGGCTGCTGTGTAGTTACAGTCGGAAGAATCGTTGGATTCCAGGAAGGTGTTATTGATATGAGCGGACCGGCTGCAGATTATTGTCCATTTTCAAAAACATATAACCTGTGCGTAGTCATTGAACCACAGGATGGATTAGAGACTCATGTATATGAGAAAGCAGGACGTATGGCAGGATTGAAAGTAGCTACATATCTTGGAGAGCTTGTAAGAAATCTTGAGCCAGATGTAATTGAGACATATGAGACAAAACCAGTATTTGAGCAGGCAGCACAGTATCCGGATCTGCCAAAGGTAGGATACATACATATGCTTCAGTCACAGGGACTTCTGCATGACACATATTATTATGGTGTAGATGCAAAACAGATCGTTCCGACATTCATGTATCCAACAGAGATTATGGATGGAGCAATCGTATCTGGTAACTGTGTGGCTCCATGTGATAAAGTTACAACATATCATCATTTCCACAATCCGGTTATTGATGAATGCTACAAACATCATGGAAAAGACATTAACTTTATGGGAGTTATCCTTACTAATGAAAACGTATTCCTTGCTGATAAAGAGAGACATTCCGATATGGTTGCAAAATTCTGTGAATGGCTGCAGTTAGACGGAGTTCTGATTACAGAGGAAGGTTATGGTAACCCGGATACAGACCTTATGATGAACTGTAAAAAGGTTGAGAGAGCAGGTACAAAGGTTTGCCTGATTACAGACGAGTTCCCAGGAAAAGACGGTAAATCAGCATCTCTGGCAGATACATGTGAAGAGGCAACAGCACTTGCATCTTGTGGACAGGGAAATGCAACACTGATGTTCCCAGCTATGGATAGAGTAATTGGAACTCAGGAATTTATTGAAAGCCAGATTGGTGGATGGGCTGGATGTATCAACGAAGATGGATCTTTCGAGGCAGAGCTTCAGATTATCATCGCATCTACAATCGCAAATGGATTTAACAAACTGGCTGCAAGAGGATACTAAGAAGGGGGATTCAGAGTTATGGCAAAATATAAAATCGTTCATTATCTTAATCAGTTCTTCGGTGGAATTGGTGGAGAAGATAAAGCAGACTTCCAGCCGGAAGTAAGGGAAGAAATTATAGGACCTGGTATGGCACTGAAGGCCGGACTGGGCGATGATTATGAGATTGTTGCAACAGTTATCTGTGGTGACAACTATTTTGGAGAAAATCTTGATAAAGCAACAGATACAATCATTGAGATGGTAAAGAAATACGAGCCAGATATCTTTGTTGCAGGACCTGCATTTAATGCTGGACGTTATGGTGTTGCTTGCGGTACAATTTGTAAAGCGGTTGAAGAGCGACTCGGTATCCCGGTACTCTCTGGTATGTATGAAGAGAACCCTGGAGCTGATATGTTTAAACAGGATGTAATCCTTGTAAAGACAGGTAACTCTGCTGCAACTATGAAAAAAGCAGTTCCACAGTTTGTAACATTGATTAAGAAACTGGCTACAGGCGAGGAGATTCTTGGACCATCAATCGAAGGATATCTTGAGCGTGGTATCCGTGTGAACTATTTCGCAGAAGAAAGAGGAGCAACTCGTGGTCTTAAGATGCTGCTTAAAAAGATGGCAGGAGAGCCATTTGAGACAGATCTTCCTATGCCGAAATTCGACCGTGTAGAGCCAGGAAAAGCAATTGAAGATCTTAGCAAAGCAAAGATTGCAATCGTTACATCTGGCGGTATTGTACCAGTTGGTAATCCGGATCATATCGAGTCCTCTAATGCAACGAAGTTTGGATGGTATACAATGGAAGGCATGGACAGAATGTCTAAAGATGACTATATGACAATCCATGGTGGTTATGACAGACAGTTCGTACTGGAAGATCCGAACCTTGTAATCCCACTTGATGCACTTCGTAAATTACAGAAAGAAGGCGTATTTGGAGAATTATATCCTTATTTTGCAAGTACAACCGGAACTGGAACAGCTACGAATTCTGCAGCTAAATTCGGTGATGAAATTGGTAAAAAATTAGTTGAAGAGCATGTAGATGCAGTTCTTCTTGTCAGCACTTGAGGTACCTGTACACGTTGCGGTGCAACGATGGTTAAAGGTATTGAAAAATACGGTATCCCAGTAGTTCATCTGTGTACAGTTGTTCCGATTTCCAGAACAATCGGTGCGAATAGAATTATCCCGGCTGTTGGTATTCCTTATCCACTTGGAGATCCAACTGAGGGTGAGGAAGAGTCCTACAAGATTCGTGAGAAACTTGTAAGAAGAGCATTCAAGGCTCTTCAGACTCCGATAACAGAGCAGACTGTTTTTGAAAAAGATGAATGGTAAGTCATTGACATAAGTATACATTGAGCAATTACCGGCTTATATGCCGGTAAATTGCTCATAAGAAAAGAAATGAATGAAAAGGGGGCACATTATGGGTAGTGCGGAAAAGGTGAGTTGGAAACGAGTACTGATACTTGCGGGAGCAATCATTGCATTTACAATTGGATCCGGTTTTGCAACAGGTCAGGAAATCATTCAATATTATACAGCATATGGAGTAAAAGGATTACTTGTAATTTTGGTATTCCTGGTAGCTTTCCTTTATTACAATTTTAACTTTGCAAAAGCAGGTGCAGAGCAGAAGTTTGAAAAAGGAAATGATGTATACAAACATTTTTGTGGAAAGTATGTAGGAACTTTCTGTGATTATTACTCCACATTATTCTGTTACATGTCCTTCTTCGTTATGGTAGGAGGAGCATCCTCTACACTTCATCAGGAATATGGACTTCCGGCATGGGTAGGAGGAGTCGTTCTGACAGCACTGGCAGTGCTTACAGTTGTAGGTGGACTGAACTCCATGGTTGATGCCATCGGTGCTGTAGGACCGGTAATCGTAGTGCTTTGTATTGCCATTGGAGTTCTTACATTAATTCGTGATGGCGGTGATGTTGGAGCTGGATTGGATATTATTAAAAATGTAGCTTACGAAGGCGCAGCGAATGGGGAAACAATTAAGAGTGCAGGATCCAACTGGCTTGTTTCTGGTTTATCATATGCCGGTTTCGTGCTCCTGTGGTTCGCAAGCTTTACAGCAGCACTTGGTTCTAATAATAAGAAAAAAGAATTAAATTATGGTATTATCGGCGGAACAGTTGCAGTTTGTGTGGCAATTGCAGTAGTAATGTTCGCACAGGTTTCAAACATTAATACTCCGATGATTGGAAGTAGTGATACATTTGTATGGAATGCAGATATCCCAAATCTGATTCTTGCAGCTAAGATCTGGAAGCCATTCTCCGCTATCTTTGCAATTATTGTATTTGCAGGTATTTATACAACAGCGGTTCCACTCCTTTATAATCCAGCTTCTAGATTTGCAAAAGAGGGAACATCACAGTTCAAGATTCTCACTATTGTTCTTGGAGTTCTCGGTTTAATTGTAGGATTATTCCTTCCATTCAGAGTCTTGGTTAATATTATCTATGTATTAAATGGATATGTTGGAGCAGTTTTAATTCTCTTTATGATTTACAAGAACATCAAAGATCTGATGAATAAAAAGAAAGCAAATTAATATAGGAATTGTCGATAATAGGGGCGCTGAGAAATCAGCGCCCCCTTTGTTGCCTGGAATTAAAAAGTGATTGACCACAGAGAGATTAAAGAATATTTAGAGAAAATGAATAGAATAAGTCAATAATTAACTGTGAATTATAGAAAAAATCTAACAAAACGATTGACAATAAGCACGCTTACTGTTATAATCTTAACATAACCAATAAATAAGCGCGCTTATCAAAAATGTATCAATGCCATTCATAGAGCCTATCTATGAATCAGAAAAGGAGGACAATCACATGAGACTGGAGATTGGCAATTTCTATGTTAAGGATATCAAGTTTGGCGACAAGTTATCCTTTGATGACGGAGTGCTTACAATTAATAAAGAAAAAGCACTTGATTTTATCCGTGAAGATGAGAGAATCACGGAGGCAGATCTTTATATTGCAAAACCTGGAGATAAGATCCGTATGTGTCCGGTAAAGGAAGCAATCGAGCCTAGAGTAAGATTGGATGGAAGAGGACTTTTCCCTGGATATACAAGTGAACTTGCAAAGGCAGGAGATGGAGTTTTACATGCATTAAAGAACTGCAGCGTACTCGTAGTCGGAAAACACTGGGGAGGTTTCCAGGATGGATTGATCGACATGAGTGGTGAAGGGCAGAAATATACATACTTCGGTTATTTGAACAATATTGTACTCGTAGCAGATACGAATGAGGATTTTGAGAAGCATGAGCAACAGAAGAAGAATGATGCACTTAGAAGAGCAGGACATAAACTTGCAGAGTTCATCGGACAGTGTGTAAAAGAACTGACACCGGAAGACACAGAAGTTTATGATCTTGAGGCGATGATCAAACGTAGTCCGGAGATTGAAAAGCTTCCATCTGTTGTATATGTTATGCAGCCACAGTCTCAGATGGAAAATCTGGGATACAATGATCTGGCATATGGCTGGGATATGAACCGTATGCTTCCAACAGTAATGCATCCAAATGAGGTACTGGATGGCGCTATCGTATCTGGAAGTTTCATGCCTGTATCATCAAAATGGTCAACATACGACTTCCAGAACACACCGAATATCAAGGCTCTTTACAGAGAGCATGGTAAGACAATTAATTTCCTCGGAGTAATTATGTCAAACCTGAATGTAGCTTTGGATCAGAAAGAACGTGCTGCACTTTATGTAGCACAGATTGCAAAGACACTCGGAGCAGATGGTGCGGTCGTCGCAGAAGAAGGTTATGGCAACCCGGATGCCGACTTTGTAGGATGTCTTGTTGCGCTTGAGGATGCCGGTGTTAAGACAATTGGAGTTACCAATGAATGTACAGGACGTAATGGTACATCTCAGCCACTTGTAACACTGGATGAGAAGTGTGATGCAATTGTATCCTGTGGAAATGTATCTGAATTAATTGAATTGCCTCCAATGGAAACAGTACTTGGAGAACTTCAGTCGTTAGCAAGAGACGGTCTGTCCGGTGGCTGGGCTGGAGATGAGATCTTAGGACCTTCAGTAAGAGAAGATGGATCCGTTATTATGGAGAATAACTCAATGTTCTGTGGTGATCAGGTAGTTGGATGGTCCCCGAAGACAATGAAAGAATTCTAAGGAGGGCAATAGCGATGAAAAAAGCAATCTTATATATTAATCAGTTTTTTGGTCAGATTGGTGGAGAAGAAAAAGCTGGTATTGAACCAGAAATCCACGAAGGTCAGATTGGACCAGCAATGCAGTTTGAAAAAGAGTTAAATGCAGAAGTTACCCATACAATTATCTGTGGTGACAACTATATTGGTACCAATACTGACGCTGCAGTTGCAACAATTCTCGGAATGCTTGAAGATAAAGAGTTTGATATTTTCCTTGCAGGGCCAGCATTTCAGGCAGGACGTTATACCGTTGCATGTGGAACAATCTGCAAGGCAGTAAAAGAAAAATTTGGTGTACCTGTTGTAACATCTATGAACGAGGAGACGCCAGGTGTAGATATGTTTAAAAAAGATATGTATATCTTAAAAGGCGGTAATATTGCTTCAAAGATGAGACAGGATGTAAAAGCAATGGCAAAAGTTGCCAACAAGCTTCTTGCTGGTGAGCCGGTCGGCTCCGCGGATGAAGAAGGATATTTCCCGAGAGGCATCCGTCATCAGGTATGGCTTTCAGATGGAAAACCGGCATATGAGCGTATGGTAGATATGCTTGTTAAAAAATTAAATGGACAGCCATTTGAGACAGAGCTTCCGATTCCGAAACTTGATCGAGTACCAATTGCTCCTGCTATCAAGGATTTGTCAAAAGCAAGAATCGCACTTCTGAATACAGGAGGTATTGTACCTGTAGATAATCCGGATCATATTCAGTCAGCATCTGCAACACGTTGGGGACGTTATGATGTGTCAAATATGGAACGGTTAAAAGGCGGAGAGTTCAAGACAATTCATGCTGGATTTGACCCTGCAGCAGCAGACGCAGATCCAAACGTTATTACTCCGATTGATGCACTGAAGGTATTAGAAAAAGAGGGAGTTTATGGAAGCCTCCATCCATATTTCTATACAACAGTCGGAACAGGAACAACTGAGGCAGAGGCTGCCAGAATGGCAAAAGAAATCATTCCATATCTTCAGGAAGATCATGTTGATGGTGTTATCATGGTTAGTACTTGAGGTACCTGTACACGTTGCGGTGCAACGATGGTAAAAGAGGTTGAGAAGGCTGGATTCCCAATCGTACAGATGTGTAATCTGGTGCCTGTAGCTAAGACAGTAGGAGCTAATAGAATCGTACCTACAATTTCTATTCCTTATCCACTTGGAGACCCTGATACTCCGAAGGAAGAGCAGTGGAAATTACGTTATCACAGAACAAAGGTTGCTCTGGAGGCTCTGGCAACAGATATTAAAGAGCAGACAGTATTTAAAGTATGATAACTGTTCGATGATTTAGAGTGAACGGGCAGATGGTTATGCATCTGCCCACTACTATATCTGGCTTAGTTTGATGAAGGAGAATTGAATATGGGAGAAAAGAAAGGTAAGAATACAGTTTTTTATGTATCACTGATTATCGTCGGCATTATAGCAGTCTGGTCAGTTGCATTTAATGATAGTTTTACGGTAGTAGCTAATGCGGCATTTAAAGTTTTGACCACAGATTTTGGATGGTTATATCTGATTTCTATGATTATATTCTTTGGCTTTATTGTATATTTTGCATTTGGAAAATATGGAAAAATTCGTTTAGGAAGCGATGATTCCAGACCGGAATACAGTAATATAACATGGTTCGGACTTCTATTTGGATGTGGAATGGGAGTTGGTCTTGTATTCTGGGGAGTAGCTGAGCCGCTTACTTATTATCTGAATCCGCCAGATGGAATTGAAGCAGCATCTCAGGCATCTGCAAACTTTGCATTTGAGAATTTCTTTATGCACTGGGGAATTCTTCCATGGGCAAACTATGCAGTTATCGGTCTTGCACTTGCATACTTTATGTTCCGTAAGAACAAAAAAGGTCTGTTAAGTGTGATGCTTGAACCGTTAATTGGTGAGAAGCTTGCAAATGGATGGCTTGGCAAGGTTGTTGATATTCTTGGTGTATTTGCGACAGTTGCAGGAGTTGTAACATCTCTTGGACTTGGAACATTGCAGATTAATGCCGGATTTAATTATTTATTTGGTGTCCCAATCAATTTAGTAGTAGAAATTATTATTATTATAATTGTATCATTTCTTTATATTGGATCCGCAGTATCCGGGCTGGATAAAGGAATTAAGATTATTTCTGATACAAACCTTTATGTTGCAATCGGACTTTTGGCAGTATGCTTTATAGTGGGACCAAAAGTAGAGACTTTGAATGCATTTGTAAATGGTATGGGTCAGTATATCGGTAATTTTATTCCAACTGCACTTAAGATTAATTCTTATAGTGACAACAGTTGGTTCGGAAGCTGGAGACTGTTTTACTGGGCATGGTTCATTGCATGGGCACCGTTCGTTGGAGTATTTGTAGCACGTATCTCTAAAGGACGGACTATTCGAGAATTTGTACTTGGTGTAGTACTTGTACCGACAATTGCTTCCTGTATTTGGGGTGCAGTATTTGGTAACCTTGGTATCAACCTTGGAGAAAAAGGTCTTATGGCGATTGAAAAGCTCCAGGAAGCGGTAGCAACACCGGAGGTTGGACTTTTCGTAGTACTTGGACAATATCCGCTTGGATTTATTTTATCACTGGTAGCCTTGGTATCCTTGTGTGCATTCTTTGTAACATCTGCAAATTCAGGAGTTTATGTACTGTCTATGCTGTCAACGGACGGTGCAATCAATCCTCCAAATGGCAGAAAGATTCTCTGGGGAGTTATCCAGTCAGTTATGGCGATCGGACTTCTGATGGCTGGTGGATTGAAACCGCTTCAGACAATCTCACTTGTAGCAGCGTTCTTATTTATTTTTGTAATGCTTGGAACGATTGCAGCATTTATTAAAGTGTTGAAGGAAGAAAAGGCATAGTGAAAATGTTTCAACTAAATAATTAAATACAAAAAGCTGAAGAAGGAATGTGTGGAGCATTCTTGGATATATCAGGTGAGAAAAAGAGCTGAAGAATTCGAATCCTTCAGCTCTTTTGATTAAACAATTCTGTAAAACGACAATGTTTGTATATAGGTTTTAATAAGTGTTTTTAATCTAAATCAATATTATAGGATGTAAGCGCTCTGCGGATAAACGAAACAGTTGTCGCAGTCGCTTCTTCAATTGTCAAATATTCAGAGTCTTCCCGTAATGTCTCTAACATACCACGATAAAGCATAATATTCATTGTTGCCAGATTGTGAATGTCTGATTCCGGGAGAAAAATATTCTCTTTATTCAAAGAATCAGTCAATGATAAAAATTCACGTTCTGAGAAATTAGCAGATGAAAGCATATTTTTGTAATTTGCAGCATCTTCACTCCAACTTTCAGGAAAAATATCATAATAAGCGTGAAAATAGTAGGAAAAATCCCAGTTCGTATCTGCATGCTTAAAGAATAGCAGCCAGAAAATGTCTGGATGTGAGAAGGAGTGGAGACAGAAGCATTCCCAAATTTTCAGATATCTTTCAAGTGGCCTTGTAACCGGTTCTAAGTAGGCTGGCAGATCCTTAGCATATTGATCCAGATATTTCATAGCTGAAAAAATTCTCAGTTCTTCAAAATCTGAAAAATAATGATAAAGAGTCGCACTGTTATAGCCGGCTTTTTCTGCAGTTTTCCGAATAGACAAGCTGTCGATACCTTCTTCTTCAATGATCTCCAATGCAGCATTGATGAAGTAGCCCATAGTTTGCTGTCTGTACATTTGTTTACGATCTTTTTGTTGCATAAAAAATCCCCCAATAAAAAGTACTAAGACAAGTCTGCCCTAGTCATGGTATTTATTATATATGAAATACACGAAAAAAGCGAGTAAAATTGTTTGAATTAGTGGAAAATAGTAGATGAGATATAGTAGATATGTTAACAAAGAAAACGACGAACTCTGCCATGGTTTGTCGTTTCCTTTGCTTAATTAAAGAGTAATAGTGATTCAGATAGTATTGAAATTATTTGGCTGCTTTTTCGGCAAATGTAGTCGTTACCAGTTTATCGTACGGTGCACGTGTGTCAAGTTCTTCTGCGCTTTCCAGAATGTCCTGTAAAAGTTCAAAACTTTTTTTCTCAAATATGAGGTTATCTTTCCATGTGTCCTGTTCATAATAACGGCTCACAATTGTTTCTATTGTATTAAGATTTGTTTCTTTAAACTGAGGTGCAATTGCTTCTGCAATTTCCTTTGGTGTATGTTTCTGTACATAATCCATACCTTTCTGCAATGCATCTGTAAATCCTTGAATTACATCTGCATTCTTCTCGATATAACTTTTCTTTGCTGAAAATGCAGTATAAGGTACATAGCCGCTGTCTGTACCGAGAGAAGCAACTACATATCCCTTTTCCTCTTTTTCCAAATTTGTGGCTCCTGGTTCGAACTCAACTGTAAAATCCGCATTTCCTTCTGCAAATGCTGCTGCTGTAGAGCCAAAATCAATGCTCTGATCTATAATCAGATCTTTCGAAGGATCAATCCCATTTTGCCTTAAAATATACTCAAATACCATTTCTGGCATGCCACCTTTTCGTCCACCAAGTACTTTTTTATCTTTCAAATCAGTCCAATGAAAGTCGGGGATTTCTTCTCTTGCTACCAGAAAATTTCCTGCGCGTTGTGTAAGTTGTGCAAAGTTCACGACATAATCATTGGCTCCTTCATTGTAAGCATAAATTGAAGCTTCAGACCCCATAAATCCAATATCGGCGGTTCCGGATATGACTGCGGTCATGGTCTTATCAGCCCCAAATGGAACTCATTGGTTAGTGCAAGACTTATTATAAAAAATTCACTTCTTTCACAGTGGAGTCTTTCGCCACATGTATATCTGATACAATGGACCGCCAGAATGCTCTGCGGTTCTCCAAAGAGAGCTTTGCATACATAGAGCGGAAGTCTGACTGTATGATTTCATTTACATAAGAGACGTCTCGTTCTATTTCTGGCTGGATAGCCAACGCTTCTTTTAATTCGTATTCAATTCGAGAGTATTCTTTGTTATAATATTCCCATTCCACACGACCTTTTTGAAACAGGAGATTTAATCGTTCCAATTCTGATCGGAGCTTCTCCGGTGTCTTTATTTTCTTTTCTTTCTTCTGCTTTTCACGTATCTGTCCGGAACGGACGTGGTATCTCTGATATTCATCTTCCAAATGCTCCAAAAGATAAGACTCCACAAGATTCTGACTGAGCCTGTGCCGGTAATTGCAGTGATTATCCATGTAAGCTTTGTTGCACCGGTAATAGCAGTACGTGCGTTTGGCACCGGTCTTCCGGTTAATAATAGAAGAGCAACCGCAACCGGACAGGAGATTGTTACAATTTGGGCAGTAAATCAGTCCGGAAAACAGGTATACTCTATTGGAACGGTTGACTTTAATGTTTTTGTCGGAAATCTTTTGTAGTCTATCCCAGTCCTCAGTTGACAAGTAAGCAGGGCAGTATGGAGCTCCGCGGTAAGTACCTTTGTAGAATTCGCTGGACAGAAGCGTCCTCATACTACTGTAACTGAAATCCGGATCATAATTTTCCTGGATATATTTCAATGCTCCGGTCTTGCTCTGGTGCTTGAAAAAGTATTGATAGAATGCGTTTACAGCCTCTTCACGTTCAGGATCCTTAATCATACATTTGACTCCATCGACAGTACCGGACTTATAGCCGTATCCCATATTGGCATCACCGAAGATTAACTTACCTTGCCGGATAGAGGCTTCGTTAACGAACTTGATACGTTCACTGGTAGTATCAACTTCATTCTGGCCAATGGATAGAACGACGTTAAGCTGCAGTCTTCCATCTCTGGTCTCCATGTTGATGCCTGGCTCACTGGTAGAGATCCAGCGAACGTGATATTCGTCCAAGATATCCTGGACTTTGTAGAAGTCAGACAGATTACGGAACCACCGGTCAAGCCTCCAAAAGATGATAACATCAATCTTTCCTGCTTTTACATCTTCTAATAATGCATGGATAGCTTTTCTCTTTTTCAATTCTTTCCGGGCAGTCTTACCTTCATCAGCATAGACTCCTGCAACAACCATGTTATGTTCGCTGGCATAAGCTTCCAAATATTCTCTTTGTGCTTCCAGGGATTTTCCGTGCATCATCTGCTCTGCAGTAGATACTCGGATATAGATAGCACAGCGTTCTAATTTCATGTGATCACCTTCCTTAAGTATATGTGCGACGTCGCACAAATTTGCGTACAAAAATACACCTGTACAGGTGCCAAGGAAATGTGATACAATATTCTTGTTCAGGGAGTATTGTACGTGCCTCGGCACTGTATAGTATTCATTAAGCCGTTCCTGTTGGTAGCAGGAGCGGTTTTTATTTATTCTTTTAAATTTTGTTGTTCTCTTTCAATTTGTTTAATACTTTTCTTTGGAGTTGGTAGATCTTCAGGCATAGTGCCTCCCAGATCTTTGATTGTTTGGCGAACCTTTTGACCAACATCAAAATGGGTTTGATTAGCCTCTTCTTTCCCAATAATATGATCACGTCGAAGCTTTTCATCGGTCTGTGTTGCACGGAAAAGATTGGCTGCTAATTCGGTGCTCCCCATGTGATCCAAAATCTTCTGGTTTTTCTTTAATCCTTTTCGAGCATGTATTTCTTTTACACCTAATCCGCCATATAATCCCTTGTATCCTTTGTTTTGAAAAATAGCATAGTCTCTTGGGTCGCTGATACCAGCCATTTTTGCAGCTTCAGCAAGAGATTTATTATGTGAAATCATTTCACCACGGATTGCTAATCTCTTTTTCTCTTCAGTAAGATTATCAAAGTTTTCAATTAACTCTTGCTGTCTGGTTTTAACTGCAAAATAAGTCTGGCCAAGAGCAATTACCTTTTTACGAGAATCACCATTTTGTACAATTAAATAACAAGCGTATCGGGATAATTCGATATCACCAATATCTTTTGTAGTTGCGCCGGCTTTCACGATTTTGTTGACCTCAACAAAATGGTCAGATATAGGATTTCCACTGTTTTGACAAGAACTTTTTGCACGTTCGATTACTTTAGAAAAATTACGCCATTCCGTATACTCTAAAGCGACTTGTAACTCGCGCGCATACCAAAATTCTTCACCTGATTCATTTTCGTGTTTGATAGAGTCAAAAAGTGATTCACTATAATTTGCACGTTCTTCATCAGATAATGCATTTCCGATAACTCGATCATGTAATTCAGTTAACTTACTTTCAAAATCGTCCATATTTCTTCCTTTCTCTGTGTGTATTGTGAACTTGTAAGTACCCCTTACAAGTTGAAAATTGACATATTTGTATAGGTGACGTACAATATATCTAACTAGACAACTGGGAATAGTTATAAATTATATGTAATAGGCAAGTTACTTACTCCGGCCAAGAGACAAGGTAGCTTGCTTATTTTTTATAGTTTAGAATCACTTGACCATTTCGGTGATTTTGCCGGAATGGTATTTACTTCAGCAGATTTGCAACACAAATCTTAAGGTCACCATAGATCGTAACTGTAATTTCATCATCAAAGGAGTATTGGGTGGAATCCTCGGTACCTTCAAATGAATATACCTGTACAGTGCGTTGCAATGGATTGACAATCCAATATTCACGAACACCTGCAGTACGATACTTAAAAAGTTTTGTCAGATAATCCATGCGCTGACTGCTCGGAGAAACAATTTCAATGATGAAGTCCGGAGCTCCCTGGTATCCTCTGTTATCAACCTTGGAAGAATCACAAATAACAGAGATATCCGGTTCCACATAATTGCGGTCGTCTTCATTTAAAAATACAGCAAACGGAGCAGGGTAGACTTTGCATGGTCCACCATTCTTTTTGATGTAATCTCTGAGAGTAGCAGAAAGTTCCATTACAAGTTCCTGATGCATCGGACTTGGTGGAGCCATATCGTAGATCTGGCCGTCAATTAATTCTGCGCGCTGTCCTTCAGGGAGAGCATAGATGTCATCAATCGTATATGTGTTTGATTTTGGCAATGGCATAAGATTCACGTCCTTTCATAATAGTGTATGGTTAAAGTATAACCAATTTGATTGGAAATTTGTCCAGCCGGGCGACAACTCCGGCATCTCTTTAAGACCACAAGGGTGTGATAGCTGCCTTTCTATCCTTGGACAATACGTATGCCAACGGGGTGGCGATTTCTTTTTTTATTCGCCAGTAGTTATTTTATTTTCCAAGAATTACCACAGTTTTGACATAAGCACATCTTTTCGGATTTAAAGGAAGTCTTTTCATTTCCTTTTGATTTTTTCCATACCAGGTTAGACATTCCAAGCGTACATACAGCTGTAAATCCACGGGCTGCATTATTTACGTGTCCACCAATGCCATTACCATGTTTCTTTGTTTTTCCTCCAGTTTGTATCATTTCAATAGATACATTATCACTTCCACATTTTGGACAATTCATAATTATCCCTCTCTTTCTACTTTTGTAATTTTAAGAATGAATAAGTTAAGTAAGTTATATATAAACGCAAAAGCGGTTATATCCGTTTAAACACTGCCAAGTTCGGAATGAAATAGATAATATAAATATCTACAATCTTATATACTCCATACTTCTCACGATAACATGAGATACATTCTTCTAAGAATTCCTCAGTTACTTCCAGATATTCGGCAGTCTCATATCTGTTCGTGCAGCCATGCTCATAGGCTCTGATCAGACCAGTAAGACCAATCAGGCGATTGTATCCGTGAAATCTTGCTTGACGTTCTTGTTTGCGGTTCGCAGAAATATCCATATCAAGAATATTTCCGACTGATGTGTGATGGTGTCCAAGTTCTTCTGCCAGAACACAGGCTTTTTCTGTTGTAGTATTAATATCCTGCCGGATTGCTATCCGGTTGCCTTTGATACGTCCATTGTTATATTGTAATGGTTTTTCCTTTACTATAAGTCCGATATCGCAGGCTTCATCTAAAAGTGCTTCATAAGCATTCATCGTAAACACCTCCATGATAAATGTAGCAAAACACCTGTCCGATAAAAAGGACTTAGAAATCTTTGTCATTCATAATATTATCGTCTGATGTATCAGTTCCTTCAGGAACATCTATATCTGTACGTGCTTGAGCTGCGTTCAGTTGAACATCAGTCTCCATTTGTTGAAGTGATAATAACTGATTTGTATATTTATCAACATCTCTTCGACCTATTTCATGTAGCCGTAGATAATTCTTAAAGTGAGCTTTTTCAGGAGGAGAAAACTCTCTTATATTATCAATTATATCTTCCAAATCATGGAGAACAAAGACATTTGCAATATCCTCATCGCTGATTGTCCAACCCATCAGATAAGCCGGCGAAACATTACCGAGTCGTGCAGCGGCTTCTATTTTATCAGAAGGAATATTGGTAATAATATTGTTCTCATATTTATATAATGTTTGTTTGGATACATTAATTTTATCAGCAAAATCAACTTGGCTCATTCCGAGTTTGTTCCGAACCTTTTTTATACGTTCACCAACAGTCATACTTTATATCCTCCTTTATGAAGTAACTTTATAATAGCACAAAAATGTTATAAATGCAATAAAAAATATCTTGACAAGTTACGAAAAGGTGATATACTAAAGGTAACCTAAAAAGTTACGGAGGTGAAAATGTGATAAAGACAGATGAGCTGCGTGGGATAATTGCTAAAAATGGATTATCTCAAACAGATGTTGCTAAAATGATAGGAGTTACGCCGAAAACATTTTATGAAAAAATGAAAAACGGTGTATTTGGAAGTGATGAAATTCAAATTATGATTGATGAGTTACATATAGATAATCCAATGCCTATTTTTTTTGCACATAAGTAACTTAAAAAGATACTATAAGGAGGATACATGAACGAAGTATTAAAAATTAATTACGAAACAGAACAGCCGACAGTATCGGCAAGAGATTTACATGAACAACTTCATATCAAAACAGCATTCAAGGATTGGTTTCCGAGAATGTGCGAGTACGGATTTGAGGAAGGAAAAGACTTTTGCTCAAAAATGAGCGAAACCTCTTCAAAGGGTGGAAGACCTTCAAAGGATGCAGACGTTTGCATTGATATGGCAAAACAAATCTGTATGATCCAGAGATCGCCGGAAGGAAAACAGATCCGTCAGTATTTCATCGATCTTGAGAAAGCATGGAATACTCCGGAACAGATTATGGCAAGAGCCTTGAAAATGGCAAATCAGTCAATCGAATCATTGAAGCAGAGCAATGCAATCTTATTAGAAGATAATCAGCGTATGAAGCCTAAAGAAATTTTTGCTGATGCGGTATCCACAAGCCATACATCTATTCTGATTGGAGATCTTGCGAAGCTCCTGAAGCAGAACGGTGTCGAGACTGGCCAGAAGAGGTTTTTTGAGTGGCTTAGAGAGAACAGTTACTTAATCAAAAGAAAAGGTGCTGATTGGAATATGCCAACTCAGAAAGCAATGGAGCTTGGATTGTTTGAAGTTAAGGAAAGCACTGTGAATAATCCAGATGGTTCAGTCAGAATCAATAAGACAACCAAAGTAACTGGTAAAGGTCAACAGTATTTCATCAATAAATTTTTGGGAGGTACAGATTGATATGAAAGATTTAAAGCTTCAACTTATTCAACGAGGGGCGCCATCGGTATATGCCTGTGAGGGGATTACAGAATTAAAGAAATTTCTGTTTTCTTACATACCGGAACAAGATGCGATAGTTCTGAGCAAAAAGCATAAGAACTACGAACACTACAAGGATCTGCTTCTTATATATCTGCAATTTAATGACTTACAGAAAAAGGAATTCTTACCAATGCCAAGAAGCATGGGATTGACATTCTTTGATTCAATTAACAAAGTATTGAGAATGCGGAAGAAGGTTTTAAGGAATTAGATACAACAAGTACAAACCGTACCACATAACTTATAGAAGAGGTGATGTATATGTCAAACAAACCGGATATGGAAAGAGTTATACAGGTACTTATATCCCTGCTGGAAGAGCAGGAGCATGTGGAGATTACATACACAATTGAGAAAGAAGAGGATAAAACCGCTTAGGCGGTAGAAAGGAGGACAAGCCCATGAGAGTTAGAGATTGGATAGTGGTAGGACTGTTGATGAACGGACTGCCAATGGCTATGTTTCTTCATTGGCTGGTCATGGGATATTAGACATGAAGAAAAGAAAGTGGACAATGAAGAGGATTGTGGACACGTTATTTGTGCTGGTGATCCTGGGAGACATTGCAACAATGATAATGTTCGTGATGATCTCCATCAAGATTCTGAAAATGCAGGAGGTGATCACATGGCTGATACAGCAATAAAAGAAATCTTATTCCGGCATAGTGCGGAGCAGTGCAAGGTGTGTGAAGCCATTCCATTTGACCAGATTGGACATCAAATCGAGTATGAGAAGTTCAAGATGCTCCATGAGGTTATTGAGGATGCTGACCTAGAGGACGAGTACCAGGAATGGAGACGGGCTTACGGATATGTATAGGAAGGTGGTGAGGATATGGAAGATAAACAGAAGATTCTGGATTTGCTGTTACCTGCTCTTCAGGCGACTCGTAATCTGGCTGATCTGGTAGGACTGGAGTACCGGGAAGACCGAGAGCTGGTGTATGCGAAGTTTGCAAGCGGGAATCAGAAGATTGCTAATGTGGCATGTGATTCCGGAACAGCACTGATCAGAGACGTGATCGGGCAGATCATATAAAAAAGAGCGCTCTCATAAGCCTGGCAAGGCGAGAAGCACTCTGGAAATTAGTCAATTTAATTATAAAAGAAGAAAGGAAATTAGTCAAATGATTAAAGCAATATCAAGTTCCATTTGCAAATGAATAACAGGTTGTCAGGTTGAGATGAATGGAACAGGAGGAGAATTATTAAAGGAATATAGAGGAATTGTGGTGTCAATGCACGGTTCGCTTTGTCAGCATATGCCGACAGAAATGGCAAAAGAAGTTCTGAAGAAGATTACGACAGAAGCAATTAAACAGGCGGAGGAGAAATAATGTATTACAAAGAGTGTCCATTCTGTGGAGCAAATTTAGATCCTGGAGAATCATGTGACTGCCAGGAAGAGAGGAGCAAGACTTTTGGCAAAAGTATATATAGGAATCGGACCGGAAACCGGAGAGGAGATAGAGGAGGAAGAAGCGTACGATTATGCGCTGAAAAGATGTCTCTTCGGAACACCGCGAGATAAACAGGAGTTTAGAGAAATGTTGGTGGAATGGTTTTATTCCGGAAATTGGTTAGAAAAAGAACTGGAGGAAGCATAGATGAATGAAGTTATGGTAAATGAAGAGAGAGGAATGGCGGTAAGAAATTCGCAGACAGAAATGATGGTGAACAGACAGGCTCAGGAAGTACAGGCAGCCATGGTCATTGCAAAGAGATTTCCGAGAAATGAAGTGGATAGCTTCAACCGGATCCTGAGATCATGCCAGAGAAAATCACTGGCCGAGACAGCAACTTACGAATATCCGAGGGGCGGGGCAAAAGTAACAGGTCCTTCTATCCGTCTGGCAGAGGCAATGGCTCAGAATTGGGGCAACATTGATTTTGGAATCACGGAGCTGGAGCAGTCGAATGGAGAATCACAGGTCATGGCATACGCATGGGATCTGGAGACGAATACGAGACAGACCAAAATCTTCACAGTTCCCCATATTAGAGGAACAAAGAAAGGAAATATACCGCTTACAGACCCTAGAGACATCTATGAAATGGTCGCAAATCAGGGCGCCAGACGTTTGAGGGCATGTATCCTTGGGATCATTCCAGGGGATGTGGTAGAAGCTGCAGTAAAGAAGTGCGAAGAGACACTGATTAACGGAGAAGAAAAGCCGTTGATCGATTTGGTCCGCGAGATGTCAAATATCTTCCAGAAAGAGTTTGGAGTCCCGCTGGAGGCAATTGAGAAATATATCGGCTGCAAGTCGGAAGCATTTTCTATGAGGGATTTGGTCAGACTTAGAAGAATCTACAGTTCCCTACATGATGGAATGGCAAAGAGAGAGGATTATTTTGAACTTTCGATCGCAGAGCCGGCAGGAGGAACAGAAGGAAATGTAAAGAATCCGTTCGAAGGAAAAGAAGAGAAACCTAAGCTGACAGGAAAGGGAGCAAAGAAGGATGAAGCTGAATCAAGATAATTATTATTCTGTGGAAGCTAATCAGCAGTTCTTTTCTGTATCACAGTACAAGGACTTCATGAAATGTGAGGCTATGGCGCTTGCTAAGATACGGGGCGAGTATCGACCGGCAATGACCAAGGCCATGCTGACGGGCTCTTTTGTGGACACTTATTTTGAAGGAACATTAGACAGCTTCATGAAAGAGCACCCGGAAGTATTTACGAGAAAGAAGGAACTTCGGAGCGAATACCGGAAAGCAAATGAAATCATCCAGAGGGTGACAGAGGACAAGCTGTTCGCGCAGTTCATGTCCGGAGAGAAACAGCGGATCATGACTTTTGAAATGTTCGGAGTTCCCTGGAAGATGAAAATGGACAGTTATCTGCCAGGCATCTGTATTACAGACCTTAAAGTGGTAGCGAATTTCAGGTCGCTGCCGCTTTGGAGATATGACCTGCAGGGAGCAGTGTATCAGGAGGGCGTCCGGTTGAATACCGGGGAGCAGCTGCCATTCTATCTTGCGGTGGCGACAAAAGAGCGGGTAACGGACCTTGATATCTTCCAGATCACACAGCCGGTGCTGGATATCGCTCTCCGGGAAGTAGAAATGAATATTCAGCATTTCATGCGGGTGAAAGAAGGATTGGAAGATCCGTCCTGTTGTGGAAAATGTGATTACTGCAAAGGAATCAAAGGAGCGAAAATCAGAGACTACAGCGAATTATTGGAGGGAATAAGGTGAAATTAATCAAGATATTGAGTGACCGGATACAGATCCGCACCACCCAGAGAGAATTTGAGAATATCAGAATTAATGACCTGGTATCTATTTCTGATGATACTGTGGAGTTGGTCACAATGGTGACCTCAGTCACAGAGTCAGAAAGTGAAGCGGGATTTGCGGATGATGACGAACCCCTGCTCGGCGGAGTCGATATGAAGGTTATTGAGTGTTCTATTATAGGAAGTGTTCATGACGGAAAATTCAGCAATGCGATTGACAAGTACCCGGTTACGAACGTAAAGGCAGAAGAGATTACGGCAGAAGAATTTAAGAAGATGATTGCATATGCGAACGGCAAAGGGTTTCAAATTGGAAAATATGCTGCATATAACTGTCCAGCGTGGGTCAATGGTAATCGGTTCTTTCAGAGGCATGCCTGTATTGTTGGAAACACCGGTTCCGGAAAATCAGAGACAGTAGCCAAGATATTAGAGAATGTCAGCAAGCTTAAGGCAGGAAACATTGTAGTATTTGATATTCATGGTGAATATGCGCAGTTGTCATATGCACGGAACATCAAGATAGGAAAGGATTTTGCTTTTCCAATATGGCTGTTTGGACTGTCGGGGATGACAAGTAATATCTTGAAGATCAAAGGTGAGACATCCATAGTAGTGATGTCGGCAATCCGGAAAGCTTATTACAAAATATGTCCAGGAGGAAGAGAAGACCGCCCGGTATATTTTGATTATGACCTGATGCTTAAGGAGCTGATCCGGATGAATACAGAAGAAATATTGACTGGAGAAATCTACAAGACCGGGGACAAGGCGGGAACGCCTAAGACTGTAAAAGGGGAATTCTACGGGAAACTGACCGGAGTAATAAACAGCATGAACGATAAGAAGCATGACCGGAGATATTCTTTCCTATTTGAAGAAAGACCGCAGGAATACTTGATTCAAGTCATCCATAATATTATGGACAATGATAAGCCGGTTAAGAATATTGACCTATCAGACATTCCGCATGATGTAGCAATCCCGTTGATTGGAGTCATCACGACACTGATTTATGGAATACAGAGAAGCTGCCAGATATCAGATATCACGCCTGTTACATTGGTATGTGATGAAGCACATGTATATATACCAAACGGGATTCAGCTTTCTGCATCTGAGAGAAGAATGACAGAGACTTTTGAAGAAATAGCGAAAGAGGGAAGAAAGTTCGGAATCTCGCTGTTCGTTGCGAGTCAGAGACCTTCGGAACTTAATAAAACGATTATGGCACAATGTGCCAATTTCATTGTATCTAAGCTGAACAATGAAAATGATAAGAGCATGATCAAGGGAATGCTTCCGGACGGAAGTGAAAGTGTTGTGAGCACTACGACAACATTTAATCCGGGAGAGGTCCTGATCATAGGTGATGCGGTACCGATTCCACTTAAGATACAGGTAACTCTTGCAAAAGAACGTCCACAGTCCAGGACAATTGAGTTCTGGGATAAATGGAACAAGAAGGCAGAAATGAATCTGACAGAGGGGATTCGGGAATATGTAAGCATTTAAAAGGAGGTATGTAACTATGAAACACATTGATCTTGAAACGTTTGCAAATGGTTCTTTTACTGCACAGGTGAACAGAGCCATTGAAGAAGTAACAGAGAACATTCAGAATCCGAATACAGATGCGACTGCAGCAAGAAAGATTGTCGTAACAATCGGATTCAAACCAAATGCAGAGCGGAACTTTGTTGCGACCGGAGTACAGACGAAAACAACGCTGGCACCGGCACTTGGAGCAGTCACTGCATTCAGCATGGGTAAGAATCTTCAGACCGGAGAAGTCGATGCTGTGGAAATCGGTAATCAGATTCCTGGTCAGATGTCTGTAGCAGATATTCCGGGAGTGACGCCTGGAGCTACTGTAGAAGTTGAAGGTAAAACAGTAGATACAGAGACTGGTGAGATTGTAGCTCAGCAGGGCAATGGTAACAAAGTAGTAGATCTTAGAAAGAGAGAAGCATAAGGAGGACTTAAGATGATGGAAGGATTAAAAGAAGCATTACAGTATATTACAGGTCTGAAGGCAGAGAGCATGGAGCCGAAGTTATTGGAGATTAATGGTGAGACGTATTGTACTAAGGATCTCACCAGATATCACAGATTCCCGATGGCAAGTAATCTTTCTGTAAATACATTAACAGCACTGGTGGATTATATCAAAGGAAAGCCGGAAGAATTGAGAGAATCTTCCATTCTTCATGTAGTGAGTCCAACAAAGGTCCTTCTGTTCTCAGGACTTATTGACGATAGGAACAGAGAGTCATTGATGGCAGCAGGCGCAATTGTGAATGAATTCCGGTTTGATGATTATTATGACCAGGAACGTTTCCTGATTGAGCTGCAGGCGAACTTTGTGGAGACAGAAGACCTGACTACGATCATGCAGGTCGCCGGTAATATCAAATCCGGAACAACGGCTAATTATTCCGATGATGGCGTATCTCAGAAGACAACCATCAAATCTGGTGTGGAACTGGCAGATGTGATCGTGCCGAATCCGGTCAAGCTCAGACCATACCGTACATTTGCAGAAATTGAGCAGCCAGAGAGTTCTTATGTGTTCCGTATCAAGGACAGTGAGAGAGGACCGCATTTCAAACTGGTCGAAGCTGACGGCGGACTGTGGAAGAATGCGACCATGAAGAAAATCAAGGAATATCTGGAGTTCGAACTTGCAGAAGAATTAAAGGAGCATCACATTACAGTGATTGCATAGGTAACAAAAAGCACCGACCTTTTAAGGTCTGTATTGTATCACATATGTAACAATTAACAAGTCGTTCCCCTGCAGTGCTATGGATGAGGTATTGCAGGGGAGAAAGGAGAGCAGGCATGCAGTCAGTTACATTTCAGGTCCCTGGAAAACCACAGGGGAAAGCCAGAGCGAAGACTGTAAGGAATAAGTCTACTGGCAATATTCATTCCTATACTCCGGAGAAAGATATGTTGTATGAGAATTATATCAAGGCTCAGTTCCAGAATCGTGCAAATGGATTCTATCTGGAAAGAGGAAAGCCGGTGATGCTTCGGATCATAGCGAGATTCCTTCCACCGAAGAGCGTATCTAAGAAACGACAGCTGGATATGTTGGAGGGAAGGGAACTTCCACTTAAGAAGCCAGATATTGACAACATTGTAAAGGTAGTCGCAGATGCTCTGAATGGTGTTGCTTATCATGACGATACACAGATTGCCATGGTGATCGCGGCAAAGACATACTCAGCCATGGAAGGGCTGGATATTACAGTAGAGGAATACGTTGGATAGAGAGAAGGTGCAGTATGGCCAGACCAAAATTGAAAGGCCTTCTTTACTTTCCATTAGATATAGATTTTTTCGAGGATAATAGTATCCGAATCGTCAGAGCGAGATATAAGTCTGACGGGGTAATCATTTACCTGTATTTATTAACACAGATCTATCGGGAGGGATATTACATAACAACAGATGATGATTTCTGGTATATCGTTTCCAGTGAATTGGGAATAGATCTGAACAAGGTGAAGCAGGTCTTGAACTTCCTGCTAAAGAAGTCACTGTTTAATAACACACTCTTTAGTTCGGACAAGGTCTTGACCTCTGCCGGGATACAGAGACGATTTCAGCTTGCTATAAAAGATAGAATGCGCAAGAGTAAGGAATCGTTAGAAGTAGGAAGGTACTGGCTTTTAAATAAGCAGGAGACAGAACCTTTTATTAAGTACACTCTTTTTGAAGAAAATCCCGGAAATATAGGTGGTTTTTCCGGGAAAAACGAGTGTAATTCCGTGGAAAAATCCCTAAATAAAAGTAAAGAAAATAATATAAATAATAATATATTCCAGCCACCGGAACTGGAGAGAGCATTTCAACTGTATCTGGTCGTCCGTAAGAGTAATTTCGGAGAGATTCCTTCGGAGCAGGTACAGGCTCTTCGTGAAGATCTGCTGAAGCTGAGTGATGACCCGGAGGAACAACTGGCTATTGTGAAGAAAGCAACTGCCAGTGGCTGGAAGAGTTTTTACCCGAACAGGAAGCAAGAGAAGAAAAAAACTCAGAAGCAGAAGACTGGATTTAATAACTATATCAGTGGTCGTGATTATGAGATGAATAATCTCGAACGTAGTCTTCTGGGTATTTCGGAAGGAGGAGAACATGGCGGTAATTCGTAGTATCAGAGGCGGTACAGCCGGTCTAAATGAAGAAGAACGGCTTACAATTGCCAGGCTGTTAATTAAGGCAGGGTATTCCGTTAAGATTGGATATCGTGTGATTCCAGGTAATACAAAGGGCAAGAAAGAATATATCGTGGAGTATTGGGAGAAAGGAGAAGAATAGATGATTACAGAAATGAGCTTAAAAGAAGCACTTAAGTATTTCATGAAAGGGCGAAAGGTCCTTGTGCTGAATGAATATGATGACAAGAGTATATCGGCAGAAAGGATAGAAGATTGTTTGCCGAAAGAAGCTAAGTATTTGGTAGATGTTCCTGCAGTGCCGAATCCGGAATTCGAACAGGCTGCACAGGATATGGTTGAGCCTGATCAGAATGAGAACGATGCTGAAGGGGACGAACAGCTCCCCCCCAGACCAACCGGAGAAGAAACTGGAAAAAGAAACGGTAGCAGCTCCGGGGAAGATGAGCAGGGAAGAAAAAAGTAAGATCATTCGTCCGTTGATCAAGAAAGGCTTGAAGAATAAGGAGATTGCTGAGCGCACAGGAATTCCACTTGGAACAGTCAACGGCTTATCAGGACCTATCAGGAAAGAGCTAAAGAATCCGGTAAAGGCGGAAATGATTAAGTCCGGAGATAATTCTGACCGTCATAAATGCAGGACATGCCAGTATCGCCACAGTGATGCAGGTGGTTGTGATTACTGTATCCATACCGGTAGGGAACGTGGTTGTGATGTGGAAGTGTGCGATAAGGCAGTGGCAGGAGCGAGGTTGACTAAGAAATAAAGAGGAAAAGTAGATGACGAAAGAGCAATATAAAAAATACGATAAAATTCTGGAAGAGTTGCGACCAGAGAAGTGGTTCTTGAACTGGTGTGGTGACAGGTATAAGGACAAAAGCGTAAGTAAATATAGATTTAGAATCATTACAAAAGCGAAACAGTTCTTTTTGTATAAAGATATTTATTTTGCGAGAGATAAAGAAGTTGATATTCCCAAAGATTTACAAAAGCGAATTGTGGAAGTAATTGAAGATTGGGTAGATGAAAAAGAACAGGAATTGAAAAACATATAAGGTGGTGGGTCGTATGAATTACAAAGTTGAGAAGAAAATCGTTTGCGAGGAAACAGGCAAGGAGTTCTGTGTTGGAGATACCGTATCCATCAGATATTCCAATGGTGGAGGTAACGGCTGCTGTGAAATCACTAAGATTACAGGTACCGGATTTCATTTCAACAATGGCGGGAAAAGAGACAAGAATGTGCAGCTCAAGGATATAACAGAGCTGCAGTAGCAAAACGACGAAGGAGTTGAAAACGATGCAAATTAAAGATTTCAGTAAGCCGATAATGTTACCGCATAATCAGCTTGCGCCGTCGGCAATATTCAAATTCAATGACCGGGTATTTATAAAAGTATCTGAGGCTTATACTGATGATTTTAGCAATTCTTATGATCTTAGCAAAAAGCAGTTAGTACAATTCAGTCCAGACACAGAGGTAGAATACGTGAGAGGAACATTGATATTACACAGAGGAGATTGGAGTGAGGATAATGAGCGACAGTAAATGCCAGCGCCTCGATGCCATATCAGACCGTGATCAGATGGCTGAGAAGCCACCAACGGAAGAAGCAAGCAGACGGTTTAGAATGCCAGTATGCTATGGGTTTTTGGAATATCTGGCAAAAAAGAAAAAGGTGCAAAGAGAGGACTGAACAACTTGAATCTCAGTAAAGAGCAACGCAACGGAATGGAAGACCACCATGCGGAAATGGCAGAAAATCCACCTAACCAACATGCATATGAGAAATTCAAGCGCAAAGCGTATCAGAGTGTTAGCGTGGAAGAATATTTGCGAAAGCGCAATTTTGATGTAGAAAAGAAAATATAAAACAATGGGTGAGTGAGCTTTGATAACAAAATAAAAACAGGTACCGGACAAGAATCTTTGGCGAGATCTCCGGTACCCATTCACCTAAGAAGAGTATAGCATAGTTCGTCTTCTTAGGCAATTGCTAGGAGGATAAATTATGCAGACACAGAAAGAAATCGTAAGAGATCGTGTATTAGCAACTATGAGACCGTATCTGAATGCAGTCACTATGGATATTCTGAATCAAGCGATTGTAAGCGCAATGGCTCATGTTGATGTTGTGGAGACAGAGACATTACCGGCAACAAATGAGAATACGAATGATTATATATTAAATGTTTATATGACAAAGAAAGTCCCGAAGCTGAGCAGGCAGACAGCAAAATATTATCTGGAGACTATCAGACATTTTATTCAGTTCACGAATAAATCTTTGTTGGATGTAAATGATATGGATGTGGAATTATACTTACAGTGGTATCATGCAACCGGTTTTCGTGGAGCTGGAAACATTGCATCAACTGTGAATAACGAAAGACGTAACCTGTCAGCATTCTTTACCTGGATGCGAAAGCAGAAGATGATAAATGAAAATCCAGTAGACGGCGTAGAACCATTCGCCGAGATTGAAAAGCCAATTGAATTTCTTGCCGATTGGGAAATGGAAGCATTGCGTGATGCATGCCGGACAGAGGTGAACGGAGTAACTAATTTCAAGGAATACCGTGAGCATCTAAGAGATAGAGCTGTATTAGAATTCTTCCGTAGCACTGCTATTCGCGTTTCTGAGTGCGTTCCAATCAATAGGCAGGACATTGACTGGCAAAAGGGAGAAATCCTCATTTACGGGCAGAAAACACGTTCATACAGAACCGTGTGTTTGGACGATGTCGCAAAGTATCATTTGAAAAAGTATTTGGATAGTAGAAAAGACAATAATCCAGCGTTATTCGTGGCAACAAAAGGAAAGCATAGCAGACTTGCTAAGAGTGGACTGGAATATGTGATTCGTACAATCGGAGAGAAATCAATCCTTGACAGGCGCATCTATCCGCATCTATTCCGTAAAACTACAGCAACGAATATGGTTCGCCGTGGCTGTCCGCGTGACTTGGTCGCATTTTATCTTGGACATAAGAACGGGAACACAAAGACACTTAATACGCATTATGCAGCTACGGATCCAGCACAGGTCATTCAAGCATTTCGGAAATATGGAGCTGTTGCGTAATTAACAGAGGAGGGAGAAAATCTCTCCTTTTTTTGATTCTGGTATTGACTTTTTATGTGTAACCATTTAATATAAATGTGTAACCAACAAATGAAGGGAAGTGATTATATGTCACCAGCAAAAGGACGACCACCATCAAGAGACCCTAAGCGAAATGATACGCGTATACGGTTAACTGACAGTGAAGCAGAGAAGCTACAGTATTGTTCAGAAAAAACAGGATTAACCAAAGCTGATATAATCAGAAAAGGAATTGATTTGGTCTATGCTGAGGTTACAAGAAAATAGGACGTTGCCCGACTACCAATCAAAACAATGTCCTATCACATCAGAAGTTTCCTTCCATGAAATATTTTAGCATGGTAAGGAACTTCTTTCAAGAACTTTGTATTGAAAAGGAGATTATTATGCAGACAGAAAACAAAACATTAGAAACAAGATTTGATGACGCACAGCGTGCTATTTGGGACATTCAAGCAGAGCTTGGAGACCTTGCAATGGCATTAGACGAAATCACAAATGATTATGACAGCAATCTGACTTTAAATGCACGGGACGCATTGGAATACGCTAATGGAAAAACAGATAGTAGTGTGGGGCAAAAATCATGCGAATTCCTGTGTGAACATAAGCGTATTATGTGGCTTGTCCGTACCGCAAGAACGTATTGTGAACAGGCTCAAAAACTCTGTGAGGGGGCAAGCGTATAATGAATGAGATTATGGAAGCAACCGAACAGACACCAATCGAAATCGCACTTGGAATTGATGCAGATGGAATGACTACGGCTAGAAAGTTATATGCTTTCTTAGAATTAGCACCACAACATTTTGCGAGATGGTGTAAGAAAAATATCACAGAAAATGATTTTGCAACCGAAAATGAAGACTATACGCGACTCACCACAAATGGGGAGACGCCGACAGGCGGAAAAGTGGAGCGTGAAGATTATCGCCTTACCGCTCAGTTTGCAAAGAAACTTTCCATGATGTCGAAATCAGAGCGTGGAGAGCAGGCAAGAGACTATTTTACATCTGTCGAGGACAAAGCAAAAGAAATGATTATTGCTATGCGTGAAGCATCAAAGGACCCAATGAAAATGCTCAAGTTGCATTACCAGGCAGTGGAACAGGTGGATAAAAAGGTAGATCATGCTATCGGAAAAGTTGATGCATTGGAAGAACGTTTTGATAAAATGGAGCGCGATATGCCAGTATTTACCATTGATGCTAAGAATATCCAGAGTGCTGTCAGGAAACGCGGAATTGAGGTTATGGGTGGAAAGGACAGCAATGCTTACAAGGACAATAGAGTTCGTGGAAGCGTGTATTCTGATATTCAATCTACATTAAAAAGGAACTTTGGTGTTAGAAAATATGAGGAGATTAAGCATCAGCAGGCAGATATCGCACTGGATATAATAGCAGCATATGAACCGCCATACATTCTAAAGGAAAAAGTTAATTATGTTAATTCGCAATTGAATTTATTTTAATTTTTTTCTGAAAAGTTTTCAGAATCGGCGCGTTTTTAGAGCTCGTTTTTAGGGCAAATTTTTGAGCCGAAATTTTTCGTCAAAAAAAGATGTCACCCCAAAATAAAAAAGGGCAAAAATCTGGACGCTGGGAAAATTGTTCATTCTAGCGTCCTTTTTCTGACAATTCTGTTCGAATATATGATATATAGAATAGCTCTGTACGCGTCTATTTCTGCCTGTATTGGCTTGTAATAGCGCAAGACATAATTCTATTGAGTACGCGTAAAACGTCTTAAAATCGAATATATACATTTGTATCATAGCACTAATATTTCTGTCTGTAAATAGCCTATTACAGAAGCACTAAAAGCCGGAAGTTATCCGGCTAATATTTTTATAACAACTGCACTCGCAATCTATTTACTGCCTGCGCTGTACTCTCCCAGAATTCAACATTCTTTTCAGCGTTTTTTGTATATACTTTCAGACTTTCCCACAACTTCAACTCTTCAGTAATACGGCTGGAGGTAAATTCTAGAAAAGTGTCTACCTGTCGCGCTTCCTGATCTGTTAATATAATCTCTTTCATGTTGTTCACCATCCTTTCTAATTTAATGCCTTGTCGATTGCTTCCGCTAAGTACGGAAAAGCTTCTTGTGCTTCCTGCATTATGTCCGCTTCATAATCTCCAATCGTTTTTCCGTCCTTGTAAAGGTTGCCACGGTATACACAATCTAAATCGCTAAAGCTCCAATCTATTCCGGTTATTTCTTCCGGGTTGTTCTTGTGCCACATATCAATATTAATCATCTTAAAATCCCCTTTCTTTAATTTTTATAAAACCGCTCCGGGGCAATGCTCCCCGGTACGCTGTCAGCGGTGATTATTTCACTCTTGTTAAAAGGCAATGTTTAAAAGCGTTACGCCCAAATGTGTGAACATTATTTGATACAGGTACATTATTTAATAAAACTTTATAGGTTACATTTTTCTCATTTGCTTCAAGAATTTCAAAACAAACATTGTTAACTTTTCCTTTAAAAACCATACCTTTTTCAATTTTCATAATATATCTATCTCCCTCATCTTATTTTGATTTTTTAGAATTTCTTTTATTATTGGCTTGCGTTTTCATATCAACCCATCTGCAATTAGATGGTTCATAATTCCCATTTACATCAATTCTGTCTATTGTGCAATTACCACGTTCGGCGTTCGAATCATAACCATTTTCAAAAGCCCATTTTATAAAATTTTCTGCCCCGTATTCTCCTTGCCACTCATCGCAAATTGTAATCCCACGAGCTCCATAATATTTGTAGGCTTCACAATTTGAATTTTTACAACGTTGGTTTATTCCTTTCCAAACGTTATAAATTCGAGTGCCTTTCATATTGTGCTTAACTTTATGACAACCGCAAGAAATAATTTGCCCACTCAACAAGTCATTCCCGCGCAATATTTTTGTATTTCCACAGTCACATTTACACTCATACATTGCACGCCCATTTTTATCACTTTTTACTCGTTTTATAACGGTGATATGACCTAATTTTTGTCCTGTTATGTCGTGAGATAGTGGAAGACGGCACCCGCAACTTTTGGTTTTTCCGCTTCTTAATTTTGAACCGACAGAAATTGTGGAAATTCCACAATCACATTTACATAACCACTTAATTTCTCCTTTTTTGTTTTTTCCGGCTGGTTTTATGGCTACAAGTTTGCCGAAACGTTGCCCGCTTATATCTATATACATTGTTTTTTCTCCTTTCAAAATTTGACGCCCGGAGGCGTTTCGACTAGTATTTTGACGGTTGCTCATATCTTATAATAGTTACCTCTTCGCCAGTACTTTTCAAGCATGCGGTTCCGTTGTACATTGGACCATTTAAGCCGATTAAAATCGGCTGATTCTGTAACTCTTCACGTTGCCAAGGCTTGTTGTTGTATCCCGTGATTAACGCTGTGAACTGCTCCGCTGTTTTCACGTCTTTTGGCAAATCATATACACATTTATTCCCGTTTTCTAATGTTCCAATAATCATATTATTTCCCTTTCTGGTCTGTCATCATCAGCACCGGGAGACCGTCCCGCGGTGGACGCTCCACGCTTGGAGCGTTTCGACTATTTATATTCGTGTGTCTCGCCTTGCCATGTAATCCGGCAAGATGTATCCGGTTCAGCCGTGTGAATCATATAAGAGCGAGTAGCCCAACTGCTAAGCTCTGCCACGAACAGGATTATAATTATCATTTTCTTCATGTTCGCATCCTCCTTATAACATTTCCGCCAGTGAAATGACCTGGGCTTCTGTCAAGTGGTCAATCACTGTGTTCCCGTTTCTGTCTGCCAGTTCATATTCATTTGAAACTGTTCCGAATCCGTCAAACTGGTTTGATAAGTAGTAACCTTTTTCATATAACTTTCTTTCTGCTTCTTTCATTTCTATATCCTCCTGTGAGTGATTTGTTATCTCGTTTCTATGGTTATATAATACACGATATTACGCACATATACAATTGACATAATTAACAATATTACGCACATATATATGATATAAAGTTGTGCACTATTTATTACGCACATATTTATTGATTTAATTACGCACGCATGTTATAATGTAATAAAAATATGGAGGTGTAAAAATGGCAGAGTATACAGAAGAACAGAAAGCAGCACGACAAAAAGCAGTCAGAAATTACGAAAAAAATAACTATAGATTGAATATAGTATTTCCGAAAAATACTAAGGAGAGAATAGAACGACTAGGACTGAATAAGAGTAATAGTGCGTTTATTCGCGATACGGTATTAGCTAAACTTGACGAACTAGAAAAAATATTGAAATAACGCACATATAATCATTGACATTATTACGCACATATACTATAATAATACTTGTAAGGAACAAGCTTACAAGTTACCAGTGGCAAGCTGGAGAAAGGAGAAAAATGAGTAAAGACATGACAATGACAGAAATTGCAAGGTTGATTGAAGGACTCAGATCAGCCGGATGGGAAGAAAAGAAAATCAATGATTTCTTACTTTACATCGAAAGCGGAACAGAAGAGTATAAGCCAAAAGAAGACAAATAAAAAGAGCCGTATAACAACAGCTCAGACACACAAGAGAGGGCGGAACTTGCCACCACTCTCAAGTAAAATTATTATAGCAGATTTCCGAAAAGGAGGCAAGATATAACAACGTGATAGATATTAAAAATATTCAAGAATATTGCAAAAATGATATGCTATTATTTTCGAATCATGCACTCGAACGAATTCGACAAAGAGGAATAAAAATAAAAGATATCGAATCATGTATAATGTCAGGAGAAATAATAGAACAGTATCCGGATGATTTCCCGTTCCCTAGCTGTTTGATATTTGGGGCGTGTGTAAGTGGGAAAATACTTCATGTTGTGGCAAGTGACGAAGGAACAGCAAGCCGGATTATTACGGCTTATTTTCCAAGCTTAGACAAATTCGAAAATGATTTGAAGACTAGAAAGGGGCGTTGATCATGAAATGTGTTAGCTGTAAAGAAAGCGAAATGAAGAAAGATAAAAGCGCGTATTTTGCCGATCTAGGGGCGTGCTATGTTATTATCGAAAATGTGCCGTGCTATAAGTGTGAAAAGTGCGGAGAGGTATTCTATACTGCTTCAGTAGCTGAGCGATTGGAGGAAATCATTGAACACGTGCAAACCGTAGCAAGTAAGATTTTTATTTGCGATTATGCAAATGTGGCATAAATTCCAGAACTAAAAAAATAGAATTAAGACAGTCAAACGGCTGTCTTTTTTCTGTGCCTAGACTTAATAAAATCCGTGTAACGTTACAATAACGTTACGTAACGCGATAGAATAAGAAAGAGAATAAGAAAAAGAATATATATAATATATACGTGCATTTTCCTGTCGGAATGCACAAGAATGTGCACAAAAAAGATGTGCAAATGATTATTGACAATTACAATAAATTGCACTAGAATATTAATTAAGCAAGTAAATAGGCAGTATATAGCCAACCTTTAATATATACTTTCTTGGTAGTCCTTAGTGACCGTGACCCGTAAAGCAGAATTGCGAAACTGCAACGGGCGCGGTCTTTTTTTATTCAACAATTGGCTGGAGGTGATCAGGATGAAAGATAACGCAATAACAACAACAGATGGCATAGAAGTATATAAGCATAATATTAATTACTATGCTGATGAGTATATACGCAATGAATTAGAGATAGATCATGTAGATACAGACAGTAAACAGATAGTAAAAGATAACTTTGTTGATATGTTATTTTATATCTGTGACCATATAGAAAAGCCAGATAATGCAGATATAAAAGCATTAGATTATATATTCAATGTGTATGTAAGATTATGCAGTAAGTATGGTGTTAATCCTACACTAGAAGCATTTAGTTTCCTGGTGAATATTGATAGAAATACATTTACTACTTGGAGCAATGGCAGTTATCGGACCGCTGAACACTCTTGCACGGTCAAAAAATGGATGAACACTTGCAAAGGCTTTTTAGTGAATAATCTGGGGAATAGCAAGGGAACAGATGCAAATAAGATATTCATTGCCAAAGCTGCTTACGGCATGGCAGAAACGAAAGCAGTAGAGCAAGAGCAGATCACAGGAGCAAGAAAGACGGTTGAACAGATAGCGCAAGACATCGGAGCAAATGAACTACCAAGCACTGGAACACAAGATGATGAATCGGATGTATTTGATTTTTAAGCAATTCAACAAAATGTCAGACAATACAAAAATAAATTTAGCGTAAATCAATATATTGTACGAGCTGAACACAAAACACTAGATATAGTATCATGTGTATGTGTCAAACATTTGTTTTACGTATAGATACATATGTTCGATAGTCAGTGATCGCCCGGGGCGGGGGTTCTGTGTAAAAGATCACCGGGGTGTAACCTTACCCCCAGAAATATCCGTCAAAAACAAAAAGGAGCATCGCAATGTATACAGGAATCAAACCAATTATTCCAACCTATCTCGTTCAAATAACAAACGATTGTGTTTATTACGTAGAAGCAAGTAGGTGTACAGTTGATGCGGAACATGGGATTGTATTGTTTTACAAAAATAATTCAGTACAAGCAATGTTTCAGCTTGAACATATAGATTCTTTTTGGAGGGTAATTTAATTGATTTTTGAATATCTGTAGGAGTGGCATATGAATACAATTATCGTCCTTACTGAAACGCCGGTGTGGCATCAAGGTTACATAAAACATCATTTACGGAACCACGGCATTAATATGACTGGAAGTTTTAAAGGGAATCGGTTGGTCGTTAATAACGCTTACGAAATCCTCTTTATAAATCCGGTTGGCATTTATTCAGATGCTGAGTTTTTTGCGAACTGCATCTTGGATTTGACCGATGGAAAATGCAGTGAAGCTGTAAATAGCTTTATAGAGCAAAGAATCCACTGTAATTATTTCCTGTTCACTGAGATTGATGAATTGATTGGATTGTTGCGAGGTTAGATGCTATGAAGAAAAAGATGAGCCAACCAAAAACAGAGCCAAAAACAATTGAATGGGGTAAGGTTTCTTGTTGTGAGAATTGTGGCAACAAAGAATACTACGAGAGTTCTGAAATGGGAATCTCACATAGACGATTTAGGCTTTGCACGAAATGTATGAGCGAACTTCTTTCATCGGCAACTCCAATACTGTTGAATGAATTCTTGAAGAAGCAGAAAGGCGAAAAAAATGGTTAGGACAGTAAATATTCTTGGAACGGAATACAAGGTGATTAGAGAACCATTTGCAGATAAAGACATTGATGGTTATTGTGATTATACATCAAGAGAAATCAGAATCAGAGACGATAATGTGAATGAAGTTGGAGATTTTGATGAACTGATGCGAAAACAGCTACGGCATGAAATTATACATGCTTTTCTTGCTGAAAGTGGACTGCAAGCGAATTATGAGCACTATAGGCAGTTCGGGCATGATGAAACGCTTGTTGACTGGTTCGCAATCCAGTTTCCGAAGATGATAAAAGCTTTTGAGAGCGTGAATGCACTGTAGGAGAATTTGCGATGGATGAGAAAGATAAGAGAAGATATGCATATGGTGGCTTACCTCCTGCTGGAAATCTTTGTATCCAATCGGATTCGGATTTAATCTGTGATGATCTGGTCGAAGAATTGGCAACAATACCAACTTCAATGCTAAAACAGAAAATGAGAAACATAGACAACTTATTGGACGCATCTACGGTTTTCTATGGAACGTTTGGAACATTTAATGTAAACACTTTGCCATGTTACACGATTGGTTCAAATAACTGGCGCAAGCTTCACGGAATGCGAATGCGGAGGAAGAAATGGTTAAGAAAATAAAACAACTGTTCTGTGACCATAGAAAAGTGGTTCATTACAGAACAGACCTGGTCCGTCAAGATGATGGTTCTTGGAAAACAGTTCACAAATGGAGATGTAAGAAATGTGGAAAGGTGATTGGGAATGAGACAACTTAGAAATTTGCTTGCATGGATTTGCTTGATTAGCGCATCGGTTATGGGATTATATAACGGTGTCTACAAAATGCTGTATCTTGCGATTATAAACGCTTGCATGCTTTATGATGCCGGTGTCTTAAGCGCAACGATAATTGCAAAGACGGTAATTAGCTGTTTGTGCTCGCCGGTTATTATTTGTGGTTTGGCGTTCATCGGACTTATGTTGTTTGCCATTATCAGCGAATATGATTAGTCAGTAAAGACTATAAAATCTAGTGCAACGCACGGCACGATAAATATTGTTGCTAACCGTCAGATGGCGGTTAAGTCAATGTAGCTCATTGGAAAGAGCGGTCAGAAGCGCGCGACAACAAGGCTGACAGGAAATGGTTCGATTCCATTCTTTGGCATTGAGAGATTACCTTGCTTTAGTAGGTTCCAAACACATGAACGATGGTAATTTGGGTAAAACGCCATCGCATTGGTGGATATGCAAGTGGACAAAGCAAGCTGACTGTAAATCAGTTCCTTCGGGTTCGTGAGTTCGTATCTCACTCCACCAACTTCATTTACTCGGAACCACACCTTCAGGCAGGCGCAGGGTTGAATTTGTGAGCTGAGTATCTAAGAATTGCGCCATCACATGCCGTATTCCCATAATGGTATTGGAGCTGGTTGCTAACCAGTCAGTCGGAAACGACTTGGAGGTTCGAATCCTTCATACGGCGCTTCAGCCGAGTGGAGCGGATAACCACATATGGCTCATATCCATAGAATAACGGGTTTGACTCCAGTGGCTGAAATTTCTACCGATTACGGCCGGTTGAGGTCTGCAAGTATAAAACCGGTAAAAACTTATTTGTTGGAGATAAGAGCAAATTCAGTGATTGCAGTAGCCTGGATACAGCAAATTGTCGTGCTGGAAGTAATAAGGAATGACTGCTGAGCGGTCTGAGGTAGTTTTAAGGCGCGAGGTATGCTGTGTATCAATTGACTTTGGAACGGATTGCAACCAATAGTAAGCCTTGAGTTTGGGCTTGTGGGTGCAAATCCTACACACAGCAATTGCAGATGAGTGGAACGGATAACCACGCTTGCCTCCTAAGCAAGAAATAACAGGTTCGACTCCTGTATCTGCTATTCGCACGTTTGTGCAGGTACGTGCGATATGGAATCCCCTTTCGTTTGTGCGGGTTTGTTTGGTTTTTCTTCCCGCACACATGCTATCATAGCTCAATTGGATAGAGCAGTTGATTACGAATCAGCAGGTTCCCGGTTCGAATCCGGGCGGTAGCTTTATTGGGTAATAGCTCAATGGCAGAGCATCAGACTTTGACTCTGATAGTTTGGGTTCGGTTCCCAATTACCCCGTAGGTCGATAGTTTAACTGGAAAAACAGCGGTCTCCAAAACCGCAATTATAGGTTCAATCCCTATTCGGTCTGTTTAAACATGATTAACTCAGTGAAGATGGATTTTTCAGTCCTGCTGAGATGCGATGGTAATGAGATAGGTTAATTCGGGATACTGGATTAGCTGATTCTTTCCAGCAGAAGTGATTCTGTCGGTGGAGACGAACATCGCCAACAATGCCTTGCAGTGTATCATCATAGAGAAGTCAAATGTAGAATCCTTGTGGTCAGCGTAGAATAGACGCTTGCAGTGCAAGAATAATCCGGTGATGTGAAGATGGTGTGAGAGACCACAGACTAACTGGAAATCTCAAATAAGCTGATTTGCCTTGAATCTGAGAAATCAGAGTATAACACAAGAAATTCGTTAAAGTAGCGGTATGGCAAGTTCTTCAATAAGCAGTTTTTCGATGTTAGCATATGGAATAAGGAATGCAAGTAGAAAAACATGATCTGAAAGAACCGTGAAATTTATGGGTATCAATCCCATGTGTGCTTTGACCGCGGTAAGAAGCCAAGGGTCGCGCCCGAACGCTCAGACTTATCGTCACACTGGCAGAATATGGCTGTATCTTGATGAATAAGGGGAAGCCCTAGTCATGTTTTTAATTTAGAGTTTTAGTTGCGGTATCTCTAGTAAAAAAAGAAAGCGAGGTGAACGTCTCGCTCCTTTCAAAATCAATATCTTTTTACTCAACCATAGATATTGTGTTCCGCATAAAGAACCGTAACAGTGAGTGGACTACACGCCAACGCAGTCCGCTCAGCTTATTGGCATGTAGCTCAGTGGTAGAGCAACTGGCTAATATCCAATGTGTCGCAGGTTCGATTCCTTCCTTGCCGATTTCGAGAAAGGAGAAATGAACGATGACATTTAAAGAAGCATTTGAAGCAATGAAACACGGGGCAAAGGTGAAACTTCCGGGATGGAACGGTTACTGGTGTTGGGATGACGAAAAACAGACAATTATGATTCATTGCAGACCAAAAGATTCCGACAAAGGACAGGGAGATGTTCTTGATATCCGTGAAACACAGAGAGTGGAATACACTTTCATGCACACGCAGAGAGATGATTGGATGATTGCTGATGAGAATAACTGCGGTGTTCTTGGCGGCCAGTCAACATTTGGATTTGGTGATGCTATCCGTTATCTGAAAAGAGGACTTAAAGTTGCTCGTAAAGGTTGGAATGGAAAGAAACAGTACATTCAGCTTGCTACTGGTATTTCTTACAAGACAGCGGACGGAGAGATTGTAAACTGCGAACATGATGCCATTGGAAATATGGCTATTGCATTTGTTGGAACATCAGGGGTGCAGATGGGATGGCTTGCAAGTCAGGCAGATATGCTTGCGGAAGATTGGGTGTTTGCGGAGTAATGCATGAATAAAATACGAGAAGCCTATATTGAGAAAACTGGACAATTTGTAAAAGGATGGATTGAATTTAATGAGGTATATGCTGACAATAAGAGCCTTGGATTTATTCCAAGATTCTATGTGGTTGAAACGCTGATACCGTTTGATTATTATTCAAAAATAGAAGTCGATAATGTTGTTTTTACTGGTTACTGTGGTGCGTATTCGATTATAGGTAAAGAACCGATGCAGATAGGAGAGATGAATGATGAAAGCAATGTTAAGTCAGCCAATGGCCGGAAAGACTGATGAAGAAATCGTAGCAACAAGAGAGAAAGCAATTAAGGTTCTTGAGGGAAAAGGATATGATGTTGTAAATACTCTCTTTACAGATGAATGGTACAGCAATGAATCTATGAAAGAACGTGGAGTAATTCAGATTCCATTATGTTTCCTTGCTAAGTCCTTAGAGAATATGTCTCTGTGCCATGCAGCGTATTTCTGTAAAGGTTGGGAGAATGTAAGAGGATGTAAGATTGAACATGATGCTGCTGTTGCTTATGGACTGGAAATTATTTACGAGGAGGATTAATCATGATTATCACGGGAATGGATCACTTTCAGAGTGTATGTAAAAAGAAACTTGTTGAATGGTATCAGAAGAACAGACCGGAGACACCAATCGATTTGAGCAATGTATTTATTGTATGGAGCTGTAAGACTTTGCATCATTTTAAATGTCTTGCATCAACCTCGATAAGCGGAGACGGTGTTTATGCTGAGTATACATACAATGGCATAAAAGAGGAATTGTATGGAGATGTGTACGGAAAGATTACAAACACCTGTTATACGGAGGAATAGGTAAATGAAAAGTAATTGGAAAGTAGCTTTAATTGCATTGGGTGGCGTTGTTGCTGTAGCTCTAATGTGTGTATTTGGAGTATACAGCTCACAGAATAAGGCTATTGCGATGGAAGAGCAAGTAAAGACAGCACAGTCAGATATTAAGGTGCAAGAAAAACGAAGAGTTGACCTTGTATATAATCTTGCGGATTGCGTGAAACAGTATGATTCACATGAGGCAGAAACATTGAAAGCCGTTGTTGATGGAAGAGGGCAGACGGGGAATATTGAGAATGTTACTACAGCTATTACGGCAGTAAGTGAAGCATATCCAGAGTTGAAGTCGAATGAAAATTATAAGCAGCTAATGAATGAGCTGTCGATTACAGAGAATATGATTGCAGAATATCGAAGTAACTTCAATAAACAGGTGAAGCAGTACAATCGTTACGTACGTAAATTTCCGACAAGTATTTTCTTGAATATGACTGGATATGAAAAGCAGGCTTATTCCTACCTTGAATACGATGTATCGGAAGATGCACCACAAGATTTGTTCGGAGATAAATAAATGGAGATTACGAAGCGTGAAGTCTTAGCGAGTGTATCCATCGTGGCTGTAATGCTTTTGATTGGATTTCTTATATCGGGCAAGATTCAAAATAGCATTATGGATGATAATGAACAATACAATAAAGCTGTTAAGATTGAAAATGAAGAACTTTTTCAATATGGAATGGACACAAATGTAGGAGATGCTTTTGTTTATGGTGACTTAGAAGCTGTTGATACAGTGACTTATCCAGAAATTGGTGGAGAATATATTTTTGTTAAAAAGGTAGAAGAAAGACGGGAGCGTCACGAAGAAAAAATAACTGAGAAAGATTCTAAAGGTAAAGAGCATACAAGAATCAGAGTTTATTATGAATGGGAAACAGAGAATGTAGAATCTTTACACGCAAAAGAAATTAAATTTTGCGGATCCACTTTTTCTTACAACAAGATAGATTTGCCATCTTCAAAATACATAAAAACAATTCCTGGAGATAAGGTGTACAGTTGGGAGTCTGGCGAACGTGTAAAAGTGCGATTTGTGTATTACGGAGTGAAAACAAAGTACAAGGGTACGATTTTTGCAGACCTTAGAGATGGAACAATTCCAAACAAGACACACTTTTACAAGGACAGTTCGATTGACGATATTGTGAAAATGTTTGAAACCAATGCAACAGTGGCTATAGTTATATTTTGGATTGCATGGCTCATACTAACAGGAGGCATTGTGTATGGATTTTATTATTTGGACAATGAGTGGTTAGAATAATGGAACAGATCAAAGAAAGTTGGTATTATTGTCCGGCCGGTCACAAGACTGGACAGCGGATAGAGGAAAATTCCAATATTGAGAATACGCCGATTTGGTGTAAGCACTGTAAGAAAGCGTATTATCCGGTGATTAAGGATGGAAAGATAAAACAATGAGTACATATAAAACGTTTAATCTGTACCTAGAAGAATATTGTGATAGGTGCGGAGATTTTGAAGCAGATGTTGAAAAGATGGATGCTAGCTCATTCGGAGAAAAAATGTATATTACAGATATTCGTTGTAAAAATGAGGACAGATGTAGAAGAATGTATGAACATATTGTTCAGCAATCAAGGATGTGATGATTCATGGGAAAGAAGAAACTTAAAAGAAAAATTGCCAATCTTGAAGATGACATGAGTTCTTTATTGATTGAAAATGAAAAGCTAAGAAATATTATTTCTGGAATGCAATCATACGTGAAATCTTACTGGGGAGCTGAAATTAAAGTCATTGATAAGTATGGAATTGTTGAATTTAAAAATAATTAGTGCCAGAGCCTAAGAACCAGAGCCGATATTTGTGAGAAATTGCAGATATTGGCTCTTTTGATTATTACGAGGTGAGCAAAGGGATTTTACAGAATATAAGAAAATAGCAAATGCATTGAAGATGCAACCATCAAATGAATACAGTACATGGGATAATATCATGCAGCTGTGCTTGAATATGTATGAGGATAACCATGATTATCTAAAATATTGCCTTAAGCTCTCGAAAGCAGTTAAGAAATCAGCTCAAAGGTTGCTTATTCAGAATCAAGACGTGCGATTTGAGGATTTGTACTGGCAAGCATTGAAATTTGAAGCACCGCATTTATTTGACAGCTATTTACTGTATTTGGAAAGAAAAAGACTTGAACAAGACAGATTCTATTTACCAAAGAGAAAGCAGCTGAATGCTCACGGGTTAATTCAAGCCATGCAAGACCTAGAGGATGATAAGCTAGATATATTGTCAATTTCAATGCCACCTGGAACACAGAAATGTCAGCCTTTATATTCAAAAATTTTAACACCAACTGGATTTATCACTATGGGTGATGTAAAAGTTGGAACAAAAGTTATTTCTGGAACAGGCAATGTAGCAACTGTACTTAGTATTTCTCCGAGAAAGAAACGGAAGATGTACGAAGTGACGTTTGATGATGGTTCTAAGACCAGATGTTCAGACAATCACTTATGGACAGTACAAACAAGAGATGATCGCAGACGGAAGAATAAAGATGGTAGTGAAAAATATCGGACAATAGAATTATCTGAAATGCTAAAGAACTACAAGGTGGAAAACGGTAAGAGATGCAATTACTCCATTGATTATGTACCGAAAATTGACTGCTTCGAGAAAAAAGAATTTTTCTTGCATCCGTATGTCGTTGGTGCCCTTATTGGCGATGGCGGCTTAACCAGTGGAAGCGTATTACTGAGTTCTGTTGATAAAGAATTATTGGATAAATTCGATAGTTTTTTACCGGATGGATATAATTTGAAATTCAAAGAAAGATGCACATACTCTATTAACGGACACGAGGGGAATAATGCGAAAGCTGGAAGCTTGGCCAGAAAAGAACTTGATAGACTTGGATTATTTGGAAAGAAGAGTATAGATAAATTCATACCGAAAGATTACCTATATGGAAGTTATGAGCAGAGATTGTGGCTTTTAAGAGGATTAATGGATACAGATGGATCTGCTTCAAAATCTTATTGCACATACGCTACAATTTCAGAACAGCTTGCGGATGATGTATGCGAACTTGTTCATTCTCTTGGAGGTTATGCAAGTAAAAACAAACGTAAAGCCGGATATAAGAAAAATGGTAGGTATAAACAATGCAATGATTATTTTGAGATTATCATACAATTTACATCTGGCATGGATAGTATATTTTCTCTGACAAGAAAAGCTGAAAAATATACTCCAAAAAGAAAAGTTATGAAGAGATTTATATCAAAAATTGAATACATCGGCGAAGAAGAGTGCCAATGTATTTACATTGATGATGAGAGCCATTTGTATATTACAGATGATTACATAATCACTCATAATACCACTCTTGAAAAGTTTTTCTGTTCATGGATAATCGGAAGGCATCCAGATGATTTCAGTTTGTTTTTCTCACATAGTAGTGATATTACTCGAATGTTCTACGATGGGGTTCTGGATATAACAACGAACTCCGATGAGTATTGCTGGTCTGAGATTTTCCCTGATGTAAAATTCCATAGTACTAATGCAAAGAGAGAAACCATTAACTTCAATAAATACAAACCATTCTCAAATATTCAGTGCACATCTGTTGGAAGTAAGAATGCCGGAAAGGTACGCGCAAACAGATATCTGTATTGCGATGACTTGATAGGCGGTATCGAAGAAGCATTGAATAAAAACATTCTGGACAAGCTTTGGAGAATCTACGGTGCTGATGCTAAACAGCGAAAAATGGATGGGTGTAAGGAGATTCACATTGCTACCAGATGGTCCGTACATGATGTGATTGGGCGATTAATTGCTATTTATGAGGGAAATGATAAGGCTCGCTTTATTGCCATCCCGGATATTGACCCAGTTACTGGCGAATCAAACTTTGATTACAAATACAATGGTTTCAGTGTTAAGTTTTTCCACGACCAAGAGCTTACAATGGATGAAATCTCTTATAGATGTCTGTATAAGAATGAACCTATTGAGCGTGAAGGACTTCTGTATACGGATGAAGAACTCAGGAGATTCATTACGTTGCCGATTACTGAACCCGATGCTGTATGGGGAATTTGCGATACGAAAAATAAAGGTACTGACTTTTTGTTCTTGCCATGTTTGCTACAGTACGGAAATGATTTTTACCTTACGGAATGTGTATGTGATGATAATTCCAATTATGGAATCCAATATGAACGAACTTCTGATTTGATTGTAAATACTGGAATGCAACAGTGCCAATTTGAGAGTAATAACGGTGGCGATCGTGTTGCGTTGGAAGTAAGCAAGTTAGTTGAAGAAAAAGGTGGACGGTGCAATATCACTACGAAATATACTGAATCGAATAAAGAGACGAAAATTATTGTCAATGCAGATTGGGTAAAGAAACATGTTCTTTTCAAGGATCGTGAGCAATATAAACCAAAAGAAGACTACGGAAAGATGATGGGATTTTTACTAAGTTATTCAGTCCGTGGAAAAAATCCACATGATGACGTTCCTGATGGATTAGCGAGTTTTGCACTGTTTGTAACTACTGGTTTTGTAAGACCGGCAGAAATTTATTCAAGTCCAGTTTAAGGAGGAATGAAATGAAGATTACAAGAAAAGATATTGCAAACTATAAATTGTTAAAAGTCCTTCTTGAAAAGGACCAGAAGAAACTTGAAAGGTATGTAGCAAATCAACCATCTGCATATTCTGGAAAAGTATATGGATCCAATCCAGAATTCCCATATCAACCGAGAGGATTCACAATTACAGGATGCTCAGATTTTGAAATAGCGCAATTGAAAGACTGGGAACAGAAATGCCGTGAGATGGAAATTAAGATTCAAGACGACATTCGCAGATTGAACGAGTTGGAACTGGCTATTGACACAATGATTGCGAATGCGAAAGATGTTGAGGACAAAGCAATCCTGGAATATACGAAAGACGGGTTGTCACAGTATGAAATTGCAGATATCTTATGCATGGAACGCTCCACGGTATCGAAAAGGCTTTCAAAATATGTGTCGCAGTGAGGTTTCACACAATTCACATTTTAGAGTGCTATAATTATAATCGAAGAACTTGTAATTCGTTTCAAAAGTCTCCTTAAAGGGCGCTATGTGTTAATTCATGTAGCGCTTTTTATTTTTGTGTAAAGGTAGGTGAATTCGGTGTCTGAGAGCAACAGCAATGAAGAATTTGTATATCCGGAACTAACTGGCAGGCGCCGGATTTATTCAGACGTTGAGAAGATAACAGAAGAAAACATTTTTGAAGTTTTGCAAAAAGCAATGATTGTTCATATGCAGAATTCCAATGAAATGGTTTTTCTTATGAGATATGAGAAAGGCATTCAGCCACTTGTAAGAAAGAAAACGATTCGTAAGGAAGTTGATATTAGAGTGCAAGACAACCTTGCGAGCCAAATTACGGAATTTAAGCTTGGATATGTGTGGGGACAGCCAATTACATATGTTCAGCGTGGAAACAAAGATTTTAGAAAATCTACAGATAATCAGAATGACTTGCAGGACGATGGCATTTCCATGCTGAATGAGTTGAATGATTCTGAATACGCATTTTCCAAAGACCAAGAGCTTGGAAGATACGTTGAAATTAACGGTATCGGTTATCAATTCGTTGATATTAAAAAGTCATATGACGGACTTGCTCCATTTGACCTTGTGACACTAAATCCGTTGTTTACATTCTGCATCTATCGGAACTCTGCATTGCAAGAAAAACTTGCCGGTGTCACTTTCCGAAGAACAGAAGATGGAACAACTTATTATACCGTGTTTACTCCGGACAGAAGATATGAGATACGCGATATGCGTGAAGTAATCAATGGTGACAAAGTAAAAGAACCTTGGTCATTCATGCGGAGAAGCGGTGAAAAAAATCCATTCAAGAAAATTCCAATCGTAGAATTTAATCGCGCTACGGACAGGACAGGTTGCTTTGAACGTCAGATTTCGGATATGAATGCGCTAAACGTTGAAGTTTCTGATTTTGCAAATAGTGTGGCGCAGACCACGCAAGAAGTTTTCTTTGGAACTGGATTTGAGTTACCAAAAGATGGTAGTGGAAAGACGCAATCTCCTGTAGGTGGACAATGGATTGTTGCGAAACAGACTGGCAATGGTGGAACGCCAACATTGAAAGCAATTTCCAGTACATTTGATTATCAAGGAGTGCAGGAAAATATTGTAAGCAAGCGAAACACGATTTTGCAGAAAGCTTATGTGCCGATTCAGACGGATCCTGGTGGCGGTTCGACTGGCTCAGCTATGAACATGTCTTCCGGTTGGAGTGCTGCCGAAAACAGTGCTTGTAAGGAAGAACAGATTTTACGCCGTGGAAAAGCAGAGATCGTTGAGCTTGAGATGATTGCCATTAAGAGCACAAATGACATTCCATTCGATAGTCCACTTCGCTCACTGGAATTTTCGGATATCAAGCCGAAATTTATTCGTAATAAGACCTATGACCTTGCTACAAAGGTTAATTCGATGGTTGCAATGATTAAAGCTGGCGTAAATGGTCGTGTGGCAATGGAACAAGTTGATTTGTTCCCTGATGTAGCTCAGGCGTGGGCTGACAGTAAGAAAACGGTTGAAGAGTTTCAGAAATCGTTAATTCAGAAGAGTGTTCCACAAACAGAATCAAAGAGAGAAATGCCTGACTTATCTGATCAGACAGGAAACTCGCCGATTCTTGATGGAATGAAGACGGGTGATGATGATGTACACGAATCTTAGTTTTGATGAATTGAATGCGCTTGTGAAAAATGAGCGCAGTATGCCATTCAAGAAGTATTTTGGAGAAATGAATCTTCCGGAAGAAGAAAAGTCTAAAAGGATTCAGATGGCAGAAGAACTGGAAGAGAATTTCATTGTCACAATGACGCTTCTGTTTACAATGACTCAAGCGAATAAAATTAATTATGAGCTTATCAGAAAGCAGATTGAAGATTCTTATTTGGAAACGCTTAGAAAGTATACGAGCGTGGATAAGTACTTAGAAACATACGTCAAGAGCTTTTCCTACGATGTCATAGACAGCACGAAAAGCCACAAGAATGAGCCTTATTACTATTCCTTGGATAGAGCAAGGTTCATGGCTGAAAACGAAGTAAATACGGCAATAAACCACGCTAGGTATACGGAAGCTGTGAATGCTGGAAAGACAATGAAGCGGTGGGTATCAATCATTGATGAAGTCACTAGAAAAGACCACATCGAGGTAAATGGGAAGTATATTCCGATTGGACAGGCTTTCCGTGTTGGAGATTCATGGATGTTATTTCCAAAGGATATGTCGATGAATCCTAATCCGAATCAGGTAATAAATTGCAGATGCAGTATCATGTATTATTAGCTTGACGCAACACTTATACAAATAGTATAATTACCATGTAATAATACAAAAAATGGAGGTGTGTTTATGGCTAAAGCATTAGACTTAACCGGGAAAAGGTTTGGAAAACTTCTCGTGGTTAGCAGGGCTGAAAATAATAAAAATGGAAATACAATGTGGAATTGCATTTGTGATTGCGGCAGCACAAAGGTTGCACTGGGATATGATTTAACTCACGGAAGGACAACTTCTTGTGGGTGTGGATTGGGAAGACCTGGCGTTGCATCAGGGAAAAGAATTAACCTTACTGGAAAACGGTTTGGTCATTTAACTGTATTAGGTTTAGATGATGAGAAAAGCAAAAACGGAATACTTGTATGGAGATGTCAATGCGATTGTGGAAATACTGTGGCAGTTAGAGGCGGAAACCTAAAATCAGGTAACGTCAAGAGTTGCGGATGTAATAATTACAGAAAGACAACACAAAAAGATTTAACAGGTCGAAAATTTGGAAGGTTGACCGTTATTGAGAAAAGCGGGAAAAAAGATAATAGAATCACATGGAGGTGCAAGTGCGAATGTGGAAAAGAAAAAATAGTACCTGGGGCGTATTTGATATCTGGCAGAACAAAATCTTGCGGTTGCCTTGACGCTGAAAACAGAAAAAAGCCGAAGCGCATTACTCACGGGAAAACAAAAACAAGAATATATAGAGAATATCGTTCGATGATTGTAAGGTGTACTCAAAATTATCACAATAAAGATGCTTATTACAGTAGAGGAATATCTGTATGCCAAGAATGGAATGAGAAAGAAGTCGGATTTATGAGATTTTTTGAATGGGCGATCAACAACGGATATTCAGATGATTTAACACTTGACCGCATCGATGTGAATGGAAACTATTCGCCTGAAAATTGCAGATGGGTTACAATGAAAGTCCAGCAAAACAACAGAAGAGATAATATTATGATTGAATATAATGGAAAAACACAAACCATGAAGCAATGGTGCGAAGAGTTAGGTTTAAACTATGGAATGGTTAGGACGAGAAAACAAAGAGGATGGGAAGTCCCAGAATTGTTTTCACCAAAAAAGAAAAATCAATATTGCTAATAGAAATTACAGTCACAGAAATGTGGCTGTTTTATTTTGGCACAGAGAAGTGCCTTATCAAACGCGAAAGACAGAGAAGTCTATAATCGCGAAATGTAACTGATGAGAGAGAACTCTAAACGCGAAGAAAGGAACGTGTAAATTATGGATGACAACAAAAACCTTGAAGGACAGGAGCAGCAGAATCAAGAGCCGGATAATAAGCCAGAAGAGAAAGAACCTACTGTAGAAGAGCTTATGGCACAGTTAGCACAGGAAAGAGCCAACAGTGCAAAGTTGCAGAATGACTACAATAAAGCATCTTCTGAAGCTGCAAACTACAGAAAACAGCTTAAGGCAAAACAGACTGCCGAAGAACAGGAAGAAGAAGCTAAAAAGGAAGCAGAGGAAGAGCATAAGAAGTATGTCAAAGGGCTGGAAGATACGATTAGGATGACCAATGCCACGAATCGTTATCTCGCAATTGGAATGTCAGCTGAAATGGCGAAAGATACTGCAAAGGCTGAACTTGAAAATGACATGGAGAAAGTCACTGAGAATATGAGCAAGTTCAAAGATGCTTCTATTAAAGCAGCTGAATCTGAATGGCTTAAGAGTAGACCTCCATTAAATGCTGGACAGGGCGAAGGAGAAGAGACTGATTTATTCCTAAAAGGTTTTAACGGTTAATCTTCCATGCAATAACCGGACGCAAAAAAGAACGCGTTCGCTGATTACAAAAAGTTAGTAAAAGGAGAGATTTAAAATGACTATTAATTACGCTGAGAAATATTCACCACAGGTGGATGAAAGATTTAAACTTGGATCACTGACAACAGCACTTGTAAACAACGCCTATGATTGGCTCGGTGTTGCTACTGTAAAGGTATATTCCGTACCAACAGCAGAAATGAACGACTACACTCTGACAGGTTCTAACCGTTATGGTACACCGGCAGAGCTTAATAATGAAGTACAGGAAATGACACTTGCGAAAGACCGTTCTTTCACATTCACAATCGACAAGAAGAGTGAAGATGACACAATGGGAGTTATGGCAGCTGGCGCAGCTCTTGCCCGTCAGATTGATGAAGTTATCATTCCAGAGATTGATACATACCGTATCTCTAAGCTGGTAGCAGGTGCCCCAACAGCAAATGTTATTAAGGATATTGCAGTAACAAAAGCAAACGCTTATGAGAAGTTCCTTTCAGTGCAGGAAATTCTTGACAACAAGAAAATTCCTACTGGTGGAAGAATCTGCACGTGTACACCAGGTTACTACAACATGCTGAAACTGGATGAGGCGTTTACTAAAAAAGGTGATATGGCAACAAAAATCGCAATCAACGGACTTGTTGGTGAGGTTGACGGTGTTTATATCATCAAAGCTCCGAAGTCTTACTTCCCGGAGAACGTAAACTTCCTTATCACAAACCCAATTGTTATGCCAGCACCGATTAAGCTGACAGAGTACAAGATTCATGATGATGCGCCTGGTATCTCTGGACATCTTGTAGAGGGACGTATCCGTTACGATGCATTCGTACTTGACCAGAAGAAGGATGCTATCGGTGTATGTCAGAATCCGGCAGGCTAGGAGTGGTGAATAATGATTACATTTGAAAGAGATGGAGTCAGAATGAATGTGGAGTCTGAGATTCAGGCTTCCGCATTCGCGCTGAGTGGCTGGAAACGAGTTGAAGTTGCTGAAAAAGCTACTGCAACAGAACCGAAGCCAAAGACTACAAGAACAGTAAAGAAATAAGGTGATCGCATGGATAAGTTGATAAATGAAATATTTAAGGACCTTTCAATAGAATTAGATATTCCAGATGAGGAGGGTTCCATGCTTTTATCAAAAGTAAGGAGTGCATACAGAGAAGTAAAAGGCGCTCGAAGTTATCCAATTGATTACGAAGATGATTTTATTTGTAGTGATATGGAGAGATATTATAGCAATATAAAGAATCTCGCATTATATGACTACAATCAGATTGGTGTTGAGGGTCAAAGCGCTCATGGTGAAAACGGTACAAGCCGTACATGGGTTGACAGAAATAAGTATCTTGAAGGAGTTGTTGCTATATGCACACTGGTTTAAGAGAGGTCAGGTGATCCAATTATCTCCCGTTCACTGGGTTAAGTGGAAAGAAGATTGTGCGTGACCAAATCGGTGTTTTTACCGGAATGGTTGCAGGGATACGCATTAATGGTGGAGGGTGGCGTATAAATGAGAAACTGTAAGAAAAATTCACGGAGATTATGGTATTCCAATTTGCTTGGAAATGAGCCGGTTCTTGACGAAAATGGAGATGAAACGGGTGATACAAAGCCTGTTTATGGAATTCCAATTCCGTTTATGGCAAGTGTAAGCCCAGGAAAGGGAAATGCTTATGCTGATGTGTTTGGAACGAATTTGGACTATACACGTTCGATTTCCACAACTCAGAAACTTCCCATTACGGAAGAATCATTGATTTGGTGTGGCTCAATGCCGATTATCGACTCAGACAATTCATTTGACTGGAAGACAGCCGATTACACGGTTGCCGGTATTGCAGATGGACTAAATCAATTGGTAGTCGCCTTGAAAGCGAGGAAGAAAAATGCCTAAATACACAACGAACCTATCTGCCGGAGGATTTCGACAGTTGGCTAATGATATTCGCAAGTATCGGCTGGAATTACAGAAAAAATGTGATGAATTTACGCGTCAGCTTGCCGAAGAGGGCGTTGCAATTGCAAAAGCAAATATCCTCAGTGAAGATGCTATTTATACCGGTGAATTGCTTAATAGCATGAATATAAAGCCAGGAGACGTTATTGTTAATGGTGCTTCATATCATATCTATACAGCATGTCCGTGGGCGAAATTCGTTGAGTTTGGTACAGGAATTGTTGGAAAGGATAATCCTCACCCAGATATTTCAATAGTAGGATGGCGCTATGATGTGAATGAACATGGAGAAAAAGGCTGGTTCTATTTCAAGAATGGCAAATGGCATTGGACAAAAGGTATGCCGTCCAGACCATTCATGTACAATACTGCATCAGCTTTAAGGAACACGGAAACGATTACACGCATTGCTAGGAGGGTGTTTGGCGAGGATTGATGTATCAAACAGAGTATTTACCAATGTAAAAACGTATATCAATGATGTCTGCAAAAATGTCTCCAGCGGTGAGGATAAATCCAAAGCCAAGTTTCCGGCCGTATCAGTAATTCAGATTGATAATGCAGATTCATCTATTGATTTGGAAAATTCGGAAAATGCCGTAAAGTCCGTGATTGAGATTAAGTGCTATTCAAGTGATAGCATTACAGAAGCAAAAAAGATTGCTAATATGTGTTGCGATGCAATGAGAAAAATGGGTTACGTTCGCACATACGGACCACAACCCATTACAAATGCAGCAGACACAAGTCTATATCGAATGGTGGCAAGATTCAATCGAATCGTAACATCAGTCGGCGAAATAGAGAAATTTGAAACAAGGGGAGCTTAAGGCTTCCTATTATTTTGCACCGGATACCGACAGAGGTATTCGCTAACCGCATTAGTTAGCGGTAGAAAGGATGGTAAACATGTCAGCAGGAATGAGTACAATTAATACCGTACTTAAGGCAGGCACAACAGCCTCAGCATTAACTCAGTTATGCAAAATTAAGAGCTACCCTCAGTTGGGTGGTGAACCGGAAAGCATTGAGACAACGGATATGGAAGATAAAATGCAGACATTTACTCCAGGCGTTCAGTCTATGAGTGCTATGCAGTTCACAGCGAACTATGACAAAGAGAAATTCGATGAGATCAAAGCAAGTTCTGATAAAGAACAGATTTATGAGCTTGACTTCGGTAAAGACGGAGCAAACGGAAAGTATTGTTGGAAAGGTCAGCACAGCGTATTTATTAACGAGGGTGCTGTAAATGGCTTGAGAGAGATGACTATTTCAATCATGCCATCAACAGAGGTTTACAACAAAGATGCTGCTACACAGTTTGCGTAGACAGGTAATATGATCTTATGGTAGGGGAGCCGTCAATGGTTTCCTTACTTTTTTATTTTTAAGAAAAAAGGAGATAGCCAAAATGGTAAGTGTAAAGATTAATGGAAAAACGTACAAAGTCGGAGAAATGAAATTTGGAGACTTCACACACATGGAAGAACAGGGGTTTTCAATTACGGATGCTTTTGCTAAGAATCAGTACATGTTGATCGCAATGGGATTTACATGCGTTGCAACAGGTCTTGATAGAACTGGCGCAGAAGAACTGGTTGAACAGCACGTTTTAGGCGGTGGAGATGTAAAAGATATCGTTCGTTCATTCTATGAGGCTGTAGCTGAGTCAGCTTTTTTCCGAAAGGTTCTGGGAGTAGCAGAGCCGAAGAAGAAAGGCACGAAAGCGAAAACGGAAACAGGCGAGCAGAATGTGGAAGTGGACGAGTAATCCGATTTAGTAGTTGTACACAATTCATTTACGATTATTGGCTTCCAATGGCTGCTTATTGCGGTATCGGGTATTCGGAATTTTTGAAGATGTCTCCAAAAGCTTTGCTTGTATATCGCGATGAAAAAGAAAAGCAGGAAAAGAAACAATTGCAAATGGCTGATTTTACGTCTTGGATGACTGGTGCATATGTATTAAGAGCCATTGGACAAGTAGTGAATAAAAACAGTTCATATCCGGAAAAGCACATATTCTTTAAGGATAATATTGTTGACAATCGGAGTGAAGAAGAAATAATTGCTGAGAATACAGAAATAGCATCGATTGAATTCGGTGCTTGGGCGAAAGCGTTTAATAATCAGAGAGGCAGGTGATATCAAGGGCAGAGGATGAAGTAGATAGCTTGGAAATAGTTGTTGAAACCGAAGCAAATAAGGCTAGTCGTACATTGACTTCTGTTGAGAAAAAGGCACTTAAAGTGGCTGATGCCCTTGATAAATGTGCTAAATCTGCACATGGACTTGATTTTACTGGCGTTGCTGGACTTTCTGAGCTAATGAAAATCAGCAAAATGCTTGATGGACTTGAGAAGAAAAAAGAGGTCATCAGCAATAGCGAGGTTCGCATTCGCACGAATCGTTCTGATTTGAAGTATCCAGCGAAAGAACTGAAAGAGCTTCAAAAAGAGATTCAAACTCGCCTCAGTAAGTCAAAGTTTAAAGTTGACTATTCTTCTATGGGATTGTCTGAACTCGTAAATGAATATAAGAAGAAGGAAAAAGAACTCGTCCGGTTAAAGAGCAATATTGAAAGAACGATAACTTCTACTGGCACAGATTTTATTGGTGGCAAAGGTTGGTATGAAAATTTAACAAAATTAGAGCAAACAAAAAATACTCTTAACGAAATCGCGAGTGCACGTAGAAAACTTGAGGAAAAAACTAATAAGCCAGGCAGTTTTGAAATCAACAAAGGGAATGATGATGGTAAGTTTATTGAGGGTGATGATTATGTTTCAAATAGGAAACCTCATGAATCATTTACGCCTTATAAAATGCAGTCTCCAGAAGAAGCACAGGATTTCGTTGATAAATGGGCTGATGAACATACTTTTTCAAAGGTAAAAAAAGGCGCTGATTCTGCATCAAAATCTGTGAATACGTTTGAAGCACAGATAAAACGCTTAAAGGCTGAGCTTGATGAATTAGCGTCAAAAGGCCTTGGACAATATGACGCTGAGTATGATAAAAAAGCGCAGGAATTAGCTGAAACTATTGCTGTCAAAAAGCAGTATGACAAAGAGATGTCTAATAATGCTAAAGCTAACCTTGGATTGAATCCAGAACCAGCCAAAGAAGCGATTAATACTCTCGAATATAAAATCAAAGACCTTAAACAGCAATTGGCAACTCTTGGTGAGCAAGGACTTGGACAGGGAAATCCTGAGTACGACAGAATTGCTTATGAGTTACAGAAAACTATTGCTGTCAAAAAGCAGTACGACACTGCAATGAAGAATCGTGCTAAAGCTGATCTCGGAGAAGAAGAAGCTAGAAGAACTGGTAGAAATATCAGAGATGCGAAAAGAGAGTTAAACCTATTCAAACGTGCTTTGAACGGTATTAAAGGCTCTGCTAAAAATATCAATGATATTAAGAAACAGTTCGATGATGTCACAAAAGCTATGCGGAATGCAAAGAAAATGGCTTCCAGCGCATTGCATCCGATAAAGTCATTAAAATCTGCTTTATCTGAGAACGGTGGAAATAATCGTGGAATGTCATTAGGACGAATGATTGGCTCTTCCATTATGTTTTCTACTGTATTTGGAATGATTAGTCAAATCAAGAATGCTATTAAAGAAGGGTCAGATAACTTGGCTCAATACAGCTCTGAATACAACAAGAGCATTTCGAGCATGGTTTCATCTTTACTTTATCTTAAGAATGCTTGGGCTGTTGCGTTTGCTCCTATTGCAAATGTAGTTGCTCCTTATGTGTCAGCGTTTATTGATATGTTGGCCGGAGCAATAAATAAGGTCGGACAGTTTATGGCTGCATTAACCGGAAAAGGATTTGTTGTACAGGCTAAAAAGGCTTGGAAAGATTACGCTTCCGGATTAGATACAGCCACAAAGAGTGCAGGAAATACAGGTAAGGCAGTTAAGGACACTGCAAAGGCTGTTAAGGATTTAGCTAATTACACACTTGGAATTGATGAACTGAATGTTATTCAGCCAAACACAGATAATGGTTCGGGAAGTGGAAGCGGTGGATCCGGTGGGACTGGTGGTATCGGTTCTAGTAATGAACCGGCAATTTCAGACATGTTTGAAACGATTGAAGTTCCAAATTCCATGAAAAACCTTGCGAAAATGTTTGAAGATTCTGTAGCTAAATCTGATTTTACTAAAATCGGAAGAATGTTGAACATGAAATTATGTGGCGCATTAGAATCAATTGACTGGCATTCTGTTTACAAGAAAGCTGAAAACTTTGGTAAAGATTTAGCCACATTCCTTAATGGATTGATTTCACCACGCCTGTTCTATGATTTGGGTGCTACGCTTGCAAATGCAATTAATACAGCATTCCATTTCGCCAATGCATTCGCAGTTAATTTTGATTGGACGAATTTGGGTGCATCCTTAGCGTCTAGTCTGAAAGGATTTTTTGAGAACTGGGATGCAAAGTTGACGGGTGAGACATTAAGTAATTTTGCAAAAGGTATCCTTAAGGCAATGACAGCTGCAATTAAAAAACTTCAAAAAGATGAAACATTCAAGGATATCGGACAAAAGCTTGTTGATTTCGTATGTGGTATTGATTGGGCTGGACTAGCTTGGGATTTATCAAAATTTGTTAAAGCACTTGCAGAGGCAGCAACGGATTTCCCGAAAGATTTTGCGCTTGGAATCGCGCAGGGAATCGTTGATAAGATTTGTGGAGCTGACAACGTTAAGATTTCAGAAATTAAATGGGTTTCTGATATAGCTGACTTGGCATTTAAGATTTTAGCTAACGCAAATCCTCTTATGGCTTTTACCAATATTATTGATGGAGCAATAAGCCAATTTGAAAGGTTCCGTGATTTTGGAATTTTTGTAAGTGACGGGCTGGTGAGCGCATGGCAAACGATTCAAAATGCATGGTCAGCTGCAAAGAGCTTTTTTGCAGATTGCATAAGCGGAATAGAGTCGACAGTTGTTGAATTTCCAACATGGATACAAGGGAGATTCACATTGGCAAAAGATTTGGCTCAAACTGCATGGAAGTTTGTAGGCTCTTGGTTTTCTGATAGATATTCAGAAATCAAAAAAGTATTTTCCGGGGTTCCTGAGTTTTTCCGAAGCGGTTTCCAAAAAGCTTATGACTCAGTAAAAAGCATTTGGAGTGGACTTGGTCAATTCTTCAAAGGGATTGCTGAGAACGCGTTCAAACCTATCAAGTCATTGGTAAACGGCGTGATTAAGGGCGTCAACTGGGTACTAACTGCTGTTGGAAGTAGTGGAAACCTTAAAGAGTGGGCAGGAGTTCACTTTGCAAATGGTACAGATGGACTTTCGAAGAATACATTAGGTATCGTCAACGATCAGCCGGGTTCTACTTACAGAGAAATGATTGTTCCCCCGAGTGGAAAAGCGTTTATTCCAAAGGGAAGAAATGTAATGCTACCATTGCAAAAAGGAACAAAGATTTTACCAGCAGAACAGACAAAAGCACTTATGGGCAGTATGCCTCGTTTTAAAAATGGTGTCGGTAGCTTCTTTGGTGATGCATGGAGCGCAATTAAAAGTTTCAGTGGAGATGTGATGAAATACATCAACGACCCTGAGTCTATTGTTAAGATTGCGCTTAATGAATATACCGACGTTTCCGGCGTGTTTGAACCTTGGTCAAGAATTGGTAAGGGAATGATTGATAAGACGTTCGATGCGATTTTGAATAAAATCAAAAGCGTATTCAGTGTCCTAATTCCAAAGGTTGATTACAAGGCAAGTGCTGGTGTAGAACAGTGGCGAGAGCTGGCAAAGAAAGCTCTTGAGCTTACAAACCAGTTCAGTGAATCAAATTTGAATGCATTGCTCACTCAGATGCAACATGAGTCTGGTGGAAATCCGAATGCGATTAATAACTGGGATATCAATGCAAAGCGTGGTACACCATCAAAAGGACTGATGCAGGTCATTGACCCAACATTCCATGCGAATGCGATGGCTGGATACAATACCAATATCTACGACCCGTTATCAAATATGATTGCTGCAATCAATTACACGGTAAAGAGATATGGAAGCTTGTATAACGGTTGGACAGCTAGAGGATACAAGGGGTACGAAAATGGTGGAATTCCGAAGAGTGGTGAAATATATGTAGCCAATGAAAACGGATTCGGTTCTGAGTACATTGGAAACATCGGAAATCAGCATGTAGTAGCCAATAATAACCAGATTATTTCTGGAATCAGTGCTGGTGTAGATCATGCAAATGATGAAACAAATATGCTTCTGAGAGAAGTGATTGAAAATCAGAAAGCGCTTCTTAAGAAAGAAGTTAGCGTAAATATGGATAGTAAACGAGTAGACAAACAGATTTCAAAAGCACGTAGCAATACGGGCTTTTCTTTTAGTCCAGCTTAGGAGGTGTAGGAAAGGGCAGCAAGACATATATCCAATTTTATAAGGGTGAATGGAAAGCCTTTTCCAGCACCGAAACGCTATCCCAACATGATAGTAACAACGGCTGTTGATGCTGCTAGGAATGCGAACAACAAGGTTGTGGGACAGAAGATTGGCAGAGACAATTATAAAATCAACAACCTTGAATGGCCGTATCTTGATGCCGAAACATGGTCAAGTATGCTACAGGAATTTGATAAGCATTTCTTTTCCAGCGTGCAATTTTGGGATATGGTAAACAACTGTTGGAGAACACTCACGATGTATCCAGGTGATAGGTCGGCAGACGTGTTCAAATACGATAAAAACGGTATTCCGATTGCATACATTAATTGCAAAGTCAATATTATTGATTCGGGGTGGTAGACATGTATCAGACATCTCAAGAGTATAAAGATTCCATGAAGCGTCCAATCCGTGAACGGTCTTTCATGAAAGTGCAACTTGGATTGATTAATCAAGAAGCACAGCAGTCTGCATCATTGGAAAATACGGATTATAACGGTTTCTCAGACCCGAGTACATTATTCAATCAGCATACAGTCAAACGATATGCAACTTATGAACAGAATATGTTTCGAGCAGACGGCACCATGTATTTCCTGCCAAAAGATAACGCTTCCTACTGGAAAGATGGATACACATGTACGAGCTTATTCAACAATGAATTGCATATAAAGTTCGTATTTGGATATGGAAAATCCGATATTAAAGGATTGACTATTCAATTTGGTGAGAATTATCCAACTAAGTTTTCTGTAATGACTGATGACGGAACATCTGTTGAATTCTTAAATAATTCTCAGGTGTTTAAAACAGATACTGTATTCAGCAATACAGCATCTATCGAATTGGTTGTTACGGAAATGAGTGTTCCAAATAATCGCGTCAGAATTGATTATATTCAGTTCGGGCTTGGACTTGAATATGATGATGAATGGATTTTAGAAGCAAATAGTAAGACAAGCTTATCTGCAATCAATGATGATTTACCGGAATCAGAGTTTAGCATAACGCTTAATAATGATGAGCAGATATTCAACGTAGATAATCCGGCATCCGAGATCAACTTCTTGGAAAGTGGACAGCGAATGAATGTTGTAATGGGGTATATGCTGGATAATGGCAAAGTGGAATGGTTGCAGATGCACTCGCTCTATGTATATGAATGGAGCGCATCAGATGAGAAAGCAACGATTAAGGCTGTCGATGTACTAAAATTCCTCAGTGATGATTACTACAAAGGGCAGTATTACGAAACTGGAATTACCTTGTATGATTTAGCGGTTCTTGTACTGGAAGATGCAGGAGTCGCACAGGAAGATTATTATTTGGACACATATTTGAAAAAAATTACTGTTTACAATCCACTTCCAAATGTCCGACACAAAGAGGCGTTACAGATTATTGCAAATGCCGGAAGATGCGTACTCGACTACGACCGATACGGACGCATTCGTATTCATTCGTTATTCCGGCCGGAGTGCGAGACAACTTCTAACGGAACAACGGATTATTCCGATGTATCAAGTGTTGATACTCAGACAGCAAAAACAGATTTTGCGACATATGAAAATAACCGGTGGCTTGCTGACGGGAAAATGGTATTTCTTCCAAAGTCCGGTATACAAAATGCTGGATATGTTAGTTTGGCCGTGAGTGACGAGAATGGATTATTTGCTAAAAACCCAATCATCACACGAACGCTAGAAGCGAAGTATAAAGCATACGGAATCTATATTGAGTTTGGAAAAAATCTTCCGAAGAAATTCGTGATACGGACCTACTCAGATAATGTACTGCATGATACGGTCACAATTCAGTCTGGAATCGCTGAGAACTTTGAGATTCAATACGATTTTGCTGAGTATGACAAAATCGAGATTGAGTTTGTGGAAACAGAGCCACATAACCGTATTCATGTGAATTATATTTCGCTTGGTTCTGAGACAGCGTATAAGCTTGAATACGATGATTTGTACTCCACGCCAGTTGGAACACAGCTTGATAAAATCAAGAATGTTAAGGTTGCAAGATACCTTTATTCAAAATCAAATGTGGAAGATGACCTTACGTCAGAAACACTCGTGTACGATGGTAATAACGCCATCTACTACATGACAGATGCTTGTTATGGCTACAGGGCAATCATTGAAGAAGCTAAGAGTGGACAATCCATAGAAATCAAATCTTCTGGTGCATACTACGTTGAGCTTGCAATCTCTGGCGTATCAGTAGGCGAAAAAATTAAGATAGCTGTGAAAGGCTATAAATACAACGTATCTACTGCATATACGGTTCAGACGATAAATAACCGTGGAACGGATAAAGAATGGCAGAATCCGTTAATATCCGATGCTGAACACGGTAAGATTGTAACAGCGTGGCTAGCTGATTACTTTGCGTCTGGAATTCAATACGAGCTTGATTATCGTGGAGAACCGGCAATTGATTGTGGTGATACGATTGGACAGGAAAACAAGTATGACCCTGATTTAAAAACAATCGTTGAGGAATCACAGATAACATTCAATGCCGGATTACTTGGTGGTGGATTAATTACAAGGAGGAAAGAGTGTGTGGCAAGAACCTAAAACTGATTGGACTGTAAATGATTATTTCAATTATACAGATTACAACCGAATCAAAAACAACATAGCTTACCTCCGGGAACAGGCGCTTAAGCTGTATATCAATTTCCCGTTCACTGAAATGGGTTCAGACAAAGAGGGGTATTCAGATTTCCCATATGCAGAAGAATTTAATGCTATGGAAGATAATCTTGAATCTCTCAAGGATAATACTTATGCATTTTACGATGGCGAGCATAAAAATTGGTATGCAAATAACAGAACTCCGACTTTTGAGGATTTCAACCGTTTGGAAAGCGCATGTTTGAAGCTATATAACGGCTTTAGCCGGCAAGAAGCTATGAAGCATAGATTAAGTTTCAGATTGGGGCAAATGTCCTGTATTAGAATATAAGGAGGAATAGAAATGGCAACATATACACCATTAAGCACAGATTTTAAAGACGATATTCTGGCGAGCCAAAATAGCAAGCGAAAGTACACGCAGGTGAATAACTCTGACGGTACTGTATCTTTCCAGGATTCAACAGCGTATAGCCAAGTCGGAAGTTCATACGGAGCAAAAGAGGTTAATGAAGAGCGTAAAGCAATCAATAATGTCTATGCAAATAAGCTTGTGACTTTGGATGAAATCAACCTTGTGACAGAGCCGGGATTCTTTGTTGATGCAAAGGCAGTTAAGGAACTAAATAGCAAAACAACTTATGCACTAATACCAATCTGGACAAATCCAACATATAGCATCACCAGGATTGGTAATGTAATATATATTGATTATTACTGCCTCGTCAACGGAGGTGTGGGTGGTATGGCATTCGGAATAGCGAAGTTACCAAGTGAAATTAGTCCCAATCATACAATTAAAACACAGGCATGGACTGCAGGCACTAACGGTCAGCGTCACGGTGCATCGGTCGAGATTAAGACAGATGGTCAAATAAATTTCGCTGCTGGAGATGCATTCATTGAAGTTGGTTTTACGGTTTCATATCCTTTATAATCTTGATTGCACGATATAATTCACATTCCATATTCCTTGTGAGTCCAAAAAGTCGCTCGTTCCACGCATGATACTAACTGTGAATCCGTTTAACGTTTTGTTTGAAACAATAACCTCTACATCATAATTTTTATCAAAATTTGTAGGTTTAGATACTGTTTCAAGCGTAGCAATAACAAAATAATTTGTATCACTCATAGGACGTTCGAATGCGACATTTGTACTTGCTACATTGATATTACTTCCAGAAGTAATAATAGTGGCTTTCCCGCCAATTACCATTTTGCTATTTAGTTAAGTAACTGTAAACCATTTATTTGAGCCTTGTGGCTCTTATTTTATTGAAAGGAGGAATAACCTATGCATGTGTTATTTCTTGATAATACAGACACGGTAGAAGCGTCTGTGAAGAAACTAGGAGAGCATCTGATTCAGATTTCCGGTGCAGAGGTGAACTTGTCCGGTTTTCACCTGTTGAATGATGCTGGAAACGTCTTTGGAAAGTATGATGGATTCAAGACCTTGTACAAAGAGAATGAGGATAGCTACATTCTTTCCAACGATGGTAGTGTGTATGTTGAGCCTGTTGAGCCTGAACCAATGCCTGTGCCTGAACCGACACTTGATGAAGTGAAAGAAGCTAAAGTTGCAGAGATGAATAAAGCTCAGCAAGATGCTATTCAAAGTGGCGTTGATGTCACTCTGTCTGATGGCTCTGTGGAGCATTTTTCATTAACCGACCATGACCAGACGAGCCTTGTTGGGTTGCAGACACAGGTTGCTTCCGGTGAAGAGAATATCCCGTGGCATACTTCTGATGAAACAAAGCATTGCAAGTTTTACAGTAATGCAGATATGGCAAAAATCACAGCTACAGCAATGGCATTTGTTACGTGGCATATCACGTATTTTCGAGATCTCAGAATTTACATCCGCTCACTGGAAAGCAAGGAAGAGGTTGGACGGGTTACCTACGGCACAGGTATTCCGGAAGCCTATCAGTCTGAGCCACTAAAAGCTATGTTGGCTCAGAAGTCATGAAGCAATTAAGACCATTGATTCTATTTGGGATTGGTGGTCTGCTATATGTATTAATCGAATTAACCGTAAGAGGACGCACTCACTGGTCAATGTTTATTGTTGGTGGGCTGGCGTTCTTTTTGATTGGGTTCATCAATGAGAAATACAAGAAAATGCCATTGGCAAAGCAGATGTTGATAGGAGCGCTTGCGATCACTGCATTGGAGTTTACATGTGGTTGCATTGTGAATCTATGGCTTGGTTGGCATGTATGGGATTACAGCAATATGCCTTTCAATTTACTGGGGCAGATATGCTTGCCATTTACTGCAATATGGTTTTTCTTATCAGCTGTCGCAGTTGTGCTTGATGATTATATTCGACACCTCTTGTGGGGCGAGAAGATTCCACATTATAAATTGTTTTAGATTGGAGGTTGATTGACAGGGCTATTCGAGACAGACCGTAGCATCCTTAATAATTATTTAAAGAGAGGATAATGCAATGATTAACTTACTGTATCAAACGTATTTAATCGTGCTCCCAATCATTCTCGGTTATATCATTTGGCTTCTAAAAGAGCAGAAGCAAAAGCAAATTAATGATGCAAAGGCGCGTGATGAACGTATTCAAGAAGAGTACAAAAAAGAGATGCTAATTGCGATGGAACAAAAGCGTTATTAAAAATAGGATTGTATGAATACCATGACAAATATGTAGAGCTTGGATACATACCATCTTATGCATATGAGAATTTTTGTGACATGTACGAAGCATATCATGCACTTGGTGGGAATGGAACTGGCACGAAATTGTATGAAGAAATTAAGGCTCTTCATTTAAAGAACAAAGGAGATAAAGACTAAATGGAACAAATCATGAACTACGTGAAGCCAGAGCTTGTTGTCGTTGCTCTGGTTCTTTATTTTATTGGCACATGGCTGAAAAGGGCTGATACGATTAAGGATAAATACATTCCTATGATTTTAGGTGGAATTGGAATTGTCCTTTGTGCGATTTGGGTATTTGCCAATACATCAATTGGCAATAGTCAGGAGATTGCGCTCGCAACATTTACAGCGATCGTGCAAGGAATTTTGGTCGCAGGATTAAGCACATATGCAGACCAGATTATGAAGCAGATTGGAAAAGAAGATTAATATTAGGAGGATTTAACGCATGGCAGTAAAAGCAGTACAGTATGTATTTAATGGTCAGACATATGATCTGACGTTTGATGCATCTACAGGA
>OLRE01000295.1_pt1 | contig 62439 bp, 49 predicted proteins | sample 1672461 | NCBI WGS metagenome assembly OLRE01 (sample SAMEA3136688, study PRJEB25190) | human gut metagenome | biome: human gut; feature: human-associated habitat; material: faeces | place: Austria | collected 2013
CGCGGCGGAATCATAGGTAAAATCCACCGGCACGTTGTTGATGCGAAAAGGGGTAACCATTCAAATGAAACTCCGAATACGAACAAAAAGAATGATTCTACTCATTTCTGCCAACGCAAAAATGAGAGCGCATATCAAAAAACGCTTTTGCTAATGCGGTTAATCATACACTCATTTTATATCTTTACGGAAGCACCATCGAAATATCTGGATAGAACTCTTCGTAGGGTCGCATTGGCTCCAAAAATTGCGGGCGACTGGCCGTGCGAAGAAAATTCCAAAAGTCTGCAGGAAAATGCAGGACCTGTCCCACGCCGGAACGGAGTGTCGTCAGTACCACACAGCCGTCGCTCAGCAATCCGATATGTTCGAGCTTTTCGCTACCGAACACCCCGGAACGGATGCGCAACACCTCCCCGGTCGTGCAGTGCCAGAGCCGGGCAAAATCTAGCCGCATCGAGTCGCATTCCCCTTTGACCAGCACCCAGTCGCCGCCAAACGGAAGAAGCTCCGACCATGGGTCCATGTTCAGCAGTCGGGTGGCCCGGCAGCGGCGCGTATCGACGTCGAGTTCCAATAGTCGGGCGACCAGTTCCCGGTCCGAGAAGCCGCACATCACCAGGCGACCGGTTTCGGGAACAGGGATGGAGCCGCCAAATCCGTCACCGCTCGATATGTGGAAGCCCAGCGGAGTGAGCGTGCCGTTGTCGTAACGATACGTCTCTTCGCCGTGAGCAAGGAGGACGCGACCAAGTCCGTCGCAGGCGAACCCGCAGGGGCGCTGTGCCTTGGGCAGCGGGAAACGCTGGACGCGCTCCACTCCCTGCGGATTCATCGTGAGGATCGTGGCGCTCTGCCGGTCGCCGAAGCAAAGATGTCGGCCAAACCACCGGGGACGTTGGTCAAAGAAAAGATAAGGCGAATCCTGTTTCGGCAAGTCGCACAGCCGCTTCCAGTTATTCGCTTCAAAAGGATCCTTGCCTCCGAGGAGCATCCAGCACTGCATGAGCGGAATGTAGTAGAACGCAGCATAGAAATCCAACTCCGGAGAGTAGGTCAGGCAGCAAAACCGGTTCCAGCGCACCTTGACCGGTTGCAGCGGACGTTGGCGGAGATCGGCGACGAAATTCCCCTGCCACTCCTCTGCTTCGCGGTTTTTCCACCGTCCGCTGCAGAAGTCACCAGCCAGTGAATCAAGCATATAGTCGGCATCATCGGGCCACAGCGCCTCTTCACAGGGCATCATGCGCCCGGGATCGAGAGCCCGGGCCGGGATACCCGGTACGCGTCCCTTCTGCTTTAGCAGCCGGCAATATTGTCCTTCTTTACGGCAAGCTTTTTTGAAATCCGCGGCATGAGCTTCTGTCTGCAACGAAAGGAGATAGATATCGTCGCCATCGAGGTCGTAGAGTCGGTATCCGAAACAGGTTAGTTCCTGCCCAACAGCCGCAAGTCCTTCTTCATGCGAGCGGCAAGCATACTGCGTCCCGATTTCGTCGAACCGAGCGTCGTGCAGCGCCAAAACCGTCTCGCCCCATTTCTTCCGCATTTCGGCCAGTGTGTCATTCACATCGCCGTCCTCTTTCAGCAGATCCAGCGCCTCCTCCACGGCTCGTTCGACCGCCGTGGGCTCGCACTTGAGCTGTCGTTCGATCATCTTCCAGACCGTGACATGCGGAATTCCCTTGCTCGTGTGGACCCTCACGGGCTTGCGCTTCAGTCGGATACCGAACCCTTCCAGCGTGTCAAAAAGCTCGCTGAGCTGCAGCGGAGTGAACATTCGGCACTGCATCACACAGCGGTCCTCGATGAAAAGGTAACCGCAGCCTTCGTTCCACAAGCCACGCATCGTATTATCACCATTGCGGAGTGTGATGCAGTAGCTGCTATGTATACGGGAGTTTCCATAAAGATCGCGGGGGCTGTTCAGTTCGACCGTCAGCACCACCCGCCGTCGCTGCTCCTCTTCCGGGACTGAGAGATCGGCATAGGGCTCTCCGTCAGAGGTGAAACGGACAGAGATCCCCCACTCACACATGGCAGGCCAGGGAATCCCCGCGACCTTCAGCCACCGAAAAGCCTCCAATCGAGGCGCGACGGTAGCGTAATACTGCTCGATATAGATGCTGAACTCCTCCAGGTGGGGTCTGCCTTCCAACAGCCGGACGATGCGTCGCAGCAGAAACAGCTCCCCAGGAGCTTCGGCCGTCAGCACGCATGCCAGCACATGCAGATAACGCCGGGCAAAGGGTTCCGGAGAGAGGACCACCAGTGCCACACAGTACCAAAATCTAACGATGTCGTACTCTTTCGAGCGTCCTGTCGAGCAGTGGAGCTCAATCTCCTCCGGCTCCGTCGAAAAGAAGGCATAGTCCGTGAGCGACGCCACCACAGCGCATACTACCTCACGGTTCGCGGCGAAAGGCTCCATGCGCAGTACCTCCTTAAGATTGGTAGGGGTGTGGACAAACGAGCCGAGTTTCCGGTTGAGCACGTCAATCTTTTGTACGACGTCGGGGACGCTGCCGGGCAGGGGCAGGATGTGCAGGGGTATCATGGTGTCAGGGATTGTTTGATAGGTGAATGAGGCTCTTTTTCCCGCACTGCGATCGCCTCCGTCACCCGGCGGATACTCCGACGGGTGCATCCAAACGGAACGATCGAACTACGCTTGTTAAGGTCATTGATGCTGTTGAACCAGAGGCCGCCGCAATCGTGAACGACGAAGATCTGTTCGCCCCAAGTGGCGCTCCACCATGCGGGATGGCTGTGTGCGACGAAAAACTCCCGGTCCATGTAGTCGATCGTCCAGTCGTCCTGCTCGGCCAGCTCCCTAAGCAACGCGTCGATCCGCTCCGGAGGCAACACCGTTTTTCTCCAGTGGAAGAAAAGCCTGCGGTATTGGAGGCGGAAGAGGACAAAAGCCACCGGAACGCAGACGACCGAGATCCAAAAGCATACATTCATCGGAATCGGTGCCATACCAGTGAGTGTAATAAGGGCCATGAAGAACGGAAGATAGAGGAGTATTATCGGAAGCAGGTAATGACCCCAGACCCCCTCAGCGTTGAGCGGCAACCTGCGGTGTTTCCGTATGAAGTCGGCCATATTGACCCAGGCTTCGTTGTGGAATCCAATCCGGATGAACACTTCAGCGAGGAGCAGACAACCGATTCCCGCCACCCATAAAAGGGAGGGCGGAACGACATTTCGTTCCGAGGCTCCGACCTGGATCGTCAGCACGCCGTTGTAGGCCACGCCGCCGAACGAAAGGTCTCGGCAACGAAGCCGATACTCACCTTTTTGGGCGGGAGAGAAGCGATAGAAGTGCCGACAGATGCATGTTGTCATACCGTTGCTCCAAGACCCGGTACTGGTACTCCGAATCCATGCCAAAGAGCTTCCCTCCTCCGTGATGATGGTCGGGGTGCGGTCGGCGTATTGGTTGCTGGAGAGCAAAATCTCGTAGTCGCTCCCTGCTCGCGGCTGCCCGACTTCGATCAAGAGACAGCAGCACACGGTATCGCGTTCCGGGGTGGCGGCGTGGAGCAGGACTGTCCGGGCAGCGTTGCTCGGTACAACGTCGAAGTCGGGACGGTCGTCCGCGGGAACTTGTCCGCCCTGTACACAACAGATCGGGAACGTCAATACGAACAACAATCCGAGTCCGCTCCGAATAGCTCTTTCCATTATTGCCCGGTGGTGGATTCAAAGGGAGAACGATCGAGCAGGGCCTCTGCGGAAATCCCGGCCGACTGCGGCCAAAAAAATTCATCCTCCATATCGTCGCTCCAGAAGAGCGGCAGCATCAGGGGCAGATATTGGAACAGGTGTCGGCCGTCAGTCAGGCTTGCGAAGACCACGATGAAGGTATTCATCCGCATGCGCTCGTCCCAGGCAAAGCGCCATGAGAGATAGAGGTTCTGCATCCGTCCGGGACGGGTTGCTACATCCACGTCTCCTTCTTCATCGGGCATGAATTGGCCCGAGTCGAGCGATAGTTCGCCCAGTTCCATGGTCCCCTCGGGGGCTTGAAGAATGCATATTGCCTTGAAACACTCCCTGCGGCGGATCGAGCGGTGGGGAATCGTCACGCGAGCCACCACCCAAACCGAATCCGCGTGCCGGATGGCGTACTCGACCTCAAAGCGCACCTGCGGGCGTTCGAGGGGGTTCAAACGACGGTTTACCACCTCGGCGTCCCGATAGAGCCAAGTCGATTCGGAAGCCACAAAAGTCGGATCGAGCTCGGCGGATTTACGGATACTTGCGCAGCCTGCGGCAGTGAGCAGAAGGATAAATGCGATCAGATGCTTGATTTTCATGTTTTTTGTTTTTATGTGTAGCTGGCTAACAGCCAGATGGCGAGCCCGACAACGAGGGCCACGGCGAGAAAGCGTACAAGGTCGCGCCGGATGGAGGGCTCCTCCTCGGGACGGCAGCGGAACATCCGGGCCAACTCCTCGAAGCTCCGGCAGCGGTAGATGGCCTGCCGAAAGTCGTCGGCATTGCGCCAACATGCCTCCCGGAACCATGCCGACCGGGGATATTCGCGAGCGATCCACACCTGCAGTTCCGGGAGCGGACAATCGCGGACGGTCTCCTCAAAGTCGGTATCGTAGCGAACGGTACGTCGGTCGATTGGCCCGATATGGCCGTAGAGCCCGACCAAACCGATCTCCCGGCAGCGGCGGATCGTGTAGCGTCGCCCGGAGGCATCGACCACCTCCTGCCCGGCCCAGCCGTCGGCCTCAGCGAGTTGTCGGCGTGTCGTCACGTTCTCCTCCCGCCAGAAGACATAAACCAGATGCTCCGCAGGAGCAAGGTAGAAAACCGGGTATTTCAACGTAGCTTTCATCTCTGTTTCGTTGTACCTTTACCACAGGTAGCGCACCCACGGGCTCTTCGGGTCGCTCAGCAGCACGTCGGCCGTGTTCTTCATTACTGAGTTATAGGCCCGTTTACCTCCCCATAACGAACGCCCGAGAATATAGCTCATCGCCAGTTCGTGCCACGACCCGCATGCCTCATGTGCCAGCACATCGGCCCGGCTGATGTACGCCCAAGCTTCCTCTTCGGTGAGGTAGCCCATTTCGCAGCAGGCCCGTGCCAGGAAGACAATGCGCCCGGCATCCCAACCCGTCACGTTGCAGCCGTTGAGTTCTTCTTTCGAGGCGACCACGCCGCACGAGAGGAGTTCGTCGAGGGTCTCCCGCAGGTTTTCGAGCTGCGAAGTCGCCTTGTCGTAATCCTCCTGCGAGGTCATCCGCTGCTGGAACAGCGCGTCCTGCTGCCGACGGTCGTCGAGCCGAAAGGCTTCGAGCACCACGGGCCAGTAGTAGCGGAATCCCTTTTCGCAGAGGTAGTCTAGTTGTGCGAGGGCCTCCGCAGTGGAGTCGATACCCCACCAGTTGCCCACGATTTCGGGCAGCGTCTCGAAAATCCCCGTCTCCAGCGAATTCTGCCAGGCCCCCTGCTGCGAGGTGTACATCGCCCCGATTGCCAGTTGGCGGCACTGTTCGTCATCGAGTGTCGATTTCGGATTCAGACAGATCTCCCGGAAGGAGCGGCGCAGCTTGCGCACCGTTCGCCAGACCCAGCTACCTTTCTTGCAGAGCCACGTCAGGGCGCTGACCGCCACGGCGGCCAGCATCACATAGAATTCAAGTCCCCGTTCCATTGTCTCAACATTGTCGGGATGCTATGCGTTCCATAATATCTGCCGCCACGGCGAGATCTCTTCCTCGAGCAGTGCGGTAACAATCTCCCAAGCTGTCTGGCAATCCTCCTCGTCACCGTGCCAGGCGCCGCGACCCATAGCGAAGCTGCGTCCGTACTCTTCCCACGACGAGAAGTGTTCGCGGGCGGTATCGGCCGCCACCTGCATCACTTGCCACATCTCCTCCTCGGAGAGATAACCGGCGTGAAGGGCCCAGCGTCCGAGGTTGGCAATGCGCACCAGATCCCAGGCGATGACCGTCCGCGGAAGCGTTTCGGCCGCACAATACCCGTTTTCGATCATAAACTCCGCGATCAACTGCACATCCTCGGCTTTCTCCTCGGGATCACCCGCATCGGGTTGGCCGCCGCGCATGAGCGTCAGCGCCGCGTCGGCATCCGCATGGTGCCCTTCGTGGAGCAGCCACTGCACGATTCCGAGCGTCGAGTCGCGGTCAGTGATGTCCCACCAACTCTGCAATTGCGCGCGGTAGGTCTCGGGAAGAACTTCGCTTTTGACGGCATCAACCGCCTCATCGTTATAGACCAGCAGCGGTGCGGCAAAGGCCATCAACTGACGCTGTTCCGCAGTCAGACGGCATGTCTCGGCATGCTTGATCTCCCAACCGTCGTCCTCGCCCAGCCAGTCAAGCGCCGCGGCATTCGCCTCGCGCAACTCCTTTTCGAGACTCCCGTCCTGCATCGCCTGCATCGTTGCCGCGGCCTGCGCCATATTATGCCGTGCGGCTTCGGCCACTGTAGTGGCATCCACACCGCCGAGCGTTCCCATCGCAGACTGCTGCGCCTGAATCTCGGCCAGATCGGGCACGGCAGCCTGCATCTGGGCCATGATCTGTGCCTGCATGTCACCCATGTCGGGCATACCCGGAATCGAGCCCATCATTGCGCGCATCTGCTCCAGGGCCGCCTCTTGTGCCGCCCGGGCAATCTCCTCCGGGCTCTGGGGTTTCATCTTCTCGTTTGCCATGTTCGGTATGTTTTAAGGTTTTCGATTCATTTTATCCTTCGGCTCCGGCCGTGAGCAGCAGTTCGACGATCTCCATGAAACCCCGCTCGCCGGCATAATAGAGTGCCGTGTGCTGGAGATTGTCTGCCGCATTGACTGCGGCATGGTGCTCCACAAGCAGGCGCACGACTTCGTTGTTTCCGGCGCGTGCCGCCACGAGCAGAGCCGTTTCACCCACCCCGTTGCGGGCGTCGATCGTCGCACCGGCCCCTAGCAGCGCTTCCGCGAGGAAGCGATTGCCCGCCTGTGCAGCCCAATGCAGCGGCATTGTCCCGTTGGGTAACGGCCGGTTTGCGTCGGCCCCGGCGTCGAGGAGCATCCGGGCAATATGCAGGTTCCCGCGTCCGCACGCCACCAGCAGCGGCGTTTCGCCCACGTCGTTCGACGCATCGAGTTGTGACGTCGAGATGGCAAGCAGTGTACGCACGACCTCCGCCTGATCGTTGTAGACGGCCTGATGCAGCGGGGTGTTACCCTCGGCATCGCGCATCGCAGCGTCCGAGCGGCTCAATCGCGCCACCACTTCCGTCAGTCCGTGTGCCGTGGCGTAGTCCAACGCCCGATGTCCCGACTGGTCGGTGGCTTCGATGTCGGCCCCCCGATCGATCAACCACAGCGCGGCATCCGTACGGCGGTTTTCGAGCAGCCGCATCATCGGCGTACAGCCCTCGTTATCAGCGGCATTGAGATCGGCCCCGGCATCGATGAGACAGGCAAGGATCTCACGGTTCCCCTTCCGGGCGGCGGCGTGGAGAGGTGTTTCACCCCGGTTGTTAGGCAGCATCGGGTCAGCACCCCGGTCGAGCAACAGCACAACCAGATCACGGTAACCCTCGCGACAGACATAATGGAGAGCCGTGTTGCCCTCGGCGTCCCGTCGGTCAAGGTCGATTCCACCCCGTCCGAGAAGGATCTTCGCAATGTTCTTTTGCCCGTTCTTGCAGGTATTCAGAAAGGTTTGGAAGTTATCCATAGTTTAATTTCAAGCGTGTTTCAGAAAAAATTTCACGAGTATTTCGTTGTTGCGACGTGTGGCGATGTCGAGCGGCGTGCGACCCTCATTGTCGAAGACCGAGATATCGGGCTGCCCGAAGTCGAAGAGCATTTCTGCAGCTTCACGCATTGCGGCGTGCGAATACCCATCGGCCACATAGTGCAGTACAGTGCGCCCTTTGCTGTCTGAGGCACAAGGATCAGCACCGGCCTCCAACAACCGTTCAAGCATCTCCGACTGATACGGCCCAGCGCTTCCATGGCCCAGAAGATGCATCAATGCCATGCGGCCCATTGCATCGCGGGCATTCACCTCTACTTTCCGGTCAAGCAATCGCCGCAAAGTCCAGAGTGCCAATTCGTAGTCGTCATGCTGGCACACCAACATGAGCGCCCGTTCATCTTTACTCGTCTGTGGGGCATCGGGATGCCACCCCTTCTGCTCGAAGAGCGCCAATAACGGAGCATAACGCTCCATGCCATCCGAAATGCGGCATCCCCGATCAATCCAGGCAGCAAAGGGGGCCATTCCCTTCGATGTTCGCCGGTCGGGATCGGCTCCGGCCCGAAGCAACATCTCCGCAATTTCGGTCTCGCCCCATTCCAAGGCACATATCAGCGGCGTCTTACCCGCGAAATCGTACATCTCCCGGTCATCACACTCTGCCTGCAAATCGACTCCGGCCCGCAACAGCGCCTCGAAAGTCCTCCGATCCCTTTTGCGCAGAGCCTGGAAAAGGTTCATCCCGCCGGTCTCCAGCGTCAATTCGTCGAAGGGATCCTCGCCCGAAAGTAGGGCACACACCCATTTGGCACCTCCCTCCATAGCGAGGTCGAATGCTCGTTGGCCCGCCGAATTCTTCTCTTCGGGGTCAATCTGACCGCTGTGGAGTAGCAGCGCCGCTGTCGCATAGCAGCGCATCTGTTCCGCTTGGAATTCCTCCAGCTCCTCGCGAGCCTCCCGTTGCCGCTTCTCGGAAACCCACCGCTCGCCAAAACTGGCGATGAACCGCTCTATTCGGTCGATGTCCCCAGCCGTTGCAGCGGCGCACCGACAGAGGATGTGCAGAGCGTTGTCACCGTAGCGGTTCGTAGAGTCGAGACGCTGTCCGGAGTCGATCAGTACGGCCGTCATCGCATGGTGGCGGTTTTGCACGGCCTCGATCAGCGCCGTCGAGTTGCATGCCGAGCGCGGAAGGTTCGCACCGCGTTCCAACAACAAGCGAGCGGCCCTGGCAATCTGTTCGCCCCAAACGACCTCCTCACCCCTCCGCCGCGCCAGATAGAAGAGGGGCGTATGCCCCTCTTCGTCGCGCATGTTCACCTCGGCTCCGCGGTCAAGCAGCAAAGCGATCGCAAAACAGTCGGCAAACTCCGCGGCGATGTGCAACGACGTGCGACCACAATTATCCTCGTCACGCGCATCGGTCGGAATCCCGGAAAGGAGCTGCCGCCGGCACTCCTCCTTCGCAACGTCAGGGTAACGGTAGAGTTCATATAGTTCCCGAAGTGGTGTCATGGGTCGATTTGTTTCAGCAGGTTTTCAATCAGTTCGTATTGGTGTCCGAGGCGGGTAGCAATCGTGCGTAACTCTTCATACCGCCCCAAACGGAAAACGGTTTCTGCACGCAGACGTAGGATTAGCACGAGTGCGTCGTCGCGAGTCGTTTCCGGTAATAACGGACAGCAAGACACTTCGCTCGTGGTCTCCCAGCGGCGAAATACTTCGGGAAACGGTCGCGGCAAGGCAGGCCGGTATTTCATACGGAACGTTTCGCCCGACATGACATCCAACAATCGTTCAGCACTACCAAGCAATTGCAGGCATTCCTCATACCACCCCACCATGAAGCAGCACAAAGCTTGATTGTAGCGCGTCGAAGCATCCTCGTGCGCACTTCGTTCGAAGCAGTCGTAGGCCAAAGGCCACGCTCCGCAGCAGATGTAGGTGACTCCGGCCGCAAACAGTCGCTCGGAGTCCTGTCCCGTTGTCAGCGGGGCGCCGCCCATCAATCCCATACCGAAACGTTAATCGTCAAGCGAGACTTCCCCCGCAGCGTTAGCCGTGAACGAAACGGTATAATAATTCGTCACCGTGAAGCGCCCCTCGTATTCGGTCGATTCATTCTCGTCGATATAGTTGAATTCGAATTGCACCTCCAGCTGTTTCGACTCCTCGCAAAACTCCTCGCTGCGATTCCAGCGATCGACTTCGCGCAGCATCACGGGCCACACTCGGAAGCGGAACATCTCGGCAGACTTCAGGGAAAGCTCCTTGCCCTCCTCGTCAGACTGCACGATAGAAACGGCCCCTTCCGTGATCCTTTTGAGGTATTCGAAATTGATGGCATCAAGGTCGAGAGCCGTCGAGCATTCATAGGAATAAGATTGACGATCGCTCTTCTTCGGACCGTCGGTTGTGAACTTCCCATCCGTGAACCGGAACGATAGGTTGTAGTCATGTGAGCCGGCATCGATGTAATACACGTCAATCTGCATAAGGATATTCTCCAATTTGCGGTCGTGGCCGTCCTCGTTCCATTCCACCTCGTAGATCTTACACTTCGAAGTATCAACATTCGTCGTAATAAGTTCCTTGATTTTTGCAATGCCCTCGTCGGAGGTCATCGTGAAAGTCTCGCCCGAGTCGCAAGCTGTGAAAGCGAAGGCGACAATAACGATCACCACTCCAATTTTCATAAGTCTGGTAATCATGTCTGTATTTTTTATCTATTTATTTCATTCCAAAAGAGAACGGAAGACTTCGAATTCCTCCCACGAATCGAAATATTTGGTCTCGAAAACAATGTAGTTGTCCGGCAGTTTGACCTTGCACTGGCGCTCCTCATCGTCATCCTTCACATACTCGATATCGGTAGTAAGGAACGAGCGGTACTGTACCTGCCCCTTCTCGACTTCAGGATAGGTTACGCGGTTGCCATCAACGGTGATCTGCCCGCCTTGGACCTTCAAGACCCGTGCATTTCGCATGCCTCGCCAAGTAAAGAAGAGCAGCAGCACACCACCCACGATCAGAATCGTAGAAAAAACAGTCGGAGAAAGGATTCTCAAATGCCGGATACGGATGCCGAAGGGAAAGAGGACCGGAATGACGATCATTCCCACACCGAAGGCCAGATTCGACCATTGATTCGTAAAGATGCTCGCAGGAGTGTAGTTGAAGCTCCTTTGGATGCGTTCGAAGGATTTATTTTCCATAAAATTACCAATTGGTCAGTTTTTTGTTTTTGCAAAGGTAAAATAAAAAAGCAAAAATATGACCGCATGGTTATATTTTTGCTTCATTTGTCGAAAAAAAGGGGCGGATGGCTTTCAGAAACAGGATTCCGGATCAGCATTTCAGCAGGCCATATAAATAAAGGAAGCGATGCCGGAGGATCTCGACATCGAGACCGTCGGCAAAAGCCATTTGATAAGCAAGTCCGATAAAGACCTGCCGGAACAGAGCGGCTGTTTCCGGAATGTCAATATCTTTGCACAGTTCGCCGTGCTTAACCCCCTCCCGAATGATATTACACCATAATTGGTATTCCTTTTCCATCCATTCGAGGAGTTTGCGCTTACCGTCGGGATAGTAAAACAGAACCTGCTGGTAGAGGTGGAAATAACCCGCGTTAGCCGACTGCCCAGGCATCTCTTCCCGCCGAATGTTGCCCAGCTGCACGATTTCGGCCATCGTGCGCCGTACGCCTTCGATGTATTTGTCAATGAAGTCCCGCAACGATCCATCCGATGGAGAGAATTTGTTTTCAGGGTCTTGGACATGGAAAAGATAGCGGTCGGCTACAGCGATGAACAAATCAAGTTTTGTGGGGTAATAATTGAAAATTCCGGTTTTGGTCAACCCGACGCTTTGGGCAATCATTTGCAGGCTAACGCGCTCGTAATTCATCGACATGAACAGTTGCAGAGCGCTCTGCAGAATTTCCTCCCGGTTGGTTTTCATGTTTATCTGACATTTATGATTTCAAAGATACAAGCTAATTTGGGGAAAAACGAAAATCTCGAAAATTTTTATACGATATAATTCATACCTCTTCAAGCTCCGCACCAGTACATTGAAATGCTTGACACGCGACTCAGACAATTTATGCGGAATGAGATATTTATCTGTCAACAGAGAAAAAGCCTATTTTCTTTTACAAGTATCGCCACCTCCGCCGTAAACTATGCAGAATCAACATTTCGGATCATTCCCGTGTAACATCAATGTAATCGATCTATTCTTTCAATTCCGCCCACTTTAGTAACAAGGCGTCATCCCTGACGAACGCAATACTCCGACACACCCCTTCGCACAGTCCGACAACGCTCCTCTTTTCCGGATGACAAAATTTTCCCATTGGGTCCGTACGCATTTCTTCTCCGATCGCGTTCTATAAAATGCGACAGAAAAACAGTATCTTTGTTTCATGCTCCAAGAATTTCTGCAATACCTGGCGACGGTCCGCCGCTTTTCCCCATTGACGGTGCAGAATTACCGCCGTGACGTGACAAACTTCCTTGAGTGGCTCGATGTTCCGGAAGCGGATTTCGATCCCCGGCGAATCACCGTGGAAGACGTCCGCGAATGGATCGTGCACCGTACGGAAACAAAACATCTGGGAGCCGCCTCGATGAACCGGGAGCTCTCCTCCCTGCGGAGTTTCTTCCGTTACCTCCACCGTACGGGGCGAATCGACAAAGAGGTCATGTACCGCATCCACGCACTGAAAACCTCCCGGCGAATCCCGGCATTCGTCCCCTCGACACGCATGGAGGGGATTCTCGACGAACTGGACCGGGAGAGCGAAAGCCCGGAATTCAAGTTTGTCCGAAATTCGCTCATCGTTCTCCTGTTTTACAGTTGCGGACTGCGGCTTGCGGAACTCGTAGGTATCGACCGCGACGATTTCTCGGGCGACTATACCGCACTCAAAGTCCGCGGCAAGGGCGATAAAGAGCGTATCGTCCCGATCCTGCCGCCCGTCCGGGAAAAAATTTTGCACTATTTGGACGAAATTGACCGGCAGGGAATTTGCATTTCTAAAGAAAAAGCACTATTTTTAAATCAGCAAGGAAAACGAATCTCCCGCAGCACCGTCTATCGGACCGTGCAGAGCCAATTGCGACAGGGCGGCGTTCAGGGCAAAAAGAGTCCGCACGTACTCCGGCACACCTTCGCCACCGAATTGCTCAACAACGGCGCCGACATGAGGGCGATACAAGAATTGCTCGGACATGCGTCCCTGCAGGCAACGCAAGTCTATACGCACAACAGCATCGCCAAGTTGCAGGAGATCTATTCCAAAGCTCACCCGCGCGAGAAAAACAGAGCGGAGCAAACAAAACAACAGAATTGATCGGCCGGAGCACAGCTCCGCAGATAACGAACCTTATAAAACATAGTATTATGAACGTACAAATTCAATCCGTAAAATTCGACGCCGACAGGAAGTTGGTCGAATTCGTAGAGCACAAAATGGACAAACTCGACCGTTTTGTCGAACGGGCTATCGGAGCCGACGTCATACTGAAACTGGATAAAGACCACGAACTCGGAAATAAAGTCGCCACGATCAACCTCCATATTCCGGGGGACGACCTGGTGGCCGAGAGCCGGGGCAAAAGTTTCGAGGAGGCGGTCGATCTCTCGATCGAAGCGCTCAAACGCCAGATCGACAAGTACAAGGGCCGGCTCGAAAAATAAAAGATCACCAATAGAGCTCCCAAATCAAATTCCTCCCGGTAACTTTCTCAGTTACCGGGAGGAATCGTTTAATAAGTCGCTAACAGCTATCGAGTTTGCCCTCGATCAGAGTTTCCAGAATAGGTATCATCCTCCTTTGGGCATTCATCAACGAAAGCAGTCGAAACAGAACGCTTCGTAGCCATCTCTTCACTATTCCGAATACTCCGATTCTGCTCCCGATGGGTCCTATAAAAGATCAATACACCCAATATAATCGTCATGACAACGATTCCGGACGCAATCGTTACACCCCAGACATCTATCCTGTTTTGCGTCTCAACCATTTCGTTCAATACTTGCACGAAAGGCGAATCTCCTTCATAAAATCCCGTAGGCTCAAGTCCAAACAACAACCCGTCATCCTCGGCCATTTCCTTGGCTTTCACCATCACCCATGCCGGAATTAAAAGTATCCCTAAATATAAAATTGTTTGCAAAACATATAATTGACCCGGCACAATCACCCGCTCGATATATTGCCCCAAAGTCATTCGTTTCCGCTCGGAGGCCGGAATTAAAGACAGCCCCGCTCCGAAACTAATAACCAAAAAAATCAAAACAGCACAAATAATAATCCACATAATTAATTTTATTAAAATTGTTAATATATTTTCGCATCGCAATTCTCCGATACACAATCCTATTTTACACTATTCAAATCCTTTACGAATGAATAATCGGGTAAAACAGCAGTTATTAAACATTTGATTTTCATTAAATTAAAAAGTCTCTCGCTAATATTCTAACAAAACGACACAATCACCCGACCAATAATCATTGCGAAAAACCGACTAATTTTCCATTTTTGAATGTAAGTGTCTGATAGGAATATTCATCGATTAAGGCACCTATTCCCATTTGATCGAGCAACAGCATTCCGAACATAGCCTCAACCGATGCCATTCGTTGCCGTTGCGGACTATATATCCAAATTTCTAACTCACCCCTCTTATTACGAGAACGAGAAATATTATATGCTCCCTTCTCCACGATCTCCCCGCACATCTCTCTGGTCATGCCTATAGTCAACTCCTTTGCAAGCACTTTATCACCCCAATATTCTCCGTATTTACTCCGAAAATATCGCTCGATCCTTCGCGCCGCCTCGTCCCAATCGTAAGCCAGATAAACCATCACACCGTCCCCAACAGAGATACTAAATATGTCTCTTCCCGCATTCAACCCCTCTTTCGGGTAGCCACGATGCCTATACGGATCGGGAAGTGTCTCGCTTTTTTTCAATGCTCGAATATCATACGTCGTTTTCGATCCGATTGCATCTAAACAAACCAATTGCAGGTTGTTTTTATCCAACAATATCTCTTGACACAAATATCTTTTATCTCCGCCGACTACCACCATTTGACCTTCGAACAAATGAGACAATCTGATAGCGAGTCCTAACACAATTTGATTCGGACTATCTTTCGAAAGTACCAATTCGTTCCCATGCCGTGCCATAGCCGCTTCCAGCGCAGCCAAAGCCTGTTGCTCCTTTTCTTTTCGTTGCCGTTCAAGATGTGCCTGATAAGCAGACGGGGACAAACCTTCATGCCAGATTCCAGACTCCGTTTTGCCCGTACGTGCGTAGGTCATCGAACCCTGACCATCCGGTTTTCCGCACTTAAGAGCTCCTGTATATCGATCGCCTTCAATATTTACGATCGGCTGATCGAAAGCTCCGGTCAAGGCAACTACATCCCCGGTAAACTTACTGCCCAGAGAAATTGTCCATCCCAGAACATTCGTTTCGCAAGCATAGAAAAAAACTCCGTTTTTAGGGGCATTTTTCGCGAAATCTCCTTCAAAAATATTTCCGTTGGCATAAGAAATTTTTCCCTGGATAAAATTCCGATTTTGGATCTTCCCTTCAAAAGTATCACCCTTCGTATTTTTCAGCGGACAGTCGAATAAGCCGCTCCAAGAACGAATCCGTCCTATGAAGCGACACGAAGCTGGATAAGACCATCGATTTCCTCCGATCAAAATATCGCCGACCGCAGCGAAAGTTTTCGTCCCTTCCTCAGGAATTCCCTCCCAGAATTTCCCCTCGAAAACGTCTCCATTCTTATATTTGTATAGTCCATTTACCGGAATCAATCTTCCCCGCCCGGTGACAGTGCCCTCAAACACATCTCCCGATGTATATTCGCAGCGCCCCCTGAAAGGGTTCCCAGCCCTAAACACTCCCTTGAACACATCGCCCGAACCAGTCCTATAAGTGCCTTTACTTGGAAAATTATGTCGCCATTCACCCTCAAATACGCTCCCGTCAGCATAATACATCTTACCTTCTCCGGTTTTAACAAATTTTTTCTTCCCCGTAAGACGATCTCGTTCTTTATAAACTGTTCCGACATATTTGTCTCCGTTTTTACTGACGACAGTCTTTTGCTTAAGTTTATTCTGGGCATCAATTTCTTGCAGAGGCCCTACAACAGCAACCAGCAATAATAGCCACAATAATTTTCTCATGACAATCACCGTTTTCTCCAAACCTGATTCGACGTCTTATTACCTTTGATATTCAAAGTCGCAACTCTCCTCTTTTTGCCGTCCTCCATCTCTTTTTCGATCAGCCCTCGTTTCTCAAGCGTATTGAGATAACGAGCAATACATCCATGAAACGCTGCAAATGGAGTTTTACACTCCTTAAATCGCACGAACCCATCGGCATAAGACATTTCAGCAATGTTCATGAATACACGGATAAAGTCATGCGTATCGAACGCCTGCATCCCGTTTTCGGGAAGTTCGGACAGAATCGCCTCGACTTTCTCATCCAGAATGAATTTCAAATTTCATAGCAACATATTCTGTTGCCATCCGGCTCCGACATGGCGGGTTATAATTAGAGGATAAAAAAGAAAGTGTGGAACTGCAATATATGATATTCGGGGAGTCGAATAAAGGCCAAAATGAAAAAAAGAGCTAAACAAGTGCAAATATAACAGTTGATATACTGCATTTTATGCGGTATCAGATTCGGGAAAGACTTTTTAATTTGTCTTAATCCGTTGCAAGATTCTTCGGGATATATGGGAACATTTACGGGAATTTATTATACCTTTGCCGCATAACCGAAAAAGCAACGCCGATGAAAGTTACCGTCTATTTGAAAAAGTGTTCCCCCGAGGTCTCGAACATCTGCTTCCGGGTCAGAGATAAGAATGTGGACATAAAGGTCGTTTCCCCACTTGAAGTGCAAGACAGGTATTGGGACACCGACACCCTCAGCTACAGGCGCACGACAGCCGTGCCTGCCGCCGAGCAGAAACGCCTGCCGGAACAGATCGCCGCCATCATCGAGCGGGTGGAGAAAACTTTCACGGACAAGGCGGACAGCAGGTGGATGAGGCAGGTCATTGAGGATGTGCTGTACCCCTCCCGCGCCTTCGAGCGCAACCACCCGAACCTTCTCGCCCGTGTCCATGAGTATCTGGAGAAGTTTGACGGCGCGGAGAGGACAAAGGAGCATATCGTCCGTTTCGAGCGCAAGATGACCCGCTACCACGACTACCGCCGGGAGATACTGGGCGAGGCGGACTTCACCCTCTTCGTAGAAACCGTCTCTCTGGAGCAGATGAACGCTTTCAGGGATTATGTCGTGAACGAGTACAGGCTGCGGCAGGAGTATCCAGACTTCTATGCACCCCGCACGCTCATCAATCACAGGCCGAGGCCGCTTTCCGGCACGACCGTCATCAACACCATGAACCTTTTCTGCACCTTCCTGCACTGGTGCAAGAAGATGAAGTATTCCGACAATGAAGTCTATACCCTCTACGGCTGCAAGGAGCCCACCTACGGCGACCCTTTCTTCCTCACTTCGGAAGAGAGGAACATCCTGTATGACGCGGACCTGAACGACTGCCCGAAGCTGGCCGTCATCCGTGACATCTTCGTGTTCCACTGCTATGTCGGCTGCCGCGTGGGTGACCTTTACAGGCTCACGCGGGACAACATCAAGGACGGCTTTCTGGAATACATGCCGCAGAAGACGAAGAAATGCCAGGCGAAGACCGTCAGAGTGCCGCTGCACGAGAAGGCGTTGAAGATACTGGAACGTTACGATGCCAATGCCGACAGACTGTTCCCGTTCAAGCAGATACACACCTACAACCTCGGCATACGGGAACTGCTGAAGCACTGCGGCATAGACAGGACGGTGACCATCCTCGACACGCACGGCTACAACACCGTGCAGAAGCCCCTGTACGAGGTGGCCAGCAGCCACACGGCACGCAAGACCTTCGTGGGCAATCTTTACAGGCAGGTGCCCGACCCAAACCTTATCGCCTCCATGTCGGGGCATGTGGAGGGCAGCAGGGCGTTCAGCCGCTACCGCACGATAGACGATGACATGAAGCGCAGGCTTGTGGAAATGATAGACTAAGACAGAAAGGAGGACATATATATGAAAGTGACCGCATTCATCCGGAAGACCGCCGCCAAGAACAACATCACCGACCAGGCACGGGTCTATTTCCGTGTACGGGACATCGGCGGCGTGGACATCAAGGCAGCGAGCGAACTGTCCATCAACCCCAACCACTGGAGCCCGGAACGGCAGGGCTACAAGCCCCGCGTGGCACTGGTGTCGGAGGAGAAGAAGATGGCCTTCGACAAGGACGTGCAGCAGATCACCCACCTTATCACAAAAGAGTACCACCGGGGCGTGGACAGCAGCTGGCTCAAAAGCCTGATAGAGGAATACCACCATCCCAACATCAACGCGAGGGGCGGCAACAGGGCCGACGAATACCTGCTCTCGTACCAGATACGGAAATACATCGAGGAGACCCCGCTCGCGGACGAAAGCCGCAAACACCATCTCGACAATCTCAACAAAGTGCTGCGCTACAAGCGTTTCCGCCACGAGGTGCTGCACCAGCGGGGCTTCCATCTGTGTATTGATACCATAACAGCAGACGACATCAGGGACTTCAAGCTGTGGATGCAGGAGGAACACAAATATGTGGACATGTACCCCGTATTCTACCGGAACGAGAAGCACCGCGATGTCGGACAGAAGCGTTCCGAGAACAGCATGTCGGGCTCGCTCTACCGCATCCGCACCGTTGTCAAGTGGTGCATCAAGCGCGGGCTGACAAGGAACAACCCGTTCGACCAGTACCAGATTGCCCGGCCGATGTATGGCGACCCGTTCTACCTGACACTTGAAGAACGTGACAGGGTGTACTACGCCGACCTGAGCGGCATGGGATCTACCTACCCGGTCTACCGTGACATCTTCATGTTCCAGTGCCTGATAGGATGCCGCGTGAGCGACCTGAACAGGCTGACCAAGGCCAACATCGTGGACGGCTTCGTGGAGTACATCCCGCAGAAGACGAAGATGGAGCATGCCAATACGGTGCGTGTACCGCTCAACCAAAAGGCACGGGAGATACTTGAACGCTACAAGGATCTGGAGAACGCCCTGCTCCCCCGGTTCTCGCACTTCGGCTACAACAAGAAGATAAAGGAGATACTCAAGTACGTGGGCATCGACCGCAAGGTCATAGTCCTCGACCCCAAGACAAGGGAGGATGTGGCAAGACCCCTGTACGAGGTGGCGTCGACCCATACGGCACGCAAGACCTTCATCGGCAACCTTTACAGGCAGGTCAAGGACCCGAACCTGATAGCCTCCATGTCGGGACATTCGGAGGGCAGCCGTGCCTTTGCCCGGTACCGCAAGATTGACGACGAGATGAAGAAGGAGCTGGTAAACCTTCTGGACTGACAGTTTCCCTTTTCCACTTATCCTTTTACATCAACCTGTAATAGTACAATATGAATATGGACGGGCAGAAACAGACATACGAACAGTTCAAGACGGACATCCTCCAGTGGAAGGACACGCACAGGGAAGAATACACCCGCTTTGCGAAAATGATGGCGGACGGGAACGAGATGCAGTACCTCGCCGTATGCCGTGCCATATTCAGGCAGCTGCCCGGAATCAAAAAGGAATGGCAACAATCATGGTGTGACGACAGCACGGACGCTTTCTGCAACATCGGCCTCCATTTCAAGGAGAACGCGGTGCCGGGGCAGATCGTGGAACTTTACAGGAAACAGAGGGAAGAAGACACAGCCCCGCCTCCGACCACATTCTGGGGCAGGATGAAATACATTTTCAGACAGAGCCTGAGAAAACGCTGCGTGACCCTGTCCGCCCCTCTTGTATTGAGCTGGCTGTATTACGGCAAAAGCTTCGAGGCCATGGTGGACATGGTCAGCAGGCAGGCTGGGCATCCCAAGGCAGGAAACGCCGAGCGGATGGGCTGCTCCATTGTCGTCAAACAGATTATTGAAGTGTCCATAAAGAACGGCTTCCGCACGCAGGAGGACTGGGACAGGCACTTCGCCATGAAGGGAGCGATTGAGAAAGGCGGCATCGGCGAATGGGCGTTGCAGTCCGTAAAGGACGGGATGGGTGGCGGTGATACCGAAAACAACCCGGTGGAAGCGGCAGACTCCTGCAATGGCACACCACCACAAACACAACGGGCGGCAGGAAAGAAAAAGATACAGGAGCGGCCGCTCGCGGATTACCTCAAGTGCGGAAATAAAGAAGCGGTTATACAATGTATCCGCCGTTTCGTTTCCATAAACACGAGTGCCGTCCATCAGGCACTCCCGTTCTATGTGCTGAAAGACCTGCGGCTGGTGGCCGGAATGCACGCCGCGAAGGAGTACAGCGTGGGGATGGCATTGCAGTTTTCCGACCTACCTTCACTGAAAAGCGAAAGTGCCATACGGCAAGCGGTCGGCTTCCTGAAGGCGGCAAGGCATGTCATCAAGGACGGGAAAGACCAGATGGCACCTCTTATCGAGAGTGACGAGAACCGGGAACTGTACCGGACACTGGCAGCGGAAATCAGAGAAATCGCTGCCGATGATGAAGCGGAAACTGTGGCCGGATAGGGCAAAACGAGCCGTTTTACATGGTCATGCAAACTTGAATTGTCATGACAATTTAAGACAAAGTATTATATATCAATCCGTTTCAATTCCAATATACTTTTGCACCGTCAATCCTTTTCCCGAGGGTAGGCGGTGCTTCTCTTTTATAAGCCATCGGAAGCGGGGCATCAGGGAACTTTTGAAGATGGCCTTCACAAACTTCAAAACTGATATTTATGATTACCATAGAAAGTCTGGTCGAGCAGGGTGCGAACGTGAAGCTGGAAGTCACGCCAGCCGACCTTAAGATGTTTGCCGAGTCCATTGTGCAGCGCACGATGGCGGCCCGGCAGGAAGAACTGGATGCGGAGAAGCAGCGTGCGGCGGAAGAGACATGGCTCAATACAAAGCAGGTGCGTGAGCTGCTGAATGTGTGCGAGGGGACGCTCAACCTGTGGGCGAAGCGCGGCTATCTCGTCCCCGTCAAGGTGGGCAACAAGAACATGTATGCCAAATCCGATGTCCGCCGTGTGCAGACGGGAGGCAAGTCCGAAAGTGTGACATCCTATTGCAAGAAGAAAAATGGCTGACATGACAAACACCCGACTTGAACTGTGCAACATGATCCGCATGGAGGCGGAGCATGTCAGTGATACCGGGTTCCCTCTGGATGTCTTTCCGCAGGCCGTGCAGTCCGTCATCCTTGACATGGACCGGTATGAGAACTACAAGACAGAGTTCATCGCGACGGCCATGCTGTCGGCGGTATCGGCCGCATTGGGCGGCACCTACCGCATCCGCATCAAAGGCGAGTGGCAGAGCAACGCCGCCCTCTACATCATCCTCGTGGGCAGGCCGGGACTGGGCAAGACACCGCCGCTGGAGGCGGCATACCGTCCCATACGGAAGCACGACTATGCCCTATTCAAGGCGTATGAGTCGGAACTGGAGGCATGGAAAGCCGCCGGGGAGAGCGACAGGAAGCCCGTACTGCGGCGCACGGTCGTGTCCGACTTCACTCCGGAATCGCTCCTGCTGACACACAACAGCAATCCCCGCAGCGTGGCCATCCTGGTGGACGAGATCATGGGCATGTTCAACTCCGCCAACCGCTACACCAACGGGCAGCTCATAGAGCAGCTGCTCACGGCATGGAGCGGCGGTGTGCTGGACGTGACAAGGGTCAGCAACACTATACCTGTGCATATTGAACAGCCGTGCATCAACATCGTCGGAACCACGCAGACCAAACGCATACATGAACTGCTCACGAAGGGCTTTGAGGAGAACGGGCTGCTCGACCGCATCCTGTTCGTGCTGCCCAAGTCCCGTGAAGTGCCAAAATGGACCGATTGGGATGATGGCGGGGAGGACAGGGCTTCCATGGCAGCGGCACGATGGGAACAGATACTTGGCAAGGTGCTCTCTTTGGACTATGACACGGGAGAGGAAGAAAGGATGCCCCATGTGCTGTCCATGGACAGGGAGGCAAGGGAATATTTCTTCTCGTGGTGGAACAGGAAAGTGGAACGCATCAACCGGATAGAGGACGATGCTGAGGTGGACAGCCGTGAGATGAAGCACCCGGCGCAGGTGGCACGGCTTGCCCTGCTCATGCAGGTGCTGCGGTATGCCGCCGGCGAGAGCCACCTGCTGTCTGTGGATACGGCATCGGTAAAGGCTGCCATCCGGCTGAACGGCTACTTCGAGGACTCGTACCGCCGCATCCGCTCATTCGTGGCGGAGGACATGTGCGAGGATCCGCCCAAGGTGCTGCTGTCGCTGCTGCCTGACACTTTCGACACGAAGACGGCCATCGCCATTGGAAAGGAACTGCAGAATGTCAGCGAGCGTACGGTGATGAACTACCTCAAGGAGCTGTGCCGGAGCAGGCTGCTGCGGAAGTCCAAGGCCGGGCATTACGAGAAGATCATATATGATGAATCTGGAAAATTTAATATGACAGACAATGAACCGTCAATCCCGGACTGCAACGGATGACCCCTTGTTGCAGCCTGCAGTCTTTGCAGTTTTGCAGTCTCGGAGTGCCGGAAACGGGAAATTCCTGCAAGACTGCAGGAACTGCAAACTGCAAATGACGGTTTTCATTTGCAGGAATCCACAAAAGAGAGCATCATGACCGAATACAGATTCCATCTACAGAAATATCGTCCTGGCAGCAAGACCGTCTGTCCGGAGTGCGGCAGGAAGTCCTGTTTCACCCGTTATATCGACGAGGCGGGAGAGATTTCCTTCCCTGACAACGTGGGCATCTGCGACCACATCAACAGTTGCGGCTACCGCTACACCCCGAAGGAGTATTTTCGGGACAATCCGGCTGTCAAAGAAAAATTGAATGAGCGGGAAAGGTTTGGCGGTACACCGATAGTTGCAAAAGCGTTGGCAAAACCACTGCCCGAACGGAAGCCACAGATTTCTTTTCTTCCCTCTGATTGGGTGGAACAGTCCATGCGCAGGTACGACATCAACCCCTTGTACCGATACTTTACCAAAGTGATGGGCAAGGAGAATGTGGACAAGCTATTCAGCCTATACAGGGTCGGTACCTCAAAGAGGTGGGGCGGAGCCACCGTATTCTGGCAGACAGACCGGGACGGCAACGTGCGTGCGGGCAAGATAATGGGCTACGATGCCGTAACCGGACACCGTATCAAGGAGCCTTTCAATCATGTCAGCTGGGTGCATTCGGTGAGGAAGGTGCAAGACTTCCGCATGAAACAGTGCCTGTTCGGAGAGCATCTGCTGTCAGACAGTTCCGCCGTAATGTCCGCCAAGCCTGTAGCCATTGTCGAAAGCGAGAAAACGGCACTGGTCGCCGCCCATTTCGTCCCCGATTTCATCTGGCTTGCCACCGGAGGGACGCACGGGTGTTTTAACAGAGAAGCCATACAGGTATTGGAAGGACGGGAGGTGATTCTCTTCCCCGACCTTAAGGCAACGGAGGAATGGAGGCAACGGCTGCCGATACTGGAATCCGTATGCAGGCGTGTCACATGCTCCGACCTGCTGGAAAGGATAGCGACCGACGAACAGCGCAGTCAGGGACTGGACATCGCTGACTTCCTGCTGATGGAGGACACGCCGCAGATGATTCTCGCAAGGATGATAGAATGCAACCCCGTGTTGCAGACCTTCATTGACACCTTCGGGCTTGAACTGGTGGATGCGGGGAGAGCGGAATGATGTAAAAGCAGCGGACAGCTCGCTGTCCCATGAAAAAGGGGTTGTAAAATCCCGTAGCCTATTAGGGCATTTTCACCGCCTCCGCTCCGCGTCCGGCAGTCAAAAAGCCCATAGGCTGAAGGAATACCTCAGACTCCAAACAGATGCCTCCGGCAACAGGACGGGATTTTACAACAGTAACAATAACCATAAAACGAACGGATATGAGCAATACACAATATGCAGTCTGCCACTTGCAGCGTGGCAGCGGGAATGACTCCGGAATGTCATGCCATATAGAAAGGAAGGATGCCAAGGGGAAGAAATATGTCCCGGCAAATGCCGATGCAGGCAGGACACATCTAAACAGGGAACTGGTCAGGTTTCCCGATGGCGTGTCCAACCGTACCGAGGCGATACAGCACCGCATCGACACCGCCGGGCTGCGCCGCAAGGTCGGCAAGAACCAGACAAAAGCCATCCGTGTCATCCTGACCGGGACACATGAGCAGATGATGAAGATTGCCAATGGCAGCAGACTGGACAGTTGGATTGATGCCAACCTCAAATGGCTAAAGGACACCTTCGGCGAAGAGAACCTTGTATCGTGCGTACTGCACATGGACGAGAAAACGCCGCACCTGCACGCCACCGTCGTTCCCATTGTAACCGGGGAGCGAGTCCGCAGGAAGCGGGAGGGCGAGAAGAAATATGAGACGAAATCCGGTCCCCGTTTGTCAGCGGATGATGTGATGCGGCGCACCAGGCTTCATGAATACCAGAACAGTTACGCAGCGGCCATGAAACCGTTCGGGTTGCAACGTGGGATTGTCGGCTCCACCGCCAAGCATCAGGCGAACTCGGAATACTACAGGCAGCAGGTAATTCGGTACGAGGAAGACATAGCCAAGTTGCAGGCCGATGTAGAGAAAGCGCAGGAGGGCAGGAACACCATACTCTCGTGGTTCGGCAAAGGTGACCTTGCCAAAGCGAAAAAGGAACTTGCGGACAAGGACGAAGAGATTGCCGGACTCAACAAGCGGCTCAAGGAACTTTTGGCAGAAAAGGCTCGGTTGCAGGAACAGCATAAATCAGAAATCGGGAAACTGCGAAATGGCTATCAAGTGGAGATAGACAAAGCCATCCGCAGGGCGGAAACCGCCGAACGGCAGTCAAAAGAGAAAGATACCGTTATAGACAAGCAGCGGAAGCAAATAGGTCTGCTCGACCGTAAGGCAAACCCTCAGCGCTATAGCCTCTCATCCGGTGCCGAGCTTGTCCGAATCAACGTGTCCAACTATCGGAATCCGTCGCTTCACATCTGGACACGGGTCGGAGAGGAGCTTTTTGAGGACACAAAATTCCAGATAGACTATGATGTGGCCCAAAGACATTTCAACGGACAAATCACGGACGAGGAATTTGTCAACGCTGTATTCGATCCGCAGGAACAGGTGAACGAAGCACAGGCACAGTTGCTTGGAGCGGCATTTATGCTTGCTTCCGGTGGTCCGGCACAAGCTCATGTCGGCACGGGTGGAGAATCAACATCCGAATTGCCGTGGAGAGATAAAAACAAGGATAAGGACAAAAATAGGAACTCAATATATGGAAAGAAACGAGGATAGAACATAGAACAATGAAAGGACTTTCTATAAAACTATACTTCCGAGCTTCCTCTGTTCCACAAAAGGTACGATTACTCTTTCGCTCTTATGCCATGAAGCAAGTCGCAAGACTGGAGCAAAAAGCAAGAACAGGAGAAACATACCTATCAGCCTATGGGAGTTTTATGAAATTTCATAAATGAGGTGATACATATTAATGGTTCAATAATGGGATTTGTCTATCAGAAAAATAATAAAGACTGTGTCTGTATTATATGGATATGGCTGTTATAGACAGATGTTTTTCTTTGAAGGTTTACAGATATTTTGTCAAAGCAAAATATGCCGTATTGAAAGTTCAATATAAAGAATTCGAATTTGCCTTTCCTGTTTTTTAGGCTATTCTTTGGCTCTTTCAGATATTTGAGATAATTTTGCAAATCATTATAAGAAGTTGTAATATAATGAAAACAGAAAACAAACCAATACCTGTAAACAGGATTAAAGCTGTTTTGGCAGAAAAACAAGTCTCGGCCAAGCAACTTTGCGTAGCTATTGGCAAGAATGAAACCACGGTGTCGCGTTGGTGTAATAATAAAATTCAGCCATCGGTTACACAACTCCAAGAAATAGCCCACTTTCTAGATGTGGATGTGAGAGAATTATTATGCCCAACAAAGTAATTGACATATGTTTAAGGTTATATGGGATAAAGAAAACAATGGCGTTCGACTGACGATGGCGCCACCGTCTGGCGAGGCTCTAAATGTTTGTCCACGTCCTGTATTTTGGGAAGAACTTGACTTTCTTGGACTTAACCGGATAGGCTGGAAGTATCCTCATTGTGAGGAACCACTTTTATGGGCTTGTGACCGTCGCTATTTCTACAAAGGTGAATTTGTACTGGAAACGATTGGTGGAAATTTATTTGATTCGCCCAAGGTGAATTCCATTGTTGCAAATATTGCGTTGGAACCAACGAACCTGACACTGCTATCTGAAGTTAATGAAGATAGTCTATTCTTAATCGAACATGAGGCAATGGAATTTATTGATCAGGTCTTTGACTCTCATGTCACAAAAAAGAAATCTAATCCTAATATTGAATATGAACAGTTAACTATTAAGCTTAACGAAAAGAGTCATCAGAGGCATACTATTGTTCTAGAAGACTGCGGATCCTTTGATATTATGCCTGAAGATGAAGTAGAGAAGCAGGGTAAAAGAAAAATCTATAACAGTAAAATAGAGTCTGTTATTGTTTCCTTTTCCGGAGGTAAAGACTCACAAGTTGTTTTAGACCTAGTTTCAAGGGTTATACCGCCGGATAGATACTATGTTATCTATTCGGACACAGGTTATGAACTCCCAACATCGTTAAGCTTGTATGATGAGATACGAGATAAATACCAAGCCGTATATCCGTCTTTACAGTTCCTTACCGCAAAAAATCATCAACCGGTTCTTTATTATTGGGATGAACTTGATACTCCAAGCAAAATTCACCGCTGGTGTTGTGCGGTAATGAAAACTGCTCCCCTTTATCGCTTATTAAAGGAAATAAGTGGTAAAGGTAGACAACCTAATGTTATTGCCTTCGAAGGTGTTCGAGCTGAAGAAAGTTCTACTCGAGCAACATATGCGAGAATTGGTAAAGGTGTTAAACATAGTAATGTTGTGAATGTTAGGCCGATTTTCGATTGGTCTGTTACTGAAGTTTGGCTTTATATTCTTACCCATAATCTTCCAATCAATAAAGCATATCGGAAAGGACTTAATAGAGTTGGGTGCGTTATATGCCCTCTGAGTTCTGAACTGGGTGATTGTCTTGATCACAAATTCTTTCCACAAACGGCTAAACCATTTATTGAAAAACTAAGAGAAAATGCTAAAAAAGCAGGTATTAAAGGCATTGATACTTATCTCAAAGAGCGTAAATGGAAGGTTCGTGCAGGAGGTAATCGGCATACATCTTCAACTGTCATAGAATATCAAATAACAGATAATGATTTATTTGCGATTATAACAAACTCTAAGGAAGACTTCTTCCAATGGATAAAGGTTCTTGGGAAATCTTCAATCAAAGAACTTTCAAAAAGCCTATATGAGATATCCCTTAAATTTAGAGATAAAGTATATGCATTCTCTGTAGAGCTTATAGATAACAAGCTTCAAATATTAGTGAAAAACTGTGGACAAGATATTGTGTTTGTGAGTCTTTTAAAAAGAGTCATAAACAAAACTGCTTATTGTGTCCATTGTGAAGTATGCGAAGTAGAATGTCCATCGGGGGCACTATCTGTAGTGCCGTGCGTTTCCGTTGATGCATCTAAATGTATTCATTGTCATAAATGTCTAACATTTAAAGACAATGGATGCATAGTGGCTAACTCAATAAAGCAAACAAGTAACATTGCTAAATCAAAAAACGACATGAATATATACTCAATCAAAAAGTTCAATACTTTTGGCTTTAGAAATAGATGGGTTCAGGCCTACTATAAAAGCCCGGACACTTTCCTAAACAAGGAAGCGAAAGAAATTCTGAACGAGAAGAAACAACTCCCGATTTTTTCTAATTGGATGATGAGTGCAGGTCTCATATCTGCTAAAGACAAAAAACCTACTTATCTCTCTGTAGCTATTTCTGGTGCTTATCATCAGGATCCTAGTTTTTTTTGGCAAATTGTATGGGTCAACTTGTGTAATGATAATGAACTTTGTTCATGGTACAGTTCTCAAGTGGACTATGAGTATGACTACTCCAGAGAAGCTCTTTCGGCACTGATGGCCAAGTCCTTCTCATTTATACCTGATAGCACCAGAGACAACGCTCTTAAATCACTTCTTAACACTTTCAAAGAAAGTCCTCTTGGCGTAGTCCTTGGCGTGGGAAAGGTTATAAAAGCAGGGAATAAGACATCTGTACGCCGTATCACAAACAATGACCTCGCCTTAGCGACCGTTGCATATTCCCTCTATCGCTATGCCGAGAAAAAAGAATGTTACTCGTTGACTGTTTCTGAATTCTATAATCCGGCCCAGACGGAAGGTGTTGTCCGTCAGTTCGGTATCGAGCGTGAAGACTTCGAGGCAATCCTACGCTCACTTGAACAGGAACAGAATCAGGTGCTTCGTGCGGAGTTGAAGATGGGACTCGATAATATCATTCTCCGCGAAGATTTCACTTCGGAAGACATCATCAAATTCATGCTGAAATAATCGACTTTAGGTTACTATGGCAACAAAATATTCTGACTTTATCCACTTGCAGGACTTCCTTCCCGTATATGACATATTGGAAGAAGGGCCTTCTTCGTGGCAATCATTCATTCCAACGGCTCAATTCAATGAGATGCTACAACGCTCGCTCACCGCAATTACCAGCAGCGAAATAAGTAAAAGAAGAAGCATCTGGGTACGCGGTACTTTCGGCACCGGTAAAAGTCACGCAAGTGCAGTAGTCAAGCACCTGCTTTGTGATGACTATGATTCAATCAAGACATATATAGAAAATATCAATGATCCGGCGCTTAAATCCCAAGTAAGAAACCTTCGTCAAAACAAACGTTACTTTGCCGTAACGCTTAAAGGCGTTCAACAAGCATATGACATTCCACGCTTCACACTGTCGCTACAGCGCGAGGTGTCAAAAGCTGTTAAGGCTGTTGAGCCAGACTTCGTAGTTAATTCTGATTTCACAGCCGCCATAAACTGGATTGAGGGGCATCGACGCATTTTTGAGGAAGAAGTCATCCCCAACGCAAAAGACCTTGTCGACAACATTAATACCGCTGATGAAGCCATTACATTCCTTAGGAACTACAATCCAGGAATGTATATTACCATTGAAAATTCCATCCGTGAAACCATTGGCTCTGTTTTTGAGCAAACTGCAATTGCAGAATGGCTCTCTGAAGTTGAACAGGAAATAGAGAAGCGCGGTATTGCTAACGGGCTCATCATTTTTTGGGATGAGTTCACATCTGTGATGGATACATTAAAAAGTGACCGAATCAACCTTCTCCAAAATATCGCAGAAAAATCACAGCATCACAACGTATTCCTGTTCCTTATCTCTCACCGCGTAGAATCTCAAAGCACCGACAACAAGGCGAAGGACATCACGAAGATGAGTGATCGATTCGACGAAATTGATTATAAGATGGATAGCCTGAGCACATATTTGATTATGCGTCACAGCTTTACCATTCCAGATATCGAATCGAATGAGCAGTTTAAGGCATTCAAAAACATTGTACTTCCAAAAATCGAAGAAGTGCTTGACTTCCTGACACATGGTAATGCCGAACAGGTAGGACATATCAAGGAACTCCTCCCAATGCATCCGTATACAGCCTTCCTATGCTCGGAAGTGTCGAACTTCATAGGTTCTTCAAATCGAAGCGTCATTAAGTTTATGCACGATGGCGACTCCGGCTTCGAGGCATTCCTCAATAACGAGAACTGTTACGATATGGATATGTTGATGACGGCTGACACTCTGTGGGACTTTTTTTATCCCACATTTGATGCGGATCCCGCTAGCGTAACGTTCACAGGTCTGTTCAACTCGTTTGAAGACAAAGTGCGTGCTCAAGGTGAAGACCATTTGCGAGTCTTTAAAGCGATTTTGTTACTCAACGCACTATCTCCCAAGTTCAAGCAGTCAATTGAGCTGATGACCCCAAACGACAACGTACTCAGTTACATGTTTGCTGGCGATCGTGCTCACAGTAAAGTCATAGACATCTTGAACTACCTCGACGAGAACAAAATTGTAGTCCGCGACATCTTTGGTGAGTTCAAAATCCGCGGCACTTCCTACAATCAGAATGAGATGAACAAACGCCGACAGGACGAACAATCGACCTATAAGACATCTATTTCTGTTCTTGATTATGACACTGACAGTAAAGAGGGCCTCGGCGGGTTGTTCCAAATAGGCGTCTTTGTTAAGCGAGAAACGGCCGTTCAATTCTTCTCATGCGAGGATAGCGAGCAACTCCTTCGCAGTAGGCTGAATAAGTTCACATCTGACAAGCCCAACTATATACATGTCGCGTTCTTCCTTGCCCTTGATGAAAAAAACCGTGAAATAAAATCGACTCTGCTCAACAATTTCTCAAGGGAATTTGAAAATCTGGTTATTGTGCTTGCTGAAGAAACATTCTCAACACAAGCATATAATAAATTCATTGATGCTGTGGCTACATCTAAAGTTGCTCGTAGTCATTTCAATGAATCTGAGGCTAAGGAGTTTGAGAAAGCAGCTCATGCTTTTGTTTCAAAGTGGATTACACAACTTCGGCACAACACTTATAATGTCTATTTCAATGGCGAATCTTATCGTGAAGGCACTATTGACCAACTTCCTGACCTCCTTAACAATAAGCTCTGTGCTAAGATTTATAACATGGGATTTGAGACAATGCGTTTTCCAAAGGGTGTAGTGCCTCCCATGACATTTTACAAAGACGGTAACTGTCCGAAAGTTATCCAACAAATACTACAGGCGCAAAACCGTGACCAACTAACATCGCACGGCAGCAATGCTTCGCCACTAAAATATCTCTTTGAGGAAAACGGAAATACACTTATCAAAGCCGATGGGATGCTTTCGGAAAATGCTCTTAACGGGCATTCATGGCTGGTAGAAATCTGTCATCATGTAGAAAAATGCATGGAAAAAGCACGCAAGGAATATGCTGATAAATTTAGTTTGCCTGTAGTGCTCGCTTCGTTCATAAAACCGCCCTATGGTATGTTCACTTCCATGCTGAATTGTGCAGCTATAGCATACGCTCTCCGCAAATATAAATCTGAGTTGTTTCAAACCACTATCTCGCAGCCCATTTCTGATGAGGCACTGTGTACCATGGTAACCGACTTATTCAAGATGTGGAAGGACGGTAAATCTGATTCAAACCCAAAGATGTTTCTTCGTTTTGGATCGAAGGAAGAAAGTGACCTTACTAAGTTGCTTTATGACACTTTCGACCTTGGCCACACAATTAAGGCAAAACTAGATGATGTTAAAAGTCTTGACAATGCAAAATGGTACATTCAAGAATTCTGCAAACTATATGCAAAACAACCGCTATGGACTCTTATCCATATTCCCGGTTTGTCAGAAGATTTGAGAAATGCGATACAATCTCTTATTGCAATCTTTGCCCAGGAAGCTACTCCAGTCGAAAAAATCAAAGCGATTTATCGTGACATCAAAAACAATCATGTGGAGCTTCTAATACTTATCACAAATGTTGACAATTACGAAAAAGGATTCATAAATTTCGTTGATAGCATAGAAGGTGTCAAAATCGAGAAAGCATGGTGGAACGAGATGCTTGAAAAACTCTCGCAACTCCCCAGTGAAATTGCATTTCGCAAAGAGTCCGATGTTGAGAAAGCCATCTACCAGTTCTATATCCGTAAAACCTCTGGTAATGGCGGACAGAAAGGCGATGATGGTAGCGGCAATGGTGAAAACAGCAACAATAGTGGTAATGATGGAGACTCTAGCAATGAAAACAAGACCTCTAAAACGGACATCGTTAAGCAGGCCAAAGAGAAAATCAAGACCACAAATATGCCAAACACCATGTGGCAAATGGCCATACTTAATCTACTGGAACAGTATCCTGAAACCGCAGATTTTTTCAACCGACTATAAAAATGGATGCAACCGACAAAGTAATAGTATTTTACTCGCTTGATGACCTTAAGGAGGCCATTAGCGTTGACATAAAGTCACATGATGTGCTAGCACAACGATATTGTGTACGCTTCATCATGTTGAATAACTTTGATGCATTTCGAGAACTAACCAAGTTTCTTGTTTTGGAACTTGGCGTGGAAAAGTTCGATCTTGAAAAGCTTGCGTTAGGCTCGGACAAAACTATTGACATTGACACTCTGAGCGATGCCGTACGGAACTTGAAGGTTTCTAGCATCGTAACACCCTTCTCTGAACTTGCTCGATTTTTCAAAGAGGACGAGTTCAAGGGTTTCTTTAATGATATTATCTTATCTGAAGATATTGCACATCCTCAAAAGCGAATTTATATTCCCATCATCGGGCTGCATAATCGATTTACAGATTTCCTCAAATCCTTTGGACGCATTGAAGAGAGCGCCCCCATATGGCAGTATTATACGCCTAAGGACGATAAGGTAATGGTATACGTCTCAAGATTCAAAAACTACACCATTCCTGACAAGCTTAATATTTGCTCATTGCCTACCATGCGTGATTGGCTTAGTTTCTGGAAGAAGCAGGCACCTAAAGATAAAATCTTGTGTGGCGCATCACCAATTCTAAATCGCTGGCCGAATGCCAAGCCGGATTCAATATTCACATTCCAGCCTGTAGATAACTCGCATAAGTTCATAACAGACTTCCTTGAAATATCATTACCCATAGAATATAAGGAATCAGAATTGGAATATTGGGACGCAATGCTTCAAAACATCGGCAAGAACGCCGTTCAGTTGTTCGACTTTCCGAGCTATGTTGAAGACCTATTTAATCGAAAAACGATAACTGCAAACGATATTCTTTTGCTTTGGGCAAAAGATGAAACACTAGCTTATGAGCGTTGGCTTCTTAAAGCTTACGTACTTGCTTACAAAGGGGATGAACTGTCGGGTTATATGCGCGATATCCTTCATGAGATCGACGACTTTAAGATTGCCAACACATTATTTGTCAATCTCACCGAGCGGATATTCTATATGACTAATGCGGAACGTCTTCAAAACTTTGACAGCCGCAAATATATTATGCAATCTCAGCGCGAATTGTTCCGCACACTTGTTCCTGAGGAACACCAGTCATGGGTCAAGAATCATATCATTGAAATAGCTCAAAAGGACGATAACCTTTCTCAAGCAAAACGACTTTGTACTGCCACCTTTGACTTTGAGAAAATCTTGTTTCTCGGCTGGTATGTTCTTAGGGCTGAGAAAGACTTCGGTTTTTCGTGCCTTAAAGAATTTTATCCCGACCTCGCCGGGTATCTTACTGCTTATGAATCTGTTGCGACCAAAGTTATAGCCTCGTGGGCAGCTGATTATCTAGAGCGATTCCGCAGGGCAAAGATGGTTGATAATTATACTGAAGAACTCAAGGAAATTGTGGAGGAACGCAACATGAGTGCCGAATCTTTTTATAATTGGTACTACTCGTTCCAGGATAGTCACGATTTGCTGAATGAAATTCAAAATGGCCAAGTTTACCCCATAGACAAAATCTATTGGGTGGACGGCCTCGGCGCAGAATTTATTCCGTTCATTCACTATCTGCTTGAAAACTCACAGAGCAGTTATGAAACCGTACTTTCGCAAATCGCTCGCACAACCATTCCATCGAACACGCATCTTAACTCGTTTGACGTTGATGACCATCTCATCTTTAAACTCAATGCGCTCGACGAACTGGCACACGAAGGCTGCTATCAAAAATATACGACCCTAATTGCAGAACTGGAAACTGTTAAAACAGTTATCCACAAAATTCTTGACGATAATAAAGTCGGTAAACACACTATCGCTATCGTTTCGGATCATGGACTTAGTTCCATGTCCCGCAAGTGCAACTCACTGAAGATTGATTCTAAAACAAAGCATGAAGGCCGATATGTACCACTTGCAGATGATTGTACGATGGTCAGCGACACCGATTTCGTGGTTCACGAAAATGAACGCGACCATAAGAAATATAAAGTAGCTCTCAGACATCAGTCGCTTGGCACCAAGCCAACTCGCGAGGTTCATGGGGGTGCCACACCTGAAGAAGTGCTTGTTCCATTCATTGTTATTTCCAATGATGATGCCTCGAAGTCTCTAAAATACACGATTGTACCAGTCGAGGCTAAGGTGCCCATTTCTGACAGGAAGGTTGCATTTAAGATTATTCCTGAGCCTCTGTCATCCAAGGCCATATTCAATGGTCAAGAGATAGCTCTTATTCGTCATGGTATGCAATGGGAGGGTATCATCCCCAATGCAACTGAGGGCAAACATCACATAACGGTTATTCCTTTCAGAGGGAAACCTGTACAATTGGAGATTGAATTCTTTGGTATGGGCTTTAACTCAAGTCTTGATTTAGATGATTTCTAATTTATGAGTGAAATTGGTGATAAAATCAGGCAGGTTTTCAGAGAATCTGCTGTCTATAAGAATCCAGCCAACAATGAAGTATTCGTTGGTCGTAATCTGCCATCATTTGTCAAGGACTATCTGATAGCCACGCATATTGATCAGAACGGCAAACTACGTCGTGATGCTCTTGTTAAATTCCTCGATGAACACATACCTCTTAATCCGAATGCTATTCGTAGCCGCCTCATGCAAGGCGATGTTATTACTCTGCTTACTCGTTTTGAGATAAGCACAAACATCGCCAAAAACAAGACACAGTTCCAAATTCCGGAAATGGGTATAAAGATGGCTGATACGGAAATACCACAGCATGTTGTAGACCAAAATCCCGATGATTTGATTGACGGAGAAAAATGGGGAATTATCAAACTTGTTTATATTCCACCGCAAGATAAGGAGAAAGGGTATATTGAAATGTCGAAATATAAACCTTTCCGTCCACTCGAACGCCTTGATCTCAATTCGTTCAGAGAGTGCCGTAAGAAATTTACAACCGATGAATGGATTGATGTGCTTATTTCGGCTATGGAGTATACCCCATCAGCCTTTTCTGGCAAAACTCAAAAACTGGAGTTTCTGACTCGTTTGCTACCGTTCATCGAGCCTCGTCTAAACCTGATTGAACTGGCACCCAAGGGCACTGGTAAATCCTATGTTTTCGGCAATTTGTCAAAGTTCGTTTGGCTTATTGGTGGGGGTAAAGTTTCCCGTGCCAAGCTCTTTTATGACAAGTCCCGCAAAACACCAGGAATTATGCTCCATCATGACCTTGTAGCACTTGATGAGATTCAGTCTATTACTTTCACTGATACCATGGAGATGCGTTCTATCCTTAAAAACTATCTCGAATACGGTAAGACGAACGTTGATAATTACGAATTCATGTCTGAGTGTGGCCTGATTCTTCTTGGTAATATACCTTTATCGGAAGATGGTTTCCCAATGTCCGATAATTATGTAGAAGAACTTCCAGAAGCATTTAAAGAGTCTGCTCTTCTCGACCGATTCCACGGGTTTATAGAAGGTTGGTTGCTTCCACGCATTACCAATGACATGGCACTGTGCGACTGGACCTTGAACGTAGAATTTTTCTCGGAGGTCTTACACCAACTCAGAACCGCAACGGAGTATGCTACAATTGTAAATCAATCTATCGCAGTTCCGGAGGGTGCCGATATGCGCCATCTGAAAGCCGTAAAGCGTATTGCTTCAGCCTATCTGAAGCTACTGTTTCCACACATTCTCAAAAAGGAGGATATGGATATTGCTGAGTTTTATACATATTGTTTAAAACCGGCTGTTCATCGTAGAGATATTATTCGTCGTCAATGTGCAAACATCGACCATGAAAGTTCCTTCTCCAAACCTATGCCAATATTTGAATTAAAGTAATGCCGTCTAATACCGACATATCAAAGCTGAAAGAGCTATATGAATCCCTCGACAGACTGAAAGAGGGCGGGGAGGATGTTGTTGCAGAAATACGTAAAGAAATCAACAACATTGAATTGCAATATCTCAAAGAAGATGTGCTTCCGGAAATGATGAAAACTCTAAGCCGCAAGATATCTTGGTTGAGGTGCTCGGTTGATATGAGTTTGCAATTCGATGGCGGGAAGCAGCTTGATTATTCTTTCTGCAAATCCGGCTCTACTGTATTTGTCCGAGACAAATACGAATGTAGTTCTCAAGATGATGGTATTATTGAGATGCAGAAAACAGATGCTACTTATTCGGGGATTATCACTCCGGAACCTGCATCCACATCTGCTACGGATGCAATTGTTCGCATAGTTGAATATTCTGATAAGGCCATAGCTGTGTATGGTGATACCATGCATTACTCTGAAAAATTCAAAGAGATAGGTGGATATTTCAATGATAAACTGCACGAAGGTGCTGGTTGGATTTTCTCCAAGAAGCATGAGATGGAAGTGCGTAATTTTATCAAAGACAAAATGACTGATGTATATACAGAAAATCTTTCTCCATCAAACATTGTTGTAGTTCCCGTAAAACACGAGCTAGAGCAAAGCATAGATGCATCACTTAAAAACATCAAATGTACATTAGGAGGTTTTCGTGCTTTTTTATCAATGATAAAAAATAATCACGGACGAAGCTATTCTCCATCTACGGTCAATGTGTATTGTACAGCTACTAGAAGTAATTACATGCGGAATAAGGTCTTAAAATATCATCATTCCGGTTATCTCTATAATCTAACAGACCTACGAATACTATCACAACTTTATGACGATGTTCAGGCTGACTTTGAGGCTAAGAGAACAAATTCGGGTTCTCCTCAAACTATTCGTCTATATATCCAGTTCATTGAGACATACTTTTCGGATAAAAAAGAGACGGATGTCGAACCAATACTCAAAGCAGAAATAGTTTCACCTACTGAGTCCATAAAAGAGATAGATAAGCAAACTCGTGCCCCTTGGATTGTTATCAATTCTATTTCTTTTAATGATTATATAATCTCAAACGGCAATTCCACCGAAAAGTTCATCGAATTTATCAATCTTGTTGGCCCAGAACTGGTATATCAAATGAAAATTCCTTTCCGTGGTGGCTATCTTGTTGATAAGACTAGAAACCTAAAATATATCGCATTTTGCAAACCGCTAAACGGAGGCTATTGGCTCAACACCCATAGCAGCACAACAAATAAAATTGAGCTGATGAAACAGATTGGTGAATATTTTGGCATTGAGGTTACCTTCGACATAGAAGAAAAGGATGACAACGAGCCAACGACAACCTCATCAGCCCAAAAAATAAAGCATTCGAATAATGTAGCGGTTATAGGCCGTGCAAAATATTCTCTGAACGGAGGCGAACCACAGAACAAGCGTCGAATCGTACATTCTGTCGTTTCCCTTTATATGAAACTCCATCCTAGAGTAACTTGGCGTGAAATGCTTGATGTATTTCCTAAAGAGCTTCAAGGTAGCTATGGAGTTATAAATACCGTTGAGAGCATACAGTATCGCATAAAAAAGGGGTTTGATGACGAGAATCGTTACTTTCTTGGTTCTTCAAATCAATTTACAACTATCGACGGAGTCGAGTTTGCTGTCTGCCACCAATGGGGTGGTCAATTTGATAAATTCTGCGAATATGTCGAGGATAAATTCGGTTGGATCATCGAAAAAGTTTAAATTGGAATATAAAACTTATTGAAAATGCAATGACACTTGACGATATAAAAAAACTAATAGCATCCGATGAGTCGCGGACTCTGGAGCTAAAGAAAACTACCGGTGAGTTGAAGGACGGTATGCATTCGGCATGCGCCTTCCTCAATACCGAGGGAGGATGGCTGATTTTTGGTGTTGCACCTAAGTCACTGAAGATAATCGGGCAAGAAGTTACAGATAACACCCAACGGGAAATCGCTCAGGCTCTCGCAGGAATTGACCCAGCTGTTGATGTCCATATTGAATATGTTGATGTGCCAGACTATCCTGGCAACAAAATTATTGCAATGCACTTCGACGGTTGGGTTTGGGGCGAGCGTCCACACACCTTTCATGGTTGTCCTTATTACAAAATCGAAAGTACAACGAAAGTCATGCCGCACGATATGTATGATGAGCGTATTCGTGCGCATCAACCCCAACTGTATTCCTGGGAGGGACAAACGGCAGATAGTGTCACTCTTGCAGATTTAAACGAAAAACATATCAGAGGTTGTATACGTCTTGGCGTAGAGGGCGGTCGTATTCCAGTAAGTGCCATGAGTACCTCGATAGAAGAGATTTTGGCCAAATGGAAATTGCTGAAAAACGGTGTACCCACAAATGGTGCCGCAATGTTGTTCTCGGACAACATTGATGAGTTCCCACAGTTTCGGTTGAGAATGGCTCGTTTCATAGGAACTGACAAGAATGAGTTTATCGACAACCAACGTGCTGAGGGTGGATTCTTCGACCTTCTTGATGCTGGTATGGCTTTCTTTTTTAAACACCTTAATCTTAGTGGCAAGATAACTAATCATAGCCTTCAGCGAGAGGAAAAACTAGAAGTGCCATACAAGGCGTTGAGGGAAGCACTTATAAACTCTCTTTGCCACCGACAATGGGAAAAATATAACTTGACAAATAGCATCGCTATCTATGATGACCGCATAGAGATTGCGAATCCCGGCATATTCCCTCCGCAAATTACGCCAGAATCAATCAAAAAACCACATGAATCATATCCGTACAATCTGAAGATTGCCGAAGCCCTTTATAAATCAACATATCTTGAAAGTTGGGGCAGTGGAGCCAAGCGTATCATGGATGCCTGCCGTGAGCAAGGTGTGGAAGATCCATCATGGAGATGCGACGGTGGATTTGTAATCGTAACGTTCAAACGACCTAAGTACGACTCAAGTACGCCCCAACTTGGGAACCAGTTGGGAACCAATAAGGAACCAGCTAGGAACCAGTTGGAAACTAGTTCGTCTCAGGTTAAATTATTGATTGCTAAAATGGAAGAGTCATTTTACTCGGTTAAAGACCTGATTAATCTGTTCGGACTAAGTGACGTGAGGAAATTTAGGAAAAACTATATCCAACCTGCATTGGCTGAAGGTGCAATCGAACGACTATATCCCGATCGTCCGAACCATCCTAAGCAGAAGTACCGTCTAACTGATTTGGCCAAGGAATGGAAAAAGAAGAATACGGATTTGAAGTGAATTTAGAAATAATATGGCTTGAGTACCTCAACTTGACATATAAAAGGCGGAAGGAAAATCAATCTTTTAACAAGAATTTCTGAAAGAAAAAAGAAGAAATTTTGCCGCAATAGATTTACCACGCTTCTCATTAGAACAGCGAAACAGGGCGAACCCTCGTTTCTATAAGGATGTGGATTCCACAATCAACATCCACCATATGCTCCTTGTGATTGTGAAAGCCAACCTTTATGGCGATAATTCATTTACTACAAATGGGAACTTCTTGGTATCAAACTATGGAGTAAAGTACAATTTGTTACTTACTGTCAATAATATAGAAATCTTATTTAAGTTCAAGTGTGGAGCCGTTCGTTTATCTGATAAGAGGTTCTGACAAAACCCAAGACGAATAAACCAACACAATACCCCACACCTGTCCAGTATGGGGTGATTGGAATAATATACACATACCGAAACAGATGATGAGTGTTGTCGTTATCCTCGTCTTGCTTGAAACTGTCAGATTTCTTATCAAGGATAAAAGCGAAACACTTTCATCAAAATATGTCTGTCGGACGAAACCGACACCACAAAACTATAAAATATTTTGTTCCGGACAACACTCGAGGGGGTATTGTCCTGCAAATTTCCAAAAACAGCCCGTTATAAATACGATTGCGGAAAAAAGAGTATTTTTGTGCACTGAAACCGACGTTTCCAATGCGCTATACGAACAAGAAAATCCTGAAAATCACCTTCCCGGTGCTGGTCTGCCTGCTGATGGAGCAGTTGATCGGACTGACAGATACGGCCTATCTGGGACGCGTCGGAGAAGCGGAGCTGGGGGCTTCGGCCCTGGCGGGTATCTTCTACCTGATGATCTTCATGCTGGGCTTCGGGTTCAGCATCGGCGCCCAGATTCTCATCGCCCGCCGCAACGGAGCCAAGGAGTATTCGCAAATCGGGCCTCTGTTCATGCAGAGCACGGCGTTTCTGCTGCTGATGGCCCTCGTGCTGTTCATCCTCTCGAAAGTCTTCGTAGCCCGCATCATGGGTGCCCTGATCGAAGCTCCCGATGTACGGGAAGCCGCCGTCCGGTACCTCGATTACCGGATTTACGGTTTCTTCTTCGCCTACGTCGGGTCGATGTTCCGGGCATTCTATGTCGGCACGACCCGCACGCGCATCCTGACGATCAACTCGATCGTCATGGTACTCACCAATGTCGTATTGAACTACCTGCTGATCTTCGGAAAATTCGGATTCCCCGAAATGGGAATCGCCGGCGCTGCGATCGCCTCTTCTATTTCGGAAGGCGTATCCGCCCTCTTCTACATACTCTACACCCGCTACCGGACCGACTGGCGCCGCTATAAATTCCGATTCACGGGATTCGACTTTTCCTTGCTGAAACAAATCCTGAGCCTTTCGGTCTGGGTGATGATCCAACAGGGCGTGGCTTTCCTCGCGTGGTTCCTCTTCTTCCTCTGCATCGAACATCTGGGCAAGCGCGACCTGGCCGCCACGAACATCGTGCGGGCCGTATCGTCGCTGATCTTCATGTTCATCAACGCCTTCGCCTCGACAGCCAGCTCCCTGGTAAGCAACCTGCTCGGCGCAGGCTATGCCGAACAGATCATGCCCCTCTGCCGGAAGATGATCCGCCTCTGTTTCTGCTTCGTCCTTCCGCTTTGCATCCTGGCGGCCGCGATTCCTTACTGGACGCTCCGCATCTATACGGACGACGTATCTCTGATCGAATACGCCATCCCTTCGCTCTGGGTAATGCTGACTACCAACATTCCCTGCACGGCCGCCTTCGTCTATCAATTCAGCGTATCGGGTACGGGCAACACCCGCACGGCCCTCACGATCGTCGCCTGCACCAGCATCGTCTATGTCGCTTATACGGCGCTGCTGGTTTACGGACTGCATGCCGACGTCGCACTTTGCTGGACCGCCGACCACGTCTATTACGGCTGCACCCTCACGGCTTCCTATCTTTATATGCGTTACGGCAACTGGCGTGCCCGCAAGATCTGACACCGGACAACACCGCTTCATAAAAAATACCTCTCCCGCCGGGGAAGAGGCATAAAAAAAGAGTATCCTTTGGGGATACTCCCGTAAGTTCCGAAAAGGGAAATTACTTGGCAGCTTCAGCAGGAGCCGGAGTCTCGCAGGCCGTTGCGCAGCTATCGGCTTTCTCGCAAGCGGCAGGCTCCTCGCAGCAAGCAGGAGTCTCTACGACCTCGGTAGCCTCAACTTCAACGGTTTCAGCCTGTTTTGCCTGTTTGCCGGCGCAGCTTACCATGGCAGCGGCAGCAACGACAATCATCAGAGATAAAACTTTCTTCATAGTTTTAATTATTAAAGGTTTTTAACGCGGCAAATATATAGATTCGGGTAGAATCTATCAAATTTTTTCGTTATTTTTAATCTTTTGGAAAATTAACGAATCAGGTCGGCCACCGTAAGATCTTCACGCATCAGATAAGCCTCCGGAAACTGGCTGCGAATCTTGCCCAGCAACACGATCGCCTCCTCGGAAGTGACGCAATTTCCGGCAGAAACCTTGAAATAGGGATTTTCATAAACCAGATAGACCGGAATATCCGGGAATGCGGTTTCGAACGTCTGCTTGGCGGCAAGCGCATTGGCCCGGGCCTCCGCTCCGTTATCGAAGAAAATACCGATTCGGTACCCTTTGAACCGGATGCGGTCGTTGCTCTGGCTCTCCCGGCTCACGACGCCTGCAGCATCCCCGTGCTCCACTACGGTAACGGCTGCCGAACCCGCAGGCTGCGACAGACGCTCCTTGAAAGAGGCGAGCGACTGGGCCGAAACGCCACCATACAATCCGAAAACAAACAGCAATGAAACGATTATCCTGTACATAGTCACTATTTTCTTAAACCAGTCGGAACTTCCCGGATACACTATTCGAACGGAAACTCCTCCCGGACAAAGATAGTGAAAGGTGAGAGCAATCGTGCGGGCTTGCACGCGAAGATTGCTGAACCGAATCCTATCTTCTGCAAAGATAGTGAAAGCCGAGAAGAAAACGGGAACCTGCTCCCAGTTTCCCGAAGCGTATCTCCTATCTTCGGTAAAAAATAAGGAAAGGCACACGGCAAGCCGAACTTAACTTTATGTTTTCCTCCTCCTTGCATGGCAGAGTTTGCAAGTGTTCTTGACGCATGCTTCGAGCGTCGGTCGCTTGAGCTTATCCGAGGCGCATCCTATCTTCTGCAAAGATATTCAAAAATTCGGAAAAAGGCATCCTTTCGAAAGAAATACGGCGCCGCACGGCCCCCGCCCGCAGCGTCATCCGCACTTCGACCTCCAGCCGGGCGTAATCCCCCTCCTCCAATCGCTTCCGAAGGACCATTCCGGCGGCGGCATCGGGAAAATCGAATTTCCAGCGACTGCACACCGGGCCGCGACTCCGTCCGGGAATTTCGACAGAACCCCTCAACACGGCACGTCCCAGCGAACCCGCTCCGGTGAAAAATTCCAATTCGGCCTCCTCAAGCCGCAACGTGCGGCGGGACGCATTTTCCACTTCGAACGTCAAATCCAGACCCACCGTACCGTACTGACGCACCGCCACCTCTTCTCCGATCCGGACCTTTCGGACCAGGGACGCGCCGCATCCGCTCAAGAGAGCGGCGAACAACACCGGCAATACGTATTTCAACAAGGTTCTCACGCGAAGGTCCTATTTTTCTCCCGTATATATCTGCGCGATTCCCAAACTCTGGGAACGGGCCCTGCAATCCTTGAATCCCGCCTCGCGCATCATCGCCATAAAACATTCCGGAGCCGGAAATTCATCCACCGAAGCAGGCAGGTACTCGTATGCCTTGCGGTCTTTGGAGATCATCCCGCCGATAGCGGGCAACAGGCGATGGCTGTAAAGACCGTACACCCTTCGGAACAACGGATTGCGAGGAGTCGAAAACTCCAGGATAACGACCTTCCCGCCGGGCTTCAGCACCCGGGCGATCTCCCGGAGCCCCGCTCCGAGATCCCCGAAATTACGCACTCCGAAAGCCACCGTCACCACGTCCACCGACGCATCCGCCACCTCCAGGCGCTCCGCATCCCCGAGCGAAAGCACCACCCGTTCGTCCAGCCCGCAGGCCGTCGCCTTCCGGCGGGCCTCCGCAAGCATATTTTCCGAAAGATCGACGCCCAATACCTGCACGCCCCGCATGCGGCGGGCCATCGCCAGTGCCAGGTCGCCCGTACCGGTCGCCACGTCGAGAATCCGCCGGGGCTGCATCCGCCGCACGATCCGCACCACATGCCGACGCCACAATTTATCGATCTGAAACGAAAGCGTGTGGTTCAACCGGTCGTACGCCGGAGCGATGCGGTCGAACATCTCGCGCACCTGTTCTTTCTTGTCCTGCTCTGTATCGTATGGTTTCATCTTTTATGTACTTTATGAATCGTAACGGATCGCCTCCACCGGTTTGACCTGTGAAATGATCGAAGCCGGAAGCATCAGCAACGTCAAAATCACGACCACGACTCCCGCATTGAGCGCCAACCACCATCCTACGCCGAACGCAACGGGCACCTCCGACAGCATATAACCCTCGGGATCGAGCGGGATCAGGTGGAAATAATATTGCAACAGACAGATTCCCAAACCGATCGCATTGCCCCACACGACCCCTCGCACGATGAGCATCAAGGCCCGGTAGAGAAAAATCCGGCGCAGCGACGCATTGTTCATTCCCATCGTCTTCAACAGACCGATCATACGTGTACGCTCCAGCACGAGCGTCAGCAACGCGGTCGCCATGTTGAACACGGCCACGACGACCATGATGACCAGGATCACCGCAGCATTGACATCGTGCGTCTTGAGCCAGTCGAACACGGTCGGAAACCGCTCCTGCGCACTGCGGGCCGTCAGGTCCCAGAAAGCCTCCCGATCCGAATCCAGCAACATATCGTTCAGCCGGCGGGAGAAATCTTCCGCCTGCGAGAAATCCGCGAGCGTCACTTCGTAGCCCGACACCTCGTCGGACGACCAGTCGGCCAACCGCTGCACGTTTCTCAAATCGGTCATCGCCACGCTCCGGTCGAATTCGTCCATCCCGGTCGCATAGATACCCGACACCTTGAACCGGTCGCGGCGCGGACTCTTCTCCGACTCGACGAAAAGCATCTCGACCTTATCGCCGGGCGCAAGCCCCATCTCCCGGGCAACGCTCCGGGAGATCAAAATCTCCTTGGTACGAATCGAATCCCCGACACGGGGCAACTCGCCCTCGAGCAGATGGTCCCGAAAAAACGACCATTCGTAACCGCCGTCCACCCCCTTGAGCATCACGCCGAGAATCGCATCGGGCGTCTTGACCACCCCCCCCTTCACGGCATAGGGAGTGAGCCGTACGACCTCGCCTGCCGAGCGGATCGTTCTCTCGAGCTGTTCGCTGCGCAATACCGGCACCGACTCGATCGACCCGGCGCTTCGCAGATCGGCGACCTCGACCTGGGCCGAGAAGCCGGTGACACGATCCGTGATTTCCCGCTTGAAACCCATGATAACGGCCAAAGCCAGAATCATCACCGTCACGCTCAACGCCACCGCGACCACGGCGATACGAACCATCACACCCGGACGGTTGCCGGATCCGTTATGCGCGATTCTGCGCGCTATGAACAGTTCGAGATTCACCCTCTTCCGATTTTGCACGTATTTTTCATGCAAAGTAACATAAATTTTTCTTACTTTTGTTCGATAAACCGACCATTATGAAAAAACAAGCTTTAATTACAGGGGCCACTTCGGGCATCGGACACGCTACGGCGCTACGGCTCGCAGCCCTCGGATACGACATCATCGCCACGGGGCGCCGCGCCGAACGGCTGGCAGCGCTCAAATCCGCCATCGAAGCGCAGGGCGGCAGTTGCCGCACGCTCTGCTTCGACGTACGCAGCGAAGCCGAATGCAGGAAACACCTCGAACCGCTCGATCGGGTCGATCTGCTGCTCAACAACGCCGGGCTGGCCGCCGGACTCGAACACATCGACCAGGGCTCCACGGCCGACTGGGACGCCATGATCGACACGAACGTCAAGGGACTGCTCTACGTCACCCGCATCATCACGCCCAAAATGATCGCCGCAGGCGGGGGACACGTAATCAACATCGGATCGATCGCCGGAACCGAGCCTTACGAAAACGGCGCCGTATATTGCGCGTCGAAACACGCCGTACACGCCATTTCGCAAGCCATGCGTGCCGACCTGCTGAGCCACCGCATCAAGGTCACGGAGATCCGTCCGGGCATGGTCGAAACCGAATTTTCGCTGGTGCGTTTCCACGGCGATCAAGAGCGGGCCGACAAGACCTATACCGGCGTCGAACCTTTAACCGGCGCGGATATTGCGGAAACGATCGCCTGGATCGTACAATTACCGGCCCACATGAACGTTAATGATATAGTACTGATGCCGGCTCAACAGGCCGGTGCATACTACACCTGCCGGAATACGAAATAACAACCCTGTCCGTCTTCGAAATCCGGGACCGAATATGTCCGGGAAAAATCGAAGTGCAGACACTGAAATTGAAAAATTATGCTGCTGATTTTCAACCTGCTCCAAAGCGGTTATTACACCACGGAGCCCGTAGCGTCGCGGTACGACGCCGCCACGATGGGCATGTTCGTGCTGATTATCGTGATCGGCGTAATCGGCTACATCGTGCAGGCCCGCCTGCAACACGTCTTCAAAAAATACTCCGAAGTGCCTTTCCCCGGCGGACTCACCGGTGCGGAAGTCGCCGAAAAGATGTTGCGCGACAACAAGATCCACAATGTGAAGATCACCCACGTCAGCGGACAACTGACCGACCACTTCAACCCGCAGACGATGACCGTCAATTTGAGCGACGCGGTCTATTCGAGCCGCAGCGTCGCGGCGGCAGCCGTCGCCTGCCACGAATGCGGCCACGCCATCCAGCATGCACAGGGCTACGCTCCGCTGGCGTTGCGTTCGCAGCTGGTCCCCATCGTGCAGTTCTCTTCGCGTATGGCAATGTTCGTCATCATCATCGGCCTGGTAATCCTGGCCTCCACGCAGAACGAACTGCTCTGCTGGATCGGCGTGGGCATGATCGGCGTATCGGCTCTCTTCTCGATCATCACCCTGCCGGTGGAATACAACGCTTCGCAGCGGGCCCTCGCCTGGCTCCAGAGCAGCCACACGCTCGAAGGCGCACAGCTCGGACAAGCCAAGGAAGCCCTCTCGTGGGCTGCCCGCACCTACCTGGTAGCGGCCTTGAGTGCCGTAGCGTCGCTGCTCTATTACGTTTTGATGATTTTAGGACGCCGTGATTGATGGCCCCGGAAAAGGACTACACGCGCCGGAGCTGGATCGCCGTCACCCTGCTCATCGCCGTTCTCATCGGATTGAGCCTGATACCGCCGCAAACGCTCGGCGGGGTCAGTCTGCGCAGGGCTAACATCCTGTCCGACCTCATCTCTTTCGAAGAAGACCTCGAAAAAGCCGAAAAAGCGATCGATCTGGACGATGCGGATTTCCACATCGACCTGACGCAGGTCGCCCGCCAGATCGCCGATACGGTGCCTCAACACGCCCCGACCACCTACGAATGGAACATCCGGGAAGAGGCGGACGATACGACCGCCCATCCCCGGCTTCCGGATTCGGTCCGGCTGTCGCCGACGCTGATCCCGATCGAAGATTTCGACACGACGGGACACAGCCGCCTCACGGCCTTCTATGAAAAACTGCAGAAAGGCGACGCTCCTGTCCGTATCGCGGTCATGGGCGACTCGTTCGTCGAAGGCGACATCCTCTCCTCGGACCTGCGTGAAAAGCTGCAGCTCCGGTTCGGCGGTTCCGGGGCCGGTTTCGCTCCGATGGCTTCGCCGCTGACCGGCTTCCGGCGCACGATCAAAACCCAGTCCAAAGGTTGGGACTCCTACAACATCATGCAACGGCGAAACACCCCCGCCGCCATCAGCGACTATTATTACATCTCGGGCTGGCTCTGCCAACCTTCGGACGGAGCCTCCGTTCGCTGGGAAGGTTCATCGGACCGGGCTTGCCTGGACAGTTGCCGCACGGCCCGGATCCTATTCGTCAGCCGTGACGACAGCCGTATCGAAGTGACCGTCAATGATCGGGACAACCGTACGTTCGACATCGAAGGTTCGCCCGCCGTGCGACAGATCGTCGTCCATGACGACATCCGTTCGTTGAGTTTCAAGGTGCTGTCGGGTGCCGCAGGAACGATCGGCTACGGTGCGATCTTCGAATCGGCGCCCGGCGTGGTGGTGGACAACTATTCGATCCGCAGCAACAACGGACAGGCGATGTTCTGGACCTCGCCCACAGTCAATGCCCAGATCAATGAAATGCTCGGCTACGACCTGGTGATCCTGCAATACGGCCTCAACATCCTGGAACCGGGCATCCGCTCCTTCGCCAAATACGGCGAACAGATCGAGAAGATGATCGCCTACATCCGGCAGTGCTTCCCTACGGCCGCCGTATTAGTGATGAGCGTCAGCGACCGCAGCGTGAAGTCGGACTCGGGATTCGTCCCGATGGATTCGGCACCCTACATGGCTGCGGCCCAACGACAGGCAGCGCAGAACAGCGGGGCAGCCTTCTGGAGCGCCTACGACGCCATGCAATCGCTCGGCGGCATGGCACAATTCGTGGCCAACGGCTGGGCCGGAAAGGACTACACCCACATCAATTTCGCGGGCGGTCGTCGCGTAGCCTGGGCTCTGTACGACGCCATCAACCGAGGTGCCGAACAACATCCTCCCTTCACGCCCGTTGCGCATGACAACGTCATCGACACCCGGAAAATCTCGCACCTGGAAATGATGCTGCGCCAGGCAGCCAGGCCCCGTATGCAAAAACCCTAACGCCCGGACATGATCCAGACGGTGGAAAATATCGGGGAAAAGCTGGTTTCGATGCTCACGTACGACGCATCGCAGCCGTTGATCTTCAGCAGCGGGCTGTTCCTTTTCCTCTTCGCCGGATTCCTCTTCTTCTACGGATTCACCCGCCGGGCTCCGATGGCCCGCATCGTCTATGTCATCCTCTTTTCGCTCTACTTCTATTACAAGTCGAGCGGCATCTACTTCCTGCTGCTCGTCTTCGCTTCGGTGAGCGACTACTGGATCGCCCATGCCATCTACAAAGTGCGGACGCAACGGGCGAAATACTGGCTCGTGGGATTGAGCGTATTGGTCAATCTGGGCATGTTGGGCTATTTCAAGTACACGAATTTCCTGATCGAAATCGCCAACAACCTCTTCGGACAAGGGTTCCTCAACTTCCAGAACATCTTCCTGCCGGTCGGTATTTCGTTCTTCGTGTTCCAGTCGATGAGCTATACGATCGACATCTGCCGGGGACAACTCAAACCCCTGAACAACTGGGCCGATTACCTGTTCTATCTCTCGTTCTTCCCGCAACTGGTCGCCGGCCCGATCGTCCGGGCCAAAGACTTCATTCCCCAGATCCGACAAAACCCGCTGCGGGTCACGCGCGAAATGTTCGGCATGGGCGTATTCCTGATCCTCATCGGCTTATTCAAAAAAGCCGTCATTTCGGACTATATTTCGCTCAACTTCGTCGATCGTATCTTCGACGAGCCGCTGCTCTACTCCGGGTTCGAATGCCTGATGGGAATCTACGGCTACGCCCTGCAAATCTATTGCGACTTCTCGGGTTACTCGGATATGGCCATCGGCATCGCCCTGCTGCTGGGCTTCCGCTTTCCGAAGAACTTCGACGCCCCCTACAAATCGGCCACGATCACCGAATTCTGGCGCCGGTGGCACATCTCGCTCTCCACGTGGCTGCGCGATTATCTCTATATCTCGCTGGGCGGCAACCGCAAGGGGCGTATCCGCACCTATTTCAACCTGCTCGTCACCATGCTGCTCGGCGGTCTGTGGCACGGGGCGGCCGTGCGCTTCATCCTCTGGGGAGCGCTGCACGGCATAGCGCTGGCCCTGCACAAGCTCTGGCTGAGCGTCGTTCCCGGCTCCAAAGCCACAGGAGCCGAAATGCGGTGGTTCTGGCGTATTCCGGGCATTTTCTTCACCTTCAATCTGGTCTGCTTCGGATGGCTGATGTTCCGTGCCGAATCGATGAAAACCGTGCAGCTGATGCTCCACCAAATTTTCACGAACTTCAATCCTTCGGTCATCCCCCAGGTGCTCGAAGGTTATGCCGGCATCTTCCTTCTCGTCGGCATCGGCTACCTGCTGCACATGCTTCCCGACCGCTGCGACCGCTGGGCGCAACGATTCGTCACCTCCCTGCCGACGGTCGTACAGGTTCTCCTGGCCGCGTGCGTCATCTGGCTGGTGATGCAGGTCAAGTCGAGCGATATCCAGCCTTTCATCTACTTCCAATTCTAAACGACCTATGCACTCCTGCGACGAATCCCTGTTTCTGGCTCTCAATTTCGACGGCGGTCCCTGCCTGGACCGGATCATGACCCTCATCTCGGGCATGGCGATCTGGATTCCCTTTTACCTGCTGATACTCTGGCTGGTCTGCCGGCGCTACGGATGGCGCAACACGCTGCTTTTCCTCGCGGCGCTGGCTCTCGCCCTGGTGCTCTCGGACATGCTCTGCGGCATCTTCAAGCACTCGGGTCCTCTGAAACATCTTTGGGCCGATTTTCCTCCCCGCTGGCGCCCGATGTTCTCTCCGGCCCTCGAAGGACTCGACATTCCGGCCGACTCGCTCTTCGCCTGGCGGCATGCCGGGCTCCCCACACCGAACAGCCTCGTACACGTTCCCGCCGGAGCCGTCGCCGGGAAATACGGCACCGTATCCTCCCACGCCGCGACGATCGCGGCAGTCGTCGTAATGTCGGCCGCCGTCATCCGCCGCCGCTGGTTCACATGGCTCGGGATCGCCGCAGCGCTGCTGATCTGCTACTCGCGCATCTACCTGGCCAAACACTTCCCCGTCGATCTGTTGCTCGGCACCGGCGTAGGCATCCTGACGGGTCTTTTCATGCTCTGGCTCTATAAAAAATCGGGAAGAGGCTTTTTCAAGCCCCTCGATCCGAGCGGGAAGCGACAGGCTGAATAGCTCCCGACCAGCGTGCACCGCTGATCCGACCGCTCCGGTCGGCACCCCGAAAGACACAGCGCCCTGCCACCTCTCCGATGGCAGGGCGTTTCCGGTTCTTCGTTCGAAATCAGCCCCGGCTCCTTTTCAATAACGGCACCAATCGCACCAAGCAAAAGAATGCCGCCAACAATGCGATCGTACCCCCGGCATAACCGATCCGGGCAATCGAAGCGTGCGTACAGACGAATCCTCCTACGAGTGCCCCGGCACCGATTCCGACGTTGTAAATCCCCGAATAGACGGACATGGCGATCGCCGTCGCCTCGGGAGCCAGACGAATGATCTCCGACTGGAAAACCAGGTTGAAAATCGTAATGGCCAACCCCCAGCAGATACACAGGGCGACAACCGGAAAGTGCCCGAAAGCCGAAAGGCGCAGCAACAGCAGGAAAAACGCAATACCCACGACGGCAAACCGCATGAAGGCGTAGGGACGTTTTTCATAATCGCGCGAAAACCATAGGCTTCCGACGATCCCCACCAATCCGAACGCCGTCAGCACCCAAGTTATCCAGTCGTTGTCCAGCCCGGCCACCTGTGCCAGGAACGGTTCGATGTAACTGTACCCCGTATAGTGGCCCGTTACCATGAGAACGGTCAGCACATAGACGCCCACGAGGGCGGGGTTTCCCAGCAGGGAAGGCACCTTGCGCAGCGAAATGGTGTCGCGGCTCGGGACCCGGGGAAAGATCGCCGCCAGAAACAGCCAAACGGCCGCCGCGACCGCAGCAATGAAGAAGAAGGTCGTCCGCCACCCCACGTAAAGTCCGATCACGCGGCCCAGCGGCAGACCGACGATCATGGCGATCGACGTTCCCGTGATAATCAATCCCAATGCGGCCGATTGCGCCCCCTTCGGTGCGACGCGGACCGCCAGCGGCGAAACGATCGACCAGAACACCGCATGCGCACAAGCCACACCGATCCGCGAAGCCATCAGCATCGCATAGGAAGACGAAAGTCCCGACAACACGTGGCTCGCAATGAAAAGTCCCAGCACCCCGAGCATCAGCCGCCGACACTCCATCCGCGCTACCGCGAGCATCAACGGCAGCGAAACCAGCGCCACGACCCAGGCATAGACCGTAATCAACAATCCGGCCCGAGCCTCGGTAATCCCGAAATCGGCCGCGATGTCGCTCAACAGGCCGATGGGAATAAACTCCGACGTATTGAACACGAAAGTACAACACATCAGCACGATAACCGGCAGCCACTCCCGCAGGGCGATACGGCTGCGGGTCCATCCGTTTCTCTTCAGCATAGTCAATTACTCAAAACAGTCAATACTGAAAAATACCGGGTGTCGCCCGGGCAAAGCCCCGCCGCTCACGGATCCTGTCTGCGGGTTCGTCCCGGCCGCAGCAACAGACGGCCACAAACGCATATCGGATCGCTCCGGAGCAAAACTGCGCCACCCTGTTCGGACAGAATCCGATCCGCCCCCGCAAAGGAGATTCAGGAACCGTTCGATGCGGATAGTACATCCGGCGCATACTTTTTCAGCGGGGCAAAAATAACCGATATTTTGCCGTTTTGTCCGTCCCGTCCCGATTTTCTCGTCCGGCAGGTTCCGAAACTTCCGGGTTTCACCCGTTTCAAATCCGAAAAACGAGGGACGCATCCTTGCAGAATGCGTCCCTCCCCGAAACAGTTATCACTCCAAACTCAGAATCCCCACTCTTCGGGCACGGGGATCCGTGTCTTCACCTCTTCGGGAACATCGGGGAAGAAGGTCATGCCCATCTTCTCCTCGATGAAGCTGACCGGCACGGCGAGGCGGCGCAATTCGGCACGTGCGCTGATTTCCGGACTTTCAGTAAAAGTTTCGATCCAGAAACCGACGGCCTGCAATTCATCGGCGGTGCACTCCTGAATCCGTTTACCCGTGCTGCCCGACTTCGTACGCAACGCCATCTTGAACTGATGGGTCGGCATCGTACAGAGTTTCTGCGCCGGGTCCGGCTCGGCCTGATTGGAGTCCGAAGAGTCGTACTCCTGCCAGTAATCATGCTCGTAGTAACAGCCCGCCACCACGAAAAGCGTATCGGAAACGATGTTCATATTTTGCACGCCGTCGTCGGCTACAATATCGTTTTCGCTGTTCCGCGTCCCGGCAAAGAGCGCCTCGACATACCCCCAGACTGTTCCGAACGTACCGGCTTTGGCACTCGGCTGCGGAGCGATGTTGGTCGGATAGAACGTCTGCATGTTGATCTGCTGGTTCGCACCGCCCCGTTCGCTCGACATGCAGAGATGTCCCTTCCCCCAATATCCCGACCGCTGGAGATAAGCCATCGTATTGCTCGTCCAATACTGATAGGGATCCGAACCGGAGGGACCGTCCTTGCGGTAAATCTTCGACTGATACGCCGCATCGAGCGACGGATCCGGCGTCCACGGATCGGGATCCGTACGTCCGAAGCCGCCCTCGCGGTAGCAGGCATGCATCGGATAGGCGACCCAAATCGGGTTATGGCGCCGCGTATCGAAACAATAGGAGTAATTCCGCACGGTTTTCCGCGTATTGACGGTTTGCGTCCAATGCGTAAAGAAGGCATAATCGCCCGAAACGACAGCCTGGGACGAAGTCGGAGCGATCCAATTGGAAGGCAGCTCGGGGAACCGGTAGTCGCCGCCGTCCAAATCGACCGTCTGTCCGCCCGGCCCGGTCGTGAGCTTCAAGTCGTCGAAATTGACGCCGTAGCTCTGCGAACCTTGCGGCGTAAAGCGGATGAAAAGCCGCTGTACGGGAACAGCCAAGGTGAAATCGACGGAGATCTGTTCCCAGATATTATAAGCCCTCGATCCGGTATAATCGATCCGCTGCCAATAGGAGCCGTCACCGCTCAACTCGATCAGACAGTCGGCCGCCGTGAACGAAGCGCCCAAAGAGAGGGTCAGATCGACCTGGTCGGGCGTAAGCGCGATGTCATTCACGATGAAATACGGACCGTTGTCGAACCAGATACGGACGTAGTTCGCACCCGAAGCTCCCGGATAGCGGCCCGACGATCCGAAATTATCGTTATTGATACGAGTCCGGGCGGAGGTATAGGTCACCCCTGCCGCCCCCGGACCGGTCGGATTCTGCCATGCGGCGCTCGCATCGGCCCATCCCGAAAAAGGCGTCTGATCGAAGTCGTCGTAATAAATCGTCTCCTCCGGAACGGGAATCTCGTTCTCGCATGTAATCTCGACCTGCCGCGTCACGGTCTGCTCGCCTTCGCCGGCGGTTACTGTAATTACGGATGTTTTACCCGCAGGAACCGCCGTAACGGTAATCACCCCGTCGTTCTCGCCCGATGCCGGAGAAAACACCAGCCCTTCGTCGCTCGCAACGGCGCTCCAGACGGTATTCGACCGCACCTGAACGGTATTGGCCGAAGCGTCGTCGGGATCGAACGTCAGTTTCTCGGGAGCAAGTTCGAGGGTCGGCTCGAGCACGGCTTTTCCACGGGTTATCCGCACCGAATTGCTCTTCAGTTGCGTACCGTTATTATAAGTATGGACCGCTTCGATTTCGATGCTGCTGTCATCGGGCATCCGTTCGACCCGAAAAGAGCCGCTGCCCCGGCCGGACGATGCACTGAACTTACATCCGGCAGCCGACGGCTTCACCTGGAGCACCCAGGTCAGTCCGTCGGTCGCAGTGACCGTGAACTCGTTTTTTGCAGGATCCTGCTCGTCGAAAACAAGACTCGACGGCGACAAAGCCAACTGATCCGCCGGAGGTGTTTCGTCCACCGAACCGCTGTCGCTGCACCCGCCACAGCACACAGTCAGCAGAACAAACAGACAGGCAGCCCGAAAAGGCCGCAAAAAAGCAGTAAAATTGGAGGTCATAGGCAAAATAATTTGGTTGAATGAATTGACAGGATAAAAATAACGCCTTTTTAGCTTATCGTTTCTCGCATTCCATACATAATCCCTCGCAAAAGATACATTATTGCCCGAAAAAGAGTATCCCGTATCGTTTCCCGACACAATCCCCGACCTGCAAGCACTTCGTCCGCAACCCGTCGGAACGCCCATTCTGCCCGCAGCTTCGCCGGGAAATCCGCCCCGGACAAAATAATCTCCGATCCACCGCAAATAAATTTGGCACTGCCCGGGGCTTTCACTATCTTTGTAGAAGATAGGAGGCGGTCCGGACAATTTCAGCCGACCGACGACCGCAGCGGACGCGCGGTACACTCGCGGACTTCGCCCCGCACGTAGACAGGAAGTCGAAAATTTTCGACGACCGGAAGCACAGCCTGCAAACGGTCTTTGCCGAACGTAGCGGACGAAGACAGAAGTTCGAAGTCAAGTTTGGCTTATCGCCCTCCTTTTCTTATCTTTGCAAACTCGAAATCAACACCCAAAAACATTCAATATGAGCATCGAACTCAGTGAACAGGAACAGTTACGACGCCAATCGCTCGCCGCACTGCGGGAACTCGGCATCGACCCCTATCCCGCCGCCCGCTACGAGGTGACGGCCACGGCACGCGAAATCGCCGAGAATTTCGATCCGGCGAAGAATAATTTCCAGGGCATCCGCATCGCCGGACGCATCATGTCGCGCCGCATCATGGGCAGCGCCTCCTTCTTCGAATTGCAGGACCACACGGGCCGCATCCAAGTCTATATCCGGCGCGACGACATCTGTCCCGAAGGAGATCCGACGCTTTACAACACGGTGTTCAAGAAGCTGCTCGACATCGGCGACATCGTCGGAGTCGAGGGTTTCGCATTCCGCACCAACACCGGCGAACTGTCGGTACACTGCCAGAAGCTGACCCTGCTCTCCAAATCGCTGCGGCCCCTGCCCGTCGTGAAAGAGAAGGACGGACAGACCTTCGACGCCTTCACCGACCCCGAAATCCGTTACCGCCAGCGCTACGTCGATCTGATCGTGAATCCCCACGTACGCGAGGTTTTCATCAAGCGTTCGAAGATCATCTCCACGATGCGCGAATATTTCAACCAGTTCGGGTACGTCGAAGTCGAAACCCCGATTCTGCAGCCTATTCCGGGCGGTGCGGCGGCACGTCCGTTCATTACCCACCACAACGCGCTCGACATCGACCAATACCTGCGCATCGCCAGCGAGCTGTACCTCAAGAAGCTGATCGTAGGAGGCTTCGACGGCGTGTATGAATTCGGCAAGAACTTCCGCAACGAAGGCATGGACCGCACGCACAACCCCGAATTTACCGTTATGGAGATTTACGTAGCCTACAAGGACTACCTCTGGATGATGGAGTTCACCGAACGGATGCTCGAAAAGGTCGCCCTGGCCCTGCACGGGACCACGACCGTGCAGATCGACGGCCGGGAGATTTCGTTCAAAGCCCCGTTCCGCCGCCTGACGATGACAGACGCCATCCGCGAAAAGACCGGCTACGACATCACGGGGCAGAGCGAAGAGCAGCTCCGCGAAGCCTGCAAACGCCTCGAAGTCGAGATCGACGACACCATGGGCAAGGGCAAGCTGATCGATGCCATCTTCGGCCAATACTGCGAGGAGGAGTTGATACAGCCCACCTTCATCATGGACTACCCGTGCGAGATGTCCCCCCTGTGCAAGCGCCATCGGTCGAATCCCGACCTCACGGAGCGTTTCGAGCTCTTCGTCAACGGCAAGGAGCTCTGCAACGCCTACTCCGAGCTGAACGACCCGATCGACCAGTTGGAGCGCTTCCAGGAGCAGTTGCGCCTCTCGGAGAAGGGCGACGACGAGGCTATGTTCATCGATATGGACTTCGTCCGCGCCCTCGAATACGGTATGCCGACCTGTTCGGGCATGGGTATCGGCATCGACCGCCTGACGATGTTCATGACGGGCAACAGTTCGATCCAGGACGTGCTCTTCTTCCCGCAAATGCGCCCCGAAAAGAAGGCCGTAAACGATCCTGCCGAGAAATACACCGCCCTCGGTATTCCCGAAGAGTGGGTTCCCGTCATACAGAAAATGGGCTACCTGACAGCCGATTCGCTCAAAAAGCTCTCTCCGGGCAAGTTCTTCAACGACCTGTGCGGTTTTAACAAAAAGAACAAACTGGGGCTGAAGGCTCCTTCGATGGAAGAGGTTAAAAAATGGTGCGAACAGGAGTAAATTCCGGAAGGTAATGACATCGGGAAGAAACATCTGGCTCGCAGGCATCTGCGCCGCAAGCGTACTCGCTGCGGGACTCCGGCTCGGCGACATCGTACCCGACTGGGTATTCCGCACACTTTGCACGCTGGCGCTGGGTACGATCTGGCTCCGCCTCGGGCAGCAGGTGTGGCATCGGTTGCGGCAACGGCAGCGCCCCTGGTTCCTCTTTTGGAACTATGCACTTCCCGTGCTGGTCGCCATCCCGACGCTGGCCAGCCTCTCCGACGACGTCGTTCCCGTGGACCAGCGATTTCTGGCCGCTGCTGCGACCGGAGCGGTTCTCGCCTGCATCTATCGTCTAATCTATCTTAAAAACAAAAATATGAGAAAGAAAATCGTTGCCGGCAACTGGAAGATGAATACGCTTCCCGCCGAAGGCGTCGAATTGGCCGAAAACATCCGGGCCGACAGAAACCAGGTTTGTTCCTGCGTGAATTTCATCGTATGTCCGCCCTTCACCCACCTCGGCGGAGTCATCGAGGCACTTCGGGGTTCGGACATCGAAGTCGGCGCCCAGAACTGCGCGGCCGAAGACAAAGGCGCCTATACGGGCGAAGTATCTGCCGCGATGCTCGCAGCCTTGGGCTGCCGTTACGTCATCCTGGGTCACTCGGAACGCCGCCAGTACTACGGCGAAACCTCGGCGACGCTCAACAAAAAGATGGCGCAGGCATTCGCCAACGGTCTGCAACCGATCTACTGCGTGGGCGAGAATCTCGAGGAACGCGAAGCGGGCCGCCACTTCGACGTAGTAAAGACACAGATCGAAGAGGTTATCTACAACCTCACGCCGGCCCAGTTCGCCCGAACCGTAATCGCCTACGAGCCCGTCTGGGCCATCGGCACGGGCAAGACCGCGACGGCAGAGCAGGCACAGGAAATCCACGCCTACATCCGCACGATCCTGCGCGAGAAATTCGGTGCGGCGGCCGATGAAACTCCTATCCTCTACGGAGGTTCCTGCAAGCCGTCGAACGCCCCGGAACTCTTCGCCAAAGAGGACGTGGACGGCGGCCTGATCGGAGGAGCGGCGCTGAAGGCCGCCGATTTCCTGGCTATCGGCAAGGGTTTTCCGCAAAAATAATTTTGCGTCTTAAAGTATTGACAGACCGGATAATATCCGGTCTGTTTTTATTTTATCCGAAATCTCTCGCTGAAAAAAAAATCAAAAAAAGTTGCATTGTGAAAAAAACGCGTACATTTGCATCCAAAGAACAGTAGAAATGACAAGATTTTCGACGCAGAACTGGTGGTGGCGCTCTTTGTTTAAGGTAAACAATGAGTCCATTGGTATTTGTATGAAATAAGCCGAGAAAATCCGATCCATACAGTCAAAAATATCAAAAGCGTTGTTTGCCGAGCAGACAACGCTTTTTTCGTAACTTCCACGCAACACTGAAAATTACAATCATAATAAAAACAAACGATTATGAAAACGAAAAAAATTATCCTACCCGAATCCCAGATGCCGACCCAATGGTATAACATCGTCAGCGACATGAAGAACCGACCGCTGCCGCCGCTGAACCCGGCGACCAAAGAGCCGGTGACGCTCGAACAGATGAGTGCCCTCTTCGCCGAGGAGCTGATGAAACAGGAGATGTCCACCGAACGCTACATCGACATTCCGGAAGAGGTGCAGGATCTATACAAGATCTACCGCTCTACCCCGCTGGTACGTGCCTACGGCCTGGAAAAGGCTCTCGACACCCCGGCCAAGATTTACTTCAAGAACGAGAGCGTATCGCCCGTCGGCTCGCACAAGACCAACACCGCGATTCCGCAGGCTTACTACAACTACAAGCAGGGAATCCGCCATCTGACCACCGAAACCGGAGCAGGACAGTGGGGAGCCGCGATGTCGATGGCTACGCAGCACTTCGGCATCGACCTGAAAGTCTTCATGGTCAAGGTGAGCTTCAACCAGAAACCCTACCGCAAGCTGATGATGAACACCTGGGGCGCAGACGTGTATGCCTCGCCGAGCGAAATTACAGCCGCCGGACGGGCCGCCCTTGCAAAGAACCCCAACGATTCGGGCAGTCTGGGCATGGCGATCTCCGAAGCCGTAGAAATGGCGCTGCAAAATCCTCAGGATACCCGTTACTGTTTGGGTTCTGTTTTGAACCACGTACTGTTGCACCAGACGATCATCGGCGAGGAGGCCGTGAAACAGATGGAGCTGTTCGGGGAGTACCCGGACGTGGTGATCGGTTGCTTCGGAGGAGGCAGCAACTTCGCCGGCATCAGCTTCTCGTTCCTGCGTGATAACCTGACCAAAGGTAAAAATACCCGCGTAATCGCCGTCGAACCCCAATCGTGTCCCAAGCTGACGCGCGGTGAGTTCCAGTACGACTTCGGCGACGTGGCAGGCTTCACTCCGCTGCTCCCGATGTATACGCTGGGCCACAACTTCCACCCGTCGGACATTCACGCCGGAGGTCTGCGCTATCACGGAGCCGGTTCGATCGTGAGCCAACTGCTGAAAGACAAGGTCATCGAAGCCCAGTCCGTGCCGCAGACGGAAACTCTGGCCGCAGGCGTTCTCTTCGCCCGTACGGAAGGTATCATCCCGGCTCCGGAATCGGCTCACGCCATCGCACAGGCGATCCGCGAAGCGAAACGGGCGAAGGAGGAAGGCGTTTCCAAAACGATCCTCTTCAACCTTTCGGGGCACGGACAGATCGACCTGTACGCATACGAGCAGTATTTCGCCGGAAAACTCCGGGATTATGAAATTTCGGACAACGAAATCCGCAGTACGCTCAACGAGCTGGAAAAAATTATCTAACAGCGCAACTTTTTCATACCAAATTTTAACAGTGGCGGCGGATGAAATGTTTCATCCGTCGCTTTTTTCATCCTCGGCCTGTCCATTCATCTACAAAAAAAACTGTACAAAGAGCTTCCGTCACCGCAACGTCTTCCCGTTCTCCCAAATGCGGTCCGTCATCCCTCTTTTGTGGAAAATTGTCTGACCAACCCACTCGTACAAGCAATACGATACGCCTCATCGACAGTGCAATCCTAAAACGCACCCCTCGCAAAGCACCACATAATGAAGGAATAGCCTGAAGTAAAGTCCCACCATTGCCGATGCAACGAATACCGACAGAACCGGAATCATCCTTGCCACAGATTTACCCCTCCGCCCGCCGAACAGTCCGTATAAGATTCGGCATTGGCAGTCATGCGGCATAGGTCGTTAAATTCCCTCCCCCTCCATAAAATCCCGTGCAAACCCAAATAATAACCGAATAAATGAAAAAACTATGGCGATTCTGATCGGGTTAAAGTTGTGAAACCGTTACGAACCAAAATAACGACAGCCCTGGGAATGCCAAGCAACCGAATCAGCTTCGGCGGACAAAAGCGCCGTGCTTCCGAAAACAGACCGAACCGGAAACAGGACGAAATCGAGAGCAAAGAGTATCGTCACGAAAAACAAAGAATACGGGCTACTGTTTTATGTGCTATTTTGACCAATAAACCAGAATACGGAAAGTCATACCGGAACCGGCCTACAAAGAGATCTATGCCGCCTCGGATTTTCCGAACGATCCGGAAATATGAACTCAAGTCCGACGGCACCACAAAAAAAGGACGATGTCGAAACACCGTCCTTTTTCTTCCAACGTATTCGGAATTACATCTTCTTGCCCACGTTGGTCTTCTTGGCAACCTTCGGAGCAGCGACTTTCTTCGCACCGGCCGCAGCCTTGGAAGCAGCCGGCTTCGCAGCCGCAGCTTTCTTGGCAGCCGGTTTCGCAGCTTTCTTCTCCTCGCCGCCTTCAGTGGCCGGAGCTGCTTCGGCAGCAGCATCGGCAGCCTTCTTACCGCGCGAGCGACGGGTCTTGGGTTTCGCCTCGGCAGCCGTCGGAAGAATACCCAACGTGTAAGCCTCGTTGAAATCGACAAATTCGATGATGCACATATCGGCGGCATCGCCCAACCGGAATCCGGTCTTCAGGATGCGGGTGTAACCGCCCGGACGATCTGCGATTTTCGGGGCGATCGTGCGGAACAGCTCCGTCACGGCCTCCTTCTGCTTCAAATACGAGAATACGATACGACGCGAATGGGTCGTGTCCTCTTTCGACTTGGTCACCAGCGGCTCCACGAACTGCTTCACAGCCTTCGCCTTGGCAACGGTGGTCTCGATACGCTTGTGCAGAATCAGCGACGACGCCATGTTCGACAACATAGCCTTGCGGTGGCCGGCCTGTCTGCCCAGGTGATTGAAATTCTTATTGTGTCTCATTTAAGTTAGTCTTTATCAAGTTTGTAGATAGATACATCCATGCCGAACTTCAGATTGAGCGACGCGAGCAGCTCGTCGAGCTCCGTCAGCGACTTCTTACCGAAGTTGCGGAATTTGAGCAGATCGTTGCGATTGAGTTTCACCAGGTCACCCACCGTATCCACATCGGCAGCTTTCAGACAGTTCAAAGCACGAACGCTCAGATCCTGATCCGAAAGTTTCGTCTTGAGGAGTTGGCGCATGTGCAGGATATCCTCGTCGAACTCCTCCGCACCGTTCGTATCCTCCATATTCACGGTGATCTTCTCGTCGGAGAAGAGCATGAAATGTTGGATGAGAATCTTGGCTGCTTCCTTCAAAGCATCCGTCGGGTGAATTGATCCGTCGGTAGTAATCTCCAAATTCAACTTCTCGTAGTCGGTTTTCTGTTCGACACGGTAGTTCTCGATCGAATATTTCACGTTCTTGATGGGCGTGAAAATCGAGTCGATCGGAAGCGTACCGAACTCACAATCGGCGGGAGTATTCTCCTCGGCAGGCACGTAACCGCGTCCTTTGCCGATGGTGAGCGTGAGTTGCATTTTAGTACCGGGTGCCAGATGACAGATAACCAATTCGGGATTCAATACCTTGAAGAACGAGAGGTAGTTCGAAATATATCCTGCCGTCAGCTCCGTTACACCCGCCACATTGACCGATACCTTCTCGGCATCCTGGTTATCAACCGTACGGATAAAACGAACTTGCTTGAGATTCAGGATGATGTCGATCATACCTTCCATCACTCCAGGGATAGCGGCAAACTCATGGTCCACGCCGGCAACCTTGACGGTCGTAATCGCATACCCCTCCAGCGAGGAGAGCAGGATACGGCGCAAAGCGTTACCGACGGTCATACCAAACCCAGGCTCCAGCGGTCGGAATTCGAACTTTCCGAACGACGAAGTGGATTCGAGCATGATAACCTTTTCAGGTTTCTGAAATGCTAATATTGCCATAATATTGAATTGGTTGTTTAATTACTACTTGGAATACAACTCGACGATAAGCTGCTCCTTGATGTTTTCGGGAATCTCCTCGCGCTCGGGACGCTGCAGGAACTTGCCGGCCATAGCCGCACCGTCCCACTCGAGCCAAGCGTAGCGGCTCTTCGAACCGCCGGCCAGAGATCCGACAATGACTTCCAAACTTTTCGACTTTTCACGTACCGACACGATGTCGCCCACTTTGAGCGAGTAGGACGGAATATTCACCACGTTGCCGTTTACGCAGATGTGGCAGTGCGACACCAACTGGCGGGCAGCGGCGCGCGTCGGAGCGATGCCCAGACGATATACCACATTGTCCAGACGGCATTCGAGCAGCTTCAGCAGGTTCTCACCCGTGATACCGCCCATACGGGCAGCCTGCTCGTACGTACGGGAGAACTGTTTCTCCAGAAGACCGTACGTAGCCTTCGCCTTCTGCTTCTCGCTGAGCTGCTCGCCGTACTCGGACACCTTCTTGCGCTTGCGCATCAGACCGTGCTGGCCGGGAGGGAAGTTACGCTTCTCGAGCACTTTGTCCGCACCATAAATAGCCTCGCCGAAACGACGGGCGATCTTCGATTTAGGTCCTATATATTTAGCCATTGTTCTTAACTTTTTAAAAATCCTTTGATAGAAGTTACTTCACGCAGTCCCACTTACACGCGGCGGCGGTTGGGAGCGCGGCAGCCGTTGTGCGGCATCGGCGTCACGTCGATGATCTCCGTCACTTCGATGCCCGCGCCGTGAATGGTGCGCACGGCCGACTCACGGCCGGCACCCGGTCCCTTGACATAG
>OLRE01000301.1_pt1 | contig 62090 bp, 55 predicted proteins | sample 1672461 | NCBI WGS metagenome assembly OLRE01 (sample SAMEA3136688, study PRJEB25190) | human gut metagenome | biome: human gut; feature: human-associated habitat; material: faeces | place: Austria | collected 2013
GTCGGTAGAGCACTTGACTTTTAATCAAGTTGTCCGGGGTTCGAATCCCCGATGCCTCACTACTTTTTAAGAGCACTGTCAAAATGACAGTGCTTTTTTCGTATCAAAAATACATCACGGCTATCCTACACATTGTATGAAAAGAAGCGTGAAAACTCCACGCTATAGAGTATGTAGATTGTAAAAAGTATCTGCTACAATAAAGACAGTTAGAAAACTACAGCATGTTTCGGGGGATTCATGGACTGTACGTTTTGTCGGAAAGAAAACTTCAGGAGGTGTAGCAAATGATTATTATTGGCGAAAAGATCAATGGTTCGATTCCTTCCGTGGCAGAAGCAATCGCCAACAAAGATGCTGAATTTATCAAGGATCGTGCAAGAAAACAGGCAGAAGCGAATGCAACGTTTATTGACTGTTGTGCATCTGTTCCGGAAGAACAGGAAGTTGAAACTCTGAAATGGATGATCGACTGTATCCAGGAAGTAACAGATCTTCCAATTTCTGTAGACAGTCCCAGTGCAGATGTTCTGGCGCAGGCGTATAAATTCTGTAAAAGACCGGGACTTTTTAATTCTGTATCTGGTGAGGGAGATAAGATTGATAAGATCTTTCCAATTATGGCGCAGGAGGAAAATAAGGACTGGCAGGTTATTGCACTGTTAAGTGATGACAGTGGAATTCCGAAGAACGCAGCGGACAGACTTCGTGTATTCGATAAGATCATGGCAAAAGCCAAAGAGTACGGAATTTCGCCATCCAGGATCCACATTGACCCGCTGGTAGAGATGCTTTGTACATCTGAGAATGGAATTGAGACAAATATTGAAGTTATTTCTACTGTTCGTGAGAAATACCCTTCTATTCATATTACAGCAGCGATCAGCAATATTTCATTTAACCTTCCGGTTCGTAAGCTGATCAATCTTGGATTTGTGGTACTGGCTATGAACGCCGGACTGGACAGTGGAATCCTTGATCCTACAAACAGAGATATGCTTGGACTGATTTATGCGACAGAAGCTCTTCTTGGAGAAGATGACTACTGTATGGAATATATCGGGGCATACAGAGAAGGTCTTATCGGACCAGTAAAAAAATAAAAAATGAACTTAAGGCAGTTTTGTCAGATTGCGGAGTCTGTCAGAAAATGCCTGAGGGACATACCGAAAATACAGTCAGGTACGGAAACAGACTGTATTTGGAAAAAAGACAAATGAGTGCAAATTAATTTCAGGAGGTAAAATCTTATGAGTAAAATGGATGAAGTTTTTGATCTGGTAGTGAGAGGAAAATCCAAACTGATCGCAGCAGCGGTACAGGAAGCCATGGATGAGGGAAATGCGGCACCAGATGTTCTTGACAATATGATCAAGGCAATGGGCGTTGTTGGTGAGAAATTCAAAAATAATGAGATCTTTGTTCCGGAGATGCTGGTAGCAGCGAGAGCTATGAAAAAAGGTGTAGATGTTCTGAAACCACATCTTGCAGGTGGAAGCGCTGGTGTAGCAGGAAAGATGATCATTGGAACTGTAGCAGGAGATCTTCATGATATCGGTAAAAACCTGGTTGCAATGATGATTGAAAGTGCCGGCTTTGAGGTAATTGATCTTGGTGTTGATGTTCCGGTAGAGAAATTTATTGAAGCAGTTCGTGAGAATCCGGATGTTAAAGTAGTAGGTGTTTCCGCACTTCTGACAACAACCATGCCGGCTATGAAAGAAACCGTTGAAGCTCTTAATAAAGAAGATTTCCGTAAAGATATCAAGATCATGGTTGGTGGAGCTCCGATCACTCCGGAATTTGCAGAAGAGATCGGTGCAGATGCTTATACAGCAGATGCAGCTTCCGCAGCGCAGGTTGCAAAATCACTTGCCGCATAAAGTAAACAGGCAAAAAAGCGGGTATTTGCAATCCGCTTGCTTAAGGAGAAACTTGTTTGGGCAGGAATCTCCGGTATAATAGCAGATTAAGATCCGCAGAAACTAGAAAGATACGATAGTTTCTGCGGATTTTTTTCTAAGACTGTATTTGTAAGATGACAGGGGGTGGCAGATTTGAATACATACAGGGTGTTTTTTATAAAAGAAAAAACAGAAGTCACGGTGAAGGAAGGAACTACGGTACTGGAGGCTGAGCGAATCGCAGGTTTATCCCCGGATGCACCATGTGGAGGAGCCGGAAAATGTGGAAAATGCATGGTAAAAATAAACGGAGCTGTGGAAAAAGCTTGTCAGACAAAGATAACTACAGATATTGAAGTAGAAGCGATTGAGAAAAAATCTGAACACAGAATCCTTGTAAAGGGAACAGAGAGAGCCGTGACTTTTTCACCGGAACTGGAAATTCTGGATATTGAAATCCCGCCATGTACAGTGGGGGAAAACAGTTCAGACTGGACAAGGCTTTGCGAGGCGATAAACAGCCGCCGGAAGAAAGACATCATTTTTCAGCCAAAACTGGAAATACTGCCTGCAATCAGCCGACTGATAAAAGAAAAAAATGGAAAAGCGAGAGCGATTGTCAGCGGGAACCAGATCCTGGATCTGAAAGAACAGGACGGCAGACCGGTACTGATGGCAGCTTTTGATATTGGGACAACAACGGTGGCAGGATATCTTCTGGATGGAAAAACAGGAGAGCAGCTGGCAACAGCAAGTGCATTAAATACACAGACAGAATATGGCGCAGATGTGATCATGAGAGCAAATTATTCGCTGGAGCACGGTACAGAAGAACTTTCCACATGTATCCGGGAGCTTTTAAGAAAATTGATCGGTACACTTTGTGAAGCGGCGAAAAAATCTCCGGAGGATATTTATCAGGTCAGTGTTGTGGGAAATACCTGCATGCATCATCTTTTCCTGGGAATTGTACCGGATTCTCTGGTTCATGCACCGTATAATCCGGCCATCAGTCAGGGGCTGATGTTTCCGGCAGAAAAATTCCATCTTGGTATTCACCCGGGAGGACAGTTGGTAGCTTTACCTGTTATTGCAGGTTTTGTGGGGGCAGATACTGTAGCATGTCTTCTGGCTGTGAATCTTGAAGAAGAGAAAAAGATGACGCTGATGATCGACATTGGAACAAACGGAGAAATTGTTCTTGGAAATGAGAAACGCCGTATTGCATGTTCTACTGCGGCAGGGCCGGCTTTTGAGGGAGCTAAGATTGCCTGTGGAATGCGGGGCGCAGATGGTGCGATTGAACATGCACATCTGGTGGATGGAAAACTGGAATGTAAGGTAATCGGCGGAGGCAGACCAACGGGAATCTGCGGTTCCGGTCTGATCGATATCATAGCATGTCTTCTGGATGCGGGGGTGATCGATGAAAGCGGAAAGCTGCTGGAAAATCCGCGGGTGGTTCAGATTGATGAAAATACAAAGAAAGCATATCTTCTGGCTGATCCGTTGGAATCCGGGGATGGAAAACCGGTATATTTAAGCCAGAAAGATATTCGGGAAGTACAGCTGGCGAAGGGGGCTATTGCTGCAGGAATTGCTCTTCTGGCAGAACAGATGGGGATTACTCTGGAAGAGGTGGAGCAGGTTTATATAGCAGGAGCTTTTGGAAATTATATGGACCCGGCAGGAGCATGCAGGATCGGAATGCTTCCCGGGGTTCTGAAGGATCGGATCATTCCGGTTGGAAATGCGGCCGGTGAAGGTGCGAAGCTTGCACTTTTGAATAAAGAAGAATTGAAACGGGCAGAGCGGCTTGCACGTCATACGGAATTTCTGGAGCTTGCGGCATTACCTGAATTCCAGGATCAGTTTGTAGATGAACTGGAATTTCCTGAGATATAAAATCCACCAGAACTGGAACGGAATCGAAAAGCATGGAGAGGAAAACATTATGGAGCTGGAAGAATTAAAAAAAATCGGAAACAGCATAGGATTTTTTAAGGTAGAAGAACTGAATATAGATAAGATTAAATTACTTCCGGAGGTACGACAGATGTGCAGTACGGATAAATGCCATATGTACGGGCGTAACTGGAGCTGTCCGCCTGCCTGTGGAACACTGGAAGAATGTGCGGCAGATATTTCCGGTTATAAAAAAGGAATCATTGTGCAGACAAAAGGGGAACTGGAAGATGAATTTGACGGAGAAGGAATGATGGAGACGGAAGCGCTTCATAAAGAACACTTTATAAAGATGCATGACCGTCTGAAAAAAGAATTTCCAAAACTTCTTTCCCTTGGGGCCGGATGCTGTACCAGATGTGCGAAATGCAGCTACCCGGATGCACCCTGCCGATTTCCGGAGAAACGTTTTTCGTCGATGGAAGCATATGGAATGCTGGTAACACAGGTCTGTCAGGACAGCGGGATCGAATATTATTACGGACCTGGAACGATCACTTATACCAGCTGTTTTTTCCTGGAATAAAAGTCTTTATGAGGAGAAAGTCCCAACTGGCCAGCAGTTCTGTCATATGCAGAAAAAATTTCCGGTTCTATTTCTGCGAAAGGCTTACATAGGCTTTTGGTAGCTGTATAGCTGTGGGAAACGCGCATTCCCGGTTCTGTACATTACAGAAATCTGTGGTGGATGGAATGAAATCAGTGATCAGAAACCTGAGAACAAAGTCTTTTTTGGAAAGGCGGGATTTTATGGTATATGAAAGGCTGGGAATTAAAAAAGAATGGGATGGAAAGAAAGAATACCGTTCTGAGAAAAATCCGGAGAAAAAAGAAGGAAAATCAGGCAGATATACGGAAATATTGCAGATTTTTCATATGACGGTAATGATCCTGGGAATCTTTATGGAAAAAATCTCCCGTGTACAGGCTATGGGAGGAAAACGGGCAGGGATCTTTGCAGCGTATGCAGCAGCTGGCAAAGGAAGCTGGATATGCAGAAACAAAGTGCGTTATATCGTGAATAAGAACGGAAGCGGACATGCAGTGGCGGCAGTTGCAGGCGGAAATAATGGGATGGGAAGAAGGGCCGGAGAATCAGGATTTTACCCCAGACAGGCTAGATCTCCCGGAAAACGAACTGCAGGAAATAAATACCGGGACAGGCGGCTGCTTATAGACTTCCCGGAAATATCAACAGTCCCGGAGGTTCAAAAAAGAAATGGCTGTTATGCGTATCGGGGTTGCGAAAAGCAATAAACAGTAGATGGAGATTTTATAAAAAATGCACCGTGATCGAGCAGATCTCGCTATTTGTGGCAGTACGCATATTCGGGCCCCATATGCCTGCGCCGGAGGTAACGATGTTGTGCATGGTTCCTTTTTTCAGGTAACCGCAGGAATTTTCCCAGACCAGGCCGGTGATGATGTTCAGAGGGAACAGCTGGCCGTCATGAGTATGACCACAGAGATCAAGGTCTGCGCCTGCGGCTGCCACTTCATTCAACTGACCAGGCTGATGATCTATAAAAATAATGGGGAGTGTTTTGTCAAGGGAGGCTGTAAGCTGGTCAGGTTCCTTCCGTGTGTCGGACATTTTGCGGCAGCGGGACGGATCTTTGCGGCCTGTCAGATAGAACCGGTCATCAATGAGAAGCGTTTCATCATTGAGTAGCCGGATATTGGCGGATTTCAGAAAATCCCACATTCTGGGATCGTCATAATCTTCTTTCGCATTACGGAAAGTAAAACCGGCCAGAATCGGTTCGCTGAGATCATGGTTGCCCCAGCAGGCATAAACTCCGTATCTGGATTTCAGCGAACGAAGAATGGCCGCCGTTTTTTGGGGATCTTTGATCCCCTCATATTCGTTGTCAAAAATATCACCGGCAATGCAGATCAGATCCGGATCTTCGGCGTTGATCTTTTTTACAAGAAGTTCGGCATGTTTTTCCCCGATGCTGTATCCGAAATGAATATCTGCAAGCAGGACGATTTTCAGAGAATCCATTCCCTTCACCTGCTTGTCTACTTTCACATCATAAGTTTTTGTCTTAATATTCCACTGGTTTAAAATTCCATAGAGACTGATACCAATGATCAGAAGTGTACAGACTACGCCCGTGATCACGAAGGCTTTCCGGGAGTACAGCCAGGCCGGGTGAAGCGTGTGCTTCAGGATCAGTCTGCAGAGATCAGTAGTTACGATCACGATCAGGATGTAAAGAAACGTTCCCTGAAAATAATTGGCTGTATTTTTCAGGAAACGATGGATTTCAGGCGGCTTCCGGATAAGAAAACAGGTCAGAAGAGAAGTGGACAGAAAAATATAAACACCCACAAAACATACCCGGAACGCAAAGGTCTGGAAAAAATGAGTGCATGCACCCATCCACAGGATCATCCAGCGGACGATATAAATATTGATGAGGATATATAGTGGTGCGAGAAAGAAGGCAAGCATGATATGAGATACCTCCATAAAAAATTTCAGTTAAATATTTTATCCGCCTGATCAGAGAATTTAACCAAATCAAGTAAGTCCCCTGCGGGGTTGCGAAAAGCAATAAGCAGTGGGTGGGGACTTGCTTGTATCAGGAAGAGCGTAAGCTCCTCCTGATAAACTGCGGAGCAGTTATTTGATGTAGAGCTACGTAGCGAAGCGGATTGCGAATATTCGCTTGAATGGATGGTGAGTAAGGTCTGATCACTGCAGATCCCCTTCGAATTGATATAGTATACAGCAAATAATAATTTTTTGCAAAAGAACATATATTAGGAAAAAGAACGCTTATGGTGTTTTTATGAAAAAATATGCGCTTCTTCGATATTGTCTGGTGTTTCTGACAATTGTCCTTCCTTATTTTTCGGCGGCAACCATTAATGGGCCGGAGATGGTCCTGGCAGAGAGGGTGCCGGATATGGAAGAATATCTCCCGGTCATTGTTTTTTCGCAGATTTCCCCGGATATGAAAAAAGAAACCATAAAAGCGCAGACTGTGATCGCACGGTCGAATATTCAGAGGCGGATCGGGGAGGGAAAAAATCTTGCGGAGATCCTCTGGGAAAACAGAAATACTGGAGAAGTCTGGAGATATTTTTTTACAGAAAAAAATCAAATCTATCAGCAGTCAGCGAAAGAGACGGGAGGGCAGGTACTGACATATGAGGGAAAAGTAAAGCTGACACCCTGGCATAAGATCAGCGCGGGGAAAACACGCAGCGGAGCGGAGGCTTTTCATGATGAGGCGTATACATATCTGAAATCAGCAGATAGCAGCGGGGACAAAAAATCTCCGGATTATATGAAAGTTGTGGAAATTCCGGCGGGTCAGTTTTCCGGAGAGCTGAAGATCAAAAAGCGGGATAGTGCCGGTTATGTGACGGAGCTTATGGTTGGGAAAACTCTGGTGGAAGGAGAAAGTTTTGCGGCGGGAATGGGGCTGGAATCGGCGAATTTCAGCTTGCAGAAAAAGAACGATACTTATTATCTGCGGGTGCGTGGCATCGGCCACGGTGTTGGTTTTTCTCAGTTCGGCGGAAATGAGATGGCGAAAAACGGAAGCAATGCGGAGGAAATCCTGAAAAAATATTTTCCGGATATGGAATTAAGAGTTGAGAATCCGGAGAATTAAAGGAAGTCGAGAGGATATTCCTGATTCGATTAAGCAGCAAAAGAAATGTATTATTATGAAAGAAAAATATTCAGAAAGTGAATAGACAGCCATATTCTGGACACTCTATAGATACAGAAATAGTGACTGGAAACGGTAGCAGAGTGAAATGAAGATATCCGCTTTACTGCTTTTTCCGTTGCTGAAAATGAACATATCAGACAGAGGTGGAAAGAATATGAAAAGTAAAATCGTGAGAGGCATTATCAACGGCGGAGTTTTGGCAGCAGTGGCTGCACTTGGAATTACCGTTTATCAGCTGGGGACAAAACCTATTGTAGAAAATTCCCAGGAGGAAAATTCTGTACAGATGGAAGAAGAACTTTCGGATGGGGAAAACGCAGAGGACGCGGCAGTTACCGGAAATGGCTGGGAAGATGTGGCGCAGGATGAGATGACCGATGGAGCAGCCGGAGATGAAACAGGTCTGTCAGGTGCTTCGGAAAATGGGGCAGATGCAGACGGTGTAACCGGAAGTATCCGTGAGACTGCAGGAAGCGGTGCAGCTGAAAATGAGGGAACAGCAGGAACAGACGGTAATACAATGGCAGATGTAAATAATGGGAGTGGTGCAGAGAATAAGAGTGTATCTGCGGCAGCAGGGGCAGAAAGTGCTGGCAATAGTACTGCTGGAATCGGAAATGCAGCAGATAACGCCAACGCCGGAAATGCAGCAAATAACGGAGCAGAGACTTCCTCCACAGATACAGCCGAAACTTCCGCGGCCGGAATTGCGGCGCAGACCTTGAATTTTACAGAGGATTCCATTATGGAGTGGCCGGTGAGAGGAACGGTTCTTGTGGATTACAACATGAATGAAACCGTATATTATCCGACGTTGGATCAGTATCGGGTCAGCCCGGCTATTTCTCTGCAGGCAGTGGAAGATGCACCAGTGTATGCGGCGGCAGATGGTCAGGTGCTTTCCATTACACAGGATGCCTGCACAGGAACGACTGTGACCATGGAGCTTGGAAATGGCTATCAGGCGGTGTACGGACAGCTGAAGGATCTTACAGTGGCAGAAGGTGACACGGTAAAAGAAGGCGAAGTGATCGGAAATATCAGTGCACCGACCAAATATTATTCTGTGGAAGGCCCGAACCTTTATTTCGCAATGAGAAAAGACGGCACGCCGGTGGATCCGTTTGAGTATCTGGAGTGATGTGGCACGCCTGAGCAACAGGTAAACTGAAACGGCAGGAAGCTGAGACGGCAGAAAAACTGAAACAGCAGATATGATCGATCGGGAATGATCGCTGAAACGGATACAGTAGAATATCCTTTTTAGAGAAATTGGTTATAGCGGAAAACGTTGCAGATGAAAGTAAAACATGCGGGATGCGAGTCACTGGCATCCCGTATACAACAGAATAACTGCGAAACAATAGAAAAGCATCTTTTTTACCGGAAAGAAAACGTGTATAATCTATCTATAAATATCTGTAAAACGACGGAAAATGACAGACTTAACAGGACAGAAGAAGAGGTACATAGGTCATGAATATTAATGAAATAGCCAGACTTGCCGGAGTTTCCAGAGCTACGGTATCCAGATATCTGAACAACGGATATGTAAGCAGTGAAAAAAAAGAAGTCATCCGCAAGGTGATCCAGGAGACCGGATATCAGCCATCTTCCCAGGCGCAGACACTGCGGACGAAGAAAACCAGCCTTATCGGTGTCATCCTTCCAAAGATCAATTCCGATACCATAAGTCGTGAAGTTGAGGGAATCAGTGATATTCTTACACGGAGAGGTTATCAGCTGATTCTTGCCAATACCAACAACGATTTGGAAGAAGAGCTGAAATATCTTTCTCTGTTTAAAGAACGCCAGGTGGACGGAGTGGTTTTTATTGCCACCATGTTTACCAGAAAGCATAAACAGATGCTGAAGGATTATAAAGTGCCGATCGTGCTTCTGGGACAGCATCTGGACGGGTATCCCTGTATTTATCAGGATGATTACAAGGCAGCTTTTATGGTGACAGAGAAACTTGCGAAGAAGGGGAAAAAGTTCGCCTACATCGGTGTTACAGATAAAGATGAGGCAGTTGGTGCATGCCGCAAAAAAGGTTTTGTGGATGCACTTCATAAAGGAAAGCTTGAGATCCTGCCGGAGAAGATGAAGGCAGGCAGTTTTACCATGGATTCCGGTTATGAGATGGCGAAGGAACTTTTTGAGGAGGATCCGTCCATTGATTCGCTGGTATGTGCCACGGATACCATGGCAGTTGGTGCCATGACTTATCTGAAGGAGATCGGACTTCGAATTCCCGAGGATGTGCAGATTGCAGGAATCGGTGACGGTGTTCCGGGCAAGATCGTGGAACCGAAGCTTACTACGGTACATTTTTATTATAAGACCAGTGGAATGGAGGCGGCAGCCATGCTGGCGGATCTTATTGAGAACGATACCGGAATCAGCAAGGAAATCAAAATGGGATGTGAACTTGTGGAACGGGAATCTCACAGGTAGCAGAGAATATTCCCGCAGACAGAGGATAAAAATTATAAGTTATTGCGGAACAGGGGCAGATCTTTTGGAAGAAAAAGACCTGCTCTTTTTTGGCGGGTTTATGTGTTATGGCTGGGCAAGCACAGAAAAAGACCAGATTTTTTTGAGATGTCCTGACCGGCTTGTTTGTCTTGCGTATGTTCTTATGGAATATGTACAATTTTGACCGGAGAAATTTGTGAGATGTTGCGGATTTACAAATGAGAAGGCAGTGGTTATAATACAATCAAGATGTGAGAACGATTCCATATTAGAACACATAAAAACATGAAAAACAAGCAAAGAAATGACTGAAAAACTTATAAATACCAAGGCATTAGGAAAAACAGACATTTTAAAAATAGAAATAAATATGGAATCAATCTCATAAAAGAAACAAAAGGATCAGAAATCATTAACTTCCGGAAAAACAGAAAGAACAGACACAGCTGATCCGAAGAAATCAGTTTTGCAAAAAAAGGGAAAGCAAAAAGAGTCTACTGCCCGCAGGAAGGACAGTAAAAGAAAAGGAGGACGGACATGGATTACAGAAAGACCGCACAGGAAATCTATGATCATGTAGGAAAGAAAGCAAACATAATTTCCGCAGCACACTGTGCAACAAGACTTCGTCTGGTCATTGCGGATAATGACAAGGCAGACAAGGAATATGTAGAGAACATCGACGGTGTGAAGGGTGTATTCTTCGCACAGGGACAGATGCAGATCATCCTGGGAACAGGAGTTGTAAACAAGGTTTACGATGAATTTATTCAGATTGCCGGAGTTTCCGAGAGCAGCAAGGATGAGCTGAAGAAGGTGGCAGCTTCCAAGGCAAACCCGGCACAGCGGCTGATCAAGACACTGGGAGATATTTTTGTCCCCATCATTCCGGCTATCGTAGCCAGCGGATTCCTGATGGGAATCATGGAAGCTCTGAACTTCATGGTAAACAATGGCTTCCTGAATATCAATACCAGTGGTTCTATTTATGTGTTTGCCCAGCTTTTCAGTAATACGGCGTATACATTTCTGCCGATCCTGATCGCTTACAGCGGCGCGAAGGTATTCGGAGCCAATCCTTATCTGGGAGCGGTCATCGGTATGATCATGATCCATCCCAATCTGCAGAATGCCTGGACTGTGGCTACAGAAGGTGTGCAGGCAACACAGAAAGTATGGTTCGGACTTTATTCGATTGACATGGTTGGATATCAGGGACATGTAATCCCGGTTATCATTGCAGTATGGGTACTGGCACAGATCGAGAAGAGACTTCATAAAGTTGTACCAGCAATGTTCGACCTTTTTGTAACACCACTTGTCAGTGTTTTTGTAACTGGTTATCTTACTCTTTCCATTATCGGACCGATCTTCGTAGCTGTTGAGAACGGACTTCTGGATGGAATCCAGTGGCTCATCGCTCTGCCGTTTGGAATCGGAAGCTTTATCATGGGTGCTTTTTATGCACCGACAGTTGTTGCAGGTGTTCATCACATGTACACCATCATTGACCTTGGACAGATCGCCAAATTCGGCGTTACCTACTGGCTGCCACTTGCATCCGCAGCCAACGTTGCACAGGGTGGTGCAGCTCTTGCTGTAGGCCTGAAATCAAAGAACCAGAAGATCAAATCCATGGCTGTTCCGTCTGCTTTAAGTGCATGCATGGGAATCACAGAGCCGGCGATCTTCGGCGTAAACCTCCGTTTCGGAAAGCCGTTTATCATGGGCTGCCTCGGCGGTGCATGCGGAGCGCTTTTTGCCTCCATTACAAATCTTGGTGCTACAGGAACAGGTGTTACCGGTATCTTCGGAATCCTGCTGTGCCTGAATAACCCGGTTGCTTATATCATAATGTTTGCCATCGCGTTCGGTGTGGCTTTCGTGCTCACCTGGATGATCGGATATAAGGACGAGGTACAGGAAACAGCTGAAAAAAATATCGAAACAGAGAAAAAAGCAGATGCTCCGGCAGAAATTGCCCAGGAGAAGCCAGCAGAGGAGAAAACATCTGAGACCGGCGCACAGACCCTCTACAGCCCGCTTGAGGGAACCGCGATCCCGCTTTCAGAAGTAAAAGATGCGACTTTTGCATCAGAAGTCCTTGGAAAAGGCATGGCAGTGATTCCGTCCAAAGGTGAGGTAAAAGCACCTTGCGACGCTACCGTTTCTACAATTTTTGACACAAAACACGCAATCGGTCTTGCAACAGAAAGCGGCCTGGAACTGCTGATCCACATCGGCGTTGACACCGTTGAGCTTGGCGGAAAATTCTACACCGCACATGTAAAAGACGGCGACGAAGTGAAAAAAGGCCAGACGCTGATCACATTTGATATGGATGCCATCAAGGCAGCAGGTTACGATGTGACCACACCGCTGATCGTAACCAATACTGATGATTATGAAGAAGTAAAAATGCTTGCAGAAGGAACCGTAAATAACAGTTCTGAAGTACTGGAGGTAAAATAAATGAGTTCTCTGACAAAGGTGCTTGCGGAGGAAGTTCGAAAAATCGAGGAAACGGCAGCAGTGGGAAGGGCAATGCAGACAAACCGTCTGACCCATCACCTGATGCCGCCCACCGGATGGCTCAACGATCCAAACGGATTATGCTGGTATAAAGGAAGATATCACGTGTTTTTCCAGTATTCTCCATTTGAGTCCAACGGTGGACTGAAATTCTGGGGACATTATTCCAGCGAAGATATGATCAGCTGGAGATATGAAGGTGTTCCGCTTCTGCCGGACAGCATTTATGACTGTCATGGTGTTTACTCAGGCTCCGCCATTGCGGAAAAAGATAAGCTTCATCTTTTCTACACAGGAAACATCAAGATGGATGGAGATTATGATTATATCAATAACGGAAGGCAGTCCAGCACTCTCCATGTGGAGAGTGAGGACGGCGTTCGTTTCGGAGAGAAAAAAGTTGCGATCTCCTGGGAAGATTATCCGGAGAATTATACCTGCCATATCCGCGATCCAAAGGTGTGGAAAGATGGCGAAGGGTATCATATGATCCTAGGTGGACGTCAGAAAGGTGATAAAGGCGCAGTGCTTTTTTATAGATCAGAGGATCTTAAGAACTGGAAATTTGACCACGAGCTTACCACAGAAAATACTTTCGGTTACATGTGGGAGTGCCCGGATTTCTTTTCTCTGGAAGGTCAGGAGGTGCTTTCAGTGTCTCCTCAGGGACTGACCCGTGAGGAATTCCGTTTCCAGAATATTTATCAGTCCGGATATTTTATCCTGAAGGATGATAAGCCGGAGGAAAAATCCTTCCGGGAGTGGGATTATGGATTTGATTTTTATGCGCCGCAGACTTTTCAGGATGGAAAAGACAGACGGATCATCATCGGCTGGATGGGAATGCCGGATGCAGATGAAGAGTATGTGAATCCTACTGCAGAGAGCGAAGGCTGGCAGCATTGTCTGACGGTTCCAAGGGAAGTTACGTATAAGAACGGAATGCTTTATCAGTATCCGGTGAAAGAACTGAACGGGCTGAGAGAGAATGGGACTTCCATCAGCGGTTCCAGCGTGGAGCTTCCGGTGAACGGACCATTTGATCTGGATATTCAGGTAAAAGGTGACCAGGGCAAGGTAAGTCTTGGGGAAAATCTTTTCCTGGAGTATCAGGGCGGAGATGTGATCTTAACTCTCTCCGAAACAGCCGGTGCCGGACGTAAAGTACGTAAAGCACATGTTCCATCCGGTAAAGTTGAAAGTCTCAGGATCCTTGCGGATACTACAGCTGTGGAGATCTATGTAAATGGCGGAGAAGTGGTTTTTTCCACCAGATATTATCCGGAAACGCAGGCGCAGGCTGTGAAAGTGGAAGCAGCGGATGTTGATGGAAAGATTTATGGGCTGAAGAATTATGTGATGGAGTAGGTCTTCTGCTTCGGAATTTTATCGAATCAACAGCGAAGCAGTTATTCGGAGTAGAGCTGCGTAGCGAATGCGGATTGCGAATATCCGCTTGACTATTCACAGAAATAAAAAATAAACGTATAATAAAGCAGGTGGGAAAATCCGCAGCCGGAATCCCGACCTGCTTTATTTTTTAATATAAGTGAAATACATGAACCGTGCCGGCTGCTTGAGTATAGAAGGACGGCTGCTGAAGAAACGCCGGTGGCTGTCTTTACATAGAAAGATGCTGGTTGACGGGATATTTGCTTTACAGGATGGCAGTTATTCGGTGTAGAGCTACGTAGCGAATGCGGATTGCGAATATCCGCTTGACTGAAGATGCACTGGCATATTGGCATTGTATTGCGGGAATTTTTTACAGAAGAGGAGACAAATATGAATTACACGTATATCGTGCAGTGTGCAGACGGCACACTCTACACCGGATGGACAAACTGCCTTGCCAGGCGGATGAAAGCCCATAATGAAGGCAAGGCAGGCGCCAAGTATACACGGGCCAAGAGACCGGTGAAGCTGATGTATTATGAAGGCTTTTCCACAAAGGAAGAAGCCATGAGCCGGGAATACCGGATCAAGCAGCTGACCAGGGAGAAGAAGCTGGAGTTGATGAAGTTTTGAATGGCGAGAAGCATTCCGACACTTCAAATGACTTTAAATGTGTGGAGCATTATGCAGCGGAACTGAAAGATAAGGATATGTATGTTCTGCTGAATCCTATTGGTATCTCAGCATAACAACTGAATCAAAGGTATCCCCATTGTCGATCCACTGACAGCTACCATCGTTTTTTGCACAGATATCTTCAATTATGGACAGACCGAATCCATGGTTGGGGATATCTTTTTTTGATGTTTTGTGGTTGAATGGTTGTGCCGGATCTTTGCTGTTTTGCATGTGGACAGTGAGAAAACCGGCGGACATTTTTGAGGTTACAGAGATAAACGGTGCTTCAGAACCGGAAGCGTTGCAGCTTTCGATTCCATTATCCAGCAGGTTAAAAAATATACTGCTCAGTTCCGAAGCGGGAATATTGGATTTCTCCGGAAGAAGAACCTCGTAGGTAACTTTGATATTTTTCTGCATGGCAAGAAATCTTTTGTCCGCAAGGATGGCGTTGATCAGGCTGTCCTGACAGATGGGGTGAAAACGTTCCCTCTGGAAATCATTGGTGATGGCAGGCAGGTAGTCCTGGATCTTATCATATTCGTTCGTTTGCAGGTAATTCTGAAGTGTCTGGAGTTTGTTGATGGTAGCCTGCTGGAATGCCAGAGTCTCCTGTTTTCTGGAAATAAACAGCTGCTCCTGTTCTTTCTGTAACTGTTCCTGCTTCTGAAGAGCCTGAAACTTTGCTTCTTCCTGAGCATTTTTGAGCGATCGTCTGGCAAGAAGATAGATTCTGCGGTAAGTGAGGGCCAGAAAAAAGAGAAGCATTATCTGGCAGAACAGAGCATATTCCTGCAGCAGAGCCTCCAGGAAAAGAGATGCCTGAACACAGAAAAGTTCTATAAAAAGAATAACAAAGCCTCGTTTCATAAAGTCCTCTTTTCCGGCGGAAGTTCTGAAAGAATTGTTTTCAGATATGCATCTGCCTCATGATATTTTTTTGCGCGGATCAGATAATTCAGTGAAAAGAGATGGTTTTCCATATCGTGATTCCATTTTCGCACAGATCGATATTCCTGTTCCATATCTTTTGTATATTCCAGCTGTTTCTGAAGAAAGCTCATTTGCTGAATCAACAGTTCGTGTCTTTTTTCTCTGACAGAAATGTTGTGAAAAGCCCTGGCTATGATCAGACAGCAGAGAAGATTTAGAAACCAGTATAAAATGATCAGCCATTTTAACCAGGGAGAATTTTCACGGTATAGCAGTATTCCCATAAGAAGTGAAGATGCCTGTACGGGAAAAAGGAGTTCAGCAATGGTGGTCAGATGAATACTGTGGGAATAATCCCGGATCAGAGGAACCAGTTTTTTAATAAAAAGCAATGCAACGAAGAAATCTATGGTCATTAAAAAAAGCATTTCACCGGATGTATAAAGCAAATTATAACGAATCGATTTTCCGTGGTGTATAAGAGTGTAAATCGGCAGGGTAAACATTACAGCGATATTTTCAGAAACTGCCAGAATACATATTAGGATCAGAAATGTGGAAATCTTTTTTTTCAGAGGATCGGAAAAATAAAAAACTGTCATGAGAAGAAGTGTCAACTGGATAAGCCAGGACCCCATACTGGGAAACCAATATTTTGACATACCGGCAGCTGTCATCGGAATCATAAATGAGAGAAAAAAACGGATACGGTTTTTTGAAAAAAAGCTCCGGGATGGCGTAAGGATACCAGTGCAAAATCGGACACAGATATAGGAATTTATGAAAGAACTCGGAAGAAGAGCGTATAAAATAAATTTCAGAAACTGTGGCATGAGAGTACCTTCTTTCTTGGAAATGTTATAGGATATCAGAGCAAAATACGAAAGTCAGTCTTTCGGAATCACAGCATCAGCAGAGAAAAAGATTTTTTAACATCTTCATAATGTGCGCGGCTGACAGGAATCTGCTGACCGGTGGTCAAAGTAATTTCTGTATGCTGGAGCCTGGAAACTGCATGAAGGTTCACAAGGAAACTTCTGTGGCAGCACACGAAAAAATCTGGAAGCTGTTGCTGGAGAATATTCAGTTTGTCCCGGACTGTATAAGTTTCAGATTTTGTATAAATAAATGTTTCACGCAGATTACGCTCCAGAAACAGGATATCATTTACCGGAATCCGGTGATGTGATTGCTTGATTTTAACGGTAAGAAAAGGTTCCTTATCTGTCTGAAGATTCTTAAGAGCAGCATCCAGTGCAGCCGGCAGATATTCGTTAAGCCGGTTTTTGTAAATGAAGTAGGTGTGCTTCGTAGAATAGACATCGGAGGCATATTCCAGATACTGACTGATAAAGATCAGCTGTGTCCGTGGATTCTCCCCGTTTATCATCTGGCCAAGTTCAATTCCGGAAACTGTATCCTCTCCCAGAGAAATATCCAAAAAAACAATATCATAAGGGCATCCAATCTCAGGCAGAGAAGTTATAAATTCCTTTCCGGAAAGGAAGGGACGCAGTTCATAAGGTACTTTCAGAATAGTTTCGATATTTTTCTTTATAATTTCCACAAAGATCTCACTGTCTTCGCAGATTGCAATTTTCAACATACGCATACTCCAGAAAATTATTCGGCTGCCCGAGGCAGCCGTAGTGTCGTTATATGTCAAATATACATGAAAACAGGTGGAAAGTCCAGTGAGAGGGAAAAAGCAGCGTACACAGACAAAATGTGAAAGTATGTTATATTACACTGGTAATTGTAAAGAACAGAAATAAGAATGAAGTTATTTATTACCACTTTTGGGCTATTTATGCAGAATGGTTGAAGTAAGAAGGTTCAGGATGTTATGATTAATTAATAATAGTCAAGGAAGCACATGCTCATTTTTTAAAGAAGTATGTGCTTTTTTGGTGCAGATTTTGTCGAAATGTTTTAATTGCGTTTTCGCCCATATTGTGCTAATGTAAAGAAAAAGCATTTCATTTCTATTGATCTGTGCGGAACACTTCCGTATCTGTAATTCACCGGCCATTCGGCTTTTACAAAGAAATCTCAATGCTTAAATCACATGATCACGCAGGGAGATTTCCGGAAGCTGTTTTTACTGTAGGATTCTCCCGACTGCCCAAGAAGGAGGATACTACATGGGAGAAAGTAACATCGATGTATTAACTGCAAACCGGATGTATAAATCCCGGATCTTTGCAATGTTGTTCAGCGACAGGAATGAATTGCTGAAACTTTATAACGCAATTAACGGAACCAGTTATGATGACCCGGATCTTCTCCAGGTGAATACGCTGGAGAACGCTGTGTACATGTCCATGCAGAATGACGTTTCATTTATCATTGATATGCGGCTGAACCTGTATGAACATCAGTCAACTTACAGTCCGAATCTGCCAGTCCGGTATCTGCTGTATGTGGCGGATGTGTATTCGGATTATACGAAAGATATGAATCTTTATGGAACGAAAGCTGTGAAACTGCCGACACCGAGGTTTGTGATCTTCTACAACGGCCAGGCAGAACAGCCGGACCGGAAAGAATTGAAATTGTCGGAGCTCTTTTCAATTCCGGATGCAGACCCGTCTCTGGAACTGAAGGCAGTCATGTTAAATATCAATAAAGGTCATAACCGGAAACTGATGGAAACCTGCCGGACCCTCCAGGACTATGCGGAATATACCTTCCGTGTAAGAGAATACGCAGCGGAAATGCCACTGGATCTTGCAGTAGAGCAGGCAATCACAGAATGCATCAGCGAAGGGATACTGGCAGATTTTCTGAGAAAAAACCGAGCGGAGGCGAAGAAAGTGAGCATATATGAGTACGATGAAGAACGGCATATGAGACAGACTCGTGAGGAAGGTATGGAAGAAGGATATGCCAATGGGTTTAGTCAGGGAATTGAACAGGGAATTACGCAGACGGTAATTAATTTACTGAAGTCGGGGCTTTTAACAGACATTCAGATCAGGGAGATAACAGGACTTGATCAGGAGCAATTGGATGAATTGAAGAAGAGATGAAATAAAAATATTGTAAGACTCATCAGTTAATAATGGTGAAAGAAGCACATACTTATTTTACAATTTATTTTGTGAAGAAGTATGTGCTTTTTTATTCAAAAAATCAGTGTATACAGACAAAATGGAACAAATGTGAAAGCATATTATATTACACTGGTAATTGTAAAGGACAGAAATAAAAAAGAAGGAAGTTATTTATTACCACTTTGGGGCTATTTATGTAGAATTGTTGAAGTAAGAAGGTTCAGGATGTTATGATTTAAAAAATATATGATTATAATTCAGATATAGGAAGAGTTATTTGTTTACGGATATATTCATCACAATGACTTATATAATAACAGAGGAAAACAATGAACAGTATATATTTGATCCTGATGATCATAATTGGAGCAACAGGCATCGCACTTATTGGCAGTATATTTTTTTGCTGGATTCCGAGTGCGCATTTCAGAAAAGTTTATCATGTGGGGGTAATTCTGTGTGAGTTTTTATTTCTGAATTTTTTCATTGCCGGATCGATTTTGAGCAGGATTCACAGTGGATTAAGTATGGGAATGTTGTCAGGAGCACTGTTTGGCATTTGCATGAGTATTTTTATCAATTTGAATGAGAATGGAGGCGGATCTGATCAGCTTCAGATTATCCTTACCATTATTACAGCAGTACTTGTGTGCGGACTATCTGTACTGCGACTGAGAATAAGTACAGCATTGAATATTTTTATGGGTTCGTTCGTTATTTTGTTTTTGCTCTTTTGTATGTTTTTGCAGGGAAGAGCACAGTCAGGAATAATGCTGATAATTACGCTGATCTTAGCAATGGGACTGGCAGTCCTGGGATATCTGCAGCATTCTTATGGTTTTATGATCGTGACAGCTGTTTTGGGTGGCTTTATTGCAATGATTGGAGTTTCCAGTATAAGTGCAGATTCGAATCCGGGGTATATTATTCTGACACTTATGACAGAAGCATCTGAAACAGAAAAAATCCTGCTTCTGGCAGGAAGCGTGTTGCTGGCAGTTTGTGGGATCGTGGTTCAGATGCAGTCAGATACCTGGAGAAATCCGGAGGCGGAAACGAAGCAGATATATACACTGATCTCTTATATAAACACATTTCTGGATAATGATAATGTAAGCCTGATCGCCAGTGTACTATCCCTTATTGCGATTCCCTATTGCGGATACATGTTAAAGAATAATATGGGATATATGCTTACAGGAATTGCGTCAGCTGTTTCTGTATTTATCCTGATACAGTGGACAAGAAAACGGGAATATTTGAAAATTATGCTTTTTCAGGTTTTCTATATGGCAGGATATCTGCTGGTGGAATATGCAGTATATAATGGAATGTATGTAAAAGGACAATACCTTGCTACCTTTCTGTATCTCTGGAAATATATGGCTGCCTGGGCTGTACTGTATCTGGAATATGAGATCCTGGGAATCAGGAACCGCCTGTCAATGGTTCTTATTGCCGGATTCTTTTCCAGATATCTTGTAAGGATGATCGTCACTGGAAAACCGGAAATCATGATGTTTACCGGTGATATTATATTCTGGTTTGTATCTTTTGTTCTGTATGTGATCGTCTGGTGGAATGAAGACGAAATAAGTATAAATTGAAAAATCCGATCCACAACGCAAGTGGATCGGATTTTTTGTGCCGTATGGAAATATGTGCGATCAGTGGATCCCCATCCCCGCAACAAAGAAATACATCACAACAAAGTGGCATACACTTCCCAGCATAACAAAGATATGGAATACTTCATGGGAACCAAAGTTTTTATGTTTCGCATTGAAGATCGGAAGCTTCAGTGCGTAGATCACACCGCCGATAGTGTAAATAATACCGCCTGCCAGAAGCCATCCGAAACCTGCCCGCGGCAGATTGTGGAAGATCGGTACAAAAGCCAGGACACACAGCCAGCCCATTCCAATATAGATTACGGAGGAAAGCCATTTCGGGCAGTTGATCCAGCAGCCTTTGAGGATCATGCCGATGATGGCAACAGTCCATACCAGTGCACAGAGGATGTAACCGGTGCGGCCGTGGAGGACGATCAGGCATACCGGTGTATAGCTGCCTGCGATCATCACGAAGATCATCATGTGATCCATTTTTTTCAAGCGGCGGTTCACCTTGGCGGTGGAATTTACAGAATGGTAAAGAGTGCTTGCCAGATAAAGCAGGATCATGGTGAGGATAAAAACACTCACTGCAAAAACGTGAAGGATATCTGCGCTTCTGGCAGCTTTCACGATCAGCGGAGTAGCTCCGGCCACTGCGAGGAGCATGGCGATTCCATGAGTAATGGCACTTCCAGGGTCTTTTAATTTAAGTTTCATATAAAAAACACCTCCTGTATGATATTCCGCAGGAATCTGTTGTACGGATGCGGAATAGCAGTCAAATAACAATGTAGAAATTGATAAAATAACATGTAGTATTAAAAACTATATAATAAGTATACAAATACTATACCACTATTATTCGAAAATGCAAGCCTTTTTTTCGCTGAAAATTTAATCGGAATTTTACAAAGTCTTGCACTGAAATAAACATTGGATAGCTATACTGGTAGCATTGCAGGCAAATTCCGGGCAGATCAGGGGAAAAGCAGATATCGCGGAACAAATGCCGGCGTTACAATAACAGAGCCTGCCGAAAAAGAAAAATATACGGTGGCACAGGAGGAGAAAATGGCAGATACAATATACATGAACAGGGAATTATCCTGGCTGAAATTTAATGAGAGAGTACTTGAGGAAGCTGAGAATCCGGAAAATCCGCTGTGTGAACGTCTCACATTTGCTTCGATCTATCAGAGCAACCTGGATGAATTTTATATGGTACGTGTGGGATCTCTTGTGGATCAGATGCTTCTGGCAAAAGATATCCGTGAAAACAAAACCAATATGACACCAAAGGAACAGTTGGATGCAATCCTTGCAAGAACCAAAAAGCTGAACCGGAAAAGAGATGTGGTCTATGAAGAGATCATGGAAAGCCTGGAAGAATATGGCGTACATATGCTGAATTTCCATAAGATCGAAAAAGAAGACCGCAATTATCTGGAACGTTATTTTGAGGCAGAAGTGGCTCCGGTTATTTCTCCGTCTATCGTCGGAAAAAGGCAGCCGTTTCCATTTCTCCGAAATAAAGAAATCTATGCAGTAGTAGTTCTGGAAACAAAAAAAGGAAAGGAAAAACTGGGTATCATTCCGTGCAGCAGTGCAGGCATCCAGCGCCTCATCCCGGTTCCCGGAAAAACAGGCACTTACATGCTGTCTGAAGAACTGATCCTTCACTTTGTTTCAAAAATCTTCAAAGGCTATCACATCAAGGCAAAATCTCTGCTCCGTATTACCAGAAATGCAGATATTGACGCAGACGCTCTTTACGATGAAGATCTGGATTACCGTGAATTTATGGTAGAGCTGATCAAGGCAAGGAAGAAACTGGCACCGATCCGTCTGGAACTGTCAAGAGAAATGGACGGAGATGTTGTTGAAACACTTTGCGAGTATCTGGAAGTGGACAAGAATTATGTATTCCGGGGAGATATACCGCTGGATCTTTCTTTTGTATTCCAGATCCAGGACGGCCTGAGAAAAAGAACAGAGCTTTTTTATGAAAAAAGGATTCCTCAGAAATCACCAATGTTTAACAGCCATGAACCGATCCTTGACCAGATTGCGAAAAAAGACCGTTTTCTTTCCTATCCATATGAGAGTATCAAACCGTTTCTTACAATGCTTCATGAAGCAGCCAATGATGAGGATGTCGTTTCCATCAAGATGACTCTTTACCGTGTAGCGAAACAGAGTAAGGTTGTGGAAGCTCTGATCGAAGCGGCAGAAAATGGAAAAGAAGTGTTCGTTCTGGTGGAGCTGAAGGCACGTTTTGATGAGGAAAACAATATTGGATGGTCCAGACTTCTGGAAGATGCGGGCTGTCATGTGATCTATGGTCTGGATGGTTACAAAGTACATTCCAAACTTTGCCAGATCATGAAGAAAAAAGACGGAAATGTGGAATATTATACACAGATCGGAACTGGAAACTACAACGAAAAAACAGCCCGTCTGTATACAGACCTTTCTCTGATGACTGCTGATCCGAAGATCGGAACAGAAGCAGCAAGAGTATTTCAGGCACTGGCAATGGGAGAAACGGTTGAAGATATGGACCATCTTCTTGTGGCACCAAAATGTCTCCAGAACAAAGTACTTGCCATGATCGATGAAGAGATCGAACATGCCAAAGTTGGAGAACAGGCATATATCGGGCTGAAAATGAATTCTCTGACAGACAAGCGTATTATGAACAAACTGGTGGAAGCATCCTGCGCGGGAGTACACATTGATATGGTTGTCCGCGGTATCTGCTGTCTGATCCCGGGAGTAAAAGGTCAGACAGAAAACATCCACATTATCAGTATTGTAGGACGTTTTCTGGAGCATTCCCGTATTTACATTTTCGGAACACAGGAGAGGGCAAAGATCTATATTTCATCTGCGGACTTTATGACAAGAAATACTCTTCGCCGTGTGGAAGTTGCAGCTCCTATCGAAGACCCGGATATCCGGATGCAGATCCAGGAAATGTTCGTGACAATGCTCAGTGATAACCGCAAAGCGAGGACCATGAACAATAAGGGAAATTATAAGATCGAACCATCCGATAATGCTCCATTGAACTCCCAGGAAGTATTTCTGGAGCAGGCATATGACAACGCAGCTCCTGTTGTTATGGAGAAATAAGAAAACAGAATATAAAAAGCGGGGTTTTTCTTTGATAATATGTCTGTACTGTGATAAGATAAAAACAGTGTTCCTGCAAATGAGTGCAGGCGGAAGGGAGAATTTATGGCACACAGGAAAGTAGTGCTTTGTCTGTTAGGCGCGACTCTGGCAGCATCCCTGTTCAGTGGATGTTCCGGAAAAAAGTCGGACCCTGTTACAGTTACAGTATGGACATATTATAATGGCGATCAGCTGGATACTTTTAAAGACTTGACAGAGAAATTTAATGACACAGTTGGAAAGAAAGACGGCATCACCGTAGAAACCAAGAGTCTTGGAACCGCAGAAGATCTGGAACAAAATGTCCTTGCTGCAGCGGATGGTGAGGTAGGGGCGTCCGAAGTACCGAATATTTTTTCGGCTTACTCAGATACAGCCTATACCATGGATCAGAAGGACATGCTCGTAGACCTTTCCGGTTATCTTACAGATAAAGAAAAAAGTGAATATGTAGAAGAATATCTGAAAGAGGGAGATTTCTCGGACGACGGAAGTAAAATGTTCTGACGTCCAATCAGGAGCTGTCAGCTTTGCAGGAATATGTCAATGAGGAGGCACAGAACCTTATTGATTCCGGACAGATCCGAATTGAAGATATCGGAAATAATAAAGAATCTTATCTGCCGCTGATGGAAAATATCTGCAGCAAAATGATCAATGCTCTGCGCCGAAGGTCCGTTACAGGAATTTATGTAGCGTTTAACACAGAAGACCTGGATAAAAGAAGCCAGAATGATTTTATTCCGACTCTGTATATCCGTGATCTGGATCCGGATTCCCTGCCACCGGAAAAAAATACAGATCTTTTGATGGAGAGATCGCCTGTGGAACTGGTAAAATTCACAGGGATTTCCACAGATAAAGGCTGGAAGTCTCTGATGTCCGTTTCGGCGGAAAGCACTGAAAAATTTATATATCCGGTTTTTCAGAAAGCGTTTAAAGATCAGGGCAGTCTGCGTGCGGCAGATTATGGACACTGGACTACGGAGAACTACACTCTGGATGGAGATGATCGGTCCGCGATCGCTTATTCAATTCCACTGATCCTGGATGATGGAACTGTTTATGGTGTTCTTGGCGTGGAAATGCTCACCGAGTATCTGAATATTCAGATGCCCTATGAAGAATTGCAGAATCAAAGCGCCGGTACCTACATGCTGGCATATACGAAGTCTTCATTGAAAGATGAGGAAATCGTTCTTGAAAATATCTGCGGTGTTAGCAGCAAAAGTTCATCTATGGAACAGTGGAGATGGGACAGCTGTTTTCCTTCTCCGGACATGTGATCAAAGTACTGTCAATGACGATTCTGCTGACTTTACTGGTGGGTATTTTAAGCAGTCTGATCGTCAGCCTCAGTCTTGCCCGTCCGGTAAAGAAACTTTCTGATGAGGTAGAAGAGGCACAGAAGAATAACAGCACTTCGCTCCGCTTTTCCGACACGGGAATCCGGGAACTTGACCAGTTTGCCGGAGCAATTACGCAGATGAACCAGGACATGCTTACCATATCTACGAAATTCTTAAGGATCATGGAAATGGCAAGTGTAGAACTTGGAGGTTTTGAAGTTCGATCGGAGAATGAAAGCGTTTATGTAACAGATAACTTTTTTTCTATGCTGGGCAAAAAGGAACTGTCGGAAAAATCAATGACAGGAAAAGATTTTATGGAATTTTTGGATTCCTATAATAAAAGCTGCCATCACACGGTTAGAGGAGATGGTTCCAGAGTTTACAGTGTGATCCATAATAGCGGAGAAATACGATATGTCCGCATGGAGATCAAGACAGAACCGGATCGGCAGATCGGCCTTGTGGAGGATGTTACAAAAGTTACCAGGGAGCGTATGAATATTGAACATGAAAGGGATTATGATACGCTTACAGGACTTTACAACAGGCGGGCATTCCAGAGAGAAAGTGAAAAACTGTTCCGTGAGCATCCGGAGAAACACAACTGCGAAAGCAGTTTTTGCAGTTGATGAAGAGGGAAGATATTGCCTATTATTATCAGCCTATTGTATCGGCGGTTACAGGTAAGATCAGAGCTCTGGAAGCATTGATGCATGTAGAAATGTCAATGCTGAAATCCCCGGAAGATGTATTGTGTCTTGCAAAAGAAGAAAAATGCCTTCATGATCTGGAAAGAATTACTTTTTTCTGCGCGGCAGAAGGATATTGCAGACTTCGGGCAAATGGAAAAGTAAGAGGTGATGAGCTTCTGTTTGTAAATTCCATTGCAAGTGAGAACATGACAGATGAGGAATGCAGAGAATTCAGGCAGAGATATTTGGATATCCGGTCTCAGCTGGTTCTTGAGATCACAGAACAGGAACTTCTCAGCAAAGAAGCTCTTGAAAGAAAAACGTCAAAAGGATTTCTGGGTGCGGTCGCTCTGGATGATTATGGAAGCGGATACAACAGTGAAAAAAGTCTTCTGGCACTTTCGCCGAAGTATATTAAGGTGGATATGGTGATCATCCGTGATATTGATACGGATATAGATAAACAGCAGATCGTAGCAAACATTGTGAAGTATGCACATCAGCGTGGAATGTATATTGTTGCGGAAGGCGTGGAGACAGCGGAAGAGCTTAAAAAAGTTCTTGAGCTGGAGGTAGATCTGCTTCAGGGATATTATCTTTCACGGCCGGCAGCAACGCCTGGAGCGATTAATCCGGATGCTTTGAAGATCATTGAAGAAAACAGGAAAAGATAAAAAAGAAAGTCGGGAAGAGCAGGTTTTCCCGGCTTTTTTTATACATATTTCTCCCAGTTTTTCACATAATAACCATACGGATAAAAGATAAACAGATAAAAGATACAGGAGGAATATTAGAAGATGAAAGCAACGGGAATTGTTCGTCGGATCGACGGATGCGTTATAATAGGACAAAGCCTTGAAGGCCGCATAAATGCTGGGTTTTCACTGATTTTGTCCATCCAACAGTAAGGGAATCCGGACGGCTTACAGGCTAAATTCTCAAAGGAAAGGAAGGTGTACAGTTGTTCCGGCGGCGCAGAATAATGCGCTTTAAAATCAGAACTGCCATAAGGATCAGATAGGGGTGGAACCTGTCTGGTCCTTTTTCTTTGGAAAAATTTTGTAAATTTCAGTTAGATATTCCACATTGCTGAATGTACTTATTTATAGGAATAAGCTGGTAATAAATGGGAATGATTTAAAAAACAGAAAGGCGGATTTTATTATGAGAGAAGGCGTTTTAGTACCTGATACTTCTAGTGATCGGATGGATATTCGTTTCGGTCTGGAGGAATATTATGGAGGACTTCATTGTGGGGATTGTATGGATGTTTTATGGAAAGGAAAATGGAAGCCGACAAGAATTGAAATGAGCTTTGAAGGTGATTGGTATTTGGTCGGAGTAAAAACGGACAGCTTGGTTGGCCTGCGGGTCAGAGTTTAAGATTTACAGACCATTCTATCACGGATATACTTGATTTACTAAAGTGTACAATTTTAAAGATGAAATTGTATAAAAAAACAGGTGATAGAGTGGATCATCTTGAAAAACTTTTTCTGGCGCATGGCGGGATTATGAAAACCTGTGAGCTGAAAGAGGCGAGCTATTACTATAAGAAAATTCAAAGCCATATTGAATCAGGTAAAATTGAGCGTGTGCGCCAGGGGTATTATCAGTATGTAGGGGAAGATTCATTTTCGGACATTCCCGTTATTGCCAGCCTGTTCCCGGATGCTGTTATATGTATGGAAAGCGCGCTGGATTATTATGGCTATACGGATCGAACGCCGGCAGCATGGCATTTGGCTGTTAAGAGTACAAGTGCAAGAAATCGCTTCCGTATTGATTATCCATGTGTCAGACCGCATTTTGTGCAGGAAAAGCGTTACCCTCTGGGGATTACAACGGCTGTTATTGACGGAACGGAAGTTAAAATCTATGATCGGGAACGGACGATGGTGGATCTTCTGTTTCATAGAAACAAGGTAGATAGTGAAGTGTTTAATACGGCTGTTCAGCGGTATATTCGTGATCCGGAAAAGAATGAGGCGCAGCTGATGCGCTATGCAAAAGTATTTCATGTTGAGAGAAAAGTTAAGGAGGTACTTGGAGTATGGCTGCTCTAAAATAACAGATATATAAGATTTGACAGGAACCTGAAAATAAGGGTTCCTTTTTTATTTCTGGAAGTGCCTGTTTACGGCATTTTCCGGAAGCATACCGCATAAAAGGCCGTGAAATTGTGGCCCATTAAATGAAAGGAGAAAATCTGCCATGAAATGTTTGCTCAGGTATGAATGGGTTAAGCTGCTCAGAGCCTGCCTGCCAGAGGGCAAGGGGATACTGGGGCATTGGGCCAAACTGGCATCCAGAGCAGCATTTCGTAAAGGACAGGCACGTTACTGTGGACATACGAACCATGTCAATCCGGGGATGTGGTCTGGAGGAGTTGTAGGGTTAAAGAGTATTCTTGGCGTGAAAAGCCGCGCAGAAGCATTGAAGATCATGGATACGCTTCAGGAACTGGGATACATCACATATACGCTGGATATGGCCACAAAGAAGCTGGAGTATGTCATGCTGGACTGGGTTCTGCAGTGCTGTGGGACAGAGTGCATGGAAGGAAGTGTTTATGCGACAGAAGGATACGGGTTTTTGTGCCTACCCCGCAGTATTCCGCAGCGTCTGGCAGATTATAAGCTCCAGTTTGGCGAGGCGGACGCATGGCTGGATTTGTGGTGTCATACGGTATGGCAGGATGACCATAACGTGTTCTCTTTTCAGGCACCGGCGGTTCAATTCGGGTCTTATGGTGCCGCTTTAACTTTGGAAACCATGGGAGAGCGATGGGGCTGGGAAAAAACTAAGGTATGGCGATTTTTTAAAAAGCATGGGGATGTCTTTGCGCTGTACCGCCTCCCTGGCTCCTATGGCTGTCTCATTTTTAATAAGCTGTACCCAACGGGTATGGAGGTTTCATTGCCCAGCTATGCGGAGATTGAACGTATAATTGGCAGAATACGCATTTTGGCCGGGAAAACTCATATTGAGGGAACCGATCATGTCCGCCTGAACAAGATGATCCTGTGGTATAGCCGTCAGCTGCTTGCAAAGACGGATTGCCATACGGCTCAATCATCGGCAGAAGATCGCGTTGCACTTTCTGACCCTATAATACGCGCGTATCTTTCTCATGGCTGGAATTGTAAGAATTGCAGGAAATGTAGCTATGACTGCAGGGAAAGAGTAGATGATACTCTAACGTTAGATATAAATACAATACGCGGGCCTTGCGTTCGCTGTAATGATGACAAGGAGAATCAAAATGAGCAAACAGGACAACTGCGCCAGCAAGGCGCTTTATGAGCAGCAGGAGAAGAAAATTTCCGCACAGTCGGACGCGATGATCAAACTGTTGACCAAGAAAGGGATTCTGGAGGACCGGCAGATTGACGATGAGCGTATCCGTCAGGCCCAGAAGGAGAAAAAGCGGAATATGTATCATAACACGCAGGTGCTTCTGGAAAATTACAGGAATATCGCATGGGCGCTGGAGTGCTTTCCGGATACTATCGCAGAGGAGCTGGATCATCCTTTGGCTGAACTGGATGCTCTGCTGGACCATATGGATCTGGAAATGGGGATGGGCAACCGTAAACTGGAAAGCCGCCTTGAAAGTGTCAAAAAGTCCCGGCTGTTACTGGACCGGGTCAATGAGGCGCTGACTGTTTTGAAGCGTAAGCCGGATAATGGCCCGAAGATGTATGAAATCATATATCTGACCTATCTGGCTCCGGACAAACTCAGCCACACAGATCTTCTGTACCGTCTGGATATTTCCTCCCGGCATTATTACCGGCTCCGGGGACAGGCGATTACAATCCTGTCGATCCGGCTTTGGTCAGCGCCGGCCTCAGAGGTAGATTCGTGGCTGGAGGTACTGACACTGCTGGAAAATCTGTGATGAAAAGAAAATGGCAGACAAATGGCACAAAATTGGCAGGGTGTGTGCCGATGACATGTAAAGGGGAAAAAGCTATACTGGTATCGTCCGAAAGTGGGACAGGGCGAAATGGACGCCGTTTCTGATTAAGCGATATGCTTTGAGAAACGGCGTTTTTTGCTGCCCGGAAAAAGTAAGAAGGAGGTATAACAGACATGACAAAGCAAATGGTACCCGGCAAAGAGCGTATTCAGAAAATTTACTGGATTCTTGTGGCGATTACTTGTGCGCTCCTTGTGTCCGTACATCCGGTGATGGCAGAAACAATTTTTGATCGTTTCTCCACAATCATGCAGGATATTTACGGACAACTGGTCGCCATTAGCACGATTGTTGCTGTAACTGTGGCGGCTATCGCCCTGCTGGTCCGAATGATTTCCCGGAACCAGAGAGCCGTGGATGAAGCTACCAGCTGGCTGAAACGGATTGTCGTTACATGGATCGTGCTGAATACGCTCGGCTTTATAGTGGCTTATCTGCAGCCGCTGATTGCCGGCGGGCAGTATACGCCGTAAATCATCCCAGTCCTGCAATAGAACGGAGGTGACATATTGTGCTGGACTGGATTTTTGAAGGAATCGTCACATGGATGTCCAGTATTGCGGCTGCGATGATGGATGCCATTTCGGGCTTGTTCTTAAATGCCTTGGGAACAGATATGCTGGCGATGGAGGAATACTTTCCTTTTGTCACGAAGGCATTTGAGGTTATGCAATATATGGCGTGGACAATGTTGTTTCTCATTACAGTCTGGCAGCTGTTCCGTACCTTTGGCGGACCGATTACAGAAGCGGAAAATCCGTGGCAGCTAGTTGCCCGAAGTGCATTATTTGCGTTTTTAATCGGCTATGCGAAGCCTATTTTTATGATGGCACTGGATATTGCCAGAGCGCCATATACGGCACTGATGGACTTAAGTATGACGGCAGAAGATTTTACCTTTGCTGGTTTGGAACAGGTTCTGAAAAACGGACTGGTAACATTAGTGTCAGCGATTACCATTATCGCCCCTATATTGCTGTTGATTCTACTGATTTCGGTCGGATGGAATTACTTCAAATTGCTGCTGGAAACAGTAGAGCGCTATATCGTTGTGGGAGTACTGTGTTATACCAGCCCACTGGCTTTTGCCATGGGAGGTTCCAAAGCTACAAATCAGGTGTTTAAAAGCTGGTGCCGGATGGTAGGTTCGCAGCTCCTTTTGCTGGTTCTAAATGTTTGGTTTTTGAGGGCATTTAACAGCTCCGTTGGACAGTATGTAGGTAATGGTGGCGCATTGTCGAGCGGGCAAGGTTCCATTTTCCTATGGTTTTTCTGCGCACTGGCCTTTTTGAAAACCGCACAGAAGTTTGATTCCTATCTGGCTGCTATAGGTCTTAGCGTGGCGCAGACGGGTTCCAGTATGGGTATGGAAATGCTGATGGCAGCCCGCGTACTGACGGGGGCTGGCGGCGGTGTCCGGAGTGCCGGAAATGTATTCCGATCCGGAGCAGCTGCAGCCGGAAGCGGAGCAGCCGCAGGAGCTGGTGCTTTTGCTGGCTTTGCCAGCAAGTTTAAGGGCAATTCCTATGTTCGTGATGCTGTGGTGCAAGGTGGCTCCCATATGGGTATGGGCGGAAGTGTGGGCGTTGTAGCCCGTGCTTTTGGCGGAATGGCAGCGCGGAATGGCGCAACCCTGAACGCAGAATCCATTGCATCAGTTGCGGCGCGGGCAGAAGCAGTTTCCGGAACCATCGGCGGAGAGATTGCAGATCGCAGTCTTGCCAATTATATGCCTCAGATGGGTGGATTTACATTGAAGGACACTCAGATTTCCGGTGGACATATCAGTACGACAGCCACAGGAGCCGATGGCAAAACCAGTCATGTGGAAATGTATAATTCATCGCAATTTGAAAAGCCTTCCGTGCCTCATTCTACCGTGACCGCCGCTGATGGAAGCAGCTGGTATCAGATTGCCGGCGGCGAAGGCCGGGGAGCCTTTTACGATGCTCCTGAGTTTAGCGGAAGTATCACGGAGGCTGCGGAAGTGGCATCCGCTTTCCCGGGTGCCGCAGAAGGGACAACCTTGCGCACTGTGGGCGATGGTATTCTGGAAGCGACAGACGATGGCGGCAGCACCCTTTGGTATAACTCGGCCTACTATGAGGAACCGGAAGCTCCCCATACGGTCATGCAGTCTGCCGGAGGAGTGGACTGGTATGCCATGCAGCAGCAGGCGGAAGCGCCGGCATTTGAATCGGGTGATGCCGCTGCTGCTTATAACCGGGCAGCTTTTCAGGAATTTATGCCTGGATACGAACAGTCTGTGACTTATGTAGATGGTTCCAAGCGCGAGGACGGCCAGTTTGAGGTGCGCCATGCAGACGGATCTGGAACGATGTTTTATGATACCGCACAGTATGCGATGCCTCGCGGAGACTACCAGGTCTACGAGGATACCCATGGCCAGCAATGGATTGCTATTCATGGTGATCCTTCGGTAGAGCGCCGGCCTGTCTATGAAAACGGAAAACCGGTTTATGATGGCGATAATGTCCGGACCGTATCTGTGGAGTCGGTGCGATATAAAACGACACCGACAAAATATGGTACTCCGGAAAAGAGAGACGATATAAAAACAGACCCGCCCAAAAAGAAACGGTAATCCAATCGTATGAAAGCAGCAACGCCGGGGGTGTTCCCTCCGGCATTGCTGTGTGTAACTGACGAAAATGAGGGAGATAACGTCTGAACCTGGCGGTTCGCTGATACATAAGGAGGTGAAGATACTATGGCGGAGGAGGAAAAGCAGCAAGTCGGTGATGGTGCGGATAATTATGGACAGGCAGCCAGCCAGATGGCCAAAGCAGCCGGTCAGTCGGGGCAGGCGGCCGCAAAGCAGGCAGGAAAGGAAGCTGCAAAACAGGCAGCGAAGGCCGGAGCGGAAGCCACCGCCAATACTTCAGCTGCGGTGGTTCAGGCCGGTGTCGAAGGCGGTAAGGCTGTCGCCCAGGTTGCAGCCGGTACAGCCGTTGGCGGTCCATGGGGAGCCATTTTGTCTGCACTCTGGGCGCTCCGCCACACCCTGTTTAAAATACTTGTCTTTTTATGCCTGCTGTTATTGCTTTTCATTGTGATGATTGTTTCTCTGCCTTCTATCCTGATGAACGCAGTGTTCGGTCTGGATGGCACAGCGGTGGATATGGAAAACCCGGTAACTTTGCAGGAGTCCTACAATGAGATGTCCGGCGCCGTATCTGATGTTGTGGATCAGGGATACAACCGGGCCTTGGAAAAAGTTGAGCAGATCATTCAGGACGGAGGATATGATTATGACCTGTCTATGGAGGCCTTGATCAACTATGCCCAGAGTTCGGCAGGATATGATGTCAGCTATATTTTGGCAGCCTATTCTGCTTCGCTTCAGCAGCAGGGAACCAGTGAAGCGGATATGGTAGCGAAACTGGAGGCTGTCATGGATGACATGTTTCCCGTGACTTATGAGGAAAAGCAGCAGGAGCGTTTGATTCCGGTATCTTATACAACCTATCAGGCAGTAACATTGACGGTGGTAACTTCGCAGACACAGACCGGGACTATTGATGGGACTCCACAGTACCGATATACGACAGAAAGCCGTACATATTATGAACCAGCAGGTGTCCAAACCTCTGAGGAACCGGTAACGACGACCGCTTATAATCCGGTAACCGTTTCCTTACCGGTTTACAGTGACGGGACTGTTACGGGAACCAGTGAAGCGACGTACTATGAAGCAGCGGGATCTGTTACTTTAAATCCTGAAACTGAAATAATCCGGTATGTGGAATGTACGATCCATCCATTTGATGAATCTGTCATCATAGATGCCTTTGGGATTGATGAGGACGCTACCTATGACCAGTTTGGGATTACTTATGCGGAGGCCATTGATAACATGGCAAAAGCTCTGAAAATGACTTTATATGGAGCAGCCAGCAGTGGTGAGGCGGTGGAACTGACGGATGCAGAGCTGATCGCTTTTGTAGAGCGGCAAAATTGTAATGCGACCCGGAAATATATCCTGAGTACGGGGCTTTCGCTGGTGGGAAAAGTTCCGTATTTTTGGGGCGGTAAGTCTGGCCCGGGCTGGAATGAGGAATGGAACACTCCCAAAGTTGTGACTGCCGAAGGCTCCAGTTCCACAGGCACGATCCGGCCTTATGGGCTGGACTGCAGTGGCTTTACCACATGGGTTTATAATACTGCGCTTGGTGTAAATATTGGCGCTGGAACTTCCGGACAGTATCCAAATACGGTGGCCATATCAGAGGCTGAGTTATTGCCCGGGGATCTCGGATTTTTGGCAGAATCGGATGGAAGCGGATGGAATCATGTGCTGATGTTTGCCGGATATAGTGAAACCGGTGAGCGGATGTGGGTTCACTGCTCCAGTGGCAGTGGCGTCATCTTAAATACGCCAAGCTATGATTCCTCCATTGTGCTGCGCAGGCTGACAAACGTGGATTATGATGCGCCGGTGCCGGAAACAGGGACCGGAGGGATTACCGGGGAACCAATGTATACGCTGGAGGTAGATGTGACCCATTACTGTGCATGTTCGCTTTGCTGCGGAGAAAACGCGGCGGGTATTACAGCCAGTGGAAAACCGGTAGCAGAAGGTATGGTGGCGATGTCCAGCTATTATCCTTTTGGTACCAAGATTGAGATCAATGGTGTGATGTATACCGTCGAGGACCGTGGCGGGTCCGGTATTGAGAATGACATCCACCGTGTAGATATTTATGTGCCGGATCATCAGCAGGCACTGCGTCTTGGACGCTATAAAACGACAGCGACAATTTACAGCTTGGGAGGTGAGTGATGTGGAGGAAAAGGAATACAGCAATGTGTATACCATACCGGCAAACTATACCGATTCCGGTAAACTGTTCGGCGGTATGGTGGATACCCGAAATGCCATTGAAACGCTATTTCTTGTAGCGTTGGTCGGGTATCCGGAACTGTTTCTGATCCCCATGCCGGGGACCATCCGTATCGTTGTGATGACGGTGACACTGCTTCCCTTAGCGGTTTTGTGTGTGATGGGTGTGGATGGCGGTTCACTGTTCCAGTATCTGGGGCATATGATCCGTTTTTGGACACATCGAAGGAAACTGCATTTTAAAAGGATAGGGTATCGGTATGAGCAAACAAAAAATCAAAGAAAAAAAGCCAAGAGCAAAAAACGAGCGGCTTGAATTTGTGCAGGACTATCTTCCAATCAAGGATTTGCGTAATGGCATTATAGAGACAACCGATGGCCGATATATTAAAATCCTGGAAATAGAACCAATCAATTTTGTCCTGCGCTCCGATGAGGAGCAGTTTAATATTATTTCCAGCTTTGCGAGCTGGTTAAAAATTTCGCCCATGAGACTCCAGTTTAAGTCTATTACCCGTAAAGCGGATTCGGACAAGCATGTGGCCATGATACGGGAGGAGCTTGAAGCGGAGACGAATGAACAGTGCAGGGCCATGGGTGAGGATTATATACGCCTGATTAAGGATGTGGGAAGCAGAGAAGCGCTGACGAGGCGCTTTTTTTTGATCTTTCAGTATGAGGCTGTGGGGCGCAATGAGAGTGATGACTATGCCAAGATTTACGGGATGCTGCAGACTGCAGAACAAAATGCCAAGGCATATTTTATGCAGTGTGGCAACAATATCCTGCAGCCCAAAGATCCGGATGCGGCCATTGCGGAAATTTTATATATGTTCTTTAACCGGAGATCCTGTGTGGATGAGCCATTTTCCTCCCGTGTTGACCGTGTCGTGGTGGATACCATGGCAGCCAAGCATAAGGTGATCGGTGTAGATCCCATTCCCCATATCCGGATGTCCCATTTTCTGGCACCCCGGGGGATCGATCTGAGCCATTACAATTACATCATTATGGATGGGTTATATTACTCCTTCCTCTATATTCGGGCGAATGGGTATCCCAGCCATGTGCGGGCCGGTTGGATGTCCTCTCTGATCAACGCAGGTGAGGGCATTGATATTGATGTGCATCTGCGGCGTGAAAACCGGAGTAAGACCATTGATAAAGTGGCCCAGCGTATCCGGTTGAATCGGACAAAACTCAAAAGTATGCAGGATACCAGTACGGATTTTGAAGAACTGACAGGTGCGATTCAGGCGGGTTATTTCATCAAAGCGGGAATCGCCAACTACAATGAAGATTTGTTTTACATGAGTGTATTTATCACGATCTCGGCCAGGACCTATGAGGAGCTGATGTGGCGTAAACAGCAGATGACGGACATGCTCAAGTCTATGGATATGTACATCAGCGACTGTAACTTTCAGCAGGAAGCGGCGCTGCAGTCGGTGATGCCGTTTTTAAAGATACATCCGTCTTTGGAGAAAAAGGCCCAGCGAAATGTGCTGACCAGCGGGGCGGCGTCCACTTATATGTTCACCAGCTTTGAGATGTCCGATGATTCCGGTGTACTGCTTGGTGTGAACCGACATAATAATTCCCTTTGCATTGTGGATCTGTTTAATACCAAGATGCACAAGAACGCCAACCTGAACCTTCTGGGGACCTCTGGGGCCGGGAAAACATTTACCATGCAGCTTTTGGCACTGCGGATGCGGATGCGCGGGATTCAGTGCTTCATACTGGCTCCGATCAAAGGCCACGAGTTCCGCCGGGCATGTGCAAAGATCGGCGGTGAGTTTATCCGGATCGCGCCGGGATCACCGCATTGTATCAATATTATGGAAATCCGGTTCACCATGACACCAGAGATGGAACTTATTGATGAAATGGATTATTCCGAAATGGATTCTCTGCTGGCCAGAAAGATCCAACAGCTGATGATATTTTTCGGGCTTCTGATCCCGGATATGACCAATGAGGAGGAGCAGATGCTGGATGAAGCCCTGATCCGTACCTATGCGGATTTTGGCATTACCCATGAAAACAGCTCTGTTTATGTGAACCCCAATGCAGAAAACCTGAAAATGAAAAAGATGCCGATCCTTGGAGATCTGCACAAGCATTTGCAGGAAAACCCTATGACTCAGCGGCTGGCAGCGATTGTCAGCCGTTTTGTGACCGGTTCAGCCCAGTCCTTCAATCAGCCCACCAATGTAGACCTGAGCAATAAATATATTGTCCTGGATTTAAGTGAGCTGAAAGGCAAGCTCTTGCCGGTGGGGATGTTTATCGCGTTGGATTATGTCTGGGACCAGATCAAGGCAGACCGTACCAAGCGGAAAGCGATTTTCATTGATGAGATCTGGCAACTGATCGGCGCCAGCTCCAACCGTATGGCTGCGGAATTTTGCCTGGAGATTTTTAAAGTTATCCGTGGGTTCGGCGGTGCCGCAATTTCAGCGACGCAGGATCTGTCGGATTTCTTTGGACTCGATGACGGCAAATATGGACGGGCGATCATTAATAACTCGAAGAATAAAATTATTTTGAATTTGGAACCGGATGAGGCCCAGTATGTGCAGGAGACCCTGAAGCTGACCCGGACAGAGATCCGTTCCATTACCCAGTTTGAACGAGGCGAGGCCCTCATCAGTTCCAATAATAACAAAGTCCCGGTGATCATCAAGGCTTCCAAGATAGAAAAGGAAATGATCACCACGGACCGGGCTGAACTTGAGGCAATTTTGCAGGAACGGCAGAAAGAAAAAACTCATTCTGCTTAATATACGTTTCTTAAACAATTATGCGCATAAGGAGGTGAAGTCAATGCTGCTGACGGAGGAACAATGTGTGATCAAGTGGCTGTCCCAGTATGGGGCTTTGCCTAAAACACAGGTCATCCGTCTGCTGCGGGATAAGATGCCGGAGACAGCAGAGAAAATCCTGCGTAATCTGAAGCGGTCCCTGCGGATCGCGGATGTGGGCGGAGGCTATTATCTGGGGCTGGATGCCTACTGCAAGCCGGATCAGCGGATGATTCTTGCAGTCTGGGTACTGCTGAAGTTTATTGACTCCGTGGATCCGATGGCCCATTACCCGGCCACCTATCCCTCTCAGATTTTTTTCCTGAAGGATAATGTTGGCTATGAGATTGTCGTCCTTTATGAAGGGGAGCAGCATTTGAGCCGTCTTTTAGTCCCGCAGGATGAGGATACAAAATATATTTTTGTGCTGCCTAATATCCGTATGGCAGCACAGTTGACCCTGCCGCCGGTACCATGTCTGGTTGCTACAGTGAGCTATCAGGGAGAGGAGGTACCGGAGGTTATGTTTTATTCGGAGGAGGTGAAGCAACATGGAGATCCCAAATTCCTTTGCCCGGACGCTGGCTAAACTGGAGGGAAGGGTTAAGAAATTGAATATGGCACTTCATAATACCCGCCATTTATATGAGCTTGGGGATCAGGAAATGACTTATGCGGTGGCTATGAGGCTGGCGGATACAGCCGAACAGGTTACGCTTTTGGCCCGAGCGCTGCCGGCCTGTACAGGAAATCCCATTGCGGCACAGGAACTGCAGGATGTCATGGCGATCAATGTACCGGTAGAGATGGGATTTACCAAAGAAGGCTGGTTTAGTGTACGGCTGCCGTTGCTGCTTCCTAAAAAGGAGCATGCAAGCGCAGATTATATCCGTTCAATCCTGTATCCGGCGATGCAGAAATTTTTCCAGAGCCGGCCGCCGGTCCGATATCAGGACTGTACATTGATTTACCGGCATGTCTATATGCGGAGCCGGCCGGAGCGCAAACGCAGGGACCACGACAATGTTGAGATCAATATGGTTTCGGATATTGTGGCTCTTTATGTAATGACGGATGACGCACCTTCTTTATGCCGGCATTACTATTGCAGCGCCTGCGCAGAAGCAGAGCGCACAGAAGTTTATGTTGTACCGGACACAGACTTTCCGGCATGGCTGGAAAGGGAAAAGTCGATGCCGGATGAGGGGGTGACGCTGTATGGAAACCACCCATAAAGGCCCTCAAAAGATACGTCAATTTCCTCATTTTTGGACCATTGAATTTGACGTATCCACGAAAACAGGGAAAACACCGCATCCACAAGGCGGTTTTGGCAGCAGAAAAACGGGGATTCCGACAAAGAGAGCAGTCCTGATGTCGGAAAGTTCTTCCATGGGAGGGTGAGTAACAATGCTGACCCTTCGCCCCGGCAGTCAGGCGGGAAGGCTGGCAGAAATGCTTTCTGTGACCGGTGAGTTCCCGCTGCGATCCCTGCATTTGCTGGGAAGTGAACGGAGCTTTCGGGATTTGGTACGGCGCCTTAGTGTATCTCAGCTGATTCGGCATCCGGAGAAGGATGTGCAGTTGAAAACACGGATGCTCCAGCTCAGTGGAAGCGGCCATTCTAAATCTATCCGATTTTATAAAGGTGCGCTTCCTCTGTTGGATTGGATTCATCCGGAAGCGTACTGGTACTATATGGATGCGTTCTGGGGTCACCACTTTCCAGGAGACGCTGCGCATAGAGACCGCAACCACCGGGTGGCGGAAGTAGTTGCTCTGTGTGCGCGGGCAGGACTGGAGGTTGTTCCATACCGGCTTCCCACATTTCAAATGGACCGTATTTGCCAAAAGGTACCGGACATGCCTGCTTTCTATCTGGCGCGGGACATGAAAAAGATCCGGTCATCGGAGCAGAACAAGACGATGTTCACACGCATTACCGGAGCCATTTTTTCGCCCGGTGGCTGTTATGCCGTTTACAACACGCGAAGCGCAGCAATGCGGTGGAACGGACTGGGAGAGTTTAAAGCGCTTCACAGTCTGATGGAGGTGGCTCGCATGAACGCCGGTGTCACCAAGGTGGATTCGGCAGTTTTGCTGGGTGAGTCTGGAGAAATCGCTCTGGCCACATTACAGGAAAGCGAAAAGAGCCGCCGTCCGGAATTTCGGTTTGATGGAATTTACCATCATGTCTATTTTATACCGCTGAATCATACCGGAGCCCGTCAGCTTCGGTTATTGTTGCTGCCGGACTGGAAGGAGCGGATTCTGGACTTACTATTTGATCCGGATACCCGGACGTATGGGACCGGGTCTATGGAATGTGATGCCTGTGTGGACGGAGCTTTCATCCTGTCTCATTTGGATGGGGATCTGGCCCGGCTGCTTCGTTTCCGCGAAGCGATGTATATGCGGCCGGGAAGATATGAAGTCCTGTGCTTTCCGCATCAGGCGCAGCTGCTTCGTGAGTATTTGGATACACAAGTCAGTATTAAGACATTGGAAATGTCTTTAGTGGAAAAAGAATTGGGTTTGGAAGGAGGATTGGATGAATGAGAAAACGAGGACCGCCGGCATCGTCATTGGCTCCATACTGGGGTTGGCAGCGCTGCTTTATCTGGGCGGTGTCCTTGGGCAGTTATTGGATCATTATCAGATCTGGCTGGAACAGGGCGGTATGGCGGGTCAGACCGCAATAGCTCCGATCAACTGGAGCCCGTTCGCCTGCTATCGGGAGGCATTTCGGCTTTCCGGCCTGAAAAGCATCGGCATCCTGCTTCTGGCAGGCGGTCTGATCTTTGCCTATGTAAAGCTGCATGACCGGTTTGGGAGTAAGAACAATGACCCGCGAGGGTTCTCCATCAGTAAGGATGGTACTTACGGAACGGCATCATGGATGGGCGAAAAAGAGCTGAAGGAAGTACTGGAGATCCGGCCGATTGAAAAAGCGGACGGAATTATCCTTGGAGAGAAATCCGGCAGTGCCATCTGTTTGCCTGTTAACACCAGACTGAACCGGCACATTGCTGTGTTTGGTGCATCTGGAACCATGAAATCCCGTGGTGTTATCCGGCCGGCCCTGTTTAACATTATCAAACGCGGCGAGTCCGCGATCATCACAGACAGCAAGGGCGAGTTATATTCCGATACGGCGGAGCTGTTTCGGAAGAATGGGTATGAGGTCCGGGTGTTTAATCTGGTCAACCCGGAGCATGGAGACTCATGGAACTGTATGTCTGATCTCAATGGCGATACGCTCCTTGCACAGGTGCTGACCAACGTGATCATTGGCAATACCAGTGAGGGGAAAGGCGATCACTTTTGGGATAATGGCGAAGGCAATCTCCTGAAGGCCCTGGTGCTGTATGTGGCGCTGGATCGCACCCGCAGTCCGGAGAGTAAGAATCTTCCGGCGGTTTATCAGCTACTGGTTCAAAACAGTGAGCGCCAGCTGACAGCTATTTTTGAAAAGCTGCCGCTGGATCATCCGGCAAGGGCTCCGTTTAATCTGTTTGCCCAGGCCAGCGATACGGTCCGTTCCGGAATCGTGCTGGGTCTGGGAACCCGGCTGCAGGTCCTGCAAAATGAAACAGTCTGCCGGATCTTGGGCCGGAGTGACATTGAGCTGACGGCACCGGGCCGGAGAAAATGCGCTTATTTTGTGGTCTTAAGTGATCAGGATGCAACGATGGCATTTTTGTCATCGTTATTTTTTTCTTTCCTGTTCATCAAACTGGTTCGGTATGCGGACAGTACGCCGCAGATGCGCTGCGCAGTGCCGGTAAATCTCATCCTCGATGAGTTTAATAACATCGGAAAGCTGGGCGGCGCCGCCGATGGCTCGGATTTTACCCGGACGCTTTCAGTTATCCGGAGCCGGGCCATTTATGTTATGCTTGCGGTGCAGAGTTTGGGACAGCTTCAGAACCGGTATCCCAATAACCTGTGGTCCGAGATCATCGGCAACTGTGATATTCAGCTGATGCTTGGATGTACCGATGATGTAAGCGCGGAATATTTTTCTGCCCGGAGCGGGGATATGAGTATAGAGATCAACTCCACCATGACGGTACAGAAAACCATAGCTGTGGCGCAGGTGATCCCTCAGTACCGACAGACTCAGGGGCAGGGCAAGCGCCGGCTGTTGACGCCGGATGAGGTGCTGCGTCTTCCGAACGAGGAGATGCTGGTCATTATCCGTGGCCATAATATTCTAAAACTGAATAAGCTGGATTACACTCGTCTGCCCATGGCGAAGGAAATCATACGGACCAGTATTATGGATTATCATCCGGAACCGGTGATCATACCGGAACCGGAGATGGAATTTGTACCGCCGCCAATGGAGGAGAAAGAGATTCCTGATCCTCCGTCAAAGCGCAAACGCCGGAGCTTATACAGTTCGGCGCAGCCACCCAGTGATTTTTGAAGATGATTTGATTTAACTTTAAAATTGACATTTAACCTTTGTAATGTTATAATGACGCAAAAAGGTTAAAGCGGTGGTGATTGGATGGAGTATATTACAGAAATTCTGGGCCTTCCGGTAATCCGGGCAGAATGGAAGCAACAGGACCGGCTTCCATTTTTTCTCATTGAAAAATATAAATATGAACAGGTAACTCTTGGGGACACTGTCTGTCTTTTTTTGCATCCACAGGAAGAACTGGACACCGTAAACGCGATTAAAAAACATTTCCGGCGTATTGACGAGTTGTGTGAGTGTCCCATGGTACTGGAAATGCCTGTGCTTACCAGTCGGCGTCGAAAGACGTTGATTGAGGCGCGGATACCATTTGTTATCCCCGGCAAGCAGATCTATCTGCCGTTTTTGGGAACGATGCTTACAGAAAAATGTGATGCTGAGACAACCGGTATAGGGCCGGATAAATTACGGCCATCGGCTCAGCAGCTGCTTTTTGCAATGATTCTCGATGGCTGTCATCCGATGCCTCTGGCCCCTCTTGCCAAACGGTTTCAAGTGTCGGCAATGACAATAACGCGGGCAGCTGATCAACTGTGTAAAACCGATCTTATAAAAAAGATAGGAATGGGCAGTGGTGCGCAGAAAATGTTGATCACAGAGTATAGCCCCAAAGAACTGTATCAAAAAATGCGTCCGTATCTGATTCAGCCGGTCCGCAAGACCGTATATATCGACAAAGCGGATGTTCATCCGGAAATGTTTCCGGCAGGCCTTTTTGCACTTTCGGAAATGAGTATGCTGAATCCCCCGGCTATTCAAACATGGGGTACAGTAAGGTTCTCGCTGGAAAAGGGTTCTTATGCAGGAACACTTCTGGATACCAATAAGCAATGTGCCTTACAGGTATGGAAATATGACCCGCGCATGATCAGTCAGACGAAAATGGTTGATGTATTATCACTGGCGCTGAGTCTGGCTGAAGATGAAGATGAACGAACCCAGCAATGTCTGGAGGAATTAACAGAAAGGATATGGTAAGCACATGGTCAGTGGAGTAGAAAGTTTTCGGAAATGGTTTGCAGAGTATACCGACCAATACACCATTATTGGCGGCACTGCATGTGATCTCCTGATGAGTGAGGACGGTCTGGATTTTCGGGCAACACGGGATATTGATATGGTCCTGATTGTGGAAAGTCTGACACCGGAATTTGGACGAAGGTTTTGGGAGTATGTGAAGGCGGCTGGTTATGAACATAGGAATAAAAGCACAGGAGAGCCGCAGTTTTATCGCTTTTCAAAGCCTTCCAGTCGTGAATATCCTTATATGATCGAACTGTTTTCTGGCCGCGTCGATGCCATCGAACTGCCGGAGGACGCTGTGTTGACGCCGCTTCCATTAGATGACGAGATTTCCAGTCTGTCGGCCATTCTGATGGATACGGATTATTATCAGTTTCTCCGGGAGGGAAAAATTGTGCTGAATGATATACCGGTTTTGGATGCTGCCCATCTGATTCCGTTTAAGGCGAAAGCATGGCTGGATCTGACAGAGCGGAACCGGAATGGAGAGCATGTTGACAGTAAGAATATACGCAAACATAAAAATGATGTGTTCCGCCTGAGTATCTTATTGACCTCTGATATCAGGGTGATACTGTCAGCTGCAATCCGAAGCGATTTGGAAAAGTTCTTTTCGGCAATGGAGGCGGAAACGATTGATTTGAAAGCATTTGGTATACGAAGTCAGAGTCAGCAGGAAATTCTTCAGAAACTGAAGACGATTTACGGACTGCTATAAAAAGGATACTGGCAGCAGAACCGGAGCAATACATATATATCGATTACGAATAGAGGTATAGAGCATCTCAGAAATGAGGTGCTTTTTTTATACACTAAAATCAAAGGAGGTAACAGTTTAATGTCAGATAGCATGGAATTTATGCAGGAAGAATCTAGGGAAATCCTGCAGGATACCGGACCGGAGTCCGTTTCCCATACCGATTCGGTCATTCCCCCGGATGAACCGGCAAAGCCATCCTCTCCTCAGACGGATTCGGATCATGGGGAGTTTGAGGCGGAGGCATTGGAAGACGGCGCCGAAAACATGGAAAATGGCCCGGATTCTCAACCGGATCAGAAAACTGCAGAGCAGCCGGCAGCGCCCAAGGCGGAAGGCAGGAAAACGCGGACGGCCCGGAGAAAAAAATCTGAGTCTGAAGCGGAGGAATCCCAGCCAGCCATAGAGTCTGGGCAGCGCCGGAGGCCGTACACGAGGCCCACCATGTCTGTGGTATCCATTGATGACCGGCCCACAGTGGAAACCGATGCGGACAAGGCCAGAGACGCGCTGTTGGATCTGGTGGAATCCTTCAAAACCAGACGTATCCTGACCGGTACGATCCAAGGCGTTGAACGGCCGGCAGATAATCCCAGCCGTTCACTTGCAGTCCTTTATCATGGCGATTTCAAGGTCATTATTCCAGCAGAGGAGGCAGTGGAGCCGCCGGATGACTTTCGCGGCCGGGACCCGGGAGATGTGCTGCACTATATGCTGACCAAACGGTTGGGTGCAGAAGTGGATTATATTGTCAAAGGCATTGACGGAAATGCCGACATTGCGGCTGCCAGCCGGCTGGAAGCGATGGCAGCCAAACGCCGGGAGTACTATTTCGGCATCGACCGGGATGGCAATAACCTGTTGTATTCCGGAATCTGTGCGGAGGGACGGGTCGTATCAGTCATCCGGGCAGGTATCTTTGTGGACCTGTTTGGGGTAGAAACGTATATCCCTTTGCGGGAGTTGAGCTACCAGCGGATGCTGGATGCCAGTGCCAATTTTCAGCCGGGTCAGCGGATCTTGGTGAAAATTCTTGAGATTGACCGCAGTGACCGGAATCATATCCGCGTCAGTGCTTCGATAAAGCAGGCCGGTGAAAATCCGTATGAGAAAGCTCTGCGGAGATATTCGGTTGGGAACCGGTATGTGGGAACGGTCAGTATGGTGGATACCACAGGAGTTTTTGTTGCACTAGACGGGGGCATTGATTGCTTGTGCAGTTATCCAAAGCGCGGGCGGCCGCCCAGGGGTGCAAGGGTTACTGTGCGAATCCTTGGAATTAACCATGATTCCAACCGGATTTGGGGAGCAATCACCCATATCGCAACGCCGCGCTGAGGGAGGAGGTGAATTTTTATTGAGTCTGTACGCATTAGACACGGCTGAGCAGCAGCGCCGGAAGGCGATTGCTGAACAGGCAAGAAAGATGATTATGGAACAGATCCCAGTGGAAGATCAGGATGAGACATCGCTGACCGCAATCCACCGGGATTATTTTATGCAGATTTCCTTTTCGCCGCTGCACCCGCTGATTCTGATCTGTCTGGCCAGAAGTATCCCTCATACCGGAATGTCCCGGAAAAAGCAGATGACCAACGAGCTGAACTTAAGCTGTGTCCTTGGCAGCCACGCCATTAATGAGCAGGTCGGGTGCTATTCCTACCGGGCAGTCCACTGGATGGATACGGAGCTGACAGAGGAACGTTTTTTTGAAATACTGGAACGTTGCACAGAGGAAGCGGACCGGGGGTATCACAAACTGACCGCAGGTGAGGTCTGAGCTGCCAGACCTTAAAAATAATGCTGTTCCTGCAGCATAAGGAACAGAAAAGATGGAGGTAAATATGAAAATCCGAAGATTCGTAAAAAGGGCTGTCGCTTATGTGCTGGCAGCCATAATGACCCTGTCCATCGCGCCGATTCAGACGGTTTTGGCCGCTGTCGGCGACGTGGGGTCTATTATATTTGACTATACCTATGATTCTGAGGGGAAGCCTATGCGTTATAACGGCAGTGCCGTCATTGATGGCTTCACTGCTGGTGGCACAGGGCAATATAAGTTCCGGATGTTTGTGGATGGGGATACAGCGTTCTGTCTGGAACCGGGGGTGCCTTTGCATACGGGGGACACTTTGGTAGAGAGTTCCTCTGAAGCATGGGATTCCCTGACAACAGAACAGCAGAAGGCTGTAGGACTGGCGCTCTTATACGGGTATCAGGGAAACAGAGCGAACCTTCCCGGAAGTGATGATGAAATCTGGCTGGGTACACAGACCCTGGTTTGGGAATTTGTTACCGGCTGCAGGAACGCTACCGGCGATTTCGCCCAGACTTCACAGACGGTTTATCAGCTGCATTTTGGGAGCAATTATCCCAATGAAGGCGCCCGTGTGGCCTATGAGAATATCGTCTCCCTTTTGCAGGAGCATCATACGATTCCCAGCTTTCTGTCCACAGATCCGTCTGCAATCACCAAGAGCCTTTCCTATGAAGATGGGCAGTATGTGCTGACACTGACAGACAGCAATGGGGTCATGGAGCATTTTAGTTTTTCCAGCAGTGATCCCAGTGTGGAATTGTCGGCATCCGGCAACACGCTGACCATCCGTTCTGCCAAACCGGTGGATGGTACCGTCCGTATTGAGGCTGTGCGCAACAATGTGCCGACGGTCAGTGAGAGCGCAAAACTGCTTGCCTATGGTTCACCGACGCTGCAGGATGTGATTACCGGTGTGGAAAACGCGGACCGTATTGCGGGATATATGAATATTGAAACCCCGGTGGGCAGCCTGAAGCTGGTTAAGACTTCGGAAGATGGCAATGTCAGCGGCATTTCCTTTACCATTACCGGCCCTGATTTCTCCCGGACAGTAACGACGGGTGAGGATGGCACCATTGCCATTGATGAGCTGCAGCCGGGAACCTATACCGTAACGGAGGCCAGCGCCAATAAGTATGAGCCGCAGGAATCCCAGCAGGTGACGATTGTTGGCGGACAGACGGCGACCGTTACCTTTAATAATACCTTAAAGAGAGGTTCGCTGGAAGTCGTCAAAAGCTCGGAAGACAATTTTGTAGAGGGCGTGACCTTCCATTTATATGGAACTTCTCTGTCTGGCGATGAAGTGGATGCGTATGCAGTAACCGATGAAAACGGTGTGGCCCGTTTTGACGATGTCCTTGTCAGTGGCGATACCCCTTATGTCCTTGAGGAAGTGGATACGGCGATCCGCTATGTGGTTCCGGAGGCACAGAATGTGTCTATTCAGTGGGATGAGGTAGCAGAGCGCAGCTTTTATAATGCTTTAAAGAAATTTACAGTGACTGTCACCAAGACGGATGCTGAAACCGGGGAACCCCAGGGCGACGCAACACTGGCTGGTGCCAAGTATGGCATTTATAAGGGCGGAGAACTGGTAGATACCTATGTAACCGATGAGAATGGCCAGTTTACGACCAAAGAATATGTCTGTGACACGGATTGGACGGTTCAGGAGATCGAGCCTTCGGAAGGGTATCTGCTGGATACCACCGTCCATGAAGTTGGCGCTGATCCGGGCCAGTATACGATTGAACATAATACCACCGCCAACAGTGTAACGGAGCAGGTGATCAAGGGAAATATCCGTCTGATCAAGCATATTGATGCGGAACTTGAGGAAACAGAAGATGCTTCCCAGGAGACAGCATCTGAACCAGCGGCATCCATTGCCGAGAAGGAAACATCTCTCGTACAGCTTGCTGCTGTGCAGCCGGAATCTGTGGCAGAGGCACCTGATAACGAAGTGCAGGTACATTCGGACGTTCAGCAGGAAACAGATAGCACAGCGGATGAGAGCGATACGCTTCCAGAGCAGTCTGAAACAAATTCCGATGTGAGTGCGGATGGGGCTGAGGAAAACGAGACCAATGCTTCTGAGACGAAGGCTGTGGAAGATTCGGAAGAAACTCTGCCATCTGCAACGGAAAGTGAAACTGTTCAGGAAACGGAAAGTACCGCTGAAGAAACACAGGAAACCGAGTCGGCAGAGAGTGAGGAATCCCAGACGGAAACCGAAGATGAATATGCTCCGGTACCCGTTGATCCTGATGATCTGGAAGCATCCGGCGGTTCTGGAGTCATTGAACAGCCGGAGGAAGGTGCTAAGTTCCAGATCTATCTGGCAAGCGCAGGCAGTTATGATGCTGCCAAAGAGAGCGAGCGGGATATCCTGATCACGGATAGCGATGGTATCGCCGTATCCAAGGATCTGCCGTATGGCCTTTACCGTGTACATCAGGTAGAAGGTATGGAGGGTCAGGCGTTTGTGGATGATTTTACCGTCTATATCCACGAAAATGGCCAGACCTATTCCTATATTATCAATAACCAGTCTATCAACAGCCTGATCCGGGTGGAAAAGCGGGATGCGGAAACTGGAAATATTATTCCGGCCGCAGGCATTGGCTTCCAGATCCGTGACCTTTCCACGGGGGAATTGGTTTCACAGACCGTGTATTATCCGTCCCCTGTGACGATCACAACGTTTTATACCGATGACAGCGGAACCTTGATGCTGCCGGCGGAACTTCCTTATGGGGAGTATGAGCTGATCGAAGTGGAAACCTGCTATGGTTATATTCTGGATTCTGAGCCTGTGCCTTTTACAGTCGATGGAAGCAGCGATGTGGTCACGGTGACCAAGTATAATTACGCGCAGAAGGGTAAGATCCATATTGAAAAGACAGGCGAGATCTTTGCCAGTGTATCGGAAAAGGGCCTGTATCAGCCAATCTATGAGGAAGCTGGTCTGGAAGGCGCCACTTATACCATTACTGCGTTGGAAGATATTGTAACACTGGATGGCACGGTGCGTTATCAGGCCGGTGAGGTGGTGGACACCATTACGACCGGTTCAGACGGCGTGGCAACCAGCAAGGAACTGTATCTGGGACAGTATGTGGTGACGGAAATCGAGGCACCCGATGGCATGGTTTTAAATTCCGAGCCTCAGACGGTGGAGCTGACCTATGCCGGACAGGAGGTATCCCTGACCGAAACATCCGTCGGCTTCTATAACGAACGGCAGCATGTGGCAATCTCACTGGAGAAAACGCTGGAAACGGACGACATTTTTGGAATTGGTCAGAATGGGGAAATCCTTTCCGTCCGTTTTGGTCTGTATGCAGCAGAAACTCTGACAGCTACAGACGGCAGTGAAATCCCTGCTGATGGCCTGCTTGAGATCGTCAATGTCAGTGAGGATGGAACAGCACGTTTTACCAGTGATTTACCATTCGGCAGCTATTATCTGAAGGAGTATGCAACGGATGCCCATTATCTGATCAGTGATGCGACCTATCCGGTAACGTTTGAGTATGCCGGTCAGGACATTCCGGTAGTTGAGATCGCGGCCAACGATGGGGAAGCGATTGCCAATGAACTGAAGTACGGTTCTGTTTCCGGAAAGAAGCTGGATGAGGATGGAAATGTCCTGGAAGGCGCGCTGATCGGTCTGTTTACTACAGATACTACAGAGTTCACTGAGGAAAATGCGTTAATGACAGTGACTTCCGGAGAAGATGGCCTGTTCCAGTTTGAGCAGGTGCCGGTTGGTGACTGGATCGTCCGTGAGATCAGGCAGCCGGAGGGCTATGTGCTTTGTGAAGAACTGTTCCCTGTGACGATTACAGAAGATGCCCAGGTCATTGAGATTGAGATCATCAATGAATGGGTTCGGGGAAATCTGACTTTGACCAAGTATGATGCGGATTATCCGGAGAACAAATTGACGGGTGCTGTTTTTGAGGTCTACCGGGATACGAACAACGATGAGACTTGGGACGACGGCGATGAACTGATTGGCACAATGGAAGAAACCAGCGAAGGTATTTACTGGATGCAGGATCTCAAGTATGGCGGCTATTTTGTCCGTGAGAAGACAGCACCGGAAGGCTTTGTGCTGGATGAGAACGCTTACTATACGTTCATTGACACGGATGGAGCGACCTATGAGATTGAGAATGAAGCAGGCAAAGGCTTTTTAAACCAGGCTCAGAGAGGTTCCTTAAAGATCGTCAAGACCACGGATGACGGGAAAGTGGAAGGTTTTGCTTTCCGCGTGACTGGTGCCGGCGGTTATGAGGAAACCTTCACAACAGATGCCAATGGGGAAATCTTCATTGAAAATCTGCGGATTGGGGAGTATGTGATCACGGAGATGGAAAATGAAGCCAGCAAGGGTTATAAGATTGCAGATCCGGTGACTGTCACGCTGGTGGCAGATGAAACCCTGACGGTCAATGTCCATAATGATAAGATCACTGTGGACGTACCAAAGACCGGTGATGATACCAATCTGGCATTGTGGATCGGTTTGATGGCTCTGGGGGTAACCGGTGTCGGCGTTACCGGCTTGGTGTACCTGAAGGGTAAGAAATCCAAAAAGGCCAAGAATAATGTTTAGTAATTTCAGAGATCGGGCGCTGCGGCTGTGGCGTCCGATCCTGTTTTTCGGGAGGCAGCCATGAAACAAAAAAGACCATGTCCCGGACGGCCACGGCCAAGAAACCGGGAGCATCGGAGCCGGAGAGGAGAGGCCGCTGCCAGAACCTGTGACCATCAGTGGGATCATGGGGTCTGCAGGAAATGCGGACTTTCACGAACGGACGTTCAGAAGATGAAACGGGACAGAAAGTAAAGGAGGAGCTTATGGAACAAAAGCATATACGAAGCGTTGGCGGAAGGCGCTTACTTACAGGCGCAGCGGCTCTGCTGTGCGCATTGACCCTATCCACTGGTGTCGCTTATGCGGACACGGATGGAACCGAGATGCAGGTGATGGAGCCTTCGCAGTTGGAGGTACAGCTGGGGCCGGAATGGGCGGGCGTTGAGTTTGAGTTAAGGACCGATGCCGGTGTGTATCCCGGGACCATCGCTGTGGACGAAGGCGGTATTCTCAGTCTGGAGATTGGAGGGAGCAGCAGTTATGTACTATCCTGTCTGAACTCATCTGTTGCTGTACCAGATCCAAATGAAAGCATGCAGGCCCCTGCCACAACAGTGCCTACAGAAGATGTACAGGAAGAGAATACTGCCGCATCCGAAAACTCCGAGGCATCTGCGGAAACATCGGAGTCCGGTGAAACAACGGAGTCTGAGGCAGAGGATGCTGAAGCCAGGATTGCGGGTATCCCAGTGAAACATCTGATTCTATTCGGAGGCGGTTTAGTACTGGCGATTGGTGCTTTGATTGCATTATGGATTGCCAAGCGACGCAGCGGCAGTTCGTCAGACTCAGATGAGGATGAAGAGTAATTCTCTAAGTCTGTCATACTCAAAAAGACAAAACTATTAGAAATATATAATAGATTTTAAATAAAAATATTTCTAAAAAGCTTGACACGCAGCCCTTCCCATGGTATTCTTAAACCGTGGCAGGGGCTTGCGCTCAGGCTTTCAGGTGCGGAGGAAGGTACCCCTCCGCCAATACACATCCCGCGGATGTGGAACCTGTTACGGATTTTGCGCATTGAGCGATCCATACGGCGCAAGCCACATCTGATAGTTATGGGCCGGAAGGCTGCAAAAACGATCAACAAGATGCTGGAGATGATTTTGAACATCTTCTTTGCCGTCTTGTTTTCGTGTGCAGATTCCGGCTCTTTTTTTATTCAAAAATGGAGGTGAAATAAGATTGCGGCATAGAAAAAGAAAAAAGATGGGATCTACCGGCATGCGGTGTCCTTACTGCGGATCTACTGTGATTTTGCGTAGTGCGGACGGAATTTACCGTAATAACAAGGACCATACGATGCTCTATGTCTGCTCGAAATATCCAGTATGCGATGCTTATGTGCGCACCCATCCCGGAACATCGATCCCGGTAGGGACCTTGGCCAACCGTGACTTGCGGGCGCTTCGGAAAGAAGCACACCAATCGTTTGATCAGTTATATCTGAGCGGGCTGATGAGCAAGCAGGATGCGTATCTTTGGTTGGCGGAGCTTCTGCAGGCGCCGCTGTCACAGGCGCATATCGGATATTTGGGAGAGTATTACTGCAGACAGGTTATTGAGGCCAGTAAAGCCTTGCTGGATCAGCAAAAAAGGAAGCGTATCCTGCGCATGCAGCCAGTAGGAGGAGGTGCGGCAGCAATATGATGCTTACAGAGGAACAAAAAAAGATCGTCGGCGCCAATATGGGTCTGGTAGGCAGAGTGATTCAGGATAAGATTCATGGAGCATATCAGCTGGGAATCTATACATACGATGATATTTTTCAGATTGGCTGCATTGGCCTATGTAAGGCGGCAGCAACAGATAAAGGCGGCTGTTTTTCAACGTATGCTTACCGGGTGATCTGGAATGAGATCTGCAGCGCACTGATTTATGCGTCCAGACGCTCTGCCACAGAGTTAACGATTGATCCGGAACTCATGGATGTACCAGAGCCCCCGGATCTTGGGGACATGGAGTTTGAAGAACTAAGCACTCTGTTGGATGCTGCTGAGAAAGAGGCAAAGGGCGTAACGGCCAAGGGCATAAGAGCGCTGCGGTTGATGGCAGAAGGCTATACCAGCAGGGAAATTGGAGAACAGATGGGCGGTGCCAAAGCCAACCATGTTACAGCGTGGGTGACAAAGGCGAGGAAGTATTTAAAAAGCCGGCCGGAGATTCAGGCATACAGGCAGCTGTAAAGGAAGCTGCTTTTGTATTTGACAGAATGACTTCATGGGAGATTTCAAATGAAGTGGATGAAGCGCATACGGTTTCTGCTGGGACCCGCCCTGATTTGTCTGGTGGTCTGTATCTTGTTAAAAACGGTATTATTTTTAGGCTATGTGCCTTCGGCATCTATGGAACCGACGATTGCATCCGGAAGTTATATTTTAGGAACCCGCCTGTTTGGGGAACTGGAGCGTGGGGATGTAGTCATCTTTTTCCAGAATGGACGGTGCCTGGTAAAGCGCATTGCGGCAGTCCCCGGTGACAGGGTTGCCATTAACGATATAACGAAGGAAGCGGTGGTCAATGGGGATCTCAGTGATGCAACCCGAACTCTGATCGTGCCGGAGGAGTGTTATTTTATGCTGGGGGATAATCCGGCCGTATCCGTTGACAGCCGGTACTGGGAGGAGCCGTTCATAGCCATAGATCAGATTTTGGCGCGGGTGATCCAGTAGAAAGAAACTGAAATAAGGATGAAAAAATAGGATACTGCAGATGAGGCAGTGTTTTGGATATGGGCATGAAGGATAAGACAGATTCTTCATGCCCGCTTTTTTTATAGGAGGAAAAATCACATGTGGAATTTTTTTACTCATTTTATAGCATTTGGATTTGGGATGACGATGGGGGTTGTCCTGATGTGTTTACTGCAGGCCGGGAAAATGGCCGATGAGGAGATGGCCATGCTGCTTGAGAAAAAGAAGCAGGAGGAAAAAGGGGAGTAAAATAAAAACCTGCAGGGGAAAGCCCCTGCAGGATTGGGGATTATCGTTTACATATTTTCCAATTTTTTTGACCGACGGTATTCCAGCGGTGATAGTCCAAACTGTTTTTTGAACACGGCTGCAAATTTCCCTTGATTCGAGTAGCCAACCTGCTCTGATATTTCGGCAATCGGACGCTTTGTGGTCGAGAGAAGGCTGGCGGCTTCATTCATGCGGATTTCTCGGAGCCAAGTAGATATATTTTGACCATATACGTCTCTAAAATAATTTTTCAGGCTGGTTTCACTGACCGAAAAGCGTTCTGCAATCTGCCTTACAGGGATGTGCTGGCGAAGGTCATCTGACAGAATTTTTGCTGTCCTCTTTGCAAGCGCCACTTGCGTTTCCGTGTAGAAGCCGCAGGTTTTCGGAGGCCGGATTTCCATGTTGAGAAGCCGGTGGATAAGTTCAAGCGTATAGATTTGCAAATGGAAGGCAGACGGTCTTTCCGAAAGCCGCCAGAGTTTTTGAAATATATTTTCCAGTTCGCTGTTCGCTTCGTTGATATATGTTTTATGGTTCTACTTAACAACTCTGATTATCTCGAAAAAGCCTGTAAATACGGGCAAATCACGGGATAGGGACACCGAATTTACTACCAAATTACTACTTTTGGGATGAGCCTCGACACGCTTACTACTTCCCGTGAACTGCCCCGCCACCCAGACGGCACATCAGATTAAAATTGAATACGACACCGCAGAAGCGGCGTTCTCTGATCCCCTTGTGGGAGAAAAGGACGCCGCTTTTTTTACGCCCAAATTCAGAAAGGAGGCGACGCCATGTATTTCACATCCGGCGGCGACCGCGCCTTTGAAAGCCTTATGCAAGGCAAGCCCGGCTTCGACCACTACGACAGCGGCGACGCCGGAGCGCCGGAGGATTGCGGCGACTGCCGTTTCTACCGTCCCGACTGGAAATATCAGTTTTGCGTGTATGCAGAGTGTCCCTACCAGCCGGGCAAGCTCACCGCCCTTGACGCGGTTCTATTCCAAGTGAAAGGAGTTGACGACGAGATGGCAGTTTTTCGCGTGGAGAAAAACCGGGGCTACACGGTGATGTCCAACCACCACCTGCGGAATAAAGACCTGTCCCTGAATGGCAGAGGAGCATAAAGAAGTATTACGAAAATACTAACCTATGCCAAGTGAACGGGAAATAAGAAACCTCTATGTGAATGGACGAACCATTTGTATAGAGGTTTTCTTTTGCTTCTTAAAATTTTTCAGCGTCCGCAGGACGCGCAGTCGTCACCGAATGGGGACGATCTTGGGGGCTTGGGGGGGATCCCTCAACAAGCATTTTGGCCGGTGCAATCCGGCTATAATCGCAAAACATGTATATGTTTGCATTGCTTGCCAATCTGTGAAAACACTATTATTCAATTTTATATAGTCAAAAAAGTTTTTGTCCAATCGGTTAAAAAATGGCACTTTGGAGAAGATAAAGTATTTCCTTTTTATTATACTTGAATAGAACGCCTTGGCAGGCGTTACATTTAAGCACGCAGGTTAGGTAGAGCTAATTTCTGCGAACATAAGGAGGAAAATCTATGTCTGAACAAACCCCAAATTTAAAACTCACAGGAAAAGACCTAATCAATATTGGTATCTTTTCTGCGATCTATTTTGTACTTAGTTTCATAGGTATGTTTCTTGCTATTATTCCAGTGCTGTGGATTATAATGCCCGGAATCATTGCGATTCTTGCTGGCATTCCCTTCATGCTTCTTTGTGCCAAAGTTCAGAAACCCGGAGTGCCTTTACTCATGGGCCTGATTACCGGTCTGCTCTACTATGTTACCGGACAATTTACAATGGTTATCCTTGCAACATTTGTAATAGGCTGTGTATTGTCTGAAATTGTTCGATGGAGATCAAAATATGGAAGTTTTAAGTGGAACACAGTAGCATTTATTTTATTCTCTTATGGCATGACTGGTTCTCCACTTCCAATCTGGCTATTTAAAGATAGCTTTTTTACTCAGATCGCAGATCAGGGTATGCCGGAGGCTTATGTAACTACAATGGAGTCATTATCTTCTATTCCAATGTTTGTTGTTATGATTCTAACGCCTATTATCGGTGGATTGATTGGAGCTTATCTTGCGAGGGGGATATTTAAAAAACATTTTAAGAAAGCGGGCATGATTTGAAATGATAAAAGGAAAGCACCATTGTTTATTGCAGCTTGACCCCAGAACAAAAATACTATTGTTACTTGTCGCAAACATTCTTCTTTTTTTTGGCAGTTCATCAGAAGTAACTTACATTTATATGGCTGTATTGGCAATGGTGCTTTTGTTATCTGGGTGCTACAAATCGCTTTTGGCATTTGGTGTCATTGGAACACTTTTTATAAGTATCAATTACTGGATTTTTCCGATTGCCCCCAAAGTATTCACCATGATATTTTCCATATCTGTGAATTATACCCTGAAAATGTTTCCCTGCTTGATGTCAGGTGCCTTGCTGATTTCCACAACATCATTGCACGATGTTGTATTGGCAATGAGAAAATGCCATTTTCCACAAAAGTTGATTATCACTCTTTCCGTGACGATACGCTATTTCCCGGCAATTTTTGAAGAAATTAAGCACATACATAATGCAATGAAGCTGCGGACAATTCCATTTTCAGAAAAAATCGAGTGTTTTGTTGTTCCTTTTATGATGGCCGCTTCAACAACTGTTGAAGAATTATCAGCGGCAGCAGTCACCCGCGGCATTGAAAATCCTGCTCCAAAAACGAGCATTACACAATTAAAATTTCATTTAGTAGACTATCTTATTCTTTTCATTGAAGCGGGTTTTACCGTTGCTGCTTTTATGCTATGATAAAGGGGGATTTTATGATTGAAATAGATAATGTAAGTTTTTCCTATACCAAAGAGAAAAATACTTTAGAAGATATTGACCTTACGATACCTCAAGGAGAACTTATCTTGCTTTGCGGGGAAAGCGGCTGCGGGAAAACTACGATAACAAAATTGATTAACGGCTTAATTCCTCATTTCACTGCGGGCGAACAATTAACAGGTGCAGTTCGGGTTGATGGAACTACGGTTTCTGATACCAAAATGTATGAACTTGCCAAAGTCGTAGGCTCTGTATTTCAGAATCCAAAATCACAGTTCTTCAATCTGGATTCTGACAGCGAAATTTCCTTTGGCCTGGAGAATGAAGGGCTTCCGCCGCAGGAGATTCAAATGCGGGTAACTCAGGCTGTTCAGGATTTGAACATCAGTCATCTCGAACATCGGAATATTTTTTCTATGTCTGGGGGAGAAAAACAGTCTCTTGCTTTTGCCTCTGTTTATGCCATGCAGCCAAGTGTTTTTGTTTTAGATGAACCGTCTGCCAATCTGGACGCACCAGCCATAGAAACACTGCGAAGGCAAATCAAGCAGGTCAAGAAAAATGGTCACACGATTGTGATAGCTGAACACCGTTTATACTTTCTTGCGGATTTAGCAGACCGAATTGTATATTTGAAAAACGGAAAAATTGAGCAGATTTGGAAACCTAAAGAATTTCTTTCATTATCTAAGGACAGACAAATTTCTTTAGGATTGCGTTCAGTCGAAATTCCTACGTTAAATTTACCGAAATCTCTATTCAGCCCCCAGCAAGCAGATTTGCTTGTAAAAAACCTTTCTTATTCTTATAAGAAAAATCCGGTTTTAAAACATGTGGATTTTTCTGCTTCATATGGAGATATAATAGGTATTGTTGGACGAAACGGCGTAGGAAAATCCACTCTTTGCCAATGTTTATGTGGATTACTCAAAAAGAAATCGGGAACAATCTCTTTTCGTGGTAAACAGCTTTCTCTAAAAGAATGTAGAAAATTATGTGCTTTCGTCATGCAAGATGTAAATCATCAGCTTTTTTCTGATAGCGTATGGGACGAATGTGAGTTATCAGCGCCGTCAGAATCGGCTGCAATGATTGAAGCTCTTTTAAAACGGTTTGATTTATTGGGGTTGAAAGATTCTCACCCAATGGCTTTATCTGGCGGGCAAAAGCAACGGCTTGCCGTAGCGACAGCAATACTTTCCCGTAAAAAAATACTTATTTTTGATGAACCCACCAGTGGCCTTGATTATCGTCATATGATGGAAGTAAGTTCTCTTTTGAAAGAACTTGGTAAAGAAGAACATATCATTTTAGTAGTTTCACATGATATAGAATTTATAAATGCAACGTGTACCAACATATTTTCGTTGCAACCATGAAAGGAGGAAGTATGTTGGAAAGAACAAATAAACGACTAATTTTAAATGGAAATTGCCGCACAATCATTGAAAACAACGAATATATGATAACTCAAGTCTCTGATCCTACTGGCGATGGACTAATGACAATGTACCATGTATTTCCCGGTGTTTCTGTTCTTTACAGTGACTTTCATATGCCTTTCTGTGAATCAGGATTTCAGACAGAATATGATATGCTTTGTATAGATCACTGTAAAGAGGGGCGTATGGAACAGGAAATGGGCAATGGTGCCTATACCTATTTAGAAGCTGGAGATTTAAAAATAGACCGACGTATTCATCATAAAGGGCACATTGAATTTCCAACCCAACATTTTCATGGCGTGACGATTGCGTTTGATATGAAAGAGGCTACAAAGAATCTGCCTTTAGAAATGCGGGATTTTCCAGTAGACTTATATGCTCTCCAGAAAAAATACTGCGACAGCAAACACCCTTTTGTTATACCGGGAGAACCAGCGATTGAACATATTTTTTCAGAGTTATATTCAATACCTCTCAATATTAAGAAGTATTATTTAAAAGTAAAAATTTTTGAACTCTTGCTTTATCTGGACGCATTAGAGCTGGCCGGAACAAAAGAAGAACGGCCTTATTTCTATAAAACGCAGGTAGAAAAGATTAAGGCAATCCGTAGTCTAATGACAGAAAATCTGACGGAACACTATACATTAGATGATCTTGCCAAAAGATTTGATATACCGCATACAACGATGAAAAGTTGTTTCAAATCTATTTACGGAAATTCTATTTTTGCATATATGCGAGAGTATCGTATGAACTATGCCGCGAATTTGCTGCGAGAACAGAATGATTTGAGTATCGCTCAGATTGCCGGAATGGTAGGCTATGACAGCCCCGGTAAATTTAGTTCGGCCTTTAAAGCCGTTATGGGGAGTACGCCATTATCTTATCGGAAATTTCCTGTCCATGCGGTGAATTTATGGCCGGGTGGAGAAGATGAAACATCTAAATAGCTTTATAATTAGATTGATTGGATAATTCCAGTCAATCTATTTTTTTGAAGGGACGGTGTTTCATATGAAGCAGAAAAAAGACAAATCGGATTGGCTTTCTGTTTTGTTGTCATTTGCAGCTAAAAGTAAATGGAAGATGATTTTATCCATGTTCTGCTCTCTTATCAGTGTAATGGGAGGCTTTCTTCCCTATGTCTGCCTATATAAGATTATGCAGTTATTTATCTTCGGTTCACCAACAGTTTTGGTATTTTTATTTTGGTGTGGAATAGCCATGTTGGGGTACTTCCTTTATGTGGTATTCTTCGGACTTTCAACAGTATTGTCTCATAGTGCCGCATATCATATTCTTTATGATTTGCGTATGGCGATTGCTGATAGGTTAATGAAAGCGCCATTAGGCAATGTAACAGGAAGTGCCATTGGACACTTAAAAAATATCATGGTAGAAAAAGTAGAAGGGATTGAACGCCCGTTAGCGCATATGATTCCAGAATTAGGAGCGAATATCGTTTTAGCCCTTATCGTTTTCATTTATCTATTCGTTATTGATTGGCGCATGGGATTGGCCTCTATGGTGACACTTCCTTTTGCGGCTATTCCTATGATTGTTTCCGGTAAAGGATTCAATGAAAAATACTCTGCATATATGGCTGCAAACGATCATGTAAATAGCGTAATTGTAGAATATGTATCTGGAATTGAAGTAGTAAAAACTTTTAATCAAACCACAAGTTCCTATGAAAAATTTTCGGAGGCAATACGGGCCTTTCAACGGTTTACATTAGATTGGTTTCAAAGTTCATGGAAAGCAATGAATCTTGTCATGTCTATCTTACCGACTACTTTTTTGGGAACACTTCCTGTCGGTTTGATTTTGTATAAATTTGAAATCATCACGCCCGTTGAATTGATTGTTTGCTTAGTTCTTGCTTTGAGTCTACTTCCGGTTCTAATGAAAGCGACTGCGTTTATTACGGAAATGAAGTCTATGCAATACAATGTCAGCGGTGCTAAGGAATTATTGGATATGGAAATCCTAAAGGACAGCCTGCAAGAAGTATTCCCCGCTTCTTATGATATTTCCTTTGACAATGTAACTTTCTCCTATACCGGACAAAAGGAAGATGTTGTACTGCATAACCTAAATTTTAAAATTCCGGAAAATAGCTTTACAGCTTTAGTAGGACCGTCTGGCGGCGGGAAATCTACAATCGCAAAATTGATCGCCCGGTTTTGGGATACCACGAATGGCGCTATTTATATTGGCGACACCAATATAAAAAATATTCCTCTAAAGCAGCTTTCAAATTTTGTTAGTTTTGTTACGCAGGATAATTTTCTTTTTAATTGTTCCTTAAAAGAGAATATTCGTCTTGGAAATCCCAATGCTTCTGACGAAGAAATATATGCAGCAGCAAAAGCGGCATGTTGTGATGACTTTATCACAAAACTGCCAAACGGGTATGATACATCGGCTGGTGAAGCTGGTAAATCACTATCTGGCGGAGAAAAACAGCGAATTTCCATTGCAAGAGCAATTTTGAAAAATGCGCCAATTATTATACTGGACGAAGCCACCGCTTTTACCGATCCTCAAAACGAAGAACAAATCCAAAAATCTATCGCTGCCTTAACAAAGGGAAAAACTTTATTGGTAATTGCACACCGTTTATCCACGATTCAAAATGCAAATCAAATTATTGTTCTTGAAAACGGAAAAATTCTTGACAGCGGCACACATAACGATCTTCTCAAAAACTGTACTTTATACCGTACTATGTGGAAGGCACATATCGGCGCTAAACATTGGGCTGTTTCACAGAAAGGAGGCTGCTAATTATGTTTCATTCTATCAAAAGATTATTACATTGGGCAGGCGGTTATCGCAAAAGATTGTATTTGGGTTGTCTGTGTTCCTTTTTCAGTGTATGGTGTACTGCTATACCTATTGTGATTGCTGCATGGACTTTGGGGCTTGTGATTGCTGACTTTCGCGGAGAAAATTCTCTGGAATGGAACATTATATGGCTTTCTTTATTCGGGATTGTTATTTCCATTTTTCTCCGATATATCTTTTCTTACTGGAAAGCAAAATTACAAGAAAGCATTGGCTATGAAATTGCTGCCGAAGAACGATTAAAAATTGGTAATGTTTTAAAACGTGTTTCTTTAGGGTATTTCAGCAAAAACAGTACCGGTGATATTCTAACAGCTATTACCGGTGATTTATCCAGCCTGGAATTACAAGGCATGAAACTGATCGACGCTATTGTAAATGGATATATCAATCTTCTGGCTATTGTAATAATTTTACTTATTGTCTGCCCTATGGCAGCCCTGACAAGCCTGGTAGGTGCGATACTCTCTGCTTTAGCATTAAATGGGATCAGCAAAAAAAGCCGCAAAAATGCACCTACAAAACAAATATCACAAGAACGGATTACGGACGCTTCACTTGAGTACATTCATGGTCTGCCAATCGTAAAGTCATTTGGGCAAGAAGGCGCTTCGATTGAAGAATGGAAAACAGCTTGTGAAAAACATAAAGATATAAATTTAAAGATTATGCACGGTTTTGTGCCAAACAACTGTCTGCATTTATTTGCTCTGAAAATTGCTTCTGTATTATTGATCTTGATTTCAGGAATTTTTACGATTCAAGGCAATCTAACAATTTCAATTTTCCTGTTGATAGCTATGTTTGCCTTTATGATTTTTGGTGCGGTAGAAAATATGAATGATTCTGTACATATGCTTGGCCTAATTGATACTTCAATGGATAAACTGGAAAACATAGAAAATGCGGAATTTATTGATGAAGCCGGGCGTGATTTTTCCATTGCTTCTTACAATATAGATTTTACAGATGTTTCCTTTGGATATGGGGAAATAGAGGTATTACACAATCTGTCTTTCCAGATTCCTCAAAATACCACAACTGCAATCGTTGGTCCGTCTGGAAGTGGGAAATCTACCATATGCAATCTGATTACCAGATTTTATGATGTAAACAGCGGCTCTGTTAAAATTGGCGGGCATGATGTACGAGAGTTTACCTGCGATAGTCTGCTGAAAAATATTAGTATGGTGTTTCAGAACGTATATTTATTTAACGATACAATCCGAAATAATATCAAGTTCGGCAAATCAGACGCAACCGAAGATGAAATTATTGAAGCGGCTAAAAAGGCTTGTTGCCACGATTTTATTATGGCGTTGCCTGAAGGTTACGATACCATGATTGGAGAAGGAGGTTCTTCTTTGTCAGGGGGAGAAAAACAACGTATTTCTATTGCCCGTGCAATACTAAAAAACGCACCTATTATTCTTCTTGATGAAGCGACTGCAAGTATTGACCCAGAAAATGAACATCTCATTCAACAAGCTATCAGCGAATTGATACAAGGTAAAACAATCGTTACTATCGCGCACAGATTGGCTACTATCGAAAATGCCGATCAAATATTAGTTGTCGATCATGGAAAAATTGTTCAGAAAGGTACACACGATCAGCTTATCCAGCAAAAAGGCATTTATAGAAGTTTTATTAACATTCGTGAGCGTGCAGAAGGCTGGAGTATTGTTTGATATGAAAGACCTATTTATGAAAGGGGGATATGCTATTTGTCCTTAACTTCATCAATGGAGGATTATTTAAAAGCAATCTTAGTCCTTCATCAACAACATGGTTATGTTCGCTGTATAGATGTCGCAGACTATTTAGGCGTTAGCAAGCCTTCTGTAAGCAGAGCAGTAAAGGAACTCACAAAATCCGGACATATCATTAAAAAGGACGGTACTCTTTATTTGACGCAGCAAGGCCGACAATATGCCGAGCAAATATGTGAACGGTATCAATTCTTCACAGCAAGGCTTGTAGACGCTGGAGTAGACCGTAAAACTGCGGAGCATGACGCTTGTAATATTGAACACGCCATAAGTGCAGAGGCTTTTCAAAAAT